>Ga0187861_10003006_pt1 | contig 15275 bp, 5 predicted proteins | sample June2016WEW_10_1_3_FD_132986 | JGI IMG/M metagenome (GOLD analysis project Ga0187861, IMG submission 132986) | Peatland microbial communities from SPRUCE experiment site at the Marcell Experimental Forest, Minnesota, USA - June2016WEW_10_100 | ecosystem: Environmental > Terrestrial > Soil >...
GAGCGGGAAAGAGCAGGCCGCCGGAGCCTCCCGAGGCGACGGTGAAGCCTGTGGCGAGGATCTTGGCCAGCACCAGCACGGCCAGAAAACCAGCCAGGCGCAGCGAAGCCCAGCAGTCCGCCGGCCCGGATTCCAGTGCGCTGTTGAGGACCTTCTGCAAGTAGGCATAACCCCCGGACATGATTTGCTCAGGCCCCGAGACCCCCAGCACCTGGCTTGGCGGGGCTTCCACGGTGCGGAGGCCGAGCGTCAGGAGCAGGGCCAGAGCGCCCAGCATCAGTCCGCCCAGAGCCGGCTTAACAGCTTTGGGCAAGGGCAAGCGGCGGTAGAAACCATATTCCAGCCCGTGGAGCGCCTTGACGAACAGGAACGCGACGAGGGCGCAGAGCAGGCTCAGGATCGCGTAATGCAGCAGCTCGGAAAACGAACTGCCGCCGGGCGAAGGGAAGCTGAGCGGCGGCAACTCATGGCCCAGGGCGTCCTTGAACTGCAGTATCCGGCCGTAGCCGTCGAGCGCGGTGAAAACGGAGTAAGCGGTCACGGAACTGATCACGCCCGGAATCACGGCGTCGTGCTCGAAGTCCGGATCGCGGTACAAGACCTCGGCGGCGAAGAGCGCGCCGCCCAAGGGGGCTTTGAAGATGGCGCCGATTCCGCCGGCCACTCCGGCCAGCATGAGGATGCGCCGGTCATGCACCGACAAGCGTGCCAGGCGCGCCAGCGTGGACCCGAAGCCGGCCCCAATCTGCGCAATCGGCCCTTCCTTCCCGGCGGAACCGCCAGTGCCGATGGTCAGGAGCGAACAGAGACCCTTGACCAGCGGGATGCGTGCCCGCATCTCGCCGCGCTGGCGATGGAAGGCCCGAATGACCGCGTCCGTCCCGTGCCCGGCCGCCTCCGGCGCCAGCCACAGCGCCAGGCCGCCGGCGATTCCGCCTCCCGCCGCCGGAACAAGCAACAACCACCAGGGCGAATAACCGTGTGCTGTGGCCGCGAACAGCCAGCGTGCCAGGAGCCAGTACTCCACCCACTTCAAGACACAATCGAAAGCCCAAGCGCCGAGGCCCGCCAGAATGCCCGTCAGCACACACAGGGCCAGAAAGCGGAACCAGGCCTGCAAATGGAAGAACCTTGCCGCGCGCTCCAAGTGGATCGAGAACCGTGTCATGCCGGACTTCCTATGGTACTGGCCTGTGGAAGAGAGCAAGTGCGATACCGCACGTCCCTAGCGCGTGCTTGCCGGCGTGGGCGGCGGGGTAGTCCAGTCATCCTCATCCACCTTCGGCTGGCGTTTGCGCCGCGGGGGAGCCTCTTTGGGATCTTTGAAAAGTCCGGCGTCGGCGGGCGCGTTGGGATCGAGGAACACCCCTTTGTCCGTCCGCTTGTCGGAATCAGGCGCCGGCGGGACGGGCGCGTCCTGGTCGGGCACGGCGGGCGGAGCATTCTTAGCGTCTTTGCCGCCCGCTCTCTTCTTGTGGGCTCTGAACATATCGAAGGGATCGAAGTTCCGTTCCTCCGGGGCTTCCGTTTCATCTCCCGAGACCTCGCCGGCGTTGACCAGCAGGTCCTGGCTGGGCACCACCACGTTGCGATAGGTGGCCACGGGCATGACGGAGAAAACGACCGCATTGTTCCCGAAATTCCGGTCTATGGCGTAGGTAAACGTAACGTCCAGGGGGCCGTAACTGCGCGTCACCGTCAGGCGCTCGATTTGCTTCCCTTGGCGGGTGAGCAGCGACGTCCGCAACTCGTAGATCTGCTCGTACGCCGTGCGCCAGCGCTCGCTCATCTGGTACTCTGCGCGCACCAGATATTGATCGGAACCGGTGATAGCCAGCGCGTTGTCAGAATAGTTGAACCTTTCCGAGAAGTACAACCGCCAACGGCTGTGCGGGTCGAAGGTGAGCCCGTAAGAGGCCGTCTCCCTGGTGCCGTGGCTCGGCTCAAAACCAATGCTGCCGTCTATTTTGAAAGCGTCTGCCACGCGCAGAAAACTGTCAATATGGAACAGGTCTATATTGTCGCCATGCAGCAAACGGTCCTGGTCGCTGTCGGCAGGGTAGCAATCCATGGCCATGTCAAAGCCCGCGAAGTTGAGATTGCGCGTGTCGCCTTCCGCGGTGCGGACCTTGGTCTGGAAGGTCTGGTCCAGAGCCAGGGTGACCTTGTTCACTTTGGTCAGATCGTCAATCTGGTCGAAGTCGCGCAAAGCAGCGGGGTCCGTGGTCGTGTTGCTCACGCCGCTGTAGCTGAGGCGCGGCTCAATCACGTGGTGCAGGCCCTGCACGCCCAGTTCTTTGTTCTCAAGCTCGGCGAACGTGCCGTAAAGCCGGGACGTAACATCCAGGCCGTAAGTGGCCGCGCCTTGGGACGTGCCGCCGCCGGTGCGCGAGTCGTCATAGCCCTGCTGCTGCGTGCCCAGATGCGGCACGAAGTTGACAGGCCCCCACATTATGGGCCGGGCCACGTCCATCTTGGCGTAGCCGCGGTCCGCCGTAAAACCGGGCTCGTCGTAGACCATGCGGTCGAACTCCCGCGACAGCCGCGCGCCTTGGGCCTCGCCGGAGAAGTACATGCCATAGGGCATGGGGGTGGGCGCCAGGGAATACGTCAAAGCCGGCTGCGCGCCGCTGAAAGTGCCGTACTCCACGGGACTGCGCGGCGCGGAGCCGTCGAACTCCTGTGTTCTGCCGCGGTACAGCAGTTCCACGGAGTAATTATCGCCGGCTTTGCGCGCGGAAGCCAGCGCTTCCGGCTGGTTCTCGCTCAGGTAAGTGTGCCGGAAGTATTCGAGCATGAAATCGCGGTCGGTCTGCCGCTCATACTTGAAGTCCAGCATGATGTCGTCAATACCTGCGAAGCGCTGGAGGGGCTGATGTTGCTGGAAGTCCACCATGCCGCGGAGTTCACTAGGGTCCTTCTCCAAGTCAAAGGAGGGCGGGCCGGCGTTATCCAGTTTGCGGCGTTCGGCGAAGAGCAGGTTGGCGTCGTACACGCGCCTTGGGAAACCGTCAATCTTCGGCTGCAGCCGGAGTTCCAGATCGCGGCGCTGGCGGTTCAACTCGTCGCCCTCCGAGATCTGAAATTCGTCCGCCGCATAAGCCTGAAGATGGCCCGTGCCGCGCTCCAGGCCGGTGTCCTCCTGCGTTCTCTGAGGCGGGCGCCGCCCCGTCTCCCAATCCAGCACGAAGCCCGCAGCGGGGCCGCGGCTCCAATGTTCGTCCAAATCCAGGTACACTCTTGTCAGAGCGAACAGCTTGTCTTCACCGGTGCCAAATTGATAGCCGAAGCGATTCGCGGCAAAACGTCCGAAGATGCTCGACCTGCCGACACTCAAACTGTAGAAGGGATAGCCCTGGACGATGTCATAAGTGACCTTTGGGAAGGGGAAGAGGCTGAAGCCCAGGATGTTGATGCGCGCCCCGCGGGCCACTATTTTGCTGGGAACCAGCGACTGGTTGGGCTCCGCTTCCGTGCTCCTTTTGTGGCGGGGCGGCTTGATCTGTTCTGCTTCCGCTTCTGTAATCAGGTGAAATTCCATCTCGCCGGCATTCAGGCCGTACATGGGATGGACCATGTCGTCAGTGGTGATGTAGGCGTCTTCGGCCGTGTACAGCCGGCTGCTCTTCTTGATCAGCCGCGCGGCCTTGAACATCAGGTTGACACGCGCCTGGGGATCGTCGGCAGGCACCAGGTAAACGCCGTAGGGGTCGCGGGTCCGCAAGAAGGCAGTAGTGCTGTCCAGCGGCACCGACTGGCGCAGTTCGTCGCGCTTCCTGAATTTGTCCTCCCGCAGTCCGCCGCCTCCCGGGCCTGTGCCCCGCGCCTTGGATCTGTCCGTCTTGGTTGAAACGCGCACCACCGCGTCCACAACATAGCCCGTGTCATGTGTAACGTCCATGTAGGCCACCTGCGCAGTGATCTCCGACTCGCCGGCCAGCAGCCGGACATTGCCCTCGGCGTACATTTCCTGTGTTTTGCGGTAGTAGACGATGTGGTCGGCTTCCAACTTCATGCCCTTGGCGCGCACCCAGGCGCTGCCAGTCAGGATGACCAGACCGTCTGTTTCCACAAACGACTGCTTGACGGCGGACCAGTCCACCTCGGGCAAGGGCCCTTCCCCCTTTCTTGACGGGGGTGCATCCAGGCCCGGCAGCGGCGGTGGCGGAGTTGGGGCCGGCGGTGTTTCAGCCGCGCCCAGCGCCCAAAACAGCACAACCGGCGCCGTCAAGACGAAGTGAAATGAGCGCATCCTTCCTTTCCTGGTGCAAGTACCCAAACAGCCTCCGGGAATCTAGTATCGTCAAATTTAGGCGCGCGCCGCAGAACACTGAGAGAGGAAACCGGAGCGGTTACTGCCCCCCGGCCGCAGCCTTGTCGAACTCCTCCCAGGCCTTCAGCCATTCTTCCTGCACAACGCCCGGTTGCCGGTAGCAGCGGCTGACACGATACGAACCGGTGGACAGGCCGCTGGTGCAATCAAAGTAGGCCAACACGGTCTTCTTGAGCTTGGCGGCGTCGAGCGCCCCGGCGAGGCCCTTGGCGACTTGCTCATGCACCTGCTTGATTTCATCTTCGGTCAAACGCCGCCGCGGGTCGTAGAGGAAGCCCGGGTCCTTCTGAAGCAACTCGGCTTTGTCCGGCGCCACGGCCTTCACGAGCTGCTCCCAGGTCTGCTTGGCTGCCGCCTTCTTGTCCACTTTCGCAGTCAGCGCCGCCTCAACCTGGAGGTTCACGTTGTCCCAGTCAACATCCGCCTCATCGAAGACAGCGTACAGTTCTTCCAGGGCTTTCCCCGCTTCGATCGTGGTCTTGCGCCTCTCCAGGTCGGTCTTGCTGCCTTCGGTAACGGTCTTATTCAGCGCAAAGCGGTCCTTGGGCGAGTCCTTCTTCAGTTCCTTCAGCGCCTGCGCCTTGTAGATAGTGGAGCGGCCGTCGTCCACGATACGGGCTTCCACGTTGACTTTGGCGCCTCCCACGTCCACCTCGACCGGGCAGACGTAGGCGATACTGTTGATGGCGATTTCCTGTGCCGAGCGCGTGGAGTTGGTTATCACGAAGGGGAAAGCGCACATTAGTTTGTCGGCCCCCGCCGGAGTCTTGAGCGCCAGGACCTTGATCTGGGCTTCCTTGGCATCCGCCGGGGTGGGCACTGTGATGGACTGGTCCCACATCCACAGGTAATCCCAGCGGCGGTCGCGCAGCTTCAATTCCTTGCGGTAGACGTGGAATTCGTCGGCCTCGCGGGTAAAGGTCAGGACCAGCACGCGCCGCATCTTCTCGTCGTACCGATGCGCGTTGTTCAGCCCGTGCACGAGGATCTTCAAGACGGTGAACTCATTGCTGAAGTTGGTCCAGAGCGCGGCGCCCCAGCGCGTCTGCCCCGGCTCAAAAGTAGACATGGGCTGCAAAACCTCGGTGCCCTTCTCCGGGTCGAAGGCATACAGGGCCAGGTGCGCATCCGGCTCCAGCGGCGCGACGCCCTGTTTTATGAGCTCTTTGTCGCGCGGAGTGTCCGAGCCGGCCAGGGGGCGCTGGACTGCATCCGCCATCAGGCGCTCCGGGGCGAACCCGCCGACAGAGTTGTTGAAGACGCCTTTGTTGGTGACGGCCGTGAACATGGGGCTGATGCGCCGTTTCTTGGGCGTCGAGTTAGTCACAGTGTAAGTGAAAACGAACCAGGCTCTGGAGGAGCCCCAGGCCGTGTCGGTGCTCAAATACTGAGGGGCGTCAATGTGGAAATCGCTGAGGTTGAGCGACCAGCGGTCGTGCTCGTAGATGCTGAAGTCGTCGGGGCTGACCTCATACAGGTCACGCACCGGTTGCTTCAGGCCCAGGGCGGCCTCGATGGTCGCCGGTTCCTGCACCGGTTTCGTTTCCTCGTCAATGGTCACTGAAGCCGTTCCCAGCTCCGCGGCCTTCTGGCGTGCGGCCTGCAAATCGGAGACGATCTTCAGGTAGTCTTCATAAAGCTTCTTGCGCTCATCCAGCACCTTCTGCCGGGCTTCTTTCTTCTTCTGCAGGAATTCCTTCTCTGCCGGGTCCGCATCCGCCGGGAAGTTCTCCAGCTCGACCAGGGTTTCAGCACTGAGCACGCGGCCAGACGCCGCCAAGCTGATCAGCAGCGACGGAAACAGAAACCGCAGGCTCGCACTGCTCATTCTCATGTTCATGCCCATTCAAGAACCCTCTTTCTCCGTGCCCGCAATGCCACCTCCCCTGCAACTCTGAGCGGCCAAGCCCGAGCTGCGGTCCCCCAGCGTCTCTTAACCGATACTCCCGCGGACTTTAGCCTCTTTTCTGTAAAGTCAAACTCATTTTGTGCTATTATTGAGTAGTCCTTAACCCCAACCGCCACAATAGCCGATAATATGATGTGGATTCCGGGGACATGACCCGATTTCCAAACAGCCGGAAATCGGGTCATGTCCCCGGAATCCGGCGGCTTACTCCCTCAAGAGGATGTCCATGAACTACAGCTCACTGCACGCTTCTCCAAGCCGCTGGCGCAAGGCCTGCCTGCCAGTCCTGGCCATAGCCGCCATCGTGGTCCCAGGCGTCGTGTTCGTCAGACTGCGCTGCCAGCCCAAGGTCCCGCAAGCTGTCAGCGCAACTGCGGCGACGCCTCTCACCTGTTGGCGCATAGAGGTCGCCGGAGACGGCCCCCAGCATTTCAGCGGGGAGTACACGCCGGGACGGGTGCTGTTCGTCCCCGCCGGCGCCGGCTTCGCCGTGGTTCCCATGCCCGGCAGCGCCACGGGGATGTTGGTTGCGGCGTCGTCTCTGGGCGCGTGGGACCACGAAGGCGGAGAACTCAACCCGCCCTGCCAGACAGCCCAAGGTTGGCAACAGAACTGCCGCGCGCCACTGGCCCCGGGGCTTTACCGGCTGTGTTGGAAACCTGGCAAGGTGGAGGGTGACTGGCGCCAGGCGCAGAGCAGCGGTGGCGGGGTGGCGTGCGACATCCGGCAGGCGGCCGGCGAACTTGCTGCCGGTCCGCAATCCGCAATCCCCAATCCGGAATCCGCAATCCGCAATCCGCAACCCCCTATCCCCAATCCGCAATTGGACGTGCTGGTCCTGGCACGCGCCGAGTTTCAGGCCCAGAGCGGCAGAGTGGCTGCGAAAGTCAATGGGAAGACAATCGGAACCTACCTGGAGCCCTTGCAGTCCCCGGTGCGGCGCGTGCGCGAGAATGCGCCGCTGTATCAGCCGCCGCACTACTTCGCGCTGCTGACCCCGCAGACGATACCGCTGACCCTGGGGCCTGATTTCGAGCTGGGCCAGTTGGTGGCGTTCAAAGACTACCATACACCCGACGGCCACAAGGTCTACACTACGGAACGCCACACCGACCTGCTGCCCCTGCGGCCGGAACTGCTTGACAAACTGGCCAAGTTGCGGGAACGCCTGCGGGCCAAGGGCGTCAAGGTTACCCGCTTCTGGATCACCAGCGGCTTCCGCACGCCCGCCTACAACCATGCCATCGGAGGCGCGGCCTACAGCCGCCATTGCTATGGCGATGCGGTGGACTTGGTGATTGACGAAGGCGGCAACAAGCGCATGGACGACCTGAACGGCGACGGCAGGATTGACCGCAAAGACGGCATCGTCATCGGCAATGCCTGCCGCGAGTTGGAACTGGAAGGCGCCGTGGTGCCGGGTGGCATAGGCGTGTATGAGTGGGACAGCGAGGACTCTGTGCGCTGCCATGTCCATATTGACTGCCGCGGCTACATCTCCCGCTGGGGCCAGGTGGGCATGGGCAAGCACAAGAAGACCTTCACCTGGTGGCCCAAGGCGGAGTTTCAGGAAGAAGAGGCAGGGGAGTAAAGAACGAGGGGTGAGGGACGAGGGGCGAGGGGCGAGGGGCGAGGGAGGAGGGACGAGGGACGAGGGACGAGGGGCGAGGGAAAAGGGACATGCCAACACGCGTGTGGCTGCATGTGACCCGTCACTGCGCGGTAGTTATTCGGTCCCCTCGCCCTTGCTTCCGCCGCCTTGGCCTTCGCTGCTTCGCCGCGGTTTATGCTTGTCTATTTCGTCACGCAGGCTTCCTTTCTGGGGGTCATTCGGGTACTTCCTTACAAAGTTTTCGTACATCCCGAGAACCTCGTCGTACTTCTTCTTAGACCATTTTGCAGATGCAGGTTCCCTGCCCTCACCTGCAGATTCATGTTCGGCATTGCCGCCAAGACCGACCTTACTCCTGAGCGCAGCGAGGTCGGCGTCATGTTCAACGGCTGCAGGCGGCACGACCTTTGGTTCGCTGGGCTTCGGGGCTGGTTTCGCTTCCTCCACAATCTTATCCAACCGGCTGCGGAGGTTGGGGATTTCGGGATCGTCCTTGTACTGTTGGCTAAACGCATTGAACAGGCTTTGGGCTTTCCCCGCATCTTTAGCCAGGAGCGCCTTGTCGAGATCAGAGAAGTCAGACTTGCGTTTGGCCGCTGCGTCGGCTTCACGTTTCTTGGCGGCGGAGGCGGCCAGGACATCGGCAACTTCCTTGGCCTTCTTCTCGGCGTCGCCAAATTTTGGCAGAAGAGCGGCCGCATCCGTGTATTTTTGTTGTGCTTCCGGCAACTGTCCCTTTTCCTCCGCTGTCTTGCCTGTTTGCATGAGCGCACTGTACTGCTTGACCGCGGCCAGTTTCTCCTGGGCAGTCTTCAGTCTGGCGTCATCGGGTTGCAGCTTGGCAGCGTCCGCCAGTTTGCCGTCGGCTTCAGCCTCGCCGCCGGGCTTTGCAAGGAGGAGCCCCAGGCCCTCGAACAAGGCATTGACTCTGTCGAGTTTCTTCTGGTTGAATGACTTTTCTAGGTCCGGGGTGCGGGTGTCATCCTTGTAGCTGGCCTTGTAGTTGTTGAGCTCCCTTTGCGCAGCCGTAAAAACGCCCACTTCGCTCGTGAGGCTTAACGCCTCCACCGTGCCCTTCATTTTCCCGTAGGCGGACTCGGCGTCTGCTTTGGTCTTCTTTTCTTCCTCGGCCTTTTGCTTCGCCAACTCCTGCTGGCGCGCCAATTCTGCCTTGTCGGTATTCGCCTTGCCGAGCTTCTGCTTGACCTCAGCCTCGCGCGGGGGAGTCGGGGCTACACCTTCCAGTTCTTTGGCCAGTTCTTTGGCTTTATCGTACTCTGCCAAAGCAAGTTTGTACTGGGTGATTTTCTCATCGTATGCATCTGCGTTCAGGTTTTCCGCGGCTGTGGCATATTCATTTCCTTTGGCGACTGACGTGTCGTACTTGACCAGGTCTTCAACCCTCTTCTTGAGGTCTTCGACCTTGTTGTCTCTGAACGGGCTTTTCAACGCCTGGGCAAGCTGTTGTTGCGCTTCTTGCGACTTGCCTGTGCGGAGCGCCTCCCGGACCTTGGTCAGCAGGTCACTGTATGCGGCCTTGTCCTTGAACTCTTCGCGGCGGGCCGTGATCTTGGCCTGCACGGCAGAGAGCTTATCCTCCCTGTCTTTATCGCCCGGGAAAAGCTTCCGGGCTTCTGCCAGGTTCTTGTCTGCCTCGTCCAAGTCGGATGCTGAGCCCCCAGTTGCCAACTGGGTGGCCAGCGAGAGCGAGTTCTCGAAGTCCTTCTCTTTCCTCTTCTGTTCCTTCTGTTCCTCCGCCTTGCGCCTGTCCTCCAGGGCGGCCAGGACGCGCTTCTGTATCGTAGTCGCCTTCTCATGCTCAGGCGCCGCGGCCAGCACGGGCTTGAGAGTCGCGAGGGCCTCTTCAAGCTGCCCTTTGGCCTCTTGCCCCTCAGCGGCGGTCAACGTCTCGGCAAGCTTCTTTTCACGCTCCTTCCGTATCTGTTCCGCGGCATTCTTCTTTTCCTCGTCCTTCAGCAAGGGCTCAATCTTGGCCAGGAGGCCGGTGACTTCATTTTCCTTTCCCGCCACCAGCATGTTCTGAGCTTCGAGCGCTTTCTTGTTCGCGTCGCCGTATCTCTTATCCTCCAACGCCTGCGTGGCCTCCTGGATGAGCTTGTCGCAATCCTTCCGGCGCTGCATCTCGGTGGCAGCTTCCTTCAGTGAGAGCGCAAGCTTCTTGGCCTCCTGGTTCAGCGGGTCATTCGTCCCAGGGAATTCTTTGAGGACCTCGTCCACCAAGCCTGCGGCCTGTTCAGGCTTGTCGTTGCCCAGTTTGCGCGCCTCAGCCAGTTTATCCTTGGCCTTCCCTTGTCTCTCGGCCGCAGCTATGTTCTTCCTGAGTTCTGTCAGCTTGTGATCGGCCTTCTTGGCCTCAGGGTCGTCTCCAGGCAAGAGCGAAAGGGCGGTATTGAGCACCTCCACGGCCTTCTGCAAATCGCCGCTCTGCTCCAAACCGGCGACCTCCTTGAGTTTCTCGTCAAACTTCTTCCTGTTCTCCAAGGCGGCAATGCCGTCCGCGACCGCCTTTTCGAGTTGGCGCGCGTTTTTGCCGGAAACCTTCAGGTCCTTCGCCAACTGCAGGCGCCACTTGGCGTCCTCCGCATCGGCAGCCTCAATGCTCTTTCGCGCCTCACCGATAAGTTTGGCATGGCGCGTTACCGCGCCCGGCTCCGCCGGCTGCTTGAGCTTCACGATCCCGTCAAGAGGAGGCTTGATGCTTGCTTCTTCACTCGGGAATTTGCGCAGCAGTGCGCTGAGTTTCGATTCGGCCTCGTCCAGTTCGCCCTCGTCCAGCGAGTTCTCCTGCATCTTCTGCGTCACTCTGGCGAGGAATTGTTTATCGTCATCACTGAGCTTATGTTTTCTGAGGGCCAGGAACCCGAGCGCGGCCAACACGAGGGCTGCCGCGGCGGCGGCGCCGACAAAAATCAGCCCCCGCCCGGAACCATGCGCCGCCAACCGGTGGCCCGGACCAACCTGCGGATTGATCTGCACTTTGATCGTTTGCTGGGATTTGACCGGCGCGGGGGCCGCAGGGGGCGGCGCGGCACCAGGCTGGCCCGGCTCACGGCCCACCTTTATCTTGATGCCGCCGCCCGGAGGGCCAACGTCAAGGGCAGGCGACGCCGGCATGCCCAACTGCACCGCCGAGCCGGCGAAAATGGAATTGCTGGTGGCACACTCCTTCATTTGACGCAGCAGCGCGTCGGCATCGGGGAACCGCTCCTCCGGCTTCTTGGCCAGGCATTGGTCAACCAGGGCACAGAGGCCGGACGAGATGTCAGACCGGACTCTGGACAACGGCTTGTGCGGGTCGTTGATCGTCGCCATCATCGTCAGCATGGTGGTTTCGCGGGCGAAAGGCTGGGTGCCGGTCAAAAGCGTGTAGAGCGTCGCGCCCATGCTGAAGACATCTGAAGGCTTGCCTGCTCTCTTGGCGTCTATGACCTGCTCAGGGGCCATGTATCCCGGCGTACCCAGGGAGGTCTGGGTCCGGGTCAGGACGCTGATCTCATCCGCGTGACGGTCGCCCTCCGCCCTGGCCACGCCCAAATCCATGAGCTTGGAGTTCTTGAAATCAAAGGTCCGATCCGGCGTCAGGGCGCGGGGGATCATTATATTGTCCGGCTTGATGTCCCTGTGGACCACCCCGTTCCGATGGGCCACGGCCAACCCGGCGGTGGCGGCAGCCACGATTTGCACCGCCTCGAGCTCTGACAACGCGGCCTGCCCGCGTTCCTTAACCATCTTCAGGTAGGTCCTGGAAGTCTCGCCGGAGACGTACTCCATGAGCAGGTAGTGGAGTTCTCCGTCTATGTCCACATCTATGACGCGGCACACATGCGGGGACTCGATACGGGCTGCCAGGCGCGCCTCGCGTTGGAAACGCTTGGCCAGGTCCGGGTGGTCGTTGACCAGATGAGGCGGCAGGATCTTGATGGCGACTTCAGACTGCAGGCGCGGGTGGATGCCGTAGTAGACAGCGCCCATTCCGCCCTGGCCCAGCTTGGCCAGCAGCGGAATGCCCCCCACCGACGGGTACTCCACACCGTTGACGGCTATACGCGGAGCATCCCGCAGCAGCGCTTCGTGGGACAGGTCCTGGGCTGCGCGTGTGGCGTTGGCGAGGCCCTCCAGCAGGTTCTCGCTGGCCGGCTCGGCCTCGCGGCGGGGTTTCTTGCCCTCCGGCACGCCGCCCTTGCTGGCTGGTTCGGGGACCTTGGGCGCGGGCGTCCGCGCGGTTTGGACAGTCGGGCTTACGTTTCCCGCCCCTGGCTTGGGTTGCTGGGTGTTACCGGCCATCTAGGTCCTCCCATACAATTCTTATCACAGAGCGTTCTCGAACGCACGAAGAAAAAGGCTTTTTTTGCGGTTTTTTTCGTTGACAGAGGTTTTGTGGAGGACTAACCTTGCCGCATTGCGTTTTGGTGGGGGTCAGGGACGACGGTGGAGGAGGTATCAGTGCGCATCGCAGTTTCGATCCTGGTGTTGCTGGCAGCGGCCGCGTTGCCCGCGCGTGCTGAACTCTCGGACCTCAGGGCCGAGGTGGAGCAACTGCGCAAGCAGGTCGCGCAGCGTGAGGCCGATCAGGTCAAGGACGTCCCCATTGGGAAAGTCAACAACCTGATGGCCGCCAAGTACAGCCCTGACGCGCCTGTCAAGACCAAGGACGGCCAGTTGAGGATGGCGGGGCTTCTCCAACTCTGGTATCAGAGCGTCCAAAAGGACAGTAATGGTGTGATCGAGCCCGCACCCGGGAACACCCGCAATTTCACAGAACCCAATTCCGTATTAGACCAAGACACGTTCCGCATCCGCCGGGCTGAGTTGCGCTTCATGGTGCTTGTACACGAGAACGTCCGGGCCGAGATCATGATAGATCCGGCGCGTGAGAGTAATTCATCGTTCGTGCAGCCAGGGGCCTCGCCGATATACAACGAGGATTTGGCTGTTGGAAAGATTCCGTTGATTCAGACAGGGACGATAGATGCGGCCTCTCAGCAGCCCCACCTTCTCCAGGATGCTTATATCAACTACCAAGGGGTTATCCCGCACCACGACATCACCATCGGCCAGTTCAAGCCCCCTGCCGGTTGGGAAGGCTGGCACAACAGCGGCATGTTGGACTTTGCTGAGCGGTCCATGATTACCAGCATCAGCAACGTTCGCGATCTGGGCGTGATGCTCAGCGGTTCTTGGGTTCAAGATCGCGTGCAGTATTCGGTTGGCGGGTTCAACGGCTCCAACGAAGTTCTGGACAACCCCGAGATCTTTGAAGCAGGCAACAGGAGTGCTAAGAGTAATGACAAAGACCTTTCGTGGAGGGTGGAGGTCAGGCCAGTATGGAGTGAAGAGAAGTGGTACGGCAAACTTCAACTGGGCTACGCCCGGACAGACGGCCACAGGGGCAAATCTGACAATGGCGACATCCTTCAGGACGCAGCCAGTGGTAATGCTATCAATGGTCTAGGGGAGGAGCGCACCGCCATAAACCGGCAGGCCGCGTGGGTTGTGTACCGCCCCAATGCTGAGGTGAGCGGCTGGTGGTTCCGGGGCGAGTGGGGTTCAAACTACGCAAGGTTCAGTGCTACGGACGCTAATTTTACCGGGGCCACAAGCCTGGATTCCTATAATTGGGACGGCACAATGGGTGGATATACTTTCACCCCCCAAGTCAACCCTAAACCTGTGACGGCGTCCGGCTGGTACGGCTCCACAGGCTATAAGCTGATGGATAGCATTTGGGCCGAGAACCTGGCCAAAGGCGGGCCGCTCGAACACGGACTGCGCAACCTGGAGTTCGCGTTCAGAGCGGAAGCCTGCCAGAACATATTCCTGGCGGCGCCACCGGATCCTACGCGCGACACGCGGCTGTTCAGTACGAAGATGTACACCGCCGGCGTCAACTACTATCTGGCTGGAGGCCAGAAGGACGACTTTGCGGACGTGGATAACGGCCACAAATACCGCGACCATGATGTCAAGCTCCAGGCCAACTATATGATCGTTGACACTCCGGAGAACGCTAACTATGGCCTGCGGAAGGTGAACTGCAACACGTTGCTCATCAGCCTGCAGGTCATGTTCTAGGTTTTCCGCGGACAATAGGGTAAACCGCAGGACGCTGTTCGCGCACAGTAAACTTGTTTTGAGGCGGCAAGGCACAAGAGGAGATTCACAATGCGTTCTCGCTCGATTAAGTTGAACATGGTTCTGGCGGCGGGGCTGGCGGCCCTCCTTTGTTCGGGGGGCGCTCTGGCGGCCACTTGCACCTGGAGCGGCGGTGGGGGCAACGCACTTTGGTCAACCCCTGCCAACTGGGACGTTGTGCCTGTTGACGGAGACGACCTCGTCTTCCCTTCCGGTGCGGCGGGTTTTACTGCCCAAAACGATTCTCTCATCACTGTCCACACGATTTCTTTCGGTGGTGCGGCCGGTGGCGCCAACTACACATTAAACGGAAACCAGTTGACTATTTCTATCGCGGCTGCTAATGGAATTTTTGACGCTTGCACAGTGGCCGGGCACATTAACACCATAAGTTTCGGCGGCACGGGGGTTACGGTTGGCGGAGCCGGACAAGTCTGGAAGGTCAACACCGCGGGCACAACCCTCAACGTGACCTGTCCTGTGGTCAACAACGCTGGTCAACTTTTGATTAACAATGGCGGCTCGGGCGACGTCGTCATCAGTGGCGCCATTTCAGGAACAGGCAGCGTGTATCATATCTGGAATACCCTGACGCTTTCCGGAAATAACAGCTTCAGCGGCGGGGTCACGGAGCAGAGCGGCACACTCAATATCAACAGTGCCACAGCCTTGGGAACGGGCACCTTCACCATCGTCGGAGGGACGATAGACAACACCAATGGTGGCGTCATACTGACCACCAACAACCCCCAGAAATGGAATTCGAACTTAACCTTTACGGGCACCAATAGCCTGGATCTCGGCGCCGGGGCAGTGACCCCCAATGCCAGCCGCATAGTGACTGTCAGCGCCAGCACGCTCACCGTGGGCGGCGCCATCGGCGGCGGAGCGATTAACCTGACCAAGGCAGGCGGCGGCACGCTCGTCCTTACCGGGGCCAACACCTACAGCGGCACGACGACGATCAGCGCGGGCACGTTAAACGCCAACGCCAGCGCGGCTCTTGGCGATGAAAGCGGGACCAACACGCTGATCTTCACCGGCGGCACATTGCAGGCGGCCGCGGCGATCGTCTCGCCAGGGACGCGCACAGTGACGCTAACTAGCACGGGCCTGATTGACACCAACACGTTCAATGTGAGCATTGCTGGCGTGATGAGCGGGGCCGGCGGGTTGAGGAAGAGCAGCGCGGGGACGTTGACGCTTACGGGCGTGAAAACGTACAGCGGCGGCAGGACGATCGGAGCGGGAACATTGAACGCCAACGC
>Ga0187861_10003011_pt1 | contig 15254 bp, 10 predicted proteins | sample June2016WEW_10_1_3_FD_132986 | JGI IMG/M metagenome (GOLD analysis project Ga0187861, IMG submission 132986) | Peatland microbial communities from SPRUCE experiment site at the Marcell Experimental Forest, Minnesota, USA - June2016WEW_10_100 | ecosystem: Environmental > Terrestrial > Soil >...
CATGTCAGCAAATGTACCGCGGGCGTCCCGCCCGCCCGTGGCAGGCCGGCAGGGCGCGAGGACGAAGGCGGGCGGGACGCCCGCGGTACGCTCTGGGCCACGCATTTACTGACATGCACCCAGACTGAACGGTTTTCGAGTTTCGAGCTACGGTTCTTGTATTCGCCGGTGTATGGTTGAAAGTTGCCGCTCCACCCGGTAGAATGGCTGGCCTTTGTCGAGGGGAGATAAGGACAAGATGACGCGTTGTTCGGCAGAGACGGCCTTAACCCTGTTCGCGGTCTTGGCGCTCTTGCCCGCCGGCGACCTTCGCGCCGCGGATAGCGGTGTGTTCTTCGTCGGTGCGGAAAAGTGCAGGTTCTGCCATTCCGGCGAGAACAAAGGCGCTGCTTACCGCAAGTGGCTGGAGGGCGGCCATAGCAAGGCGTTCCAGACCCTCGCCTCGGACAAGGCCAAGAAGATCGCCAAAGAAAGAAGCGTGGCCGATCCGCAGAAAGACAAGGCCTGCGTGAGTTGCCACGTGACGGCGTATAACGTGCCCGCCGACAAGAAAGACGAGAAATTCGATCCTGCCCAGGGCGTGCAGTGCGAATCCTGCCATGGCCCAGGCGGCCGCCACTCCAAGCGCCGGCTGGAGGAGTTGACCCTGGACGATCTCTCGGTAATCCAGATCCCCCCTGGCGAGATCGCCGCCGTGCCGTCGGCCGCCACGTGCCAGCGCTGCCACAACGAAAACTCGCCGACGCGCAAACCGCTCAACTACGCCGAGGAACTCAAGAAGATCTCGCATCTCGACCCGCGCAAAAAATACCCCGCGGACTACCTTGACAAAGTGGGCGCCCAAGGCGGCCATATCCCCGCAGAGCATCTCCCCACAGAGGGCAAGTAGGACTTTATGACCACGCCGGAACCCAGCGCAGCACCGGCAGGCGCAGCAGCGGCGGGCGAGCGCCCCATAAGGTGGCCCGTGCTGCGGCTCCTGCCCGGGATTCTCTTTTTTGTGGTCTGCCTGGTGTTCGTCCAGCACGTCAACGCGCATCACTGGCGTGAATGGCGTGAACGCGGTTTTTTCTGCGGTTTAGCCGCGGCTTTTGCCATTGCCCTCGCTATTTCGATCTGGCGCACCCGCAATGCCTTCCTCGGCATGCTCGCCTCGACGCCCTTTGCTGCCGCCTTGCTCGCCCTGATCGCGGCGGCCACGATGCTGGGCACCTTTGTGCCGCAGAACAGTCCGCAGCAGTTCCTTGAAGAGCACTACGGCAAGCAGGCGGCGTTGTGGATCGGCTGGCTGTTCCTCAATGATGCTTTCCATTCGTTCTGGTACGGCGGCCTGATGGCGCTGCTGGTCCTGTCGTTGCTCCTGGCCATAGTGCGCCGCCCCGTCTGGCGCCCGTACTACTGGGGCTTTTTGCTGGGGCATGGCGGCATGGTAGTGGTGATTGCGGGCGCAGCCCTTGGGGCCAGGTACGGCGTGCGTGGAACTCTGGCGCTGCGGAAGGGCGAGGAGCAGACCGCTTTCGTGCCGGGCAGCGGCGAAGCGCAGGCTAAACCGGTCCCGCTGGGCTTCGGGCTGCGGCTGGATGGCTTCGAAGTGGACAAGTACCCCGACGAACTGCGTTTTGTGCTGTACCGCGTTAAGGAGAAGGCGGGGCATGAGACCGAAGAGGACGCGGCACCCGAGATGGTCTGCACGTTCAAGGCGGACAAAGTGAAGGACTGGACGGCCTTGCCCGAGAGCGGGTTCTACTTCCGGGTAACGAAATCGTCTCCTGGCTCGGCCGACGCCGGCCCGGCGCGCCATCTCCTTGAAATCCCGGGTTCAGCCACTCCCTTGGAGGTGCAGGTGGGCCAGACCTACACCCTTCCCGGCACGAAGCGGTCGTTCCGCGTGGCCGACTTCTTCCCAAACTTCAAACTTGACATTGAGGCGAAGCGCGCCTTTTCGGATGGCGACGAACCGCTCAATCCCGCCTTGGTGATCGAAGAGCTTGGCGCAGGCAAGGACGGCGCGCCGCGCAAGCAGTTCCTCTTTGCGCGAGTGCCCGGACACGGGCATAGCGAGAACGAACTCCCTCTCAAGTACGCCTACACTGGCGCACCCCGCCTCCCCAGCGCCACCGTGGGAATCAGAAAAGGAACAGACGAGACAACGGCCGTCGAGAGCACTATGGTTGCCGGGGAGGGCAGAGAGGGCGTATCCTGGCTTACCGACGAGCTTGTGCTTCGGTTCGAGAACAAGCCCGGGGAGCCGAAAGCGTATCGCAGCCGGGTCTCCCTGCTGGCGGGCGGCAAGGCGGTCAAAGAGGACATTATCATTGCCGTCAATGCGCCGCTCAGCTACGGCGGCTACGAGTTCTACCAATCCGATTGGCGCGCCACGGACTTGGACTTCTCCGGCCTCAAGGTTGTGCGGGACCCCGGCTTGGGCCTGGTCTATGCAGGCATGATCATGCTCTCGGCCGGCGTGATCTTCGTTTTCTACATCCGGCCGAGAATTGGATCCGCAGATAAACGCAGATGAACGCAGATAGGAGAGATCATTGAAGTCATCTTCGTCCATCTGTGTCCATCGTTGTCCATCTGCGTCCATCTGCGTCCATCTGCGTCCATCTGCGGTTTCAAAAGAGGAGGCCCCATGGTTTCGGTTCGTGAGCGCGAGGTCCTGCGCCGGCTGGCGCGGCGTGTGCGCGACATTGCGGAACTCCCGGAAATGCCTGAGCGCAAGCGGCGCTGGCGCGAACTCAATGCGCTGCGGCCCGAGCGCCCCCTGGTCCTCTGCTTCCCCGAGGGCGCCTGGGGCGAGTTGCTGCCGCAAAGCGCCCTGGAATGCACGGATAAGAAACTGCGCGACTGGGAATGGTCGTTGCGCTCCAGGATCTACTGGTGGGAGTTCATCCGCGACGATCATGTCCTGGAGCCGTGCTTTGACATCAACTGGAACATCCAGACCAGCGATCTCGGCGTGGAGGTGAAGTACACACACGGGGAGAACCGCGGCAGCTACGTTTGGGCTCCGCCGCTCAAGGACCTGGACCGCGACATGGCCAGGCTGCACTTTCGCGAGCTCGCCGTGGACCGCGCCGCGACACGGCAAAAACTGGAACTGGCCCGCGAGTTGTTTGGCGACATCCTGCCGCCGCGCCTGCGCGGGGGCTTCTGGTGGAGCATGGGGTTGACCTGGCAGGCCATCCTACTTATCGGCCTCGAACAACTCATGCTCTTGCCCTATGACAATCCCAAGGGCCTGCACCGCCTGATGGCCTGGCTGCGGGACGAGCAGATGAACTACCTGCTGTGGACGGAACGCGAAGGGCTGCTCAGCTTGAAGAACGAGAACGACTACGTCGGCTCGGGCGGCGTGGCGTACACCGATGAGCTGCCGCAGAAGGACTGGCAGCCGGGCCTGCCGGTGCGGCTGCGGGACCTGTGGGGTTTTGCCGAATCGCAGGAGACGGTGAACTGCTCGCCCGCGATGTTCGCTGAGTTCGTGCTGCCTTATCAGGTGCCGCTGCTCGAGAAGTTCGGCCTGAACTGCTACGGCTGTTGCGAGGGCGTGCATTTGCGCATAGACGCGCTCCTCAAACACGTCCCGCGCCTGCGCCGTGTTTCCGTGGCGCCTTGGGCGGACCAGAGGATCATGGCGGAGAAGCTGGCGGGCCGTTGCGTTTTCAGCCGCAAACCCAACCCGGCCCTGGTGTGCGTCGCGATGGACGAAGATATTGTGCGCAAGGACTTGCGGGAAACCCTCAGCATCGCGGGCAAACAGCCGCTGGAGATCATCCTGAAGGACACCCACACCGTCGAGAACCAGGCGCCGCGCATCACGCGCTGGGTCCAGATTGCGCTGGAAGAAGTGCAAGCCCGGTAGGACAGGCTTTCCAGCCTGTCCGGACAGCCACGGTAGGACAGGCTTTCCAGCCTGTTCGGACAGCCACGGTAGGACAGGCTTTCCAGCCTGTCCGGACAGCCTGGAAAGGCTGTCCTACCGCTGGACTTCAGTATAGCGTATCGGCTCCACACCAAGCTCGCGGCAACATTCCAGCACGGCTGAGTCCAGGAACATCCGCCTCTGTCCGTCACGGTCCACCCCGATCTGGCCCTCCGGCATACCGATGCCGGCAAACGCGCGAGTTTCCGCGTCATCGTAGCACGGGTGTCCGACGGCCACATAAGTTCCGGGCGGCGCGGCTTTCAAGCGCGCGATCAGATCTTCAGCGTGCGTCCCATGCCGCCCGGCGCCGGGCAGGCTCTTGACCAGTTGGTCAGCCTCAAGGAGGCCCGCACTCCGGGCCAAGGCCGAGAGTTTCGCGCCCAACCCCGGCAGCCAGCCCAGGCCCATGTGCTGATCCAGATAAGCGATCTTCAGCCCCAAGGCGCGCAGCCGCGACAATTGCGCGGCGAGCTCCGCAGCCATCTCGTCCAGACTGGCGTGGCGGTCGGAAAAGTCCTGCGGCGTCTTGGCGAGGCAGCCGTCGGCATCGAGCAGTGAGGGCACGCGCTCGCGCGGCAACACCGGTCCCCACCGGGGCCAGTCCCATTCGCAATTCAGAGCTGCATGGAAGCCTAGACAGAGGCCCGGCACGTTGCGGAAGGTCTCCGCAGCGTGCTCAACCTCGGGCGCGGCTGCCATCATTGACACGTTCCTGACGATGCCGCGCTGGAAAGTTTCCAGGATCGCGAGGTTGGCGCTGCGGCAGGATCCCGCATCGTCGCCGCGCGTCACCAGGCGAATACGGGCCTTGGCGGCCGGAGCGGAGGAAGGGCGATTGGCTCTCATAAGCGGGACAATCAGCGAATGCGGGGCTGCTGTCAAACACACTTCCGCCAGGTACATTCCCTAACCTGGACTATTCGCCGCAGAGGCACAGGGGACGCAGAGCGCAGAGGGTTTTTGGCTGTTTTTCTCCATATTCTCTGTGTCCTCTGTGGAAAAAAGTTGTTGCTGAGCTACGGCGCGTGAAAGAACACGTTGGCGGGTATGGTCTGTTCCGGGATATCCGGCCCGGACCAGGAGACGATCAGACCTGCGTCTCCGTCGCCCTGCCAGAAGTCCACTTTGATGCGATGCTTGCCCGCCTGGAGGGGAATGCTGCCGCTCTGCTTCACCATGGCGTGCAAGCCGTTGTTGTCCACGACCAGAGAATCCCCGATGTAGAGCATCGAGCCGTCATCCGAATTGGTGGCGAAGACATAGTCCCCGTCGCGCGGGGCATCAATGAAGCCTGTGAACTGCAAGACGAACTTCTCCAGCCGCCCATTGGTGAGCTGATCGCCCATCGCATTCTTGTTGGGCAAGTCAATGTTGGCGGCTACCTTAGTCAATATGGGCCTGAATCCAGCGGTGGAGAAACCTCCCAAGCCCAGGTCCGCGGTGTCTATCTCGAAGCTCTTGGCGTTCAACCCCGGCTCCACTGCCGCTGGCTTATCCGGCGGGCGGCGCTCAAGAGGCGGCAGAGCTTTGAATCGCGCCTCCGCCTCCTTCCCATATTTGGAGTTGCGATATGAGCCCGCCAGGAAGCGCTCATAGCTCCGGCGCAGATCGAATGAATTTGCCTGGCCGCTCTTTTCCAGCTCGAGGATCTTGTCATACGCGCGTCTGGCGGCCCCCTCACGTATGTCCTCCAGCTCTTCGCCGCCGCCGAAAAGGCTGGACTTGGGTTTAGGCTGCTCCGGCTCGGCCTTCTCCTCCGGCTTGGCGGCAACGGCCTCTTTTTTCGGTTCTGGCGTGCCGGTCTGGGCGCCGGCCGCCTTTTCCGAAACGCTCTTCTTTCCTTCCGCCGTCCCGGTGGAAGAGCCCTTGGCTTGCTGTGTGCCACCCGCCTTAACTTTATCCCGCCGCGCTTCCCCAGGCTTGTGGGTGAACAACCACGCACCTGCCACTGCCAGAACCAGGCCCGCCGCAGCCATGCCCCAGGTCAGCGCCTTGCTGCTGCCCTCGCCGCCGGCCTGCGCTGGCGCCGCGCGGCGCACGCCGGACGGAACGGACCTCTGTACTTCTGCACCGGCCGGCACGCGGTTGGCCCTTATGGCCGCTCTGGCTTGGGTATCCGAACCGGGAGCGGGTGTGCGGCCAGGAGGTGTATTGACAGCCACCGCTGGGATGACACCGGAGCGCCGGGGGCTGGGTGGCGCCGTATGGAGTGGGGTTCCCTTGGCGGGACTGGCGCGCTGGGAGCCGCTCCCCCTTGCAGGGGGGGTGCGCCGGAAAACACCTGCTGGTCCCGGCGTGTTCCGTGCGGCCGCGGATTTGGCTGCGCAGTCGGGGCAGAACAGTTTGTCGCCTATGGAAACGACCTTCTCGGTTTCCACACGCAAGCCGCAGCCTTCGCAGTATTGTAGCTGCATTTGGTGACGCACCCGTTGCCCAAACTGTACCCCGGCCAACCGCTAGAACAGCAACAACAGATCAGCCACAGAGGACACAGAGCGCACAGAGAGGATTTTCTTTTCTGCTTTATCCATTTTCTCTGTGTCCTCTGTGTCCTCTGTGGCAAAGAGACGTTGTAACACTAGAACGAGACCTGGGTGTTGAAGATCAGGAGGTTGTTCTTGATCTCCTTCAGGCCCCTGGGTTGGTCCTCCGGCTCATCTACGTTCATGAAATCAACCTGGACCCGCATGTTGTAGGCTTTGATGTAGTAGTTCACGCCTGCGGTCCAGACCTGGGTCTTGAAGAGGTCGGTCTGGGTGTCCGGACTGACCAGGCTCTCCACCACGATATTCTGGAACTGCTCATAGCGGAAAACGAACTCCACCGGCTGCATCAGGTTGTTCCAGAACCCGCCGCCGCTCAACCTGTCGGCGAAAACGCTGTCGGTGAGCTTGTAGCCCGTGGAGGCGTACCAGCCTTGGCGGGTCATGGGATCCGGACGAACTTGCGCGTTGCCCGCGCCGGTGCCCAAGGCCAGCGCGTCTACGCTGCCGGGCAAGTCGCGGTCCTTGGCCTCTCCCCACTCACCGCGCAGCCACCACCCCCGCACCGGCCCCATAGGCTTGTACATGCCCCAGGCGGCCTGCCTGAGGGCACTTGTCTTGGCGCGGTTAATGGTATTGAGCGGGGTCTGGTTGACGATGTCGCCCGTTCCCGCCGTGCCGTGGACGCCCCACTCGCCCGAGTAGCCTAACTCCAGGCTGCCCCAGGGCCCCTGATTCCACATCGGGCGCACCATGGCGCTGGCGAGCCCGTCCTTGTCACCGTTGTCATCGGCACGGTTCAGGAACTGGCCGGTGGTGCCAAAGTCATCGCCCGCGCTGTCGAAGGCCCCGAACCAGTACTGGAAGCGGTCGTCCCACCAGGAGCCGTGGCCCTGCACACCCAGGTCTGGGATATTGTTAAGCTGGGTTACCATCGCCCGTTCGGCAAAATCCAGGTACGCGTCGTTGCGCACCCCTTCCTCGCCCATCTTGGGCCTGAACTGCCCGACAGTGAAATCATGGTGTGGCACCACGCCGTGGTAGTTGACGTAGGCGAACTGGAGCAGCCGCGCGGCCTGCCCTGCGCCGGTTTGCAGGTTGGCGATTGTCGCCGTGTCACCCAGGCCGGGCCCAGTGGCCGCGTCGAACTGCGGCGCGTAGAAAGCCTTCGACTTGAACAATCCCTGGTTGCTGGGGAAACCCGGGTAGCTGGTCTGCTCGGCGGCCGGATCCAGCATGACCACACTCGTGAGGTTCTCGTCTATATCCAGTGTAAACTTCAGTTCCGCGCGGCGAATGCGGTATCCCCCGGTGTCCACCCCGTCGCCGGTTCCGGGAATACCGGTGGTGTTGGTCCGGCGGCCAAACACGTCGTAGCGCGCGTGCTGGTAGGTGGTGTCCCAGATTTGCAGCAAGCCGTCTATCTCCAGTTTGCCGCTCCTGGCCGTGACGGGTGCTTTGGGGCCGTACTTTCCCGATACCATGTCGTCCACGCGGCTGGCGATTGGCGCTTCCGTGCCATTCCTGCGTTCGTTCACGCGCCTGCGGAGGTCGTCAACCTCCCGCTGCATGTCCTCAACGGTTGTGCCGGCCGGCAACCGCGCGGCCGGCAACATTATCAGAAACAAAAGCATAATACTCTTCTTGCTGAACATTACCCCCCCTCGATGACACAGTTCACAACCCGACATTCAAACACAGTACTCTAGCAGGAAAAACGTACTAAGCAAGCCCGCGCACGGATTTTTGTAGCCGTTTGCCCTCTCCCCTGTGGGGAGAGGGTGAACAGTCACCGGCATTTCAATCGAGCAGCAGCGCCGCCAGAAACATGAAGAACGCCCGCAAGCCCTCGTGCCGCACGCCTGCCGCGGCCCGCAACGCGCTCACGCGCTGGTTTTCTGCCAACTGCGCGGCTTTCAGCGGCACCTCATGCTTGAGGTAGATTTCGCGCAGCCGCGCGGCAGGCGCCCCCGCGCCGGCGCCCGCGCGCGCAGCCGCAAGCAGCTCCGCCTTCTCCGCGGCGCCGGCGGCTTCGAGCGCCAGGGCGAAGAGCAGCGTGGGCCGGCCTTTGAGCAGGTCCCCGAAGTTGCCGCCGGCCGTGTTGAGCTCCTGCAAGTCATTCTGAATCTGGAAAGCGACGCCCGCGTGCTTCGTGAAGCTGGCGGCCTCCGCGTCCCACTGGCCGCTGTCGCCGCCCAGGATCAAGCCGGTATGCAGCGCAGCGGCGAAGGCCGGCGTGGTCTTCAGCGCGTAAAGCCGCAGGCACTCCAGCGGTTCCAGTTCCCGCACGCCATTGTTGCGCCAGAGCAGCTCCGCGCCCTGCCCTTCGCACAAGGCCACGTGCGCCTGGGTGAGCCGCCGCAGCACCCGCGCCAGCTTTTCCGCGCCGATGCAGGGCTCTTGCTCCGTGACCAGACGGTAGCCGCGGCCGATCAGATAGTCGCCGATATTCAGCGCCACGGGCACAGTGTGGACTTTATGCGCCGCGGCCGTCTCGTACCTGAAGTCGTCCCCGTCCTCGATGTCGTCATGAATCAGCGAAGCCTTGTGAAACACCTCCATCGCCACGGCCATGCGCTTGACGTGCAGCGGCACTTCGTCCCGGTTCGTCAAGGCCTGCCAGGCGCCGGCCGTGACGAAGGGCCGGGAGCGCTTGCCGCCCTGGTGCAGCCAGGCCAGGGCCAGCCGTTCGGTCTCGGCCACCTTGTCTTCTGCCGGCGCGTCGCTGCGGTCCGCGAGCAGGAGTTGTTCCAGCGCGCCCTCGTCGAAATAGTGGCTCACCTCTCGCAGCAGCGGCACGAAGCTCCGCGTGGCTGGGAGCGCAGGCGTCCCCGCCTGCGTCTGTTGTGGCGCAAGCGTCCCCGCTTGCGATTGTGGTGCAGGCGCCCCGCCTGCGCCTATCTTGCGTGCAGGCAAGATGCCTGCACCACAATCTACTACCGCAGGCGTCCCCGCCTGCATTAGCGCTGCGCGCACCCAGTCTTCGTCCACGGCGGTATTATGGCAGGAGTCCCGCAAGAGCGGGATGGCGAGCGCGGGGATGCCGAGCTGCAGAACCTTGTCGAAAGCTTTCTCCAGAACGTTCAGGCAGGCCACGCCGAGGATCGCATCCGCCCGGCCCGCCATGAGCAGCTTCAACACACCCGGCGTGCCTTCGGCTATCAGGACGCGGTAACCCATGCTGCGCGCCTCGCCGCTGAGCTCGGCGATTGAGCACAGCCCGCACTCCAGGCAATGGAGCTGGGTCTCGTCTACCTTCGCGGGACAATCCTCCGCCTGGCGGAGGCACTGCGGCAGCAGGAACAAGCGCTTCTCGAAGGGCACGGCCGCGAATTCGCGGCGCCAGTATTCGTTGTTGAGCAGCACCATAGTGAAGCCGATGAAGCCGCGGTCGTAGCCCAGAGGCTGGAGCAACTCCGCGGCGGCGGCATACAAGGTCTGTTTGTCCGGAGCGCGTTCCCGCGGCAGGCGCGCCGCGGCCTCAGCCGCACGCCGGCGGAGCAGTTCGCGCTGCTCCTTTGTCGCCGGGATGGATTTGAAGTTCTCTCCGGCCGGCCGCCATTCCTCATGGCGGTAGGGAGCAGGCGCGCGCCCCACGCCCCCAGCCGCACCCGGAGGGGGAAGAGGCTGGGAAGCTGTCTCCGTATCGCTCGGCGCCTTCATGCTTCCGGTCCCGCTCCCGGTTAGTAGGACAGGCGTCTCGCCTGTCTTAGACAGGCAAGATGCCTGTCCTACCTCTCCCCCGCGTTCATCTGCGGTTCCGAACCCGCCTCAACCCGTGCCCATGCGCCCAGCCCGCCCAAAGCGTAGCAGAGCGGATACAACTCTTCATAATACCACAATACGGCGAAATAGAACCCGATGGGCGCGGGGTCCCAGGAGCCGTCCGCGCGCTGCCGCTCCAGCAGCCACTGCGCCGCGCGCGCACAGCAGGCTTCCTTGGGGTCTACACCGCCGGCCACCAGAGCGCGCAAGGCCAGCCCGGTTTCTTCAGCCGTGCTGCGCGCGCCCGCGCACCCGCCAAAGCCGCCGTCGGGGTTCTGGACGCTCAGCAACCACTTCAGCGCTCGCTCCTGGATTCCGCCTGCTTTCCGAAAACTCCGGCAGGCGTACAGCACCTTGGACGTGCCGTAAGCGCCGTTGGCGTGGCCGGGTGCTGCCTCACAGCCAAACCACAAGGGCGTAAAAGAGCCATCCGGCCGCTGCACTCGTTCCAGGTAATTCCAGCCGGCGTTGAGGGCATCGCAAATAGCCCTCCCCCTACCCCCTCCCGCAAGGGGAGGGGGAACACGCGGCTCCGGCTCCAGGCTGCGCAGCCTCCCCAGTGCCCGTATTGCGTGCGCCGTCAGGTCCGGCGCGCTTTTGTCAAAAGGAAGCTTGTTCCAGCCGCGGCAGAACGTCGGCCAGCCGCCGTCGCGGTTCTGCAAGGCCAACAGCCAGTCCTTGCCGGCCAGGCACGCCGCGTGGTCCTCCGTGACACCCAGCCGCCGCAGCGCGATCAAGGCCCCCGCCGTGTCGTCCGCATCCGGCACGCTGCCGCTGAGGTGGTTCCAGCCCCAGCCGCCGGGTTTTGCGTCGGAGTATACGCTGACGCCCTGGGTCTGCTGAGCCAGCAGCCAGTCGCGCGTCTTGTTCCGCTCCTCGAGACTCAGCGCGCTTTCCAGGAGTCCCGCGGCCGCGAGCGCATCCACCGCCCGCGTGGTATTCCAAACGGAGAGATGCACCTCGACCGGCCACGAACCGTCCTCGCGCTGCGTGTTCAACAGGAACTTGCGCGCGTTCAGCGCTATCCGATGGTCGCCGCGGTCCGCGGCCTTCAGCCCCAGCAGGCAGAACGCGGTGATAGGCACGGCCTCCAGGTAGCCGCCGCTTGCGGGTTGCATTTTGAGAATGAGTTCCAGCGCACGGTCGGCCACGGCTGCGCGCAGCCAGCGCACGGGCAGCAGCCAGCTCGGCGCCTTGCCGTGGCGCGACAGTCCCACGCAGACCAGCGCCGGCAGCGCGTAGCTGACCACCGGCAGCCGCAAGGCGCCCATGAGACGCCGCGGCGCCAGGGCCAACTCGAACGGCAGCGCATCCACTTGGCTCCAAGGCAGCAGGCCGGCGCCGGCGGCGGTCATGCGGATGGGCACTTGGAAGGTCAGGTCGCGGCCGTAAGCGCGGCGCAAGCCCGCCTCCAAGCCGCCCAGCCTGGCGGTGAAAGCACGGGCCTTGTCGTGCTGTTCTCCAGTCAACGCGACGCGGTCCGCGGGATGGCGGGACCGGCCTTGGCGCAGCGCGTCCGCACTCAGAACCAGCAGCGTGGCGGCCAGATTGCTCTGGCTGAGCTCCGTGTCGCCCCAGCCGCCGTCGGGGTTCTGGGTCCGCGCCAGATAGGCGGACGCCTGGCTGAGCCGCGCGTTGGCGCCGGCCTCATCCGCCAGCGCGCAGACTGCCACCGCCGTGGCCAAGGGTGACGAAGCCACGCGGCCTTCCCAGAAGCCCTGTGCGTTGCGCCGCGCCAGCAGGCCTGAGGTAGCGCGGCGGAGGGAGTCGGTAATGCCGGCGGCCATGCGGATAGTGTAATCCGCCGGTGGCGCCGCCTCAAAAGGATTTCGGATTTTGGATTGCGGATGGAACTGCAACCGGAGGAAGTCTGTAACTCACAGCGCAGAGCGTACCGCGGGCGTCCCGCCCGCCTTCGTCCTCGCGCTCTGTCGGCCTGCCACAGGCGGGCGGGACGCCCGCGGTACGCATTTTTGCACTAGCAGTATGCGCGGGCCGGCTAGACTGGGTGCGCTGCCGTGCCAGGGACGGAAAGTTGCCGCCGACTTGCGAAAGGGACTCGCTGCCACATGCCCTCCGAACTGCGCAAAGACCCGCTCTCCCAGCGTTGGGTGATCATCGCCGCGGAGCGCGCACGGCGGCCGGCCGATTTCGACTCGGAGAAAGAAGACGGGCCGCCGCATTTCGATCCCTTCGCGCCAGGGAATGAAGCCAAGACGCCGCCCGAGATCGCCGCGTACCGCACTCCCGGCAGCGCCCCCAACACTCCGGGCTGGCGGGTGCGCGTCGTGCCCAACAAGTTCCCCGCCTTGCAGGTCGAGGGCACGCTGAACAAGCGCGGCGACGGCATCTACGACCGCATGCAGGGCATTGGCGCGCATGAGGTCATCATTGACACGCCCCTGTGCGTGCGCAGCTTCACGGAACTGCCCGACGCGGCCGTGCAGGAGATGATCTGGATGTACCGCGACCGCCTGGTGGACCTGGGGCGCGACAAGCGTCTGAAACACGGGATGGTGTTCAAGAACACGGGGAAGGCGGCCGGGGGCACGCTGTACCACTCCCACAGCCAGTTGATTGTGACGCCGATCATACCGCAAACCGTTCAGCAGAAAATGGAGGCCTGCCGGCAGTTCTACGAGTACCGCGGGCGCTGCCTGATCTGCGACCTGGCCGCCCAGGAAATGGAGGCCAAGGTGCGCGTGGTCATGGACTCCGGCCTGTTCCTGGCATTGGAGCCTTACGCGCCGCGCACGCCCTTTGAAACCTGGGTGCTGCCCAAGAATCACGAATCGCACTTCGAGGACATCCAGCAGCAGGGCTGCGAGGAACTGGCCTTCATCCTCAAGCGCACCGTGCTGCGCCTGGAAAAAGGGCTGGGGCCTGTGGCGTACAACTACATGCTGACCGGCTCGCCGTTCGACAGCGGGCCGCTGCCGCACTTCCATTGGCACATCGAGATCGTGCCGCGGCTGACGAAGCAGGCGGGCTTTGAATGGGGCACGGGTTTCTACATCAACCCCGTGCCGCCCGAGGAAGCCGCGGAGTTCCTCAGGAGAGTTACCCTTTAGCCAGGACTGTTCACCGCAGAGACGCAGAGGACGCAGAGAAGGATTTTGGATTTTGGATTGAACTGATGAACCTAAAACCCATTGGACCCAACTCCCCTGTTGTTCTCTGCGCTCTCCGCGTCTCGGCGGTGAATAAGGTGAGCTAACCACCATGAACATTGCTTTCGCCTCGTCCGAAGTCGTGCCCTTTTCCCAGACCGGCGGCCTGGCCGACGTGGCTGGCGCCCTGCCGGCGGAGCTGGCCGGACTCGGGCACACGGTCTCGGTTTACACGCCCTATTACCGTTGCGTCAAAGCGGTTGATCCCAAGGCCGAAGTGGCAGCGCAAGGCGTAGTGCCGGTGGGGAGCGAGATGGTCCCCTGGACGCTCTACGCCTCCAGCCTGTCCCCCGCCCGCCCGGCCGGGCCGCGGCGCTCCAAGCGCGGGAGCCTGCGCGTGTACTTCATCGCTTGCGACGCGTACTTCGACCGCGAGGGCTTGTACGGCCCTCGGGACGGCGACTACCCGGACAATTGCAGCCGCTTCGTGTTCTTTTGCCAGGCCTGCCTGGCCGCGGCGCGCGCCCGCGGAGAACCGCCGGACGTGTGGCACTGCCACGACTGGCAGGCGGCCCTGATCCCCGTGTACCTCAAGCTCACGCTGGCGGGCGATCCCTTCCATGCGCGGGCGGCCAGCGTGTTCAGCATCCACAATCTCTCTTACCTGGGGCAGTTCTGGCACTGGGACTGGCCGCTGCTCAATCTGCCGTGGCAACACTACAACTGGCGCGAGCTGGAGCTGCACGGGAGGATGAGCCTGCTCAAAGGCGCACTCGTCCACTCCGGCCTGCTGCTCACCGTTTCGGCGACTTATGCGCGTGAGATCCAGAGCGCCGCGTACGGCTGCCAGTTGGAAGGTGTGCTGGCGGAACGAAAAGACGTGCTCTTCGGCATCGTCAACGGGATGGACGCGCGGACCTGGAATCCGCGCACCGATGCGCTCTTGCCGGCGAACTACAGCCCCGAGGACCTGGCCGGCAAACAGGCCTGCAAGAAAGCCTTGCGCGAAAAACTGAACCTGCCCCAGGACTCGACGGCGGTGGTCGGCATGGTGGGGCGGCTGGTTGACCAGAAGTTCGGCCTGGTGGCCCGTTGCCTGGACGAATTACTGAAACGGAACATCCAGTTGGCTATCCTGGGGGAGGGGCGCGAAGACTACCAGCAGTTCCTGCAGCGCACCCAGGCGGCCCACCCGGGGAAGGTTGCGGCGGTCTTGACCTTCGACAACGCCTTGGCGCACTTGATCGAGGCCGGCGCGGACATCTTCCTCATGCCCAGCAGCTATGAGCCCTGCGGACTGAACCAGCTCTACTCGCTGGCCTACGGCACCCCGCCGCTGGTGCACGGCGTGGGCGGCCTGGCGGACACAGTCACCGACACGACGCCGGAAACTCTGGCCAGCGGCAGCGCCACGGGTTTTGTCTTCCGGGTGCACACGCCCCAGGAGCTCTTGGAGAGCCTCGACCGCGCTTTGAAGATTCTCTTCGAAGAACCCGAGGCCTGGCGCAAGATCCAGTCGAACGGCATGGGGCAGGACTGGTCCTGGCGCCGCAGCGCGCTGAAGTACGTGGAAGCCTATGAGTGCGCGCTGAAACTCAAGGCCCTGCGGCGCGGGTAGCAGGTCTCATGGGGGAGTTGACAAAGAAGAGAAAGCAATCCGCTTCGGTTGTGGTTTCGTTTTTGGACTGTTTGTTGGGTTCTTCGAGGTCGTAATTCTCTTCCCGTCGGCTTGGTTTGCAATCGCGGCGCTTGTTTGGCTTGTTGTAGGAGTTGCTTTTGGCTGGCTGGCGATGACACGCGGCGACGACTCTTGGCATTCCATTCGGAACTGGTGGTGGCCTTAGGGTGCATGTCAGTAAATGCGTGGCCCAGAGCGTACCGCGGGCGTCCCGCCCGCCTTCGTCCTCGCGCCCTGCCAGCCTGCCACGAGCGGGCGGGACGCCCGCGGTACATTTGCTGACATGC
>Ga0187861_10003017_pt1 | contig 15231 bp, 13 predicted proteins | sample June2016WEW_10_1_3_FD_132986 | JGI IMG/M metagenome (GOLD analysis project Ga0187861, IMG submission 132986) | Peatland microbial communities from SPRUCE experiment site at the Marcell Experimental Forest, Minnesota, USA - June2016WEW_10_100 | ecosystem: Environmental > Terrestrial > Soil >...
GTTCCTCGCTTCGCTTTCCCAACGCCATCTTCATTTCCTCCTGCGTTACACGATGGCGATACTATATTCTTGCTCAAAGACTTTTTCAAGTCTTGTTCAGAGACTTTTTCAACGGGCTGCTAGGGCAATTGTCGGGCGAGTATCGACATTCGGGCCGCTAACGGCCCTCGCACGCTCGAGTTTCGGTCCCGGCTCAACCCTGCGCAAGAAAATGCTCGGTTCTTGGGGTACCTGTGAATAGCCCTGGTTTTCCGGTACATGGTGGAAGTCCCAGGACCAGCCGATCACCACGCCATTTCGGAAAGGAGCAATCACCGGATCGGTGTGGTCGTCGGCCGGCAAGATATCCTCCGGGCTGACGTGGATCTCGTCTGACCAACGATCCTGCTCCAGGTATCGCGTGTAGACCTCCTTGTCGCGCGACTTGCCAAAGATCCATTCCCATTGGTAATAGGTAATCCAGATCCGCCCCTTTAGGTCGACGGCCGTGCGCGCGTGCATCGTGCCGTCCTTGGGAAGGGAATGCGTGACTTGGGTCGGTGGATTCTTTGTCGAAGATTCCGCCGCACACGTTACAAAAATATTGTATTGCGGACCGCCCGCGTTGCTGGTCCAACTGACCCAAGGGCGATTCTCTCGGTCGACGACCACCGTGCCGTCGAATTCATCGGCCTCGGTGGCGACGACGGGCCGGTCGGGCAGCCATTTTTGGCCGTCGAATACACGCAGGTAGACGTCCTGCGTGCCGCCGCGATTGGTGCTAAATGCTACATATATTCGTCCGTCATCCGCGCAAGCCAACGATGGAAAGCGGTCGCATTGGCGGAGTTTCTCAGTCTCGCCGGACCGCTTCACAGTTTCCGGCATGTAAGAAATCCCATCTCGCTTGACGGTCTCGAGCGGGGATCGCTCGGGCAGCACGGATTCTATCAGTTTGGTCAACTCCTGCCAGTCGGCCATGTTTTTTCGGAATATGACTTTGCCTTCGCTATTGACCAACATGAGAAAAGGCCACCCGTCGTTGTTGTAGCGGCTCTCGAAATCCCTGCTTGGGTCGAGCAATTGTACATACGGCAGCCGGTAGTGCTTTTGAAATTCCCGGGCCGGCAGTTCGTTATCGTAGGTAACACTGCGAATCACTTGCAATCCTCGTGCATGGTATTTCTCTTCCAGAAGTCGCAATGGCTCGGCGTCCCCCTGGCATCCGCCGCACCAACAAGCTCCCGTTGAGATCAGCACGGGTACTCCGCGGTAGTCGCTGGCGCGCACTTCTCGGCCGTAACTATCGAATAGAGTGAATTCCAAAGGCGCCGCTTTATCGTAATCCGATTCTTGCGATCCACCCTTGCCGCCCGTGGATTTATTCTTGGCGCCTTCCTTGGCCATCTGGATATAATGGCGGTCATTTTCGTCTTGTTTCTGCGGGTCGGTCAATGCAACAAGTTCCGGGGTGTTTGCCCAAACAATTTTCTGTTCGGAGATTAGGGGTTTCCTGCCTTGCTTTTCCCACCACGATTTCCAAGCGGCCACGTCGCGCCCGAAGTTCTCACCGGTCAATCGCACCAAGGAAACTTGAGCCCAGAGCCGCGTATTCGAATTGTAATGATACGTAAGATGTACAAGTTTCGGCACTACGCTCTGCTCGCCGATGATTCCCAGGGCGCGAACCGCCTCGCACCGGTCGGCATTGCCCTTCACGGCCCGATCAGCCGCGATCTTTAATAATCCGGGAACCGCCTTTTTGCTGCCCACGGAAGCCAGGGCTTTGATGGCCTGTATCCTTGCATTTTCATCGCTGCTTGAGAGCTGTTTGATCCATTGCCCCTCCGCGGCGGTTTTTTCTTTTGTGCCAAGATTCTTCCACCACGACATATCCATGAGTCCCGGGAAGGTTTTTTCGCTCCAGTCGCGGAATCCCCGCTGTACATCGGTGAGTTTGGCGTCGCGGGGGAACTCGCGGTCAAGAGCCGACGATGCCCAGGTAGTAAACTTCAATGAGTCAGCCGCCTCGCCCATGGAAGCATCAGTCGCCAGATAGACAACAACAGCCAATGATAACACGGTCAAAATCATTTGCAGTCGCCGTAGCATGATTCGCTCTCCTAAGAAACCGGGCAAAACGTCAAATTCAGTAAAAATCACCGAAACTCGGTGGAATTCGTTATTTAGCAATGTTTTAGTTCCAATCCGCCCCATGATAACTTGTGGGAAATTAAAACCCAATGCAGCTGCAATGAAAATAAGCAAAAAATCAAATATCGGTATTGACGATATTTAACAGAAGGCAACTAATGCACGTAAGGAATGCGCCCACCCTTCAAGTGGGGTTAGTTATTTGCCTTTGCCTGTTAAAATGAGGCTTGCAAGCAAGATCATCTTGGAATTTTCGATGTTGGCTTACCCTTGGCCTTATTTTTTGGATAAAATAAAAGATCGGGTTTATTTTGCATTATGAAGCCTACCCAACCCGCGCGGCCGACAAGCGCTGCATGTAACCACCCACCCTTTACTGTCTGGCCCAGCCGCCAAGTGTCTCACTAAGAGCTCCCCTGGATCGGCAGAAAGACTCTTAGACCGTTTTTATGTCCCAGATGGGAAGTCTGATATCGTAACAAAATTATGTTTAGTCATTCTCGTCATAAGAGCGTGAGCGTCCCTCACGGTTCTACCGGCAATTTTAAATTTGCAGTTTGCAGTTTGCAATTTGCAATCTTTTTTATCTTTGTCTTAACAATCGCACTGTCGGCGGCCAAGGGCGACGACTGGCCTCAATTCGGCGGCGACGACACGCGCAACATGGCCTCCGAGGAAAAGAACCTGCCAGCCTGGTTCGAACCCGGCAAAAAACGCTCGGACGGCTCGGGCATCGACATGCAAACCACGAAAAACGTTAAGTGGGTCGCCCGACTGGGCACCGAAAACTACTCCGGCCCGGTCATATCGGGCGGCAAAGTGTTTATCGGCACGAACGATGTCAATCTCAACGATCCGCGTTACAAGCCCACCGGCGGCGGTGTGCTCATGTGCCTGGATGAAGCCACGGGCAAATTGCTCTGGCGCCTGGTGGTTCCCAAACTGGAAACCGGCAAACGCAGCACCGACTTCGACAATATGACACTGGGGATTTGCTCCACGCCTTGCGTTGAGGGCAATCGGGTATACGTCGTCACCAATCGCAATGAGGTGCTGTGCCTCGATACCGAAGGCCAGGCCAACGGCAACGACGGCCCTTTCCATGACGAAAGGCGATATACCGGCGCCCTAAGCGATGCCGCGCCCGGCCAACTCCCAGGCGATGCCGACGTCATCTGGCGCTACGACATGCTTTCGGAACTTTCCATTTTTCCCCACGACGCGGCCAGTTGCTCGGTCCTGGTTTACGGCGATCTGGTGTACGTGAGCACCGGCAACGGCGTGGACGACAAAAAAGCCCCCTTTCCCATGTCGCCCAGCCTTATCGCCCTGGACAAGCACACCGGCCGGCTGGCGGCAAAAGACGACGAGATGATCGGCTCGCGGATATTCCACGGGCAGTGGTCTTCGCCTTCGCTGGGCCACGTGGACGATAAGGCCTTGGTCTTTTTCGCCGCAGGCGACGGCGTTTGTTACGCCTTCGAGGCCCTGCACACCGCCGCGCCCAAACCTACATTTCTGCACAAAGTCTGGTCGTTCGATTGCAATCCGCCCGATTACCGATACAAAGACGGCACACCCATCGATTATTGGGCCGGCGATAAACAAAATAATCCCAACTACATAGACGACGGCTCATACGTCGGCCCCAGCGAAATCATCGGCACGCCGGTCTTTCATAACAACCGCGTTTACGTGACGATCGGACAGGATCCGCAGCACGGACGTGGCAAGGGCGCGGTCAGTTGCATCGATGCAACCAAGATCGGCGACGTATCGCAAACCGCTAATATCTGGTCTTACGAAGGCATCGACCGCAGCATGTCCACACCTTCGGTCGCCTACGGACTGGTGTTCATTGCCGATGCGGTCGGCCACATTCATTGCCTCGACGCCAATACCGGCAAATGCTACTGGGTCCACGACGCCAAGTCGGATATCTGGAGTTCCACCCTGGCGGCCGACGGCAAGGTTTACATCGGCGCCCGAAGAAGCCTGCTGGTGTTTGCCGCCTCGAAAGAGAAAAAAATCCTAAGCGACATCCGCCTAGGCTCGCAAATCCGCTCCACCCCCGCGGTCGCCGACGGCGTCTTGTACGTCGCCTCACAGCAATATCTCTGGGCGGTGCAAAAAGATCCCAAAAATCCCGACCTAAAAGGCAAAATCCTGGCCTCCGGCGATTCCAGGCCCGACGGGGCAGTTAATCGTCCAAGCAATAAATAATTACAGCGGTAGCAGAGAAAAGAACTGCGTCCCCTATTAGTCTCCCGATGCGGAAGTGGCGGCCCTTCGCAAGTGTCTTAAGCGCGGCAGGCCCTATGGCAGCACGATGTGGCAGCGTATAATGGTCAAGAAACTATGCCTGGAATCGAGCCTCCGCCCGCGCGGCAGACCGAATAAGTTTACCAAAAAGCAGAATGTCCCCTTTTCCCTTTTCCATAAGGATCATTAGCAATACGCCCCGGTAGCTCAGGGGATAGAGCACTGGTTTCCTAAAGCAAGGGCGGCTATTCTGTACACTACTCATAAAATACGATAAATACCGTAATTTACGATACTATTTTGATATTGGCCACTTTTGCTTGTTCAGTGTACAAACGTGTAAAAACAGGTGTTTACGGGTGTCAAGACACCAGTTTTCGACTACTGAACAATCATCGAAAATTTTCTACTTCTGGCCAATATCTCGGTAACGAAATCCCGAAACCTCAATAATTCCTGAAGTTAAGGGGTTTTGGGGCATTGAATTGTATGGATTATGGCCAGTCGGTCTTAGAATAGAAATGTTCTGCCCTGCGAGGTCGCGGGCAGAGTAACACCTTGGCAGGCTGCGTGTTTCCTCAACGGTGCAGGCTCATGGCGTCACTCTTTCTTCTACCCGAAATGCTTTCTCGCAGGTTTCGGACCGTATCCTGGCAGAATCGCCCCAACGTGCCAAACAGGTTTGACTACGAAACGAGACTGGACCTATTCTGTCAACAGATTTGGGATATAAAGGATAATATTCTGAACGCCACACATGCTGGCGATGCCACAAAACCGATTCCTATATGTCATATCACCTATGCTAACGGCTCGGAACAAGACCTGTATGCCCACTTGGTCCAGACTGATGACTTTGTGGTATTCCTAGAGGTAAGCCACTCGTATATCGACCAGCATTTCCTTTCCTTCCAATTATGGGCTACCGACCAAAAGGAAACGCCTAAGTATCCAACTAATTTACTCTTCCGGGACGCCGCCATTTCAGAAACCAGCGTCCACCCGCACAAAATAGCCGAGGTATTTATTAGACCAGTTGCAATTACGATTCATACATCACATTTTGATCCCGCCCCTTATTTGCCCGACGAACACACACTGCTGCAACTGAATAGCGCCATCAGCGTCTTTCCTTGGTATTCCTCCTGGAAAGCCTTCGAGCAAGGGGACTATGAGGCTGCTGCTACACGTCTCTTGGCATTTCCGAAACTTCTCACGCCCGCTGATGCCCGTAGGTTCTTGCTCGCGGCCTTTTATGCGACGTGCAAATACCTGGCAGGCGATTACGCAACAGCGGCGGAGCATTTTCTGTCGGCGGGCAAAGGGTACTTGGCCAATGGATTCCACAGGAACGCAGATGTGTGTTTCTGTTTTGCGGTAGAAGCCGGTAAGAGGATCACCGACATGAATGTGTCTTATCGTCTTCTCAACGATATTGTGGATAATCTGACATTTCTCGGCGATGATTTCAGGCGGGAAGTAGTCAATATCCTAAAGAACTACTATTCTCAGGTCTACATCGGTGCGGCAGTCCTTTGTCGGCGTGTCATCGAAGTGTACCTAAAAGAGCTTCTAGCGATCAGGTGTAGAAAGACAGTACAGGTTTTAACGAAGGAGGCGAAAGCTTCTGGTCAACTAGCAAAGGACGCGCGCCGAGGTTTGTACACGGTTCTTGAGTTGGCAAAACTTCATGGACTGATTACACAAGAGGAACATGAGATTGGGTCTTACATAAAGTCGGTCGGAAACGACATCCATGAGAAAGGTGGCGTAGAGAATGAAATCGACGCCAAATACGCAATTCAGTCTTGTATGCACATTCTCCACCGAATATAGTTAGATTCACAGCGATGCGCTGGTCGCCGTCATCCTACAGCCCACTGACCACCCCGAATCTAAGTAAGTGTTGCTCGGCATTGGGCTTGTCGAGGATCACCTTGACCACTACAAGTGGATTGCTTGTATTATGAACAATTGACGAAGGTAAAATCTACGTAATCAATTACCCTGCGGTGAATAGGTATTTAAAATGCTATTATCCCAATCTTCGAGGTATCTTCGCCAATTGGGATTTCTGGGAAATGAATCGTCATATATGCTACGCATAGAATGGATCATGGTTTCAACATCCGATTTATTGTTTATATTCAGATTGTATTTTCCCCAAGGTATTTGCGCATACAGTAATATCATCGGCTTTTCTTTAGTTGAATCACAATTACCATCTAGGTCGGGCATCCGATAGGATACAGGAACTTTTATTAGTTCAGATCCATACCTTGATAAAATGGTATTGAATAATTTTATTTTGGGAGATTTCTTTTTATTCTTGCCGCGCTTTGTTTTTGAATCCACCTCAATTAGCATACCACGGCATTTTAGCAAATCAATTTTCAAGACATTCACTAATTCTTTGGTTATTGCGAATGACAAATCCACTTTATCATAATTGGACTTTGGATACTTTCTATTGGCAAATCCATAAACATTTAGAATATAGTTATCGTAGGGACATGTCGCAAACAGTATCGACCGAATAATATGCTTTTTCTTTACGGCAATAAATATCTCGCGTGATTCACGATCTTTTTCATCTATTTCTTGTTCTTCTTTCCACCAACGTCTAATATGATCTTCAGAATGTGTCTCATCGGTTCGCATTTTTCTATAATAAAGGTCTAATGCAGATTCAAAATCTTCATCCGTTTTGATCTCAATCACTTGTCTTTGGTTGTTTTTTTCAATTTCGTCTATCTGTTCATTGAGTTTCTGTTTGTTCTCCGTAGTAGTAGAGCGAGTTGTAGACGTTGGAATAACGTCGTTATTAAAAGAACTGGCTGCACTTACATTTGTTTTTATAACATTTCGATATATATTCAAAAGTTTATCTATAATCCATACAACAATACCCATAGTAAATAAAACCATAAGTACCAAAACCGGACCAGAGAAATTTTTGGCAAATCCGTACATAGCCATTAAAAACATACTAAGACAAACAATTGCCTCTTTAATATTGACGAAATGACCTATCCATTCAAATATTATTCGTAATGTTTTCATAACCGCTATTTTAGCGGTTATTATTTATTCTGTATTTACTAAACATTAGAACAGGTTTCAGTGCAACTACCTTGTGTCAAGTATATAATCCTGCATTTTTCATTCCTAGCTAAATTGCATTTTCAAAACCTCTGTTTTTTACAAATTCTCGGCCGCTACGTTGGCTATCACCTCATCCCATGCCCGCTCAGGGTTCTTTCGCAGGGCCTTTTTGACTGCTTGGGTAAGGTTCTTGGGGATCGCGTCTTTGGCCTGCTTGGCGTTTTCGATGATTTCCTCGATCTGCTCCCGGACTGCTGCTATCTGCATTGACCGGCGGTAGGCTGTCTCCAAAGTCTCGGCGTCGGGGATCACCTTCTTAATTCCATATTTCTTGAGCTTGCTTTCAATCCAGTTAATGAAGTCTCGGGAGGGGAATGCGTTTAGCTCCACGCGCCGGCCTGCATGATAATGAACTGGATGCTCACTTAAAAACTCGATTTCCTCTTTCGTCGCGCCGTTTTCTTCCAGGTTGTCGGTAGAAGGGTTAGATTTGTAGTGGACGGTTTCCGATTGTAGATCATAAGCGCGAATATCTTCCAGGCGCAGACCCAAGTCGATCACCTCAAAGTTATGTCGGTATTTGTATCGCAGCGCGCGCTCGTTGTCAAAATGATACGCACCTTGTAATGTTCCAAGAATACTGAATCCGGCCTTATCAAAATCATGGAGCACCAGGAGTGGAATTTTATACTGTCCGCAAATTTCATCGGCTAGGAGTCGGCAGGCAACAACCGGCATACCTTTCGTGCTCATAATCGCAATGTCGTATCTCTCGGCCAGTTTCACGGCCTGGAATAGCGGGAGAAAACCTTCCTTCTCAATGAAAAGCAAGGCGCTAAACCGATTTGCTGGTCCACAAGTGGGGAACTGTAAAATGTCCTCAATGAAATCGTCGGCCTCTAACGGCTCGACCGAGTGGTCGTCAATGTCTTGGAGGTAACTTCGCACGTCCAATGTCCCCAAGGGAATAATTGTTTTGGTGTGCGGCTCCGCAAGGTGCCCGCGCGCGTCATAAACAACATCCCAGCTCGCCGTCTTCTCCCGGTATCTTTCTATGTACTGTGGCAAGAGGGTTTGGCTGAAATAACTTGAGTTTAAATCTTCTTCGCCAGTGATCCGCAAAATCTCCGGCCGCGCCGCGTACATGATTTGCCGTGCCGCTGCTGGCAGAGTGCCGTTGTCGCTTGCATGAAGATAGGCTTGCTTCATCACCTCACATGCGGCATACTTGACTGTCACGCGGCAGGAACGGATAAGCGCCGATCGTCTGGACTGCGACCGGCCGCGTTCCTCCTGCTTCCGCTGCTTCGTCCACTTTTTAGTGACGGCATCGACGCATTTTAAGATAGTGCTGCTATCCATGATTCAACTCATTTCATTACCACGGCGCTCTTGCCACGATCGGTATATCTCACGCGCGGGTGCGCGCAGTGCAAAAGGAATACTATCGGCTCATTATTACCCGCATATTTCTTTTCCAGGAGTGCTGCCAGGCCAGCGCCGTATTCAGTGCCGAGAGTACGAAACGGATTGCCGATTGCCGGCGACCAGTTAATCCCCGTGATGATTCGACGAGGCTCTGCGCATTGCTCTCCGCGCCAAGCAAATGCAGATTCCACCACCATCGGCAAGCCGTCCGAGTCCATCGCTGCCACCTTCTTGTACTGGAATGTCTCCATTTCACAACCGACTTCTTGAAACCGGGTTCGCAGGTGATCCTCCCCAATAACCCCTAGCGCCGCCGGTTTGACCGGCTTAGAGTGTTTCTGTGTGGCCTTGAGCAGTTTGCCGATAATCTCATGCTCAAGGCCGTGGCCGTTGGCGAGTGCGGAAAGATTGGTGCGCGTCAGTCCAGTCTCTTCCAAAACAGTCTTTCCCTTCGCGCTCCCGTGCAGCCCCCTAAACTCAGCTACAAACTCCCGGACCAGCCGGTCTGCGCCCCGGTCCTGATCCGAGGTGATATATGCCGAAACAAGGCGCTCAAAGTCTTCCACCTGATACCAGTGAGGTGAGGTCTGGTCACTTGGCAACCACTTAGACCACTTGGGATTGGTGGCCTTGATAGTGGTCCTGCTGCCAAACCAGTCTACCGTCAATGTCAGGTGGGGATTCAAAAACGTGTAATCATCGGCAATTTGTAAAAAACGCGATTTTTCGTCTTTTGAGCCAGCTAAATAGACTTTTACAAAAGTCCCATTTTTTACATTTTTGGCCGGAATGGCCTTATGAGTGATCTTCGGCTCTTGCCTGATCCTGTCCACCCCGAAAACGATTTGGTGGAGTTTGCCTTGAGTGCCGATCTCCACTTCCCCCTGCTGCTTCTCGCCACTGAGCACGTATGGCATGGCAAGGATCGTCTTCAGTGCGTTGCCTTGAGCACCACGGGTCGGCGAAACATACGCCTCCCTGGACGACACCCGTTTAGAGTAGTCCAAAATGCTCTCGATAGTCTTGGCAGGCATACCCGGGCCGTTATCTTCCACAGTGACGCTCCCGGCGTCCACTGCAACCTTGATAACCGGCGAGGTCCCGGCCTCTTCGCAGGCGTCCAGGGAGTTGTCCATTAGTTCTTTGAGAATTACCAACGGCCAGTCTTCGGCATCGTGGCCGACTTGCGCCGTCAGTTCCTTTTCGGAGCAAAAGTCGAGTAGTCGGCTTGTCTCAAAAGTTTCGCGTTTTAGTTTTGCCGTTGCCATAATGGTTTTCTGAACCAGTGCTCTTGTTTTTGTAACGTGTTATCATTCAACTACTTGTGAAACATCATTCTTGCCGCTGACACCTGTTGTCGGGTGTCAAAACAGCCTTTTGTTATCATGCTGACAACACTTTTCCAGCCTTCCACGGCTGTTGTCTGCTCTCCGGCCGGGGCGGCGCGCTCGAGGGCTTGAATCGTGGTCATGCAGTCACCTACCAGATTTGTCTTTCCCATTTTATCTAAACTTCTTATTTGTTTGTTTTCCGTGACGTTGTGACACATGTGACACTTTTTTCCGTATGTGTACCCTTCTCTCTCTTTTTATATACTTAATACCTATTTTTTCTTTTTATTTGCTACAGAGGGGATCACATATAGAAAATAGTGTCACATGTGTCACAAAGTGTCACACCTTGTCCTTCCATACATCGGCCAGCCGACACTCTAAATCGTATGAGGTCGGATCCTCGATTGCCGAGTACTGGCCCATAAAACGAAACCCACGGGAACCTTGGCCGGCGACACGATATTCGACAATGGTTTTGACTTGTTTTTCGCGGATCATCTGGCGGAGCCTGCGTGACGCTCCGGCTGGTTTCATGCCCCTATCGCCCACGGCCTCAACAAACCATTGGCCAGCCAAGATGGTAGGGATATACACGTCGCAGGTTTTAATGTCATAATCCAATTGTTGAAGTTTTGTAGAAAAATAATCGTCCAACAGCGCGCCTTCTTCGAGTTCTATGTCGGCCTGCTCGCGTCGATGGAGGATTGCCGCCAAACACTCGGCGGGGTTGTCAACCTTGGATAGTATTTCACGTTCCCATAATGCCCACCGCGTCGATGATGGAAGACTGCCCGGCTTACGCTGTAGGAAGGCAATTAAGTCGGCAATGATCTTCCATTGGTTCTCACCAACAAACGCCGATATTTCTTCCTCCCAACTCGGTCGATAGGTAGGCTCGCCGAGACAGATTTCGACAACACGTTGGGCCATGTCAGTCGATAAGCTTGCTCCGTTCAATGTGATTAACCAGGTGAGCAAATTCGGCCGACTGCCTTCCCCGACATACAGCCGCCGGCCTGAAATCGAATCGGCAGTAATCAGGGCTTCCAGTTCCCCCCAGCTAAACCGCGTGGTTTTGACATTATCCAGCAAGCAAATCCGCTTGCTGCTTGCCTCTGGTGATAATAAGCGGGATTTTATCAAACCAATTTCTTCGTGTGGGCTTAAGTCAAGCGAACCGCCAACGAGGCGAGATAAAAACATCGCCGCCTTGGTTTTTCCTTTTCCCCTGCCGGGTGAAGTAAACATGAAAGCGGAGCGCGAACCGGGCGGGCCTCCCCAAAACAACGTCGCGGCGCAAGCTGTTATCAATTGCCGATCTATCGGCGTCGCTGGGCAAAAAAAGTCAAGGAATGTTTTCAAGGCCGTGCCGTCTCCGGGTGGAAGATCGGGGCAGCAATAATAATGTCCTGTCAGTCTCGGCTCATGGGGAAATGGTTCGACACTAATACAATCCAGGGCAACCCGTCGCAACTCTGCGAATGTTTCTTCTTTTGTTGCGAATCCTTCGCCACGCTTCCAACCGATAACGCCGCGATTCGATTGCAACCATCCGAACAATGCCGCGGGCGATTCAAGCCAACAGATTTTTTTCTTATCATCAACAAAAAGTGCTGAACCAACTCGGCGGGGCCAGCCATCTTGCCAGATTCGACCGAGTATGTCGGCCATCGGCAATGGTTCGTAATAACCGCCTGATTCGCTATCGGGATTTTCTATCCACTCGCCGTTATAAACATGGTCGGCCTTGCAATTCTTTTTTTGTTTTGCTTTATTCCACTCCGCAATATCTTCCGCCGTCACGTCCGGCGTGTCGGCAACAATACGCAAAAAGACTTGGCGTGTACCGCCGGCGGTGATCCATTCAACGACGTCACCTTTGGGCGGGAGGTCGGGCAGTCGGATAATTTTAACCACCTGATCGGGATTCTGCTTTTTCAGAATGGCTGTCACTTCGCGGCCGAATTTCTCGCCGGTCGCGTCGGCGTCGATGACGATTGCCGCCGTGGTGAATTTTGCAAGTGGTGTCCAGTCGGTTTTTCCGATTGCCTGCTCGCCGCCGGCGTTGCACGTTGCTAAAAGTCCCAACCCAGCCGCGGCGCCGGTTGCTTTCTCGCCACCGTGAACCGTAGTAAGCGAAACGTCAGTCGCGTCGATGATTTCCTTTTTGTGATACAACGGCCTGGGTGAATCAGGAAATGCAGCTATCCAGCCGTTACCTACTTTAGTGGCCGGGCGAAACTCTTTGCGTTGTTTCTCACCATCGGGCGTTGGCAAATTGAAACGCAAGACGTAAAAATCATCGTTGTACTGCCACGATCCGGCGTGCGTAACGCCTCCGCCGTATTCCTTGGTTAATGCGCGAATATAATAGCTCACCAACCCCTTAGCGGTTGAAACGGGTTTCGTTTTTCCGCGCTTAGCTTTGCCTTTTTTTGCCGATCCGTTTTTCGACGGCATCAAGTCTTTCATCGTCAAACCGATTTTGCCGACAATGGCCGATGTTTCGCAACCCGCATGACAATGCAATAGGACGCGGCCGTCGTCGCCCACGCCGATGGATAATGATGCACGCCGGTCATCGTGCGCCGGGCATCGCGCCGAGCAGTCGTTGCCGTTTTGCTTGGCGTCGGGCAGGCGGGAAAGTACCAGATCAATCGCGCCGCCTTGATTTTTCAATACTGATTTTGTAGAATCCATCGTACACCGTCAAAAATACCGGAATTGCCAACCCGACTTTGATCGCCGCCGCGTCGCCCGGGGTGTGGGTGCGGTGGTACGGCGCGCTTCAAAAATAGCAATGTCCGATTCGTCGATTAAGAATCTCGGCCTTCCGCCCGGGCGCGTCGCGGCGTCGATGGCTTTTAACTCACCCGCCTTGATCCAAGATATTACCTTGTGAACATCAACCCCCAGCCGGGCGGCGTATTGAGGCGGGGTCAGTTTTTGGCGGAGGGTGACAATCATCGGGCGGCCTCCTGCTTTTTAGCTGCTGGGCGTCGGCCGAATGATATGTGGATACAATGCCGTTCTTCCAAGAGTTGTTTGGCTGCCCGCTCTAGGTCGCGGTCGCCGGTTAGGTGTGCCGCTTTTGCAATGGATACAAGGGCTGCCGGGCTATCATTGATCGGGGTTGTTTGGGTTTTGGCCATCATTGTGCCTCCTACCCTTTACAACGTCCGTTCGGTTTTTTTACCGGACGATTGCCAGATGTGCATGAAAAAAGGCGGTATTTTCCGAAGAAAACCGCCTAAAATAATTTTCAGAATTTTCAAAATCGTCCGTTTTTTGGGGCCGATCGTCCGGTAACTACCTCCCCTTTTTCTGCCATTTCTCCTGTTTCATTTTCGCCCGCTCTTGTCGTTTTAATTCTCTGGCGGTCATAAGGGTCTTCCAAGCCGATGTTTCACTCACAGTGCTTTTATTACAACCAAGTACACCAGCGAATTTCTGGGCCGACCATGTATGACATTCCGGCTTTTTGTTTATCAAATCGAGCATCCGGGCGTTGACTGTTGGCTTTCCGGGAGTGGATTGGGCCGAATCATCTTCCGATGCCTTCCCGCCGGTCCCTTCGCCTTTAGTCGATTCGACCCATTCATCGGCTGTGGGAGGAAGATGCTCAACTGATGCTAATGCCTTCTGCAATAGTTCAAGTCCTTTCTCCAATTTCGATACATGATTGTCACTTATACTCTTGAGATTCAGCGGAACAATAACAGTTACGCCGCTAAACAAACTGCCGTGAGTATCAGCCGATCCTGTGGGAGGAGAACCTCCAAAAGGGGTTCTGTTGCTTTCCCAATTACAGACATGTAATATTGCATCTACGGAAAATGAAATTTTACTAAATCCCTTAATCAGTTCTATCGGCCAGCCTTTTGAATCAAAATGATTCCGTTCAGGATCATCAGACGATAGCCCACGCGGATTTAAAAGTTTTTCGAGTCTTTTTGTTTCATGGTAGACTGCATTACGTGGGGCAAGGGCTGAGGGGTTCGCTCGATACTGATTGATTGCTGCCAAGAGTTTTTCGCCAGTTCCCAATATATTTTTTACGGCCTGGCGACTGGGCCAGAGATCAGGAAAAGGTGCCGAATGAGTCACAATTAACCGCCTTTCTCTCGGGCTGAACCCGACAGGCTCCGCCGAAAGGCAGGGAAGGCGAAAGCCCATCGGGTTCACTTGGATAATTGGTTTGCAACCCGATTACCCACCCGATAAAGAGTTAAAAAAATACTTTAGCGTCCCACGCATTGCAATCTTCATGGGAGTTTTCCCAACGTCCGCCCGTTCTCGTCGTCCAGGGAGAGGCCCGGTTTGTCCTTGAACACATCCATGTAGAGGCGAGGCTTTTCGTTCTCGTCCGCCAGCATGAGGCCCGGTCCGTCCTTGGTCTCAAGCAGGTTGGCGCGCCGCTTGCCGTTCTCATCCATCAGGCTGAGACCTGGGCCGTCCTTGGCCGCAACCAGCATAGCACGCGACTTGCCGTTCTCATCGAACAGACGAAGGACCGTGCGGTCCTTGTCCGCAACCAGGAAGGCACGCGACTGGTCATTCTCATCCCACATGCAGAGTGACGTGCGGTTCTTGGTCGCACCCATGCCGGCGCGCGGCTTTCCTTTGTCGTCTAACAGGCTGAGGATGGGACCGTCCTTGCCTGCAACCAAAGCTGCACGCTCCTTGCCGTTCTCATCAAACAGGCAGAGGCCCATGAGGTCATTGTCCGCACTCAGGTTTGCACGCTCTTTGCCTTCAGCATCTATAAGGGTAAACTTGTTGGCCTTTACCTCCTGTAGCACGGCCTCTTTTTTTCCCATGCCGGTCGTCACAAACAGAGTAACGGTCAGGCCCGCCAAGACCAGGGCCAAGATCAGTATTCGGTTTGTCCTCTCCAATCGGATTAAACGCTCTTCAGTAGTCATCTTCTTGTATCCTTTTATAAAAAGTGCTATTCGTTGCTAGTCGA
>Ga0187861_10003018_pt1 | contig 15230 bp, 12 predicted proteins | sample June2016WEW_10_1_3_FD_132986 | JGI IMG/M metagenome (GOLD analysis project Ga0187861, IMG submission 132986) | Peatland microbial communities from SPRUCE experiment site at the Marcell Experimental Forest, Minnesota, USA - June2016WEW_10_100 | ecosystem: Environmental > Terrestrial > Soil >...
AAAAGACTTCATGATCAAGGCAGGCGAGGAGGCCATGAGGGCTTCAGCCAGCAGTGAAGCGATCAGGTACTTCAAAGAAGCACTCGACATCTACTATCACAGCCATGGCTCTGAAATCAATGCTCGGGAGATGGCGCTGCTGGAAAAGAATCTTGCGATAGCGTATTTGAACAAAGGGCTGCATTCCGAAGCGATCGGTCATTTCACCGCAGTGCTGAGGATGAACGGCATCTCAGAAAGCAGTCTTTTGCTGGTTAGAATGGTCACCTTACCGATCAAGCTTGTCTCTTGCCTAAGATCGATTTACATTCCTCTGTGGAACTGGAAGAGGAAACCTTCTGAGAAGGATATTGAAACAATCAATTTGATGGCTTTCAAAGGCGAGTCGCTGTTTAATGTCGACCCAAAGGGCTTCATATCCTTTCTCATCAACGCGTTCTACTTTGTTAAGAGCTTCGATCTATCCTACGTGTCTGCGGGTTATGGAATGCTTTCTTCTGTTGCAATGGCTTTTTGCCTAACGGGCATCTCCCTCAGGGTCAGCGACAGAATACTACGGTTCCTCGCTGAGAAGATTGACAGCAATGACATCAGGTCCCGTCTCCTCCACGAGCAAAGCGTGGCGACACAGAGCTATCTGGCAGGAAGCTGGTCGGATTGGCTTTTCGATGAAGCCTTGATAGTCTCAAACCTGAAACGGGGAGAGCTTTTTTTTACAATCAACTATCTTTCATGGGCTGGCAGAATATTCCTTCAGAGCGGCCGATTTCGGGAAGCTGAGAGTCTCGGCAACATGCTCGCTGACATCTCGAGTTCGTACGCGAGTGACTTCGCGCAAGCTATCAGGCATCTGCTTTGCACGAACCGATTGGTGCAAATGCGCAGAATAGAAAGTGCATATGCCGAGATAACGCGCGGCCTTGATTTCATAAAGAACACGAATTTTCTGATGCTGCATTTTATGTTAAATTACCTTAAGGTCCGGATCGATACTCTGCGAGGCGATACCGCAGGGGCAGAGCGGGCACTCGCAGACGCCACGAGAATGGATAAGGAACTAAAGGCATATGCTCACTACCGGAGCGGCTTTCTTCTGAGCGCCCTGCACTATTATTTCGCCAGGCTGGAGCAAAGCGTCAGAGTGGCGGATCGGAAGGCCGCTGAGAAATACAGAAGGCTTTTCTCTGAGTGCTTGAGGAGGGAGCATAGGCTCTTGGCGAAAGTCGCGTCGGATCGAACTGAGGCATACCGAGTCACCGGCAATTACCATTGGCTCAGTGGCAGAACTCGCGTTGCCCTGGGATGGTGGAAAGCATCTCTGGACCAAGGTGACAAATTGGGGGCAAGGCTCGAGCTTTCTCGGACGTATTTTGAGATCGGCAGGCGCGTGACCTCCACTCTCATGTCACGCTCCCTTTCTGCCACGAAGAGGCAGATGCTCAGAGCGATGACGAATAGACATTTGGGCCTTACCGAGGAAGACTGTTTGTGCAGAGCTGAGATTCTCTTCAGAGAAATGAATCTGCAAAAGGACCTTGAGGAACTGCAAGAACTGAAGAGGGTTTCAGTAGAACCGCGCGCGGACATTCCTATCAAAGTGTAGTCGCTTTGGGGGCCCGGTTGCCGCGCTCGGCGTTGCGCGACTCGGCTGCGAAGCAGGAGGGCCGTGGGCGAGGGAAATCAGGCGATCCTATACATGACGAAGCCGCTGCAGGTTGTCCATTGTTTCGTCGAGGCGCTGCGCCAGGAGAGTAATGACCCCTTGGGCAAGTACCGGCCGCTCGTCCATCAGTTCCCAAAAGTCGTCAAGGAAATACGACAATTTTGTCGTCATACTAGGGGGATGGAGACCGTGCGGCCTCTCAGGTTCCCGATCACACTTCCAGAGCAAGAGCAACTGCCTGCTGCAAGTCCATGGCGTAGCCCCTCCTGAACGGTTCTTCCGCTCTTTCCCCGAAGGCAGCCCGAGCCTCCTCCACTTGCGTGAGCATCGATTCCAGCAAAGCAGGAAACGCCACCCCTGCTTTTTCTCGAAAGGATGTTATAGTGCCGAGCAGACAAAATGCAATATCTCCCTTTTTTGTCTGCAGTGCAATGGCGGCGAGGCCGCCCATTGCCATTACGATTCCAAAGCCATCGCCGAGCTCATTGAAGATGATGATGCTTTCTTTCGCTGCGGCCTCAGCGGCGCCTGCATCTCCACTACTCATTTTCGCAAGACCTCTGATTTGAAGCGCATACCCGAGATTTCTTCTATCGCCGAGCATCTTCCAGAGGGTTATGCTTTCTTCGATATCCTGACCGACTTCAGGCATCTTGCCCTCAAGGGCGAAGACCAATGCTCGGAGGAATAAGGACCAGGCGATTCCCGACGGATCGCGGATTTCGCGGCTGATAGCCAGGCTCTCTTCCACTTGCGGGCGCGCCGCGGTTGTAACTCCCTGAAAGAAACTGACAAGCCCCAGCAACCCCAAAGAATAGGCTATTCCTTGTCTGTCTTCGACCGACTTGAAGAGTGTGTGGCTCTCTTTCAGCAAGTCTTGTGCCTCTTTCGGCTTGCCGCGGTCATTCGCCATCCATCCGAGGTAAAACAGGTCCCAAGCCAGGTTCTTTTGATCTCCCAGCTTCGTGTTCAACGCCAGACTCTGATTCAGGAAATCAAGCGCGGCCTCGTGGTCACGCTGATTGAACGCAAGAGCGCCAGCTCCAAGCAGCGCCTTTGCGCGCGCCGCAGGTTCCCCGTCCGCACAGCTCTCGAAGATCTGCGCGAGCAATTGTCGTCCCTCCGTCCAATGCCCACGCGCAAGCCAGAAGCGCCAGAGCGAGCCTCCCAACCTGAATCCTTCGGAAGAGCGGCAGCGTACAAGGCAGCTCACTGCGGAACGAATATTGTCTCGCTCCAGCTCGAGGTGTTCGAGCCATGCCACACGGTCCGCTGTGGTCAGTCTCGGCTCAATGCCTTCGACAAGCTGCGTGAAGTATCTTGCGTGTCTCAGCTCCAGAGTCGAATGGTCGGGTTCATCCGTGTTCTTCTCTTTTGCAAAGAAGTGAATCGTGTCGAGCATCCCGTATCGGATTGCATTTCCTTTTTCCGTAGTCGTTACCATGTTCTTGTCGACGAGACGGCTGAGCGTCTCCAGCACCTGGTCTTCCGACAGCTCTGCGCCTCCGCACACCTTTGCCGCCGCATCAATCGTGAATCCGCCGACAAACACCGAAAGCCTTCGAAACAAGAGCTTCTCTTCGCCTGTGAGGAGCGCGTAGCTCCATTCGATGAGCGCGTGGAGTGTTTGTTGCCTCGGAAGCGCTGTCCTGGTTCCCACTGAAAGCAGGCGGAAGCAGTCTTCAAGCCGAACGGCGATCTGTTCAAGGCCAATCTGCCTGACGCGAGCAGCAGCCAGCTCTATGGCGAGCGGTATTCCATCAAGCTTCCTGCAGATCTGCACGACGGCAGTCGAGGTGGCCTCTGACAGGCGGAATGTCGGGCTTTGGGATCTTGCCCGCTCCACGAAGAGACGGATTGCCGAGTATTGCTCCAGCTCGCCGAAAGGCGTCATCGTGTTCGGAACCTGCAGGCTCGCTACCTGCCATACGAGTTCTCCCGAAATGCCGAGAGCCTCCCTGCTGGTGCAAAGAACCCGAGACTCGCGGCACGAACGAATCACAGAGTCCGCAAACTGAGCGCAGGCTGCAATCAGATGCTCGCAGTTATCGAGAATAATGAGAAGCTGCTTTTCATGAAGGTAATCCAGAATCGTTCTCATGAGCGAGCGTCCTTGCTCTTCTCGGAGGCCTAGAACGCCAGCCACGGCAACAGGGACGAGTGACGGATCCGACAACGAGGCGAGCTCGACAAACCATATGCCATCGCGATGTAAATCCAATAGCGCTTTCGCAACTTCAAGGGAGAGCCGAGTCTTGCCGGTGCCCCCTGGTCCACACAGAGTCAAAAGCGGCGTGGTCGTGAGCAGTTGCCCGATCTCAGCGATCTCCTGCTCTCTCCCGACGAAACTCGTTACCTGGAGAGGTAGATTGTTGGGGATTGCCGCGAGGGTTTGAAGAGGGGGGAACTCGTGAGGCAGATCAGGGGCGACTACCTGCCAGAGTGGCTCTGGATGGGGAAAGCCCTTCAAGCGATGCGAACCCATCTCTCGGAGACTCACCCCACTCGGTAGCTCGGGCCGGAGCAGATCCGCTGTTGATTGCGAAACAAGTATCTGCCCGCCATACGCGGCAGACATGACGCGTTGGGCAAGTGCTTGCGTCGAGTACCCCGAGTACCCCCCCGAAAGATCCTCGATCATCCCAGGCTGCGCCGCGCCAGTTGTGATTCCCATGCGCACGCGCATCGGCCCCGCTGGCCACTCCTGTTGTTGAAGAACGCGTTGGGCCTGCACTGAAGCCTTGAGAGCGCTCAGCGCCATATCGAAGGCGGAGCATGTTGCATCACCCGCGATCCGAAACAAATGACCTCCGTTCGTTTGGATTGCTTCGCGCAGGATGGAATGGTGGCGTGAAAGGAGGTCTGGCAGCGCGTCTGGATGTTCCTGGGCAATTCTGGTGCTGCCTTCGATGTCAGTAAAAAGGAAAGTGACGGTGCCGCCGGGCAGTGTGCTCATGGTCTGCCTCCAAATACGCATGGCGATCCCCTACCCAAGGGGATCCGCAGTGGATTCATACCATTCTGCCGACTTCCACGGCGAACTCCCCCGTCGTTCTTCAAACGCGCAGGGCATCACTCATGCCGGATCCGGACTGTCCCTGTTTCTGGCCGGCCCGTTGCAGATTCTCCATCACCTGGTCGAGTCGCAGGGCCAGAACTTTTATGACACCCTGGGCCAGAGCTGGTCGTTCGTCCATGAGTTCCCAGAAATCGTCGTGTTCGATTCTCAGCGCGGTGACGTCGGTGAGAGCAAGGCAATCAGCCGACCGCGGACGGCGCCAGATGATCGCCATCTCCCCGATGGCCCCCTTCGGTCCGCGCGTCCCGATCTGACCGATGCCTTGCACAACGATGGAGGCCTCCCCGTCGACGATCAGGTAAAGGCAGGAGCCGGGCTCATCCTGATGAATGAATGTCTCCCCGGCCTGAAAATGCACCTCCTGCGCCACTTGGGCCAGAGGCAGCAGGTCTTCACCGGCGAGTTGGCTGAAGAGCTCAGCGCCCTTCAGAAACAGTACACGTTCGATCACTGGAAGGGCCATAGTTCCTCCGAGACGGTGTCTGGCACAGGTGCGCAGCCACGGGTCGTTGCCCGCTGCGACCTCGGCAAGCCGGATTTCAGCCGGCTGCCGCTCGATGCCGAATCGTTTCCCCGCAATGGCCCGCACTCGGTCTTCCGGTGCCTCGAGCGCGGGTATCAGGAGAGTCTTCGTTTCACCAGAAAGCATTGTATCAAGCAACTCAATAGCCATGGCGCGAGCCTTGCCATTCCCCGGGTCGAGTGCCTGTCGCAGGTTTGATATCCTTTCATCGGGGTAAAGCAGACCCAAAACCAGACAGATACGGTCGAGGCAACCACGCTCGCGCAATCGCAGAGCTTCATCGATCAATGAGCTATCAGCCTCTGGGCACAGATCTGCGTGCCAGACAACGAGGGTGTAGTAGTTGCGGATCTCCCCCATCAATTCCTCGTGCAACTCCTTATGAACAGTTGAGGAGAATGGGCCCATGCCAGCCATAGCTGCAAGAACCGCGGCGCGAACCATGGCATCCGGCTCCCGGATACGCGAGCCTAGGGCCTCGGCTGCTATCTTGCCTCTGAGTCGGCCCAGCAAGGAGGCAATCCATGCCCGCACAGTCGGAGCGAGCGTCGTATCGATCAGAGCCGCGCAGAGGTCGCTCCCTATCTCGGTGCCATAGCAAGCCAGGGCTTCAGACGCTTCCGCTGCGACCGCTCTCTGGCCGAGGGCTGCGATAAGATGGGGCAGCAGATCGCGGTTGCGCAAGACACCCGCGGCGCGTATGGCGCTGGCCCGAACCCGTGCGGGGCAGCTGACGTCGAATAGCGGTCCTAGTCGTGGCGCATCTTCCGACCTGCCGAGGGCAGCGAGGGCTCGCGCGCCTTCCATGCGGAGATCCGGATCGTTGGATTCCAAGAGTTCCTTGAGGGCGGAAGCGACAGTCTTCTCCCATTCGCCACCGCCATGCCGACCAAGGGCGGAGAGTGCAGCGCCGCGCACCTTCGGGTTCTTGTCTTGTAAGAAACGTCCTATCCTGTCGAGCGCCGCTCTTCCCTCGAGGGTGCACAAGGTGCCAATGGCTTGGGCGCGAACCTCGCTCTCGGGCGCGTCCAAGAGGGGGGTAACCTGTTCGGTCAGGGTAGCCGTTCCTTCCAAAGACAAATGGCGAAGCGCTTGCAAACGGACTTCGGCGGACGGGTGTCCGAGCAGCGGCGCGACATAAGGGACCCAGTCAACCTTCGGCGCCTGCGAAATCAGATCAAGGGTATGCACGACGAGCAGTTCATCTGTGCCGCGCAAGGCGGTCGCCAAGACCCGGATAGTTGTTTCGTCTGAGATGTCATATGTGGAGTTGGCGAAATCAAGGCGTCTCTTCTTTAGATTCTCAGCCAGGGCTCGCCGGTACTGTGTCTGACCCCAGCGCAGAAGGAGGATCCAAAGTATTGCAAAACCCAGTACGGGAAACGACCACGTTGTGTAGGACCAGCCTTGCACTCGTTGCGAGAAGAGGAATACGAAACCCAACAGCCCGAAGCTCACCGCATAGACGATCTCCAGAATCGTTTTTGCTCGCTGGCGCAGGCCCGCTTGCACCGGCAGATACAGCACAGCCATCGCGGATGAGTTGATGGTCTGGCGGAATAGCGGGTCAGCGGCCCGCACGAGCGCCATCGCCAGGAGTGCGCCGCCGGTCGCCACTCCGAGGCCTGCTCCAAGGGCCATCGCGAGCGGGAAAAATACCAGAGCTCCGAAGACACCCATGCGTCGCATGACCGTGCGGGTGAGGTAGAGCTGCACAAACAGAGCAGCGAGGCCGATGACGACGCCGAACGCACCCAGGAATTCCACCATCTCCCGGCTGCGACCAGAATAAATCGCCTGCAAGGCCAGAAAGAACTGGTACGCGCCGGTATTGATCAGAAGTGCAGTCAGGACTGTAAAGGCGCTGATGGCCAACAAGAGGGGAGAGCGAAGGATTGCGCGCAGATCCCGCAGGAGTGACGCCCTTTCCCCTTTTATTGCCGGTGGATCAGGTCGCAGGGCTTCGGAAGGTCTTCCTTTCGTCTGCGTCTTTCGCTGCGAACGTCCAAGGGCCCAGTCGCAGAGGATGCAGAGAGCGAGTGCACCTGCCACGACCAACAGAAGGTTGTCCACGCCGATAAGGGATACTCCCGTGCGCAGGCCCAGACTGGCGAGCATCGCCGAAGCGGTGCCCCCAGCCGACATGAGACCGAAAAGCCGCTTCGCTTCTCGGGGGTCGAAAATTCTAGCAGCTTGGACCCAGAACTGGGCAATGACAAGGGTAGACCCCGCGTCTATGAAAAGGAAGAGAGCGAGAAGCACGGGAAACGTGTGGCCAAAGCTCATGCCCAGCAGAATGCGCAGGACCAGCGCAATAAGAAGAAGGAGCACATTTGAGCCGATCACTATCCATCTCATAGGGAGGCGGCTAACCGCGAGGCTGTAGAGAAGGAAAACCACAACGCTGGAGATGCCGGAGTAGATGAATACGAAAGGCGTCGCCGCTGCTGGTAGCGCGCTCAGGAATAGAGCGCTCCCCACGGCAAGGCCGACGGTGAGAAAGCCGCCGATAGCCGCAACAGAATAGAGGATCATCCAGGCCACCCGCACACCTTCGCCGGGATTGATACCGATGAGCGCCGGGAGACGCTTCGTGACAGGTAAGGTGGTTGGCTTTTGCGAGCCGGTAATAGAATCCATCACTTTTCTACAGACCCGACCTTCGAATTGCGGCCAGAATAAACCAGTCGACCCTGAGCTGCAAGAGCACCGAAGGAATCACGCCCGTGGAATCTCGCGACCAAGCTGGAAATGGTACGTTCATAGTGAGCAAGGTCAGGTTCCCGCTCATCAAAACGCGTCGAGCAGCTCTGTCGCTTCGCGCAGGTCGATTGGAATCCCTCTGTGAATCAGCCGTGGATTTCCGACAACAGGATGAGCAGGGAAGGAACAACCGCGCTTTTTACCTGGAGCTAGGAATAGGTGGGGAACAGTGAGAGCACGACCGTCCTGGCTGATGCGCTCTCATCCCCTCGCAACCGTCTCGGATTCCTTGATATGGCAGGCCTTTTCGGCTGCACGGAGTCAAGGACAAAAGTCGATCCGTGAGATAGCGTGAACACACTTCGCCAAGTACTGGCAATAAGCTAAAATAGTCGAATGGATGCGTTCTTGCTTCCCTCCATCGTGAATGCAGTGGTTTTGCTGGCGGCCTGCTACTTTTCCTCGCGCTGCGCGGTCGGCTACGCAGTGCGCGCGATCATCGTTCGCTGAAAACGCTGCGTGCAGGAGCTACATGGGCGAGGCGCAGGGTAGTAGCCACGAAGGCTTCTTACTCAAAGGCGGATAGCGGCCTTCCTCTTTGAGAAAGGCCGCACCCTTCAACCGCCCGCAGCCGTTGTTCGATTAGAAAGATGCCGCCTCCTTCATTCCCTCCTGCTCCTCCGGGGCAGCTTCCTCCTTTTCCTTATCCTCCACAATAGCCGGCTCCCCGTCCGTCTTCTTCTGCTGGGGCTTGAACTCCACGTGCTCAGCGACGATCTCCACCCGCGAGTGCGGCTTGCCGTCCGGGTCCGTCCATCTGTCCTGCTTCAGACAGCCGACCACTCGCACGCCCCGGCCCTTCTTGAGGTATTCACCGCACACCTCCGCGAGCCTCATCCACGTGGAGACGTCGAAGAACGAGACCTCCTTCTGGAACTCGTCGTCCTGCTTCCAGGAACGATTGCACCCGACCGAGAATTTGCAGACGGCCGTTCCCTTGGGGGTGTAGGAGAGCTCAGTATCTTACACGCAGTAGGATCACTTTTTTCTCTCCGGCAGAGCAGAAATAGATATTCTGGAGATTTCCAGAGGGCCCCTTTCGTTGATCTAAAGCATGTTGGGGGCAGTTCATTTTGGAATTCTCTCACACCCTCGGAGTGTGCGACATGACTCTCTGCAGCGGTTGTTTGCAGAAGGGGGACCCCTCGAACGCGACGCGCGTTAGTGGCAAAAAAGTAATACACCTCCTTGATCGTGCCGTATTTGGACCTCCTGTAAGCGTTAAAAAGGCCTCGTAAGATACCTATGGGGGTGCAGAGAGATAGCAGTGGTGAGCAAGGCCAAACGCTACACGCAAAAATTGCCTGCAATACTATATAGAAAGACTTATATTCTACGGAGTCACGTCTGGAGGCACTTATGCATGAATATGCCATGACAGTCGACGGTCACGCCGTCGAGGGTGCGAAGTTTTTCCCTGTCATCAATCCTGCGACAGGCTCTCCGTTCGCTGAAGCGCCTGAGTGTACACCGCAGCAACTCGATGACGCTATCGAGGCTGCCGAACGCGCCTTCGGTTCCTGGCGACAAGATGAAGCGCGACGCAGAAAGGCTCTTCGCGACTGCGCTCCAGCAATTCGCAACCAAGCGGACCTCTTGGCCAGAATACTTACCCGTGAACAAGGCAAACCGCTCGAGAAAGCAATTGGGGAGGTGGGAGAAACTGCAAGCTTCTTCGAAGAAGTAGCTGGCCAGTCCATCCCGTGCGACATTCTAAAAGATGACACTCAGGAGAGAATAGAAGTTCGGCGCAAGCCGTTTGGTGTCGTGGCGGCGATTCTTCCGTGGAACTTTCCTCTTATGATGGCTGCTTGGAAAATTGGACAAGCGCTCCTCACCGGGAACACGATGGTGTTGAAGCCGTCCCCTTACACCCCGTTGTCAACACTGAAGATGGGCGAGTTCTTGCTCGACGTGCTGCCTCATGGCGTGCTCAACATCATTTCGGGAGGCAATGATCTTGGCGCAGTGATCACAACAAATCCCTTTGTCCGAAAAATCTCCTTCACGGGTTCAGTGGCAACGGGCAAAAAAATCGCTCGGGCTGCAGCAGCTGATCTCAAACATGTGACGCTGGAACTCGGCGGCAACGACCCGGCGATTGTCCTGCCAGACGTCGATATCGACCGCATCGCGGAAGAGGTGTTTTGGAACGCTTTTAACAACTGCGGACAGGCCTGCATTGCCATAAAACGCGTGTATGTACATGAAGACATCTATCCGAAGATGGTGGAGGCGCTGGTGAATCAGGCGAGAAAAGCAAAAATGGGAGATGGGTTTGATCCTGCAGTGCAGATTGGCCCGCTTAACAATCGAATGCAGTTCGAGCGCGTTTTTGATCTGGTCGACGACGCTAAAAGGTGCGGCGCGCGGATGGCGATAGGCGGCAATCCGCGCCCTGGTTCAGGCTATTTTTTCGAGCCGACAATTGTCAAGGATATCAGTGACGGCACGCGTCTAGTTGATGAAGAGCAGTTTGGTCCTGTGCTGCCGGTTCTTCCCTATCGAGACATCGAAGATGCCCTGAAACGAGCCAACGCGACTCACTATGGACTGGGCGGTTCGATCTGGACAAATGACCTGGACAGGGGGATAGAACTTGCAGCAAAGCTTGAGTGCGGAACGGGCTGGGTGAATCAGCACTCCACACTGGACTTCTCGGTGCCGTTTGGCGGAACGAAATGGTCTGGAATTGGCCACGAACTCGGCTCATGGGGGCTAGAGGGCTACACCCAACTACAGGTGGTTCGTGCTGCAAAGGGGTAACGTGAATTGAGGCGGATCTGCCTGGCCACTATATTCTTGAAATGATATCAATCCCCGAACACAGCGAAGAGCCCCGTTAAGCGTTACGAACGGTGAAGCAGTTGGTTGCCTTGCAGATGACGGCCGGCGCGAGTCGCCGCCTCTTCGCAGATTTTCTCAACAAGCGTAAAGAGGAGAACACATGGCCAAGATCCTTGTTCACCTGACCGCGGGACCCGAAGACCCCACGCGCGCGGCGCTCGGATTTCTCGTAGCAAGGGCGGCCCTCGAAGAAGGCCACTCGGTCAGCCTATTCCTAGCAGGCGAGTCAGTACAGCTGTTCCGCGGAGCGGTACTCGACAACCTCGTTGGCTTGGGTACCGGAAAACTGCGTGAGCACTTCGATGCTCTTGTCGCCGGTGGCGCCCGATTCTACATGTCGGGCATGTCAGCAAAGGCACGAGGGCTGACGGAGGCCGAGATCGCTGGCAAGCTCGCGGAGTTCGCGATGCCCAACGTTCTTGTCAGGCTATCCCTCGAACACGATCGCATGTTCACGTACTGAGCACCGTGGGCCAAGCAGATTTTCTTGGCGAGAAAGTCGTTGATCTCGCTGTGTCTGGGGACAGTCGAGATCTTCTTCTTGCTGCGGTTTACGAATACTGAGTGCTTCCCTCCTTCTCGAAGCAACTCACACCCATTCTTTTCCAGGTGGCGGATCAGATCTTTGCGGTTCACTCAGATATGATTTGAAATGCTTCCCGAATTACATCGCGGCCGGCAAGGTCTTCCTCGGCAAGTTGACGATTGGCTTCAAGTACAAGCCGTACGGCCTCTCTCAGATTGTCTCTCACCTCTTCCAAAGTCGCGCCCTGAGTATTGGCACCGGGCAATTCCTCGACGAATCCGATATACCCTTGGGGCACTCTCTGAAAAATGGCCGTCAATGACATGTCAACTCCTTCATGGGACTTTAGCCGTTTTCCTGGATCTCGCCAAGATCAGCCGGGCGGAATGGGCCTGCCAGAGACCGTTGTAGTCCAGGGGAACCAGGCTCAAGACGCTGATCTTTGCGCATCAGTGAAACGAAGCAGCGACATAGAAGTGATCGCCTCCGGATTCACGATCGTGCCGGTCAATGTAGTCTTTCCAGAATGCGGACGAACGACGCCGAGGACTTTCTGAAGTCGTTCAAGCCACAACGTCGGCAAGGATGCGACTGCGTTCCGCGGCTGATGCCTTGGCGTTCGAATCCACGGCGGGCCTGCTGGTAACGGTGAGGGCGCCCTCGGCCCAGGCGCCCCCCGCCGCCACGGTCTTAGAAGCTCACAGCCTCCTTCCCGTCTTCCTCCTGCTCCTCCGGGGCGACTTCCGCCTGCGCGTCGCTTTCCTGGTCCTTCCCGTCGGGGTCCGTCTTCTTCAGCTGCGGCTTGAACTCCACGTGCTCAGCGACGATGAAGATGCGCGAGTGTGGCTTGCCATCGGGATCCGTCCACCTGTCCTGCTTCAGGCGGCCGACCACTCGCACGCCACGGCCCTTCTTGAGGTATTCCCCGCACACCTCTGCAAGCCGGGCCCACGTGGAGACGTCGAAAAAGGAGACCTCCTTCTGGAACTCGTCGTCCTGCTTCCAGGAGCGGTTGCACCCGACCGAGAATTTGCAGACAGCCGCTCCCTTGGGCGTGTAGGAGAGCTCGGGGTCCCTCACCAGGTTGCCCTCGATGAGAATGGAATTGAGATTGTTCATGCTTTCCTCCTCGTGTCCTCTAGTACAGGGCAACGGGCCCGCTGATTCATACCGCCTTTCGGTTGATCTGGCGGGAAAAATCGCATACGTTTTCCCCATGGCGGAGCTGGAACTAAGAATCAGCGGAGATTGGATCGAGCTCAAAGGAAAATCGAACGATTTCCACGCGCTGATCGACATGCTGGGCATCCCGTCGTACGAGCTCAAGGCGGCGGCGGAGAAGCTTCGGCATTCCGTGGAGCAGGGGATCGTCGAGTTCAAGCGTACGCTGCTCATGCCGGTCCTGGTCGCCCTGGAAACCGCCCGCTACAAGTCCCTCGCGGGCCAGGAGATGACCACGCATGAGAAATCCCTCGCCGTGCTCCTGCTCGCCATCCTCCTCCAGCGGCTGCTCTGCACGGAGGTGCTTCCCCTCAGCCGTGAACCGGATGAAAAGCGCAGCTTCGGCGTGGAGTCGATGCAGGTGGGGGCGATCCTCGCCGACGTGAATGCGCGGATCAAGAGAAATCCCGCGCTGCGCTCTCACGTGGCCATCAAGAACATCCTGATGCAGGTGCAGCGCTACAATGCGGAGAACAAGAAGATGCGCGCGCTCGTGCCCACCATCAAGCCCGAGATGCGCAAATCCTTTCTGACGAATTTCACCCGGACGTTCGAGGAGATAATCGGAAGCATCAGGCGTCACTACGCCTCCCTCCTGCAGGAGCAGGCGGACACGGAAAAAGGGAGCCGTGACGTTTTCACCTGGTCTCTGCTGCCCCTGAAGGAGCTCGCCCCCCTCCTTGCCAGCCAGGCCCGCGAGGTCGCGCGCATTCGTTCCACGCTCGCGCACGCGCGGGATGAAAAATACAAGACGCGCGAGGTCCTCGTGCGCCTCTATGACGGGCGGCAGGCCGTGCTGAAACTGATCGAGGAGGAGCTCAAGGTCTATCGCAGGATCTGCCAGCAGGCCCTGCAGTATGATCTGGATGCGTGCTCACTCGCCGTCGCAACGGGCTTTCGCGACGAGATTGTGGCCATCCTGGACAAACAAGGCAGGCGGGAGGAGCCGGCGTAGGGGCTCGGGAGCCAGCGGAGTACCACAGCCGGGCTGGCGGACTACCGCGGATGGATCAGACGTCCTCTATGCCGACCAGGCGCAGGTGCCCGTCGCGGTACACGTGTTTGAACCGGAGCTCCTTTCTGCGGGAAATGAACACAAGCTCTCCCTCGGCCAGGTAGAAGTCATCCAGCTCTCTCTCCACGTCCAGCGAATAGTAGCGGGTGAGATATTCGAGGAGCCCGTCGAGGTTGATCTGCTCGAAATGCTCGACCAGGCGATTGAAGATCTCCCGACTTCCCGCCCGCTCGAGGAAGTACATCTTCTGAGCCATGAAGAAAATGATGTGATCCCGCGTGTGCTCCATGGTCGCTTCTATGATCGACATATCCACCCGATAATCTCCAATGAAAAATCCCCCGCGTGCCGCCCAAAATGTCACGGTGTACCGTGACGGCGCTTTCCTGCTATACTGTCCCTGGAGGACCGTGATGGCGATGGGATTCAGTCTCGAGATCGATCCGTGGGTCTACAGGGCCAAGTTCCATGAGGACGGCGGCTGGACGGAGGAGTATGTCGAAAAGCCGCACCTCACCCCGAATGAGGAGGCCGCGCTGCCCGTTTCCGAGAAGGCTGAGTTGTTGTTGCGACGGAACAATTTCACAGACCTCCCCCTCGTCAGCTATACGAGCCAGTATGGAATGGGGTGCTTCGAAGGACTGAAAGCCTTCCCCCAGCCGGACGGCTCCCTGAATCTGTTCCGACCTGATGAAAACGGGAAGCGCATGGAGGCATCCATGAAGGGGCTGTTCATGCCCGGATTTCCTCCTGACATGTTCCTGACCGCGGTGCGCACGCTGGTAGGCAGGAACAAGTGCATCGGTTTTTCCCCGTCGTACGACCCCGCGTGGGCCGCCGCTGATTTTGTGCAGGGCAATGCCGTGTATGTGCGTCCCTTCACATGCGCCGAGCCGGGGATCGGGGTGGGGATCAGCAGGAGTCCCTGGGTGATCGTCATCACCACGCCGGTGGGCTCGTATTTCAAGCCGGGAAATACCAAGGCCGTGACGACGCGGAGGGTCCGTGCGACCCCCGGCGGCACGGGGTGGATCAAGGCAGACTCAAACTACGTCACCAGCGCCCTTGCAAAGAGGGAAGCGGAGATGGCCGGGTACATGGAGGCGGTTTTCCTGGATGCCCGGGAGCATGCCTATTTCGAGGAAGGCTCCTCCTGCAACATCTTCTTCGTCATGAAGGACGGCACCCTTGTGACCCCCCGTCTGGAAGACACCATTCTCCCCGGCATCACACGCAAGAGCATTCTCATCCTCGCGCACGAGAGGGGCATACCGACGGATGAGCGGCCCGTGTCGGTCAAGGAAGCTTTCGCAAACGCAAAGGAATGCTTTGTCTCGGGCACCGCCGCGGGGATCACCTCGATCGAGTCGATCACGCACGAGGGGAAAGAGGCCGTTTTCGCGGGACGCAAGATGGGCGAGGTGACCGGCGTGCTCCTGAAGACCTTGAAGGGGATCCAATACGGCGCGCTGCCGGACACACACGGGTGGATGTTTCCCGCGATTCCGACTCCCCCCCGGTCCTAGGGGCTCGCTTTCGTCCATCCTTGGACTCGCTCGCCCTCGGCATCCCTGCCTACGGACCTGGCGGCTC
>Ga0187861_10003025_pt1 | contig 15211 bp, 8 predicted proteins | sample June2016WEW_10_1_3_FD_132986 | JGI IMG/M metagenome (GOLD analysis project Ga0187861, IMG submission 132986) | Peatland microbial communities from SPRUCE experiment site at the Marcell Experimental Forest, Minnesota, USA - June2016WEW_10_100 | ecosystem: Environmental > Terrestrial > Soil >...
CGTGTTCGTACTCGGCAGTGTTCCGCCGGGACCGCGCAGGGATTCAGTGAATGCCAGCGTGTGGGACGTGCCATCGCGAATGTCTTTGGGCCGAAGTTTCGCGCCGATCCAGCATACTCCGTCATTTGCCTGGCCCGGATGGCCGGGCATGGTGCTCGTGCCGGCCAGCCCGGTCCCGCCGTTCATGGCATAATTGCTGCCCGCATACGATACGGCCTCTGAAACCAGCGTGAGGTCGTGGACCGGCTTTTCTTGATCGCTGGGACACAAAAAAATGGAAACCGCCGTTGCGGCCGCCGGCCAAAGCGCAAGGGGAAGATCGACCTTGCCGGGATGTCCGATGTCGATCTTGAAGTCGATCAGATTATGAAGACTCTTTTCCTCGTAGTAAGGAAGCATCTGGGCCAGCGGCGAATAGTCCTGCGGATAGCTCGTTCCCGCCCAGCCGGCGTTGGGAAAGTAGTCGCGCTCGCCGATGTGGTTTTGCAGACCCATGCCTAATTGCTTGAGATTGTTTGTGCATTGCACGCGCCGCGCGCTTTCGCGCGCCGCCTGAACGGCCGGCATCAACAATGCCGCCAAGATGCCGATTATCGCTATCACCACCAATAACTCGACCAGGGTGAAAGCCCTGCGATATAAGTTCATCTGTGAAACCTTTTCCCTGGTTATTCCATATTCCCTAATTCCTATCTCCTAATTTTTTGGCCGGCAATAGGATAAGGCCAGCAGGGCGAACCCGGTCGCTAAATTCGGATCGCCCTCCATCCACTTTGTGTTGTCGTTGATCCAGGAACCGTCCTCCTTTTGCCGGCTGAAGAGTTCATAGGCAAGCTCGCGCCGCCAATCGTGTTTTTTCCCGGCGGCGTCCTCGAACAGGTCAACCCCCAGGGCGTCCAAGGATTTGGCGAAAACGTTGTAGTAATAATAAAGTCCGGCCTGGTCCAAGCCGGGATTGTTTTTCACGTCGTAATTTTTTTGGATCCACTGGACTCCGGCTTTAACCCGCGGATCGTCCGGCTTTACGCCCGCGTAAATCATGCTCTTCAGGCCGCTATACGTCATTGAGGCGTAGCTGCGCAATCCGCCGTTGTCGGTTTTTCCGGCCGGGCTGCCGCCGCCGGCCACGCAGGTATAATAAAAACCGCCGTCCGGATTCTTCGCGGCAAAGACCGTGGTATTGTCCGCGCTCTCGAAATTCTGGCAGCGGGAAACGAAAACCAGGGCCTTTTGTATTTCCGGATCGTCGGCGCCACAGCCGCAAGCCTTAAGCGCGTCGATAAAGTAGGCCGTATTCGATAGGTCCGGGCGCGAGTCTTTGCCGTAACCCGTCCCGCCGTAAGACAAGTCCGAACGGTCTTTGCCGGCCTTCTCTCCCCATTGATTCTGCTTGATGAAGGCCTCCGCGTTCCGGAGCACACCGTTGTAGTGCTTGTCCTTATTGGCCTCGGTAAGACACATGATGACCATGCAGGTTTCGTAATTGGGCAACCATCCGCCCTTTGCATAGATGCCTCCATCGGATTGAACGGAGTCGCCTAAGTATTTCAGGCTTTTGGCCACCAGCGGGTCGCCTACGCCGCGTCCATGACGCAATACAGCGGTGGTCACCAGCGCGGTAATCCCCACGCCCGCTCGACTGTTGAATGAGCCGTCCTCGGCCTGACCGTGCGACTGGAGATATTCGATTGCCCGATCGACCGAGCGTTGGAACTGCTGAGGATCGGGTCCGAATCTTGACAGACCTCCGGGCTGCTCGGCCGAAAAGCCGCACGAGGCGATTTCAAGCCAGATGTAAGTTGCAATCGCAAGTTGGCAGGCGGCATTGAACCGGAGAGGTGAAATACATCCGCCTTGGTCCTTATCGTCTTTAGAGTTCAAGTTTTATCCTCCAGTTTAGGTTATCAGACAGTGACGCGGCCGGTGAAAAAGACCTTTAAGCGCATACCATCCTTAGTAATATTGAGCCTCCATAATTGCTAAGAGCAAGATTTATGCCCAACGCGACTTGATCGGGATTAGAGAGCTAATCTAAGGTAGTTTCCGGAGTTACGTTGATGGATCAAGTCGAAAACAAGGGCAGCCGTGTCGATACATTCGACATGCGTGTCGATTTCGACGACATTGAAAAAGATGCTTTTACGGCAGTGTGAAGCAACTGATAGAAGAATCCGTTTGATATCGGATAGGGATTAAAACCACTTGATCCATGATATTTTTCACTGGGTATCACGAACTATCAGCATAAAAAAAGCCCCGTCGGTTGGGGCAGGGAAACCGACGGAGCAGAGATAGGGCTTGTTGGCCCATACAGGACATTATCTATGGTTTTTTTGTGTTGTCAAGTATCAGGTTTTATTTCAGCGCCAAAATTTTGAATCGTCACACGCTAGTTGTCCGTTGTACGTAGAAAAGGGTGTCAAGACCCGCCTATTGACACTATTTCTTGCCCAAACTAGACTAAAGGAACTTACTGGAAAAGGCTTAAAAACAGGCTTTTTCGCAAGTTACGCGGGAGTAACTCAGTGGTAGAGTGCTAGCTTCCCAAGCTGGACGTCGCGGGTTCGAGCCCCGTCTCCCGCTCTTAGTTAAATATTTTCAGCAAAAGGAATTACGGCGAGACATAAATTGAGATTAAAAAGAACGTGGGATGGTATAAATCTCGCCGTTTCAACGTCATACATTGGATTCAGGATGGTGAAGTGGCTCGCGGAAGCCAATTTCTGCCGCGGTATTGCCACATGGAAAACCAATCAAGAACAAAGGCATGTTTATCGTGCTACATGATGGTGTGTGTCCAATAAGAATATCTATTTACAGTGTGGAGACTTACTCCGCCGCCAGTGCGACATCGCCGTTGGTCACACTCAAATCAAGCATCGCAATCTAACCTGAATCTGGCTCTTATACTTTTAACTAGGGATTAGAATGAAATCTATCCTGACAACTCTGATCTTGCTGACAGCATTTACCGGCAAAACATCAGCCCTTACACTGGTAAATCTTTGCTGCGAGTATCGCGTAAATCCGCTGGGTGTGGATGTAGAGAAGCCCAGGCTGAGTTGGCAGATGACCACGGCCCAGGGCGAGCGGCAGTGCTCCCAGGCGACTTATCAGATCATGGTCAGCGATCCCAATGGCACGGTGGTTTGGGATACCGGGAAAGTCGCTGATAGCAGATCCCTCGGGATTACATACAGCGGAACTGCTCTTGCGGATACTACCTGTTACCACTGGACGGTCACAGTTTGGAATCAGACCGGAACCGCAGCCAGCGCCAGTTCATGGTTTGAGACTGGTTTGATGAACCCCGCCCAGTCGGCTTGGGGCAGCGCGACCTGGATTGGCGGCGGTCCTGAGGACCTCGTCCTGTATGCCCCCTACCTGTCCGTCTTCAATCTAAAATGCAAGACGGCCATTGCTGAGGGCAGCACCAAGGCTGGCCTCGTCTTTGGCGCAAACGATCCGCGCCTGATGGACAGGAACAAGAACATTTTTCAGCTCGAAAATCCAAGGAACCAGAGCTATATCAAAATCGAACTGGATATTGCGGCCGTCGACGGCACCGCGGACGGAAAAGCCAGGCTCAACGTATACCGTGCCGGATACACTCCAAATGATTCTCCGAACCGCCCGTTAAGGACATTCGAAGTTGGCACCCAGATCGTCAACCAAGGCAACAAACACAAAGAGCACACCCTGGCCATCCGCAACGAACTGGGGCTGGTCTACCTAACCCTGGACGGCATCGCAAATTTCGTCAACCCGGACACTCGCGGACGTGGCGTATCCGTGGGCGTCAATCCACTGGGTACAGGTGGCGATTTCGTCACCTTCGGCATGCTATGCAACATCGGCTTTGCTGTCGACCCCGGCCAGAAGGCATCCTTCTCCGACCTCACCGTCTCCCACGTCCGTGCGCCCGGCAATACCATCTTCTCTGAAGACCTGACCAAGCCCGCGTATGAAGGCATCTACCGTACCTTCGCATCCGACGCAGCCTCGGGACTCACGATCGAGGGTGGCGTATACGTCGTGTCAGGAGGTCCCAACGGCGCACTGATCGTCACCGATCCCAGCCACAACGCGATGCCGATGCTCCGCACCCGCTTCACTACCGCCGCAAATAAGAAGATCGCCGCCGCCCGCCTCTACGTCACCTCCCGCGGCATCTACGAAATCTATCTCAACGGCCACCGCGTGGGAGACGACTACTTCAACCCCGGCTGCACTCAGTATAACCGCACCCACCTCTATCAGACGTATGACGTCACCTCCATGCTCACCAGCGGCCCCAACGCCATCGGTGCCATGCTAGGCGAGGGCTGGTGGAGCGGTCTGCTGAGTTATGGCACCGTCTGGAACCATTTCGGCGACCGCCAGTCGCTCCTGGCCAAACTGGTTATCTCCTATGACGACGGCTCAAAGGAAGTCATCGGCACCAACGATACCGATTGGAAGTACTTCAACCGCGGCCCGGTCGTCTACAGCAGCTGGTACATCGGCGAAATCTACGACGCAGCCCACGAGGCGACCGTGCGTGACTGGGCCACCCCCGACTACGACGATCGCGCATGGAAGAAGGCTGTGAAGGCCGACCTCCAAGGCACCGCTTACGTTGCTGCCGACATGCCCTACGAGATGCTTTCGCTGCGTGGCCAAATCGGCAACCCCGCCGGCGTTTTCAAAACACTCACGGCCAAGAGCGTCGAGGAAGTCCGCAAGGGCGTCTATGTCTACGATATGGGCCAAAATTTCGTCGGCGTCCCCCGCATCTCCATCGCCAACTGCAAGGCTGGTCAAAAGATGATTGTGCGCTTCGCCGAGATGCTCTATCCCGATCTTCCGGCCTCCGGCAAAAATGTTGGCATGATCATGGCGGAAAACTACCGCGCCGCCCTGAGCCAGGACGTCTACACCCTGTGCGACGGGCCACAGGTGTTCCAGCCGCATTTCACCTCCCACGGCGGCCGCTACATTGAAATCACCGGCCTAGACGCGCCCCTCCCATTGGACGCCGTGCAGGGCCTCGTGATCAGCTCCGTACGTCAGCTCGCCGCGCACTATGAAACCTCCAATCCAAAGGTGAATCAACTATGGTCCAACCTCGTCTGGTCCAACGTGGGCAACTTCCTCTGTATCCCTACCGACTGCCCACAGCGCAACGAGCGCATGGGCTGGTCGGGCGACATCAGCGTCTTTTCACGCACCGCCACCTACCTTTCCAATGCCGACCAGTTTCTGCGCCGCCATATGTTTGCCATGCGCGATGTACAGTCTAACCAGGGACGGTTCACCGACGTAGCGCCCATCGGCGGCGGCTTCGGCGGACTCCTATGGGGCAGCGCGGGAATCACCGTACCTTGGGAGGCCTATCAGCAGTACGGCGACGTGGGCCTGCTGCAAGAACACTATCCCGCCATGGTCGCCTACATGAATTACCTTGCTACAACCACCAACGCCGACACCGGAATCAGCTCCGACAGTCAGCTTGGCGACTGGCTGGGACCGCAGAACAACCAGCTCGGCTCTTCCTATCTTAGTACCGCCTATCACATTTTCGACCTGGAGATCATGACCAGGGTGGCCGAAATCCTCGGCAAAAGGGAAGACGCCGCGAAGTATCGAAGCCAGTACGACGACCTGAAGGGCAAGTTCAATCGGACCTTCGTGAGCGCTGACAAGAAGGTCGTCTCGCCGGCCGGCGGCAGCAGGGGTGGCCGGGGCGGCGCGCCGGCAGGAGGGGGCCGGATGTCCGATACACAGACCGCCTATGCCGTGGGGCTGGCACTGAACGCCTTCAGCGAAGAGAACGTCCCTGCAATGGTTGAGAATCTAAAGGCGGCCGTGGAGCGAGAGAACACAGACGACCAGGGCGTCGCGCGTCCAGCGTACTCTCTCATGACCGGCTTCATCGGCACCGCCTGGATCAGCAACGCCCTCTCCGACCACGGCCTCACGGACCTGGCATACCGCCAACTCCAGAATAACCAGTATCCCTCGTGGCTGTACTCGGTTGACCAGGGCGCTACGACCATTTGGGAACGCCTCAACGGCTACACCGTCGAAAACGGCTTCGGCGGCAATAACCGCATGAACTCTTTCAATCACTATTCCTTTGGCTCTGTTGGCCAGTGGATGATCGCCAACTCCCTCGGCATCCAGCGCGACGAACCAGGCTTCCACAGGTTCATCCTCCGCCCCGAGCCCGATCCCACCGGCCAAATGACCTGGGCCAGGGGCTACTACGATTCGCCTTACGGCAGAATCAGCAGCGAATGGAAGATAGACGCCGGCGTCCTCACCTACACTGCCACCATCCCGCCCAACACCACCGCGACCTTGTACCTGCCCGCAAAAGCCGCTGACGCAATCACCGAAAGCGGACAACCGATTGCCAACGTCAAGTCTGTGCGCGCCGTGAAATACGAAGGCGGAAGGCTTGTCTGTGAACTCGGGTCAGGCACCTATCTCTTTGTTTCACCGCAGTAGCCCTAACAAAAAGTTCTTTAGGCGTGCTGTTGCCATCCTGATTTGATTGGAGAAGAAGCCCTTAAAAGAAATCGCCAAATCGCTACCGCGCAATCACTGGCCGATGTCCGCAATACGAGCGAGCGACTAGTTCGCGTATTTTTGAGGGTGTGACGGTATGTGGGACGGAATACTTGCCTAAACCTGGAAAATGTGTAAAATTTAGAAATCACAAGTGCAGAAATCCAAGGTGGATACGGCTAGAACGCCTCATTCCCAAGCTGGACGTCGCGGGTTCGAGCCCCGTCTCCCGCTCTTGAAATAAACCTCGCCGAAATTTGGAGTTAAGTTACCTGCCGATGGTCGGCAGTGCGGCCTGTAAGTTGACGGAAATAGGGGTAGTAACTACCCCCGCTTACTTAAAGGACGCATTGCAATGGTTTCGACGAAAAATTCTGTTCCGAAGTATTGTCTACACAAGGGTAGTGGGCAGGCGTACGTTAAAATCAAGGGCAAGCGGTTCTATCTCGGCCTGCATGGCACCACAGAGAGCAAAGGACGCTATTTCCATTTCATTGCTGAACTGGCAGCTACGCCCCTTGAGGTCTCCACGATATGGAAATCCGCTAACGATCTGACGATCACCGAACTGATTGCCACCTATTGGCAACACGCGGAGAGCTACTATCAGAAAAATGGCTGCCCCTCTCGCCACCTTCATGCAATCCGTGTTGCTCTAAAGCGACTCAGGACTTTGTATGGTGACATTCCGGCGGCTGATTTTTCGCCCCGTTCCCTCAAAACCTTACGGGAGACGATCATCGAAGCCGGATATTGTCGGCGATATGTCAACAAACAGATCGAGCTTATCCGGCAGATGTTCAGATGGGGAGCAAGCGAGGAGCTTGTGCCCATCCTGGTCTATCAGGGCTTAACAACGGTTGTCGGTCTGCGAATGGGTAGATCCGCTGCCCGAGAGACAAAGCCCATTGGGCCAGTCGCTGATGATGTGGTTGAAGCCACGCTGCCCTACCTGCCCCCAGTGATCAACGATATGGTGCGTCTCCAGAGATTGACTGGGATGCACCTGAATTGCCGGACCGGCCGCGATTGGATTTAATCAACGTCAAGAACGGCATGGTCAGAGTAATTGACGGCGTGTTACTTCCACACGATCCGAAATATCTGTCAGTGGTACAATTGCCGGACGAATATATTCCGGTGGCGACGTGTCCGAATATCGAAGCCTTTGTAAAAAGTACATTCCCGGCTGATGCCTATGACCTAGCGTGGGAGATCCCCGGCGTGCTCATGGTACCAGCAACGTGGTTGCAAAAAGCGATTTTACTTTTAGGTGAAGGGTGCAACGGCAAATCGGTTTGGTTATCTCTAATTACACGGTTTCTCGGTCGGCGCAATATAGCCGCTATTCCACTTCACAAGCTGGAAATAGATAAATTTTCCGTTTCCCGGCTGGTTGGAAAACTCGCCAATATATGCGCCGATCTTCCAAGTGAACATCTTGCGGGAACATCAACCTTTAAGGCGCTAACAGGCGGCGATACACTGAACGCCGAGTACAAGTTTAAGGATTCATTCGACCTGGAGCCGTTTGCCCGGCTGGTTTTCTCCGCAAATCATCCACCGCGAAGTGCGGATAGTTCGACCGCGTTCTTTCGTCGATGGGTGGTGATCCCCTTTGACCACACTTTCGGACCAGATGAACAGATACCGCGTGACGTGTTTGATGCCCGGTTGCAATCGCCCGGCGAATTATCAGGGCTTCTTAATAAGGCGCTCGAGGGGTTGCGCCGGGTCGAAAAGCAACGACGATTTTCCGATCCGCCGTCCGTTCAAGAGGCATGGCGGGATTTTCACTCTACAACCGATCCCCTGGCCGTTTGGCTGGACCGCTACACGATTGATGATCCTGATTCATTCGTCACCAAACAAGCCCTTAGAGTAGCCTACAACGCGGCCGTGGAGCGCGAAGGCCGACCAGCAATGACCGCTAAGGCGTTTGGCCAAACCCTCTATAGGTTGCGCTCAAACATCGAAGAACGGCAACGCACAGTAGCCGGTAAGACCCAGTGGTGTTATGTCGGCATAGGGATGACTCACCGAGATGATAACTCACTAGGTTCACTGGATTCACGGGATTCTCCCTTATCTATCGCACGGAACGAAAAAGAGGGAGGGGAGGGAGTATTAGGCGCAATAGTGCACCCCAATAGGGAAAATGCCGTGAATCCAGTGAATCCCGTGAACTGTTCCCATACCAATGTCCAGGAGTTTTCCACCCATGACGGCTATGTCAACGTGCAATGCCGCGACTGTGGCGAGTGGTTGCCGTGTAAAAAGGAACCAACGGAATGAACCAGATTAAAGCCCTCGAACACGGCGCCACGGCGAGCATCTCTGTTAGCGCGCCTTTGAAGCAGTTTACCATGTGGCTGTAGATGAAGGTGATCACCGAGGCGGTTTCGTTGTCCGTCAAGAATTCATGTTGCCGTTCAGGCGGGATCTCGCCGGCATCATAGTAAGGGCCGTCCTTTAGAAAACGCGGGAACAGCGGGGCGCGGCCGTCTTCATGGATTCTGCCGATGGCCGCTGTGAGCGCATGGCGGCGAGGATGTCCAGTCGGATGTTGAACAGGCGCACCAGAACGGGCAACTCCGGCTGCACGCGGTCTTCGGTCTGCTTGCCGAAGTCGTTCTGCCAGAAGTCCACAATCAGGAACTCGGTCTTCTCGCCGTTGGGCAGACGGTCAAGGAAGCGGCACGCCTCCTGGTTGCGCGTGCCGCGGCCGATCATCTGCCAAAGCTTGATACGGGACTGGACCGGCCTCATGAACACGAGATTCACCACTTCGGGCACGTCGATGCCGGTATCGAGCATGTCAACTGAGACGGTGATGCGCGGTTTGTCCTGCTTCTTGAACTTGGTGATGAGGCCGTCGCCGTAGGGGCCGTCGTGTACCCGCTCCATGCCGGAGTAGACGACTTGCAGCACGCCGACATGCTCGGGGAACATCTCCTCGAACACGTCGCGGATACGTTCCGCGTGATCTTTGGTCATGGCGAACACGATGGTTTTGCCGGGCAAGTGGCCACCGCTGTCCTTAATACATTCTTCCATGATCTCTTCCCACTGGCGGCGGAGCGTGTCGCGATTGGAGACGAGGACTTCGAGGTCGGTTCCGGCATAATCGAGGTTGTCTGGGTCAATGCCTTGTTCGATCAGGGCGGCTCGGTCTTCCTCGCTCAGATCAGCCCCCTTGATCCCCTTGCGCTGAAAACCGGTCTGGGCCTGGTAGAGCCGGAAGTCCACAAGTCGCTTCTCTGCCACGGCTTGCTTGTAGGTGTAAAGGAATGTGGGGGCTTGTTCGCGGCACTCGAAGGTGCGGAAGGTGTCGCGGTCAATGAATGCCGCTGGGGTTGCCGTCAGGCCGATCATCCGAGCATCGAAGTACTCGATCACCTCGGTGAAGCGATTGAAGATGGAGCGATGAGCCTCATCGAAAATGATCAAATCGAAAAACCCGGGACTGAATTTTTCGAAGCAGCGCGCCATCGCCTGGAGTGTAGCCACATAGAGGCGCTTGTCCGGGTCAATGTTGGCCGTGTGGACACGGACGCGCGGTTCATGGGGCAAGTGTGCCTTGAAGCCGTCGCTGAGGGCCTGCTCCACCAGTGCGTCGCGGTCTGCGAGGAACAACACTTTTTGTGCGCATGAACTGCGAAAAAAAATGTCAATCAGGCCCATCGTCGTGCGCGTCTTCCCAGTGCCCGTGGCCATGACCAGCAGGGCGCGGCGTTTCCCAGCGATGAACGCTTCCGCCACGCGACGGATGGCCTCATGCTGATAGGGACGGTCCATGATAGAGGTGTTAATCGGTGTCTCGGAAAGCGGAGTGTGTTCCTCGCGGATGAAATGCAGGCGTTGAAGGTCTGCCGGTGTGAAGAACCCGGCCACCATGCGCGGGTGGGCCAGGCCGACCTCCCAGAACCATGTGGTTAGCCCGTTCGCCATGAAGCCAAAGGGCGCGAAGGGTTGCTGTTTCACGATCTCCTCTATATACATACGGAGTTGCTCTTCACCTTCGCGCGGGCTGCGCGATGTGCGCTTGGCCTCGACCACGGATAGAACGAAACCGGATGGCTCGTACAGACAGACGTCGGTGATGCCCGGCGACGGTGTTCCATAGGCCGGCGATGATGACCCACGAACTTGAGGCGAAGGTGAGGGGTCATAGCCTCTGACGGGGACCTCAAAGCGAACTTGACTGCGGTCACTCAATTTCCAATTCGCCGCCGCAAGCTGAGGGTTTATCAAAGTCGCGCGAGTTTGTGCCTCGGTCAGATCCATGAATCACACCAGTGCCGAGAGAACGGAAATGCTGTCACGACTGTTTGCTGCAACACCAACGCGGTTCCACACCATCCTCCGCGCACACAAGTTAGCCAGTTTATTGTAGCCCCAGTGTGGGGGGGCTGCAAGAGGCCCCATCCAGTAATATATGATGTGGTCGAGGAGATGGTGGACGAGTGGAATGAATTCAACACAGCCATTCAGGAACTGGCAGTTGCCAGTTGTAAACAACAGTTAAAAACCGTTGCATTGATAGGCCACTTGCCGGTGCATCTCTACCAGACGAGTCCACTTCTGCCCAAGATTCCTCGTGGGCATCGTTTGATGGAATCGAAAAGGTGCGTCGAAAAAGGGGTGGTTTGATGGGACTCCCAGAAAAGGGATGACTTGATGAAACAGATCAGGCAAAGCGAGTTCCGCGCGCATGGACGCAGAATCGCTCGGTGGCGAGGGGCTGATACTCAGGCAGCCGGGATCGCAGTACAAGGCCGGTCGCTCGAACACGTTGCTCAAAATCAAAAGCATGCACGATGCCGAAGGCCGCGTCGTCGAACATCTGCCAGGCAAGGGCCGCCATGCCGGTCGACAAGAACATTGGCAAGGTCTTATCCGTATTCATCCGTGGCCATTAGCGCCGCTCCAAGACCACCGCGCCAATCCACGGCAGATTGAGAATCTGCCCGCTATAAATCTGCGCGTCGTACCCGCCGTTCGTCTGTTCCTTTTCGGACTCCACCTGAAAAACCGGCCACGACGAATTGAAAATCTCCTTGTAGGCCGCGCCCGCCGGAAGCCCGAGCCACGAGCTGTCCTGCCGCTGATCCGGCGTGCCGAACGTGACCACCGCGAACAGGCTGGCCCCGCGCACAAACGCCACCGTTCGATTCCCCGTGGCAACCACCTGGTAATTCGCATCACCCTGCAAGCCCTTGAAGGAGTCGTTGCGCAACCCCATCAGTTGCCGAAACCAGGCGAGGATGCGAGTGTTGTCTGTGGCCGTCGCAGGAGCAACATCATGCACCTGGGGATTGATCCACTGGTCGTTGTTGTCGAACGAAAAGGCCACCGTCTCGCCCACTTCCTGTCCCATAAACGACATCGGAATGCCGTTCGAAAGCAGCGTCAGGGCGCCCAGCGCCTTGGCTATCTGATAGCCTCGGCCAAACGGCGGGCGCGCGGCGATCCTGACACTAAGACTGTCCTGGCCGCTCACCATGTCGTGCGACTCGCCAAAGCGCGTGGCCTGGAAAAACGGACGCCCCCAATACTGCGGCTTGTCCATCTCCGCCTTCAGCCGTCCGGAGTCGTCCCAACCCGGATGCCCGCTGTCGTAGCTTGCATCTCTGATCCTGTAAACTTCGTCGATTCCCCACTGCCCGTCCATCACGCCCCAAGAGGGATTCGAGACATCCCACGGGCTGGTAGCCGAGTTTTCAGCCACGCAATACGGCCAGGCCCGCCCCTCCGCGGATGCCGCCGCGCGCAAGACCGAACGAATCATTCCCAAAAACTCCCACCCGCCCTGGCACTTCGTAACGATGGTCTGGGTGTCGTCGAAACGGAAGCCATCGAGATTGAATGTCCGGAACAAATACACCGAAGCCTGGCGGAAATACTCCCGCACCATGGGATGGCCGCAGTTCATGCGGTCGCCATCGTAGTCTCCATTGCGATATACGTCGGGGGCAATGCTCATGAGCGACGATCCGAGGGAGTGATTGTAAACCACGTCCATGATGACGCCGCGGCCGTTGGCATGAGCGGCGTTGACGAAACCAGCCATCGCATGCGATCCACCGTAGTGGCTGTCGATCGCAAAATAATACGAAGGGTCATAGCCCCAGGAAACGGCATTGCTGAATTCGTTCACCGGCATCAGGCCGAAAATCGTAACCGGCAGTTGACGCAGGTATCCGGGCTGCCCCAGCCGGCTCGTACCGTTCAATTCGTCCGCCAGCAAATCGAACGGAGTGAGCCCGCCCGCTTGCAAATTGGTAAACCGCCTGGCGTGGATTTCATAGATCAGAAAATTCTGCCAGCCCATGGTTTGCCACTGTTGGACGTGCGCCGCCGCGCTCACTGCGGCAACATCCATCACCACGGACCACGACGTTGAAGGCTTGGCCGGGTCCTCGCCGAACGCCGTCTTCAGGCTATCTCCGTCCTGCACGGCGCGTGCGGCGGGGTCGATCACTTCCACGTCGTCGTTGAGCAGGAAGCGGTATCGCGTCCCCGGCGGCGCCTGCGAAGCCGCAAGGCTGCACCACCAGTAGAAGGTATCGTTCGTCAAGCTCATCGGAAACTCCTGGCGCGACGGTCCGCCAGGAGAGTTTTCATCTACCAGAATGAGAGTGGCGCACACGGCGTGCGGCGCATGAACCACAAAATAGACTTGGCCGCCGAGCAGAGTCGCGCCATGCGGCATCTCTCGGCCCGCGAAAATTCCGGTAGCCACTACCGCGCTGCCAAAGGCCGCTTGCATGAGAGCGGTGCGGCTTGGCGGCTCTGCAAACCGTGTCGCAGAACGCGCGCAAATGCCGAAAACGCCTTCGGTGGTGTGTAAAACCGGCGTGGAGACCGTCGGCGTGAAATACCGGCTGGTATCAATCCAGTCGTAGGGTTTGCGCTCTGCGCCCGCAGACGGCAGCAGATCGAAGGAAGTGGTGGTGTCCAGTGCGAGGTCCGGCATGGCCCGCCATGTTCCATCCGGTTGCAGGGCTGCCGGTACGGTTTCGTACGCGGGACCGTTGCCGACGGAAACCTCGACCGAGAGCCCGCCACCGGAGCTCGATGCTGCTTGCGGTTGGATCGCCAGCGGGACTGGTCTGATGGCCGGAAAGGCACCCACCCAGGCGCTCGCTCCCAGAGCGAATCGCGACACCGCATCCAGCACCGCGGGGTCCGCGGGAAAGGGCCTCAGGATCGCCGAGTTTTCGACATTTTGCTGGCTGATGACGGCGTAGCTTGCTCCCGGATAAATCGCCACGCTGTATGCGGCGACACGGAAGAGCGGACTCTCGCCATAGGGCTGCGCCGAGGAAACTGCCAGCGGAAAGACGGATTGTTCCACCAGATCGCGCAATTCCAATTGCGGAGGGCTGGCCAGGCTGGCGCTGTACAGCACTTCCAGGGCAACCGGAGTCAGCACCAGAGGCTGGCTGCGCACATCGCACTGGCCGCTCTTCAGCCACAACGAAGCGCCATCGACCGGACGCCACACGCGATTGCTCGCGTCCGGTTCCCATACAGCTGCCTGGTTGGGGGCCGCAGGCTGCATCAGCTTCAGATGAAAGCCTGCGGTCATCCACGGGAGCAATGTTACACGAAACGTGGAGACACCACTGGTATCATCGCGTGCCGACTCTCCGAAATAAGCGGGCAGCACACTGGAATCGTAAGGATTCCAGACGAACAACTGCCCGCCCCGGAACGTCTTTTGCGTGATCGCTTGAAACATGAGCACATCGCCCGGATGGAAGACCACACCGGCGGGAAAAGGATTCTGGTAGAGAACTCGCGGCGACGACTCGAAGGTCCAGACTTCGGCTGGCGACGTGAGAAAAAGCCGCCGCGTGAAACTGTCCGCTTCCCAAGTGTCCTGGCCCGTTGCGGGTGCCGTGGAGTGAAACTTGAATTGCAGTTTGCGCGCATCGGGCGCGTCGGGCAGTTGAAAATCCACGACGTCTGCACTGGGGGCGCCCTTCTTATCCCAGATGTTATTCCCATCCCAGGCAGCTTGCCAAACGTACAGACTCCACAAACCTGCCCTATTAACAGGCTTGTGATGCACCGTAATTCCCATGCCACTCTCCTTCTGTATCTACACTATCCCAAGCCCACGAAAAATGACGTCTGCAATTGGCGTCCCATGCCATCCATTTGAAGACAAACCCAAAGCCCCCATCAATGTAGCAAGTAGGCGTTGGGTATCACAATGTACCTTGAGTTTACGACACAACCACGATAGCAACGTTCCAGCTACCCTGCACAGCATAATCTCTGTTTCCCAGCCGCTTCCCTTTGTTGAATAAATCTACTAAGCCATATTACTAATGAAGTGAACGGCGCATTTGCGGCTCAACAAAATGTGTATCTTGTAGTTTTGTTCGCAATTTTTCCGCCTCTTCATCCGAAGCTTCAATCGTGACCATTTGGGGAGTATCGGCACTTACTAATTTGATGCCGGGTTCGTTTTTGACGGCGTCCTCGGCAGACACCGTTGGACCAGTCAGTCCGCGCCGATTCGTAACTAAATATAGTCCCATTATACTCCCCCGCTATTTACGGAAATGGAAACTTAAACTACTGGTAATCCGCGTCCCTCGTACTTGACGGGCAGCCCGAATGGTTTGCAATGCTGCGCTAAGAC
>Ga0187861_10003029_pt1 | contig 15203 bp, 10 predicted proteins | sample June2016WEW_10_1_3_FD_132986 | JGI IMG/M metagenome (GOLD analysis project Ga0187861, IMG submission 132986) | Peatland microbial communities from SPRUCE experiment site at the Marcell Experimental Forest, Minnesota, USA - June2016WEW_10_100 | ecosystem: Environmental > Terrestrial > Soil >...
ATAGACTTTTCCGACCGCGCGGTGTGCCCCAACGGCACGCTCGACAGCTTTGACGGCCGCGCCTGGCTGGCCAAGCAAGGTCTCACGTCCAGTCCTCACGGCGACAAGAACCCGCTCGCCCCCGACTGGCACGCTTTCCGCCAGGAGCGCGACGACCAGGAATGGAAGTGGCTGACGGACGCGATCCACGCCTACGGCCGCACGAAAGACCGCCAGGTGCTGATCAGCGCCAACGGCCTGGCCCACTATGTGGACTTCCAGGTGCTGGGCGTCTGGGATTCGTGGCGCGTGAAAGACGGCGCGGTGGACCTCGCGGAAAATCAGATTCAGGAATGGGCCGCCACTGTGCAGGCGGGCTGGGCGCTGGCCGGCCGGAAAGTACCCGTGGTCTATTTCCACGACTGGGGCTTCGGCGGGTTCCCCTGGATGCAGGTTACGCCCGCGGACCGCCGGCTCTGGATGCGGGTCCGCGGGGCTGAAATCTACGCCGCCGGCGGCTTCTTTGCCTTCCCGGTCCACGGGCCATTCAACAACGACGCGTCCCGCGACGGCACACTCCGTGAAGTGGCCCGCCAAGCAGCTTTCTACCAACGCAACAAGGCGCTGTACCTCAACACCCGCCTCATCGGTTTCGAGCCGCTGACGGCGAGCGGGCCGCTGCTAAGCCTCGCCCTCTGGCGCCGCGACGACCCGCCGGCGCTCCTCCTGCATGCCGTCAACCGCCAGGTCAAGGACGGCAAGCCGGCCCGCCGCCAGGACCTGGCCATCCAATTGCCTACCGTTAGCATACCTAAATCCGTCCGTATTGTTTCGCCAGATTGGGAAGGCGAGCGTCCGGGCCGCGCCGTCGGCGCCGGCCCTACCGTCACGGTGAGCATCCCGGAACTCGACGCCTATGCTGTGGCGCTCCTCGATTACGACACCGTCCCCGAGCTAAGCATGTCCGAGCGGAGAATCATACCCGGCAAACGCTGGGAGCGGCCCGAGAAGAACGAATTCGTGGTCGAGAAAGGTGGAGGCGTCCGCGACTCGTGGGCGCTCAACGGGTACCTCCAGGGGCGCCTGCACTCCCAGTTGCGCAACCCGCCGACTTTCCTGGTGAACCTACCTAAGGGCGGCGCCATTCAGGTCCATGTCCGCGCAGTCGCCACACAGGGGGCGAAGCTTGAGTGCCTCGTGGACAGCCAGCTCGTCAAGGCCATTGAGCTACCTGACCGCGACGGCAAGAACGATAGCAGCGCCCGGGAATACGACGAGACCTTTGCCTTCCCCATCCCGCCCGGCAAGCACCGCGTGACGGTCCAGAACACCGGCGGCGACTGGATGACCGTGGATTGGTACGCGTTTGAGGGAGAGACAGGGGAGCCGTAACTTTTTGCCACAGAGGACACAGAGAGCACAGAGAAGGGGAAAAGGCGTTTCAAGTTTCGAGTTCAGTGCCGGTGACACAAAACCTGAAACTTGCAACATGAAACATGAAACAACTGTACTCTGTGTACTCTGTGTCCTCTGTGGCTGATCGTTCGTTGTGATACGGAGGGTTGACCCATGATGAGCGAGCTAAGCCACCGCGAGAGAGTACTTCCGGCTCTCCAGCACAAGGAAACCGATCGGGTGCCGATCGCTATGGTCTGCTCCGGCATCAACCAACCCGCGTATGCTCAGTTCGAGGCCTTGTTGCGCCAGCAGCGCTCCCTGTCCGTCGCGGAGTACCTTGCCCCGCTGATTGACATCACACCTGTCGGGGCCGAGTATGTTGGTCCGCCGCTCCGTCCGGGCCAGGATATGTGGGGCGTGCACCGCGCCAGCTTCACTTTCGGCTCCGGCGCGTACGACGAGATAGACTACCATCCGCTGAAGCAGGCCGGAGATGCTTCCGAAATCAAAAAACACCGCTGGCCGGCTACAGACTGGTTCGACTATTCGGTGTTGCCCGAGCGCATCCAAGCCTTGCAGTCTGCCGGCGAGCGCTGCCTGATGGCCGCGAATGGCAACATCTTCGAGACTTCGTGGTACATGCGCGGGTTCGAGCAGATCTTCATGGACCTGGCGCTGGACCCTGAGTTGGTGCACGCCATCTTTGCCCCGGTGACGGATTTCTATTGCGCCCACTTCGCTAGGATACTTTCCGCGGCCAAGGGTAAAATTGATCTGGTCTTCACGGCCGACGATATCGGCGGCCAGAACGGCCTGTTGATGTCGCTCGACATGTGGACCAAACACCTCAAACCCTACCACACGCGGCTGAACAAGGTCATCCACGAGCACGGCGCCCGAGTTATCTACCATTCGGACGGCGCCGTGATGGCGGCCGTGCCGGGGTTGCTCGAGATGGGCATAGACATCCTGCAGGCGCTGCAATTCGACTGCAAGGGCATGGACCCGGCGGCGCTGAAGGAGCAATACGGCGAACGGCTGTGCTTCGAGGGGGGAGTGAGCGTGCAGAGCACGCTGCCGTTCGGCACGCCCGAAGCCGTGCGCCAGGAAGTCCGCGAGCGCGTGCGCGTGCTGGGCCGCAACGGCGGCTACATCCTGGGCCCCTCACACGCGATCCAGGCCGGCACTCCGCCCGAGAATATCCTGGCTTTGTTCGACACAGCCGCCGGCTTGAAGATGGGCGGCTGACGGTTGCATATCGCTGGTTGCGGAGTACGCAGTGTAGCGCAGGCTGGAAGTCTGCGCTACATGTTCACCACCGTGCCGCTCTCCCGGCTGCGGATGGCCGCGTGGGCGAGGAGGCTGGCCTGCAAGGCGTCGTGAGCGGTCGCGTTCCGCGGCGCGGCGCCCTGCTGGACGCAAGCCGCGAAGTGGTCAAGGGCGCTCAGCCAGCCTTTGTCCACCATGTAGTTCCAGTGGGGGCTGCGTTCCTTGACGTAGCGCTCGACCTCCTGCTTGTCGGGCGCGTCCGCAGCCCGCTCGGCCCGCTCCCGCAGTTCCCAGCCCATGCGCCGCAGCAACAGGAGCGACTCGGCGCCGCCTTTTTCAAGGAGGTATTTGTGCGTGAACTCGCGGTCCGGGTGCGTGTGCCCCGCGAAGGTCTCGCGCGGCTGCACGCCGGGATAGCCGAACGCGTACAACTCGACGTACTCTTCCACGAACACGCCGCCGCGCCGGCTGAAGGCTTCGAGCCGTTCCTTGGGGCAGTCCATGGTCGCGTAGCCGCAATTCATGATCGTGGCCACGCAGCCGGAAGCGAAGCGCAGGACGAGCGCTTCGTCGTCGGCGCGCGACTGCACGCAGTAGATGCTGGCCACGTCGCTGCCCGTGAGCCAGCGCAAGAGGTCGAAGATGTGGCAGACCTCATGGATCACGCGCACCCCCGGCGGGTAGCCCGCGCCCCAGCGCCAGTATTCGTCCGAGATGCGGTAATGGACGTTCTGCGGGCCGCCGTCGAGGTGCAGCAACTCGCGCGCCCTGACGTAGGCGGGAGCAAAGCGGCGGTTGAACCCCGCGGCCACGTGCTTGCCGCTCTGCTGCTGCGCGCTGACGACCGCGGCGCACTCCTCGGCCGTGTTGGCCAGAGGCTTCTCGACGTACACGTGCTTGCCGGCGCGCAGGGCCTCGATGGTGAGCTGCGCCTGCATGTCCTCGCGCGTGGCGACGACGACGGCCTGAATCTCCGGGTCGGCGAGGAGCGCCGCGTGGTTGGTGGCGAGGTTCGGGACGGAGTACTTCGCCTGCATCGCCCGCGCCACGTCCTCGCGCCGGTCGCAGAGGGTCTTGAGCCAGACGTGCGGCGCGCGCGTCAGATTGGGAAGGTGCTGCGACTGCGCAATGCCGCCGCAGCCGATGATTCCGAAAACGGTCCGAGCCACGGTGCCTCCTGCATGTTATGGAGCCCGCCCGCGTGCCCCGCGGGGCGCTATTCACAGTTTATGCGCTCCAGCGCACGCTGCAAGAGGAGCGAAGCGCCAATGGTCTCCAGCCGCCTAACGATCTGCTTTCGCCAATTCCTTCAGCAGCCGCACGGCGGTCTTCACGAGGCGTTCGCCGGAGCCCTTGGCGCAGCGCGCGCTCACGACCTCATAGTTGCCCTGCGGCCAGGCGCGCGCGGTCGGGATGTAGCCTATGCTGCCATTGGCCAGTTCGGCGATGATCGTGTGCCGGAACGGCGAAGCAGCCTTGATCTTCAGCCCCAGCTCGACGAAGATCTCGCCCGGCAACGCGACCCAGGCCACCTCGGCGCCCAAGGCGATGACCTGGACCTCAACCACTTGCGGCTTGCCCGCCCGCTCCGCCACGTCAGCCACTTTGAACGCCTCGACCTGTTCCAGGAACTGCGGCTGCGTCGCCGCGGCGCTCCTTACTTTGGCGATGACCGCCTGCGCTCTTTCCACGCCGCCGGGCGCCAGCTCAGGCAGGTCGAGTTCCACCATTTCGTGGCGGCAGCGCAAGCCTGAGGAGCGCAGAGGCTGCAGCTTGGGCAGGGCGCGCAGGACTTCGGCGGCCAGGAGCGTGCCCATGCGCGCGGCGTTGGCGTGGCCATGCTGCGGCTCAGCCCACTTCACGTCCAGGTGGTTGACGTCGCCGCAAGCGCCGGTGGTGTACAGCGTCAGCAGGCTGCTGCCCGTGGCCTCGGCGAGCAGCTTCGCAAGGGTGCAGGGCAGGTCGCTGGAAATCTCGGCCCCGCCCACGTTGTCGAGATGGACAGTGTAGTTGGCGTAGAGCGCGACGGGAGCGCGTTGGGGCGTCTCGAAATACACCACGGGCAGCGCGGGGTCAATGCGGCCGACGGGCTTGACGATGTTCGGGTTCAGTTTTCCGGGGTTCCAGCCCACCGTTCCGTCTTTCATCCGGTAGCGGCGGTTGAAGGCGATCGAATCCTCGCGGCCTTCTCCGGCCAGGACCGTGACAGGCCGGCGCGCGGCACAGGCCAGCTTGACGGCTTCAGCGATCCTTGCCGGCAGCGCGGCGGTGTACTGGCGCACCAGGTCGTTGTCGCTGCCAAAGAACCAGCCCGCGTCTGGCCCGCCGAGCACCGGGCCGGTGTGCGCGTGCGTGGCGCTGATCATGACCTGCGCGCCCGGAATGCCCGTAGCACGCTCAATCTCCCGGCGGGCCTCCTCGGCCACCCAGCGCGTGGTGGTGAGGAGATCCAGCGCAACGAGGGCCGCCATCGCGCCGCCGCTTTCCAGCACGATAGCTTTGGCGTGCAGGTCGTCGTGGACGCCGGCCGCCGGGCGCACATAGTAATAGCCGGCCATCGGCGTGCCGGGCGGCGGCGTGATCTTTACTGCCGCGGCCCCGGCCAGGACTTCACCCTTATCAGCGTTCATGCTTCGGACCTCCTCCGAGCCGCGCGCGTCAGCGAGCGGTCCCTGGGATCGTTATGTTACCCGGTATGGGAAGAATGGGAAGAATGGGAAAAATGGGACCGATGGAACCGCTCACTTACGGTCGCGGCTCGGACAGAACGGTTACGATTCTCTCTGTCTCCTCTGTGGCAAGAAATCGTTGTAGTAGTAAGATGGCGCGCATGGATACGATACAAACGATTGCAGCTCAGAAACTCGCCATTCACGACGGCCCCAAGGCGGTCAGCAGCGCGCTGCCGCACTGGCCCTCGTTCAGCGAGGAGGCCATCCAGGCGGTGGAGGAGGTGCTCCGCTCCGGCAAAGTCAACTACTGGACCGGCAAGCGGGGCATGGAGTTCGAGCGCAGGTTTGCCGAGTGGCAGGGGAGCAAGTATGCCGTCAGCGTCGCCACGGGCACGGCGGCGCTGCACGTGGCCCTGTCCGCCCTCGGCATCAGCCCCGGCGATGAGGTCATCGTGCCCAGTTATACGTTCATCGCCACCAGCTTCGCGGTCGTGCAGGCGGGCGCCATTCCGCGCTTCGCCGATGTCAACCGGGAGGACCACTGCCTGAGCGTCGAGTCGGCGGAGAAACTGCTCACGCCGCGCACCAAAGCCGTCATGCCCGTCCACTTGTACGGCAACGTCTGCGACATGGACAGGATTGCGGCGTTCGCGAAGAAACACAAGCTGCTCGTCATCGAGGACAACGCCGAAGCCTTCGGTGGTGTGTACAAGGGCCGGAAGACGGGCACGCTGGGCCGCATCGCCGGGTGCAGTTTCTGCCAGAACAAGACGTTCACCACGGGCGGCGAAGGCGGCATGGTGACGACCGACGACGAGGAACTGGCCTGGCAGGCCCGCAGTTTCCGCGACCACGGTTACGATGTGAAAGAGCGCCTGAACCTGCTGGCGCTGGAACAGAAGCTCCCTTACATCCACAACCGCGTCGGCTGGAACTACCGCATGACCGAGATGCAGTCGGCGATCGGACTGGCCGAGCTGGCGCGCCTGGACTCCTGGAACATGCCCGCGCGCCGGCGCAACGGCCGCATCCTGCTGGAGGCCCTCGGCGCTCTGAAGCAGGTGAAGTACCTGCCCATAGACACGCCGGAGCGGCAGAACGGGTGGTACGTCTGCGCCTTCTCTCTGGACATCGAGAACATGGGCTGCGACATTCAGCAGTTCGTCGCGGCTGCAACCGCGGAGGGCGCGCCGGCGTGGAAAGTCTTCTGGCCGCAGTGCCATACCGAAAGGGCCTTCCAGGAGCATAAAGGCTTCGGCGCTTCCGGTTTCCCCTTCAGCTCGGCCGAATACACCACGCCTGCCAGCGCTGACTACAGGCGCGTGGAAGTGCCCAACGCCCTCTGGCATGAGGGGCACACCTTCACGTGTTTTGCCTCTCCCGTCTACAGCGAACAGAACATGATCGAAATCGCCGGCGCCCTGGTGAAGGTCATCAAGGCGTTCGGGTAATCGGGGGGCACAATACTGATTGCCTTTCACCGTTTGGCTTCCGCCTCAAGCCTGATCTGGACTCTCAAGCGCTCTTCAGACATCTGTCAAGAATCAATTGGGATTGTGTCGCCCGATTTACATGGGTGCACGTCCCCGAAACCACCCCCGAAACCACCGAACTTGTCCAGCCGCTTCTGTGAGAACGGGGAGCGCGGGGAGCTGTGTCAGTTGGGTTGTATTTGTGGTGCAGGCATCTTGCCTGCGCCCTGTCCGCTGCCAAGGGGTGCAGGCAAGATGCCTGCACCACAAGCGCACCCCGCACCGGTGTATATGATGTTGGCTTGCTCGAACAACCCCGTCCGCTCGCGGAGAAAGACCTGACATGCACAACCTGCTCATCCTCACGCTCGCGGCCGTGTTGCTGGCCGCGCTCAACGCCGTTCGCGCCGGCGAACCCAACCCCACTGCGGCGCCGAAGATCGAGCGCGACAAAGAGGGCCTGGTGAGGCTCACCGCGGAGCCCGGCATGGAGATCCGCTACTGGCTCACCGGGCCGGAGGCCACGCCGTCGTCCGTGCGTTACACGGCGCCGTTCCATCTGGAACTGGGCGGCACGGTCAAGGCGCTCGCCATCGCACCGGACGGCAGCGGGCGCACGCTGGACGAGAAGGCGGTCGCGTCCGCGGAGTTCCCGCCGCTCGAGGGCGCCCAGCCGCACCCGCCGGCGGCCCAGCCGACGTTCCACGAAGCCGGCTGGCATGACTTCAAGCTCGAACCGTTCGTGCCGGTCAAGCGCACGAGCGACGATTTTCCCCTTTCCGACCAGGAGAACAAGGGGGGCTGGGTGAAGTACGAGCCGATGAGCGACGAGTTCAACGGCGACAAGCTGGACGAGGCCAAGTGGTGGCCGTTCAACCCTACCTGGAAAGGCCGCTACCCCGGCCTCTTCCGCAAAGAGAACGTGACGGTGAGCGGCGGGCAACTGCATCTGACCATGAAGAAGGAGCCGATCCCTGAGACGGAGACGGACAAGAAGTACAAGGACTACACCTGCGCCGCGGTGCAAAGCAAGGACACCGTGCGCTACGGGTACTTCGAAGTCCGCTCGCGCGCCATGAAGTCCGCCGGGTCCAGTTCCTTCTGGTTCTACCTCCAGAGCAAGCCGTGGTGGACCGAGATTGACGTCTACGAGATCGGCGGCAAGGCGCCCGGCAAGGAGCGCAACCACCACATCACCATGCACTTCTGGCATTCGCCCGTGGCGGACAAGCACTGGCAGGTGGGCAGCCATTTCCTCGCGCCGGCCAACCTGTGCGACGACTATCACGTGTTCGGCGTGGAGTGGAGCGAGACGGAGCTCAAGTTCTTCTTCGACGGCAGGCTCGTCCGCAGAGGCCCCAACACCGATTGGCACCAGCCGCAGACGCTCAACTTCGACAGCGAGACCATGCCGGACTGGTTCGGCATGCCCAAGGACGAGGATCTGCCGTCCACGTTCAGCATTGACTACGTCCGCGCGTGGAAGCGGAAGTGAGGCCAGCAGGACAGCAAACCAACATGTCAACACGTCAAGCTAGGGTTCGCCGCGTCCACTCGTGCAAATCCTCGGCAAATCGTAAATGGCGCTGTCCCTGTCTACTCACAGCACCGTGTGCCTCATTTCCACGGAATCTTGAGTTTCAGCAGCCTCAGTTTCTCCTCGACCTCCGCGCGCTCGCGGTTGCGCTTCAAGCCCTTCTTCCCGTCCCGCTCCAGCCAGCCGAAGCTCTCCGCGCGCCGCCGCGCCTCGCCGTTCTGGCCGGAGGCGAGGGCCTGTATGATGGCGACTTCCAGCCGCGACAGGTAGAGAGCGTGGAAGTTGTAGTCGAGGAAGGCTTCCCAGACCAACGGGCACCACTGGCTGACGATCTTCTCGCCGATCGTGACCGCGTAGGCCCGGATCTCCTCTTGGGCAGGACCGGCCATGCGGAGCTGCAGGAAGTGCAGCAGGTTGTGCAGGTCCGTCTTCCAGTAGGCTTCAGTGTAAGTCGCGAGCGGCAGTTCCTTGCGCGCTTGTTCGCGGGCCACGCCGGCGGCGAGGCATTCGTTGTACAACGCGCGCGCCTGCTCCTGGAGCGCGGTTTCCTTGCGGGAAAGCTCCGCGCCGTGCGTTTCATCCAGGAAGCCCGCGCTGCCCTGGCGGTTGCCCGTGGCTTGCAAACGCCATTGCCCTGGCGCGGTCTGCTGCGCGGCGTCAATGGCGATGGAGTAGCGCGTTGAGTACTCGTTCACATTGGCCATGCGGTGGCGAATCCATTGGCGCCAGCAGTCCATGGGCACGCGCAGGTGGAATTTGATCTCGCACATCTCGAAGGGCGTGGTGTGGCGATGGCGCAGCAGATAGCGGACCAGGCCGCGGTCCTCGCTGAGCTGTTTGGTGCCCCGGCCATAGGAGACGCGCGCGGCCTGCACGATCGAGGCATCCGAACCCAGGTAGTCAATGACACGCACAAAGCCATCGTCCAGGATCTTGAACGGCACGCCCAGAATGCGCTCCACCGCCTCGACTTTGGGCCGTTCCAATGCTTCCGCTTGTTCAGCCATCCTGTCTCCTCACGGCCACAAAGGTATCCGGGTTATGCCATGCCGGTGCTCAGGCCGATGTAGGCCAACGCTGTTTCGGAGTCATGCTGGCAGGTGCTCAACACTTCCGTGGCCAGTTCAGGCGCAGAGCCCCAAGCGATGCTGTAGGCCAGGCGTTCAACGCATTCCAGCCTGTCACCGCTCTTGCGCACCTGCCGCCAGACCATCAACGCCCGGCGCAGCCATTCGCCGAACTCGCTGCCGGGGTGGCGGGAGGCAATCATGGTGCGCGTGGCGGCGTGCCGCATGCTTTGCGGGGTCTCCTGCGCCTGCGCCAGTTCCAGCATGCTGCGCAGCCGTTCCGCGGGGTCGTCCATCAACTCAATCAACCGCGGGGCCTCGCCCACCAGCGGCTCCGCCAGTTCCTGGAACCCCGCGTTCAGCAGCGGCGTGCCGGCGGCGATGAGCGCCTGGAAGCGCGCGCGCGCCCCGACCAGTTCAGGGATGTTCCGGACGGCCTCGGTGACCCGGAAGCGGGCCCGGTTGCTCTCCGCCCGCAAAGCCCAAGCGGCTGCGAGCAGGCCTTCGATAGCCACACGGTCATGCGGCGCGGAAATGGCCTTGAGGATCTCTTCGGCAGCCATGATGTCGCCGCCGTAGACGCGCGACACCGCCAAGGCGCGGAGCGCCCGGGCCTTGGGCAGGGCAAAGCCGATGCGGCTGATGACCCGCTCAGCTTCCTCGCTGCGCCCTGTCTTGGCCAGGGCCTGGGCGACTTGCGAAAAGGTGTGCGCCAGCGTCCAAGCGTCCTCGATGAGCGCGGCCGAAGCCAGGCTGTCATCCACCAGGCCGGCTTCCGCTTGTGCTTGGGCTACCACGCCGACGGCGGCCTCCCAGTCGGCGCGCAGGGCCTTGGGGCCGGTGCGCCCTGTCGTCGTGACCGCGACGGAGCGCAAATCTATGGCCAGCCGGCGCAAGCTCGTGCTGGTGGTGCGCCTGGCGACCCCCTGCATGGGGATGCCCTTGGCGTTCGCCTCACTGAAAGCATTGAGCGCATTATGGAACGAGACACCGGCGGCGGCCAGGTCGCCGTAGGCGCTGAGGGCGCGGGCGATCTCCACTTGGGCGCGGCCGCGTTCGCTGGGGTCGCCCAAGCTGCTCGCGGCCGCGCTGGTGCGGTCAAGATAGGGCCGCAGGCCTTCGCGCAGCCCGTTCTGGACCGCGGCACAGACGGCTTGCGCCAATCCGACCACCCGGGCTTCCGGTTTGCGGGACGCATCCTGAAGGATGTCCAGCGCGCTCTGCATGTCGCCGCCCTGGGCGTAGGCGATGCCCAGGTGTTCCAGCAGCGCCTGGCGCAAGTCCCCTTCGGGCAGCGCGAGGACCTTGGCTTTGGCCAGCCCAAGCCAGGACGTTACCAGGTGCCGGGGCAGCCGGGCGCGAACCTGTTCAACCCGCGCATCGGAGGGACGCGAGCTGCTCAGCCGGGCGAGCGCCTTGTCGGCCGCCTCCCAGTCCCCGCGGCCCCCGGCGTCAACGGCCTGCTGTAGTTGTTCCTCGAAAACCGCTTCCCGGCGGCAGCCCTCGATGCGCGCTTGGACCGTTTCGGCACGGTCGGCAAACCGCACGGCCTCAGCCCAGCGTTCAATCGCCTTCTGCCACTGCCGCGCGGATTCGGTAGCCTCCGCCTCGCGGGCTAACTCAAGGTAGCGGTCTCGGCGTGCCTCGGTTTCGAGCAGCACGGTCTGGGCGGATAGGCGGGCTTCCTGTGCGGGCGCAGGCAGCGGCGCATGGTCAGGCGGCGGTGTCTCCAGTGCGGGGGCCGCGGCGGCAGCAGCCGGTGGCTTGGCAGGCCCGGCCAGAGGCTGAGTTTCCTCAGCGGCCGAGGCGGGGCGCTGCACGGCTTCCGGCGCCGGCCGTTGCAGTTCCGCCTCGCCGGCCAGGTTCAGCGCAACCGCACGTTCGATGATCCGGGCCAGCTCGGACGCGGAGGGAGGCCTGTCATCGGGCTGTTTGGCCAGCATCCGCAGCGTCAGGCAGTCCAGAACGGGGTACTGCAGCAGGCTGCTGTTGTACTGTGAGGGCGGCGGGGGGTTGGCGTGCAGGTGCTGGTAGAGCCAGCCTTCCATGGTCTCCGATTCGAACACCAGGCGGCCGGTGAGCATCTCGAAGAGGACCACGCCCATGGAATAGATGTCCGCGCGGCCGTCAACGGGATTGCCCGCGACCTGCTCCGGCGACATGTACGCAGGGGTGCCCACCAGCATGCCGGCTGTGTCCAGGCTGATGCTCTTCAGGTCACTTTGCCCGCCGATGATCTTGGCCAACCCCAGGTCCAGAATCTTGACCCGGGGCTTGCCCCTGTGGTCCTTCACGATCATGATGTTGGAGGGCTTGAGGTCGCGATGCACCAGGCCCGCGCCGTGCGCTTCGGCCAAGCCCTCGCACATCTGGTGCAGGAGCTCACAGGCCTTGAAGGGCTCAATGGTCTTCTCGCGCCGCAGCAGCGTGCGCAGGTTCTCCCCTTCCAGATACTCCATGACCAGAAAGGGGTGCCCCTCGGGACTGACGCCGAAATTGAGCACCGTGGCGACGTTGGGATGATTGACGGTTGCCTGCGCGCGGGCCTCGCGCACAAAACGCCGTTCGCCCTGCGGGTCGGCGCGATAGCGGTCGGTCAGGATCTTGACTGCCACGGGCCTGTCCAGGGCCAGGTCCTGGCAGAGATACACGGTGCCCATGCCGCCCTGGCCGAGCTTGCGCACTGGCCGGTAGCGTGCCGGAAGAAAGCGCGCCACTTCGAGGATGTCCACCCTGGTCTCGGACCTGCCTGGCAGGGCGGTCAACGGTCTGTCGGTGCGCGGGCCGTGGGCGGTCTCATGGCGTGGCAGCGTTTGCACGGGGCGGCCGCAGCCCGGACAGAAGCGGGCGTTGGCCACAAGGGCCTCGCCACAAGCAGCACAAGCGTGCGGCACACTGGGCCGGCCCTGATGCGCGGGGTCTTCCACGTTCGTCAAGCACTCTCCAATATGACTTGCGCGACGGCGAGCAAGTCGCTGTGCGTGATGGTAACGTGCCAGGCCGTAGCGCACAAGGCGCGTGCGCGCTCCGCGGCCTGGCCATGCAACGTCAACTCGGGCTTGCCTCCAGCGGCATTCAGGATTTCGACGTCGCGCCAGCGAATGCCGGCCGCCAATCCTGTGCCCAGGGCCTTCAAAGCGGCCTCCTTGGCCGCCCAGCGCCCTGCCAGGCGCTGAGTGGGGTCTGCGTATTGCAGCACATACTCGCGTTCGGCGGGAGTGAGGAGCCGCTTGAGGAAGCGTTCGTGGTGGCGCTCGTAAACCGCCTGGATGCGGGCGAGCTCAACCACGTCTATGCCAATCCCGACAATCATCGCTTTATCCCGAATGTGGCCAGGTAGGACAGCCTTTCCAGGCTGTCCGGACAGGCTGGAAAGCCTGTCCTACCGTTCCCCGTCACCTCTTCTCCAAGTAAGTCCGCACGTCCTTCTCCGTGATGGGACCGTTGACCTTCAAAGCGTTGGCAATGGCGGCGAGGTCCAGCCCGGCTTCCTTGGCCAAGCGCCTGGCCGCGGGTGTGGCACGGACGCCGCTGCCGGAAGCCACGGCCGCTGTCGCGGGCGTACTCCCAGACCCTCGTGGTGCGGCAACCACAGGCGCCACGGCAGCAAGACGATGCGCTGCGGCCAGGGCCTCGTTCCGCAATGCAATTTCCGGAGAGACCGTCTCGCCGGGAGCGCCCAGAACGCACATCACGTAGCCCACGGGCAGCACCGCGCGCCCTGGCGAGAGTATTCTCAGCACTGTCCCCCTTGCAGGAGCAGGCACCTCTCCCGTGGCCTTGTCGGTTATGATCACGCACAACCCCTGGTCCTTGGCGACGCTGTCGCCTTCTCGCACCAGCCAGCGGTCCAGCGTGGCTTCGATCATGTTCTCGTTGGCTTTGGGCATCTCAACGTTTGTCATTGGTCGCTTGTCTTTTATCCTGCGTCCAATCTGTAATCCAGTAAATCTCGTAGAGTGGTGATTCCGGGTCAAAGGCCACCCAGCCCACTCGCACCAGGCCTCTGGCCTTGCCATCTCGAACCACAACGTGAAAGATGAATGGGTTAAGACGGAACCACCCGAACGGCTTCCGAGGTACGGGTCCAAAGGGCCAACTAGCGGTGAAGAACGGAATGCCGTACTCAACAATTTCCCATCCACTTCCCGCGGCCCACTCCTGGAGGCGTCGCAACGCCAACTTGCGGCAGTGTCGCGACCAGAGCCACGCTAGAACCAGTACAGGGACCCAGACTGGAGACAGAACCCATAGACGATCCAGCCACACGCGCATGACGCTCATCTATTGCAAGCCACAAACAACCAACAGTTCTCAGAACTGCTCAAGGAACTTCCGTCCGGCAATGATTGACTCCACCACTTCCGCATCACCGCTTTCATCCTCCAGAGCGAACCAGCCATCATAGCCGCTGCGCTGCAACGCCAGGATATACTCTGTCCACGGCACGGCGCCCTGGCCGACGGTGGGCTTGCCAGTCTGGGGATCCTTGTCCTTGGCATGAGTGTGCACTATGTAAGCTTTCAGGATCTCCACGCCGGCGACGGGACCGCGTTCCAGCATGTTGGCCGGGTCGAAATTGACCTTCAGGTTGGGGCTGCCGACGTCCTCAATGAACTGTTTCAACACCGCCGCGCTTTCCTGCCCCGTCTCCAGGGCGAAAATGCCGCCTGTTTTTTCCGCGTCTTTGATAACGCTGATGAGCGATTTCAGGAAGCGCGAGTATGTGCTGCCCGCGCGGTCCTCCGGTATCGGCCCGATGTGCGTGGTGACGATGGGCGAACCGATGTCCGCGGCCAAGCGCAGGGCGGCGCGCGTCTTGGCGAGGCGGTTCTCCAGGTCTGCTTCTTCGCCGAAGCCTCCAAGGGTCTTCGGGCCGGCCAGTTGGGCGCAAAAGCCGCTGATGGCCAGGCCGCGCTTTTCGCAAGCTTTGCGCACGTTGCGGCGCTGTTCGGCGGTCACGCAGCGGTCGGGATCAAGGGCGCAAACGAGGTTCCATTTCTTCTCATCCACACACCAAGGCTGCACAGCCTTCACCCCCGTCGCGGCGGCCTTATCGAGCAGGCGTTCAAAGTCTGCGAACGCGGGCGCTGGCCCCAAGGACCAGAGCGCCACGCCAATTTTCAGGTTGCCCATGTGCACCTCCAATTGTTTCAATCCCTGTAACCGTTCAGTTCCCGTTGGCCCTCACCGTCCACAGGGGGAATGGATGGGGAGAATGGGAGGAATGGGAACGGCGGCAGGACTCATCATCATCTCCTTCCCATCTTTCCCATACTTCCCATTGCTCCCATTCTCTGCCCCGCGATGTACTTCCCCGCCACCGGCAGAAACTTCCTCTTGGCCGCGGCCAAGCCCAAGTCCAAGGTGCAACCCGCGGCCTGCCTGTGCCCGCCGCCGCCAAACTGCCGCGCCAGCGCAGAGACGTCAATGGGAGCGACCGAACGCAGGCTTACCTTTGTCCGCTGGCCCCTGTCCACTGCGTAGAAGAACAGGGCCAGCTCGACCCCCGCCAACGAACGTGGAATGTTGGCCATCTCCTCCGTGGCCTGCGGGCCTGTGCGGGTGGCCAGAAAATCCTGTTGGCTCAGCGCTATGTGCGCGATGCGCCCCCCAGCGGCAGTGCGCAGGCTGGCCCGCGCGCGCGCTTCCAAGGCGAGTTCGGCGCGGGACTTGTTGAGGTAAATGTTGCGCCAGACTGTCTCCGGCTCGACACCCAGCTCCAGCAGCGCGGCCGCCATGCGCAGCACCAGCGGCGAGGTGCAGCGGTATGAGAATTGGCCAGTATCGGTGACCAAGCCGGTGTAGA
>Ga0187861_10003030_pt1 | contig 15203 bp, 12 predicted proteins | sample June2016WEW_10_1_3_FD_132986 | JGI IMG/M metagenome (GOLD analysis project Ga0187861, IMG submission 132986) | Peatland microbial communities from SPRUCE experiment site at the Marcell Experimental Forest, Minnesota, USA - June2016WEW_10_100 | ecosystem: Environmental > Terrestrial > Soil >...
ATTGTGTAGAAGATTTGCCATATGGACCGCGATAAAGAATCTGTTTCAGATTAGACAGAGAAAATCCATTGAGCGAGATATTCAAATCTGAAATCCCTGTCGGACTAAAGTGTCCCACCAATGTTGCTTCTTCTTCTTCGTGTGTCATCGTGAGCGCTCTGATTCGAGATCCATCTAGCCCCAAAACCAATCGAACTGTATCTTTGTTTTCAGCAATGTACTGCCCTATCTCCGCTTTCAATCGTGGAATATCAAATTCCATCAAGTTAGTATTGATATGCGATTTACCTTCGATTTCAACACGTGCAGTGGAATCGATGTATGCCGAAAATTGAAAAGCGCTCGAATCAGAGTCCACTTTAATTTTACCTGAAACCGAATTGAAAAGAAGTCCGTTAATCTCAAAATTACTAAGCTCTGGTTCGACAGATGCATGGAATTTCTCAAATAGCTTTTCATATCCAATACCGTCGAAGAAATATTTAAACGATGCGAGATCTGTCGTCAGGGTATCCGTGGGAGCATCAAGTTCAAATTGGTCAAGATCCGTTTTGCCGCTAAGCTGCATTCCTAATGAATCTCCGGCAACTTTACCTACCACTACTCCCCGACCCGCAAGAGGCAGATGAATGAAAGCACCGATTGGTCTGAAATCTTTTACTTGTAAGCGATATTGTGCATCAATCGGATTGACACCAGACACATGTGAAGGAAGAAATTTTTGCGATGTGGTTGTATATCTGTTGAACGAGTGGATTGAGTCAAGATTTTGAAACCGATATGCAATTCCCTCAGTTACCAGCTGATAAGAATTTTGCCACGCTGCGATAAACGAGGCAGGTGTAAAACTGCCGCTCACATTCAAATCGCCCATTGTTGATGATATCTGCAATACACTATGCGTATCATCTTTCACCCGAAACATTGCTTTTGCCTGCGCCGACTCGAATGTCTGTGATGCGAAAGCTGAACGATAAAAATGTATTTTTGCTGTGTCAGATCGTGTCGATGCGCCGATTGCTCCGGTGGCAGTAAGGTCAAACGACAAGTCGCTTCCGTATTGTGGGTCTTTCAGCAAATCGGCAAGATCCAACGATCGAATTTTACTGGAGATGCTATAACTCGTCGAGTCTTTATAAAAAAAAGTGAGCAGACTTGATATCTCATATGTTCCGCTTCCAACGGAAGCCGCCACATGAGATCGCAGCATTCCGTCAGCAGCATCGAATACGAAAACTGAATGCTGAATTGACAGTCCAGTGAACGAGGAGGAATCCATTTCCACTTTCACTATCCCGGTCATAGTGTGCAGATTAAAGCCAGTTCCATCTATACTCATCTTTGCATTAAGATTGCTGGCATATTTATGACTTTTCAAAATAGTTTCCAATGCCAATGAATGAACATCTACCGTACCTGAATAGGTGGTATTTACTGGATCGATTTTCATCTTTCCATCGATGTTAATATCTCCAGCCGTCGTTCTTCCAGTAAAGTGAGTTCTGAAATTTAACGGCCGCCCTTCATACATTAACGAATATTTCACAGAACCGAGATAAGTTAGGTCGGGCAGATGAAGACCCGGCAGACAGTCAAGAATGTCGCGCGGCGCAATGTAGTTGTCGCTTGCCTCCACCGTCATTTCCAAATCACGGGAATGGTGAATATTGCGGACCTGACCGCGGAGTTTCATCAACGAATTGGGCATTTGGATAGAAAGCTGCTCAACGTTCAATTCTCCAAATGTTCCGCTTGCTTTCAATTGAAGTTTGAGTGCATGATCAAGAAAATCTAAAGATGGATATAGAAATTGTTTCAGTTCCTTAGTATCAATATCATCCGCTGTTAATGAGAGATCCACTGGGATTGTTTTCAATTCTTCTATACTAGACAAGTGTGTAATGTCAATTCCTTTAATCCCAGCGTCGAAACGGATATGTGTGTTTGGTGTTTCAACACTCACATTGCGTGTGCTCACTTCATTTTTCGTCAGCAGAAAATCACCGCTAAAGTGTTCGAGCGTAAATACCGGTACTTGATGCTGCCCCGTTGATTGGCTTTCGTGTGCAGCTGAAATGAACTGCTCATCTCGATAAATTAACGCAGAAAGATTTCTTATCTTCACAGCATATTTATTGTCTTGTATTTGTGCAGAAACCACAAGCGTAGGCGCGTGGAGATGAACGCGGGCATAATCGATAACGTTATCTGGCGGTACTTCACGTTCACCATTCTGCCTTTGATGAAGCAGGAGCGAATCTATGAAAAGCACCTCTGCATCCGCTAATTCCAACCGTTTGATATCAATGCTCCACGCTGAGGAAATCGTATCAGTCGGTGTCGATTTTATAAGGCGTACAATGTTTGTTGAACCGTCAACTGATCGATAGATATGAATGCGCGGTTTCACAATAACGGCGTTGCTGATTCCTACATGCTTGAAAAGCAATCCAAACGGATCGTATTTCAATTCAACCCGTTGTGCTGAAAAAAGCTCAATACCACATTCGGTTACAGTAACGTTATTAATCCTGAACCCAGTGATGAGATTACCATCGATTGCACCAAGTTGAACTTCGCCGTTGATGAGGGTCACGGATTCCTGCAAGAGGAGATCACGAAGGTACGTTTTAAACGATCGGGTCTGTGTGTACCCAATTATTGCAATGACGCTGAATAAAAGAATACTACCAATATAATATGTGATTCGGAAAAATCTACGCACGTTGTTTATTCCATCGGCACATTACGAAGAATAAAAAAAGGGGTACAATCGTACATACGCGCAAGAAAATATCCGGTGCTCATTCAATGCTCTTTGCCGCCTGCAATTTTTTTAATGATATCTGTTGTAGACCGGTTGGAAACAAAATCAATCGTTTGCACCTTACCTCCCGCTGCCTCAACGATATCTTTTCCTACAATGGTATCAATCGTCCAGTCGGAACCTTTCACCAGAACATCCGGCATGATGGCTTTGATCAATTCTCGCGGTGTGTCTTCATCAAAGAGGCATACATAGTCAACCACACGAAAAGCGGCAAGCACCAAGGCGCGATCATCTTGACAAACGATTGGCCGACCAGTTCCCTTGAGGCGTCTAACAGATGCATCCGTATTCATGCCGACCAGAAGCACGTCCCCAAGCGCCTTAGCCTTTGTCAAGTATTCTACATGTCCGCGATGCACGATATCGAAACATCCATTTGTGAAAACAACTGTCCTTCCTTCACGCTTCAACTTTTCTCTAATTTGTACCAAGTCGGCACGTGTAACAACATCACCCATCACCGCTTGCCTCCCTGATTAATGTCTTTTAAGATCGTTTGAATCAGCACACCCTTGTCGATTGGCACAATACCAACTTCACCACAGACAATTCCGCCGGCATAATTCGCCAGCGCGGCAGATTCCACTATCGACGCACCTGCCACCATCGCCATGGTCAGCGTTGCTATAACGGTATCGCCTGCGCCTGAAACATCGGCAACATTTCGTGTTTTCGTTTCTACGTGTGCAAGTGAACCGTTTCTTTCAAGAAGCAGCATACCATTTTCGCCAAGTGTTAATAAAACATTTTCCGCATTGAGCCGTGTGAACAATTCGCGTGCCGCAGTTTCCATGTCTTGGAAAGTATGCAGACGACGTCCCAGTGCTTCTTCAGCTTCCTTACGGTTCGGTTTAAAAACTGATACACCTTGGTAATCGAAAAAGTTGTTAAACTTTGGATCAACTGTGATTGTCTTTTTATGGTCTTTTGTCAGTTTAATGATAGAATTAATTAAACCCTTCGTCAGAACTCCTTTGTTATAATCTTCCAAAATTATTCCATCCAGCGAAGCGATCTGACTCTCCAACCTGGCAAGAACTCTTGCTTGCGTATCGGCATTCAAATCTACTTTTACTTCTTGATCAATCCTCACTACATGCTGATTATGAGCAATAACTCGTGTCTTAATCGTGGTTGGACGCGAATCATCAACTACAATTCCATCGGTTGGGAATCCATTGTTGGCGACTAAGTTTTGCAGTATATCTGCACCGATATCTTTGCCAACAACACCAATCATCAAGGGTATACCACCAAGCGATGCTATGTTGTTCGCAACATTCGCGGCACCGCCAAGCCGAGTGGATTCCTCATCAACCTCGACAACAGGAACAGGCGCTTCCGGTGAAATGCGGGACACTGTGCCCCAGAAATACCTGTCGAGCATCAAATCACCAACAACTGCGATGCGTTTGCCAACAAAGCTTTTTTGAATTTCTTCCAGACGATTCGAAGTAAAATTGACCATTGAGTGTTTCCAATTTATTTCGGATAATTCTTAGTAGAATATAGCCAGAAAACGATGTACAAGCAAGGTAAGCTAATTAGATAGAATCTCGATAAATATAGAATACTTTAGCATTCTTACAACTATTCTTGAAAGGAAGCGATGAAACAATTCTTCCGAAAATTCCGCAACCCGGTAAGCGGTTTAACACATCTTGCCGGGGTTTTACTTTCTATCGTGGCGTTTATTTTATTGGAAACGTATGCCACAATACAAGGAACGTCGTGGCACATCGTTGCTTTTGCAATCTTCGGTATAAGCTTGATTTTACTTTACGGAGCAAGTTCGATGTATCATCTCCTTCCGCTTCCCCCACGCGGCACTACCATTCTACGGCGCATCGACCACGCTATGATTTTCGTATTGATTGCCGGAACATATACACCGATATGCCTTATCCCGTTGCGCGGTGGTTTGGGATGGATTCTCTTCGTTGTGATTTGGGGAATTGCAATTGCAGGTATTTTTCTTGCATTGTTTTGGATTAACGCACCGCGCTGGCTATCCACTCTTATATATTTAATTATGGGATGGTTGATTGTCGTTGCTTTTTATCCGCTCGTACGAACGATTCCATTGGGGGGTATTATATGGCTGATATTAGGCGGATTGTGCTACAGTGTTGGCGCGGTCATTTATGCTTTGAAGCGGCCGAATCCTGTTCCCGGTATTTTCGGCTTTCATGAGATCTGGCACTTGTTTGTGATGGCTGGTAGCTTTTGTCATTTCTGGGCAATATTCTGCTACTTATAAACAACTATGTGATTTGCTTGACAACTTATCTTCTGCGGAGTATATTTGTGTAAGGTTATCTTTTGATAATCTAATAAGTTCTTTCATACACGTTGTTGGGGTGCTACGGTCCTATTTTTAGCTAGGATCGGGCTGAGATTACACCCTTGTAACCTGATCTGGATAATGCCAGCGTAGGAAAATCGAAATAAATTTTTATCAACGCCGTTTCTTTTTTCTCCGTTTGCATGGAGATGAGGAAACGGTTTTTTTATTTAAAGGAGAAGCAATGTGCGTATATATATTCTTTCTTTTATTGTAGCATGGAGTCGCTTCGTCGCTACAGCACAAGAGAATTTCGAAAGTGATACAGTGTATCATATAGAACCAGTAACCATAATAGCGACCCATGCAAGCGAGCGTATTTCACCCGTGACATTTTCTAATCTCAACAATTCAGAAATCAAGCAACAGTATTCTTCGCAAGATGTACCGGTTATATTGTCTGAACTGCCTTCTATAACGTTTTATTCTGAAAATGGTAACGGCACTGGCGGTTACAGTTATATCACTTTGCGCGGATTTGAACAACAACGACTTTCGGTCATGGTCAATGGTGTACCGCAAAATGACCCTGAAGATTTTAGTGTGTACTGGATTGACTTTCCAGATTTACTTGGCAGCACAACCAATATCCAGGTTCAGCGTGGTGCCGGAAGTGCATTCTATGGGCCGCCTGCAATTGGAGGTTCGGTAAATTTGCTCGCAGTTCCATTTCAACCAAAACCAAATGTGACGCTTGAAAGCACAATCGGTTTTCAGGAATACGGCAGCACAAACACTACCGTACTTTCGACTCGAAAATATTCTGCAACATTTAATTCAGGACTCGTGGATAACCGATATATGTTTTATGGACGACTCGGGAAGCTTTCCACCGACGGATATCGCGACAAATCATGGGACGACATAAATTCATACTTCTTTGGAATTGAGCGGCTTGATGAGACAATGACCACACGCATACATTTTTATGGGGGTCCGTTCAGCGATGGACTTGTATATAATGGCATTCCAAAATTCTATAATAACAACTTAACCCTCCGCCGCGCGAATTACAATTATTTTGAATTGAACGGCGCACAGGACACAGTAACATATGCTACTAATCGAAGACCGCAAGAATCAGAAGAATTTTCACAGCCACATTTTGAATTGTTGCATGAGTGGAAGCTTTCTCCCAACATCACGTTCAATAATACATTCTTTTATATTCAAGGTGATGGATATTATGATTATGATGGATCGGGATTAGATACCTCTTCGTTGCATTTGGGAAGTGCCTATGGATTTCCAAATTCGACCGATCCAACAAACATTCTCGTTCGTGCATTTGTCGGGAATAAACAATGGGGGTGGCTGCCGCGTTTAGAAATCAATCATGAAACTGGAGTATTAACCATTGGGGCAGAATTGCGTTTCCATCGATCTCTCCACTGGGGCAAAATTGCATATGCTGAAAATTTGCCTATGAATTACGATCCGGATTATTGTATCTATGAATACAATGGCGGGAAAAATATCATTTCTATTTACGGGCATGAACTGTACAAATTGGATGACGCCATAACCTTGATGACCGATCTTCAGTTTGTATACAATCGGTACTCTCTTGAGAACGAAAAATTCCTGAACAACAGTTTTTTTATCCCTTATTATTTTCTCAATCCAAGGGTTGGAGTGAATTATAATATCAACAGATCATTCAATTCGTACATTAGTCTTGCTTATACATCTCGCGAACCGCGATTAAAAGATTTATATAGCGCAGAAGAATCTATTTGGGGAAGTACTCCACAATTTGCAGCCGATACAACAGGAGGAATCGTTAAATATGATTTTACAAGGCCGCTTGCGAAACCCGAGCATCTATTTGATCTTGAACTTGGTGGCGTGTACCGTGACGGACAAACGATGGCATCTGTTAATCTTTTCTGGATGGAATTTCAGGATGAGCTTATTAAAAGTGGCGCTGTAGATATTTTTGGAGAACCTGTGATGGGTAATGCAGATCGTTCTCGTCACATCGGTGTAGAACTCCAGTGCCAAAAAGAGCTTGCATTTGGATTTGCGATAAGCGGAAATACAACTATTTCGTACAATCGCCTGGTAAGTTATTCGGTTGTGGATAGTTCAAGCAATGGAATTGTTTATAGGCACAACTTAGATGGTAATCCAATTGCGGGTTCGCCCGATTTCATGGCAAACCTTCGACTTACACATTCAATTGGAGAATGGAGAGCTTCTATCGACGCGAAATATGTTGGAAGCTTTTACACGGATAATACCAAGAATAATCTTTTAAAAAATGATGCATACACAGTCGTCAACTCGATGTTGTCATATCGGTTCACCCTGGGTTCAGATGTTTTCCTTACTGTACGAGGTGAAATAAGGAATTTATTCGATGCTTTGTATACCATGAGCGGCGAAGGTAATGAGTTCTTCCCCGCTGCAGAACGCAATTACATCTTAGGAATGTCATTGCAATTATAATGGCTCACGAAATGACAATATTATCTAACTTTTTTTGCATCGTTCAGCGTAAAATCGTAAATTAATCACAAGCATATCTCACAGGGTAATGCGCATTGAGTATTGTTTAATTGATTCGCGGACGTGATATTCCCGGGGAAGATGGCTGATTAGAATTGGATTCAATGTACTCTAGGGTTTTATTTATGGCGTGCACACTTATTCTCGCGAATGGAAAACCACCAAGCAAACGGCTTTTCCAGAAATTTCTCGCAGCTGCCGACCGGTTCCTTTGTGCTGATGGCGGAGCAAATACCGCCGCTCGTTTCGGCCATGCTCCTGATCTTATTATCGGTGATCTTGATTCCACAGAGAAGGAAACGCTCGCCGTATTCAGCCATGTCGATGTGAAAAAGCTGAAGGACCAAAACTCCACAGATTTGGAAAAGGCGCTTACAGCTGCTGTTCGGAAGAAATGTAAAGAAATAGTTGTACTGGGAGCAACAGGTGGACGGCTTGATCACGCTATTGGAAACTTGAGTGCGCTCGCAAAATTCTCCCGTAAAGCACACATTACTTTTGTTGATGAGATCGGAATATTCATAGCAGTCAATCATTCATTAGAACTCAGCCTTCCCATCGGCACAATCATTTCACTTTTACCGCTTTCTCGATGCAGTGGAATCGTGACAAAAGGACTAAAATGGAATCTGAAAAATGAATCCCTGGAGCTTGGAGTTCGCGAGAGCACGAGTAATGTTATTGTCTCTTCTCCAGCGGACATCAAAGTTAGGAAAGGCAGCCTTATCGCCTTTGTGGCGACTAAAAACTAAAACCTTGTATCTAAATCCTAATTCTAATAGCCAATGATCAAAGTCCATCTTTCACTCATCGATATCGCGCTGATTGTCGCTTACTTCGCGGCCGTTGTCTTCATCGGATTTCGCGCAGTGCGGAAACGAAAGTCCGGCTCAGAAGATTTTCTACTGGCTGGTCGTACACTAACACTTCCGGTTTTTGTCGCCACTCTTGTTTCAACGTGGTATGGCGGAATTCTCGGCGTTGGAGAATATTCCTATAAGTTTGGTATTTCCAACTGGGTCGTGTTTGGAGTTCCGTACTATATCTTTGCACTTGTTTTTGCTCTGTTCCTTGCAAAAAAAGTCCGCGCAACAAACCTTTTTACCATTCCCGACAAACTTGAGCAAGCGTACGATAAACGCACTGCAATTGCCGGCGGTGTTCTTACATTTTTTCTCGTTACACCGGCAGCGTACGTGCTTATGCTGGGAATTCTTGCACAGCTTATTTTTGGAATCGATCTTACTCTTTGTATTATCATTACAACATTTCTGACTGTTGTCTATCTTTATAATGGCGGTTTTCGCTCTGATGTATGGGCAAATGTTTTCGAATTTGTGATGATGTTTCTTGGCTTTGCTCTTGTTGTGGTTTATTCTTATTCAAAATTCGGCGGATTGGATTTCATACGCACGCATGTTCCACCATTGCATCTTACGTGGCACGGCGGCAACAGCATGGAATTTATTGCTGTCTGGTTCTTCATTGCATTGTGGACACTTGTAGATCCGGCATTTCATCAACGATGCTATGCAGCAAAGGACGGTAAAACGGCACAGCGTGGTATTCTTGTTTCTATTATATTCTGGTTTATCTTCGACTTTATGACAAGTTTTGCAGGACTCTACGCACGTGCTTCGCTGCAACCTCTGGCGCAGCCAATGTACTCCTATCCACTTCTTGCTGAAATTACGCTGCCCTCGATTGCAAAAGGAATGTTTTACATTGGTATGCTCGCGACTATTATGTCAACGCTTAGTAGCCTCACATTGATTTCTGCCATCACTGTTGGGAAAGATATTGTAGGAAGATGGAAAAACGCAGCTCACGATTCGGACATTGTTCAGCGTTGGACAAAAATTGGACTTGTGTTTTCAGCCTTGTTCTCCGTTGTGCTTGCAATTATTGTGCCTTCTGTAGTAAGCATTTGGTACACAATCGGTACCTGCATTATCCCTGGACTATTAGTGCCGGTGTTGGCAAGTTATTTTGAACGATTAAAGATTTCTGCGGTCTATGCTTTCGGAGCCATGATGAACGGCTGGTTCATTTCAACTGCAAGTCTCATATCCGGTCATATCTACGCACACAACGGCATGCCTGCTTATTGGTTTGGAGTTGAACCGATGTACCCGGGATTATTTATGGCTTTGTTTTGGTGGGGATTGGGAAAGTTAGAAACGAAAAGCAACAAGCAATCAGCTGAGGAGTAAATTATAATGACGAGTGACTAAAGACAGATGAATCAAATGATCCAATATTCATTGAGTCTATATCTTCAATCCGTCATCTCAAATCACAATTCATAGCTTCGTTGCAACAACTGCTACTGCCTTCGCTGTCATAACTTTACTACTTGATCTATCTGTCGCCTCAAGAAATATTATATATACGCCAATCCGAACACGTCTTTTATCATCCCCAACGCCATCCCACACAATTTCGCCTTGCGTACCTGCAAGCTCACCATTCGCTAATGTCCGAACGAGTCTTCCTTTGATATCGTAGATTCGTAGGTTCAATGTCGATGTCATCGCTGGGAGATTATATCGAATGATGCAGAAATCTTCAAAGCCATCTTCCTCCGGTGCCTTTTTGCCAAGTGATCCTAAGGGCTAAAAAGCCTCAATTGGAGTCAAATAATCGTTCCCCCGAGGACTTATCAACCCTTGGCAATCACATTCGTAAGCGTCGCCTTGAATTGAAGCTCACGGCAAAAGATGTCGGCAAAAGACTGGGTGTCGACATTTGCACAATCTACAAATGGGAGTACAACATCGCAAGCCCAAATCCCAGACGTCTCAGCCAAATTATCGAGTTTCTTGGTTATGAACCTGATATTCTAATCAGACAGTTTTTCGGAGAGAGGATTCTTGCCTATAGAAAATTGCATTGCATATCTCAGACGAAACTCGCCATTATGTTAGGCATTCATAAGACTACGCTTCGTCAATGGGAAAAGAATCTGAGATGTCCCTCTGAGGAATCACTTGAGAAGCTGGCGTTCGTTCTTGATAGAATCTCACAAGAACTTCCAAAATGAATGCGAAGGAGAATTACTGATCACCCGGTGTACTAAATATTGGATATCGATCCAACGACATTAGGATGGTGGGAAAGAGATGAAAATAAATCTGCAGGGAAACTCGAGAAACTACTCACCTCTTTCATTGTTTAATTCAATATAATTCTAAACAGTCTGTGTTTTATTTCTCATCCAACACTTCTCTAACCTCTTTTAGAACTTTTATGAGATCATACGGTTTGTAGAGAAAATGTTGTATCCTCACTTTCAGCAATTCCGATTTCATATCTGGTTCAATATAGCCTGACGCCAGAATAATATGTGCATTCGGATTGATTGCTTTGATCTGTTGACACACCGCCAAACCGGATATATTCGGTAATCCAAGATCGGTAAGTACAAGAGCAATCTCGTTCTTCTTCTCCTTATAGATTTTCAGCGCTGTAAATCCATCTTGCGCAGAAAGAACTTTGTACCCCTTTTCGCCAAGTACCATCTGAAGAGGCATCAAAAGCATCTCTTCATCCTCTACAACCAACAGCGTCTCTGTTCCACCCGGAATACTTTCCAACGTCTCTTTTTCTTTTTCAATGATGGGCTCTGCCATTTGCGACACAGGCAGATACAAGCAGAAGGTTGTTCCCTTTCCAAGCTCACTATCCACATCAATAAACCCTTTATGAGATTGTATTACTCCGAACACTACTGACAATCCCAATCCGGTTCCTTTTCCTATTCCCTTTGTCGTGAAAAATGGCTCAAAGATACGCTTTCGAATCTCTTCGGTCATCCCTTCACCTGTATCACTCACTTCAATACAGACGTAACTGCTCGTATCAGCATCCGGATGCTGATAACGCAGACTTGCAACAGATACCATCCGCGTATTGATAGTGAGAACGCCACCATTCGGCATTGCATCTCGTGCATTCACACAAAGGTTAAGCAGTGCTTGATATAACTGCGAGCGATCGGCATTTATGTAAGGAACTGCTTCATCGAAATTCTGCGAATAGGTAAGAACCTTGGTGAACGTCTCATGGATCATTGCCATAATTTCCATAACAAGATCATTAACATCCACCGGACCGAATTCAGTTTCCGATTTTCTCGCAAATGTCAATATCTGCTTGACAAGTGTTTTGCCGCGATCCACAGCTTTTATGATAGTTTCAGTAGCAATGCCTAAATTCTTGGCATCATCTTTAAACCGCTTGATGCTTGTGATGTATGCCAGTATAATTCCAAGAATATTGTTGAAATCATGAGCAATCCCTCCGGCAAGCGTTCCTAATCCTTCCAATTTTTGCATTTGGCGCAGTCCCTCTTCCATTTGCCTACGCTGGGTGATGTCACGGGCAATACCTGTAAAAAATTGACCCGCTTTTGTTTCCCATGTTGATAACGAAAGCTCTATCGGAAACACACTTTTATCCTTTCGTAACCCTTCTAATTCAATAGTCTTCTCGATAACATCTTGATCTCCTCCAGATTGAAGTCTATTCATTCCGTTGGGATGTCCGGCGTGGCGATAAAGCGGCATTATGGAGGTGAGCGGTTGCCCGACTGCTTCCGTATAGCTGTAGCCGAATATTCGCTCGGCACCACTATTCCATCCAACGATAATCCCACTGCTATCGGCAGTTACAATAGCATCAGTAGCAGATTGCAGGACCGATCGATATCTAGTCTCGCTCTCCCGCAGTGCTTCCTCCGCCAGCTTGCGCTCGGTGATATCTTTGGAAATACCAAAAGTGCCAATAATCTCACCTTCTCTATCTCGTAAAGGCATCTTTGTAGTGGTCACCCATGTCTCGCTTCCATCAGGCCACGTTTCCTTCTCTTCTAACCCTATTAATGGCTGACCTGTTTTCATAATCTTCTGCTCATCTTTAAAAGCTGGTCGAGCATGTTGTTCAGCAAAGAAGTCGAAATCCGTTTTACCCACAGCCTCTGCTGAATCGCTCAATCCAAACCTCATAGCTTGAGATTTATTTATTCTGATAAAACGGCTGTCTTTGTCTTTAAAATAAATATGGTCGGGAATATTGTCCATCATTATATTCATCAGAAACTGTTCCTTTACCAACGCTTCCTCCGCCCGCTTGCGCTCGGTGATATCCAAAAGTGAAGCGATGCTCGTTTTTGTTTCTTTAATAACTTCGATATGCAGCAGGACATTGTGAATCTTACCAAACCGGTCAACAAATCGAAATTCGTATTGGTTTTTTGCCGCTTCAGCTCTTTCTCTTCGCAATTTGTGTTGTGCGATCATATATTCCAAATCTTCTTTCACGACAAATTCTGTCCATTTTTTCTTTCCTTCAATTTCATCTTTCGAGTACCCTGACAAGTGTTCAAATTCCATATTCACGAGACTCAAAGTAGTATCTTCTTCAATAATGACATTTGCCGTACCGGTATTCTCAAAAGTTATGTGGTATTGTTCGGAACTTCTCCGTAATGCCTCTTCTGCCCGCCGTCGCGAATTTTTTTCCTTTACTTCATCAAGCGACCTTTTGATGGCGAAAGGAAGTCTTACCATGCGATCCTTTAGGACATAATCGACAGCTTTCTGCTTAATAAGTTCTATGGCTGTTTCTTCGCCGATCGATCCGGAGATACAGATGAAGGGAACTTCAGGACAGATATCGATTGCTAAGCTCAATGCCCCGAATGCATCGAATCCATGTAATTTGAAATCACTCAAAATGACATCATATGTATGACTGCGAAGCAAAGAAGTAAATTCCATTTTCTTCTCAGCACAATCCATACTAAGATCATATCCTGCATCTGTAAGTAGTTCTCGTATAATCTCGACGTCTCGAGGTGAGTCTTCTAGATACAAGACTTTCAACGATATCTTATCTATAGTCCTCTTTTTCATTTGATTACATCCTCTCTGGCGGCAGTTCATTAATGACCGCCCAAACCACACCAACCTGCTTTACTGATTTAATAAAATCTTGGAAATCTACCGGCTTCACTACATAGGCATTAGCTCCCAGCTCATAGCTTTTCTTTAAATCCGATTCCTCGTAAGAGGATGTGAGCATAACAACATGGAGTGTTCTTAGCATAGTATCACTTCGAATAACTTGAAGCACTTCGATGCTATTCATCCGGAGCATTCTATTGATATAAAAGCTAGTGAGTATTCTTTGCCGATGCTCTGGTGGGCGGGACAACAATTTAATGAGACCTATAGTCGCGTCCATACTCTTACCTCCAATCCCTTTCTTGGTGTACAGAGTTATAACACTACAGGTAAATTAGAGTACCATTTCTTTGAGTAAGAAACAAGGTGCAGGTTTGCCGCTTTAGGATGGCAACAAAAAGAGGTTAGAACGTTACTCCCTCTCTTTAGAGATTCGAGTTTTTGAATGAATTGATTATTTTGATCGACAAATCGTTCTACTATTTCACGAACGAAACTAAATCTGTTTGAATCAAAGTCCTTGACGTATTGATCGCGTTCTACTTCGAGCGATTGAATGAGGGATATGACATCCATACGCCATGCTCTTGCGACAGAATCTCATTCCACGTGCTCACAAAATCAGCCGTGAACTGCGTGGCATACATGATACTATGCGCATCTGACTGCGTCTTCCTCCGGTGCCTTTCTACCAAGTGATCTTAAGGGCTCAAAAACCTCAATTAGACTCAAATAATCGCTACCACAAGGACTTATCGACTCTTGGTAATCAGATTCGAAAGCGTCGTCTTGAATTGAAGTTTACAGCAAAAGAGGTTGGCAAAAGAATAGGCGTTGACCAGGACACCATCTACGGCTGGGAATATCACAAGACCAGCCCTAATCCAAGACGTATTTCGGAAATCATCAAATTCCTAGGAAAGGCACCGGATATTCGGTTCAGGCAGTTTTGCGGGGAAAGAATTCTTTCCTATAGAAAATTGCATGGTATATCCCAGGCAAAACTCGCCATTATGTTAGGCATTCATAAAACAAATCTCCAGCAATGGGAAAAGAACCACAGGTGTCCGTCAAAGGAATTCCTCGAGAAGCTGTCCTTAATCTTTAATGATACCCGGTGATATACCATTTATCTCTGCCCTTCGTAATCCTTCCCGGACGGTGGTAATGTTTGACGATTATCCGTTCAACACTTCCCGTATTTTTTTTGCAAGTATGACCGGTGTGAAAGGTTTTTGTAAAAACTCTACATCTTCTTCCAACACTCCGCGATGAGCCACAATATCCGACGGATACCCGGACATGAACAATACTTTTATGCCTGGATACTTCACTTCGATTCTCTTCTTTAATTCTTTGCCGTTCATCTCCGGCATGATAACATCAGTAATCAGCAAGTCAATTTTATCTCCGTACTTCTCACATATGGCAAACGCATCGGACGGAGATTGCGCGCTCAGCACTTTATACCCATACCTTTCTAGAGCAATTTTCGCAAGGGTGATTATTTCTTCTTCGTCTTCAACAATCAGCACAGTTTCTGTTCCGGTCA
>Ga0187861_10003031_pt1 | contig 15199 bp, 12 predicted proteins | sample June2016WEW_10_1_3_FD_132986 | JGI IMG/M metagenome (GOLD analysis project Ga0187861, IMG submission 132986) | Peatland microbial communities from SPRUCE experiment site at the Marcell Experimental Forest, Minnesota, USA - June2016WEW_10_100 | ecosystem: Environmental > Terrestrial > Soil >...
CCACAGAGGGCACAGAAAACACAGAGGGTTTTTTACTGATCTATTCATGTGCTCTGTTTCCTCTGTCTCCTCTTTGGCAAGAAGTCGTTGTAGCACTTACCCCTACACCATTCGACGCTCAAAGGAGCCGATAGTTGCGGGGAAATCTCAGGTCCTTTACGGAGGTCTTTCGCAGGCTTTTGCCCGGCACTTGCGCTCAATGGCAATCGCCATAAACAAGGGAGCGCTGCCAGGCAAGAGCCAGACGAGCCACGGCGAGAGTTCTTCCGGCCTTGGAAGCAAGAAGAAGTCTAATATGCATGCAATGAGGGCGAGCCAGCCAATGATAAGGCAGACGATACTTGGTACGATCAACCAACCGACCAACAGCAATCCCAGCCTGTGCCAAGTCCGTTCTTCGCCAAGCCGCCTCGCCGACGAGAGCGCCCAGAGCGACCCGGCGAAGATGAGCAGCAACGGGAAAAGGCCGCCAAGCACAGCTCTGGCCTCATTGCTACTGCTGTAATAGCCGGAATGCGCTGCCAAGTTCAGCATCACGCCCATAGGCAGCGTTGAGACAATCAGGATCAGCATGAACTCCAGGAGGTGCGCCTGCACTTGTGTATAGAGCACGCGCAAGAGAACGAAGGCGATAGCAGCCAGGGGGCTTATCAATAAGACAAATGAATACCAAGGGAGGTCGAGGTCGCCCATGCGGATAGTATACCGTGCAGCGCGCCGCGCGCCAAACTTGTGCCACGGATATGCCCTCGCAACGCGAGGGCTTATCCGTGCCCGCCGTGGCTGCACGGATGTGGCCGGGCCAAACAGCCGGCCCGGCCACATCCGTGGCACAACTTCAACCAGGCCCTTCAGGCCTCCCTTGAGCCTCACCCTGTACTCGGCATTTGTGTTCGACGAGGGCCGCCAGGAAGAACGGAACACTGCCAGGCAACAGGCCGATGAGCTTGGGTTCGAGCGGCATACACAACTCGAAGACGCCAATGGCCAGGCAAACCAGGCTGGGCACAATGGTCCAGCCGAGCAGTAGCAGTCCCAGCCTGGGCCAGGTGCGCTCCTCCCGCAACCGCCTGGCCGCCGAGAGCGCCCAGAGCGACCCGGCGAAGATGACCATTAGCGGGTAAAGCCCGATGAGCACAGTCGCGGCCACCTCGTTACTGCTGTAATTGCCGGAGTGCGCCACCAGGTTCAGCATCAAGCCCATAGGCAGCATTGAGACAATCAGAATCAACATGAACTCCAACAAGTGGGCTTGCACTTGTGTATAGAGCACGCGCAGGAGAACGAAGGCGATAGGAGCCAGGAAGATTATGGTTGCGACAAGCCTAAGCCAGATGTCATCCGCCTGAATATCAATGCCCATGTGAACAGTATACGGCGTGGCGCGCCAAAACGCCAAGGGGGGGCGGCCTCTGGGAGCGCGGGCGTCTCGCCCGCCTTCTCGCGGCCTCCATGGATTACTCCACGAAGGCGGGCGAGACGCCCGCGCTCCCAGGTGCGCTGCCTCTTGCGCGCCGCCGCCGGCCTGCTATACCATCCCTCCTGGGAGACGTAACCGTTCAGTCTCCGAGCCGCGCGCGTTAGCAAGCGGCAACGTCCGCTCCCTAACGGTCGCGGCTCGGACTAAACGGTTACTGGGAGGGGCAAAAATGAAGACACGCAAGCTCGGCTGGACTGATCTCGAACTGACCGCCATCGGCTTCGGCACGTGGGCCTTGGGCGGAAGCGGCTGGAAGTTCGCCTGGGGAGCACAGGACGACAACGAATCCATTGCCGCCATCCGCCGCGGCCTGGAGCTCGGCATCAACTGGGTTGACACCGCGTTCGTCTATGGCCTGGGCCATTCCGAGGAGGTCGTGGGCCGTGCAATCCAGGGCCTCAAGCCGCGGCCCATCGTCGCCACCAAGTGCGGCCGGCGCGGCAAGCCCGGTGGGGACATCCACGGCGACCTGCGGACGGCCTCAGTGCGCGAGGAGTGCCACAACAGTTTGCGCCGGCTCCAAGTGGACTGCATTGACCTCTACCAGATCCACTGGCCCGACCCGGATGGCCAGCTCGAAGAAGGCTGGGGCGCAATCGCCCAGTTGGTCAAAGAAGGGAAGATCCGCTATGCCGGAGTGTCGAATTTCAGCGTGGCGCAGATGGAGCGGGTGCAAAAGATCCATCCTGTTGCCTCCGCGCAGCCGCCGTACAGCATGTTGCGGCGCGACGTGGAGGCGGACGTGCTGCCGTTCTGCAAAGCCCAGCGCATTGGCGTCGTCGCCTACGGCCCCATGCACGAAGGGCTGCTGACGGGCGCGTTCACCAAGGAACGGGCGGCCAGTCTGCCGCAGGACGATTTCCGGAGCAGGAATCCGTACTTTACCGAGCCGCAGCTCTCGGTGAACCTGGAAACCATCGCGCGGTTGAAGGAACTCGCCGCCCGGCAGAGGTTGACCTGCGGGCAGCTTGCGATCGCCTGGGTCTTACGGCGCGAAGAAGTGACCAGCGCCATTGTGGGCGCGCGCCGGCCGGCGCAGATTGAGGAAACGCACAAAGCGGCGGACGTGGTGCTCGCCCCAGCGCTGTTGCAGGAGATCGAGACGGTGCTGGCGGAGCGCAAGAAAAAACTCGGCGCGAAGTAAGAGCGCCTCGCCCTCTTGAGTTTGTGCCACGGATGTGGCCGGGCTGGCTGTTTAGCCCGGCCTCATCCGTGCGGCCACGACGGGCACGGATAAGCCCTCGCGTTGCGAGGGCTTATCCGTGGCACAAAAACCGAACTGTCACAGGTACAAAGGAACAACCCATGCTCTATCGCCGTTTTGGCCGCACCGGGATTCAGATGCCCGTCTTCACCTGCGGCGCCATGCGCTACCAGCAATCCTGGAACGACAAAGACGCCATCGTTCCGGAAAGCCAGGCGAACGTCGAGGCCTGCGTGCGGCGCGCCTTCGAGCTGGGCATCAACCACGTCGAGACCGCGCGCGGTTACGGCACCAGCGAAGAGCAGCTCGGCCGGGTGCTCCCCAAGCTCCCGCGCGGCAAACTCATCCTCCAGACTAAAGTCGGCCCGGAAGCGGAGCCGAAGAAGTTCCTGGAGAACTTCGAGCGCTCCATGGCGCTGTTGAAGGCTGATTACCTCGATCTCTTTGCCCTGCACGGCATCAATAATGAAGAGCGTCTGGCCTGGTCTGTGCGCCAGGGCGGTTGCCTCGAAGCCGCCTTGCAGCTCAAGAAGCAGGGGCGCGTCCGCTTCGTCGGTTTTTCTTCCCACGCCGGGAACAGGGTGCTGCTGCCCGCGATCAGCGACGGGCGCTTCGATTTCGTGAACCTGCACTGGTACTACGTCAACCCCTTCAACTGGCCCGCAGTCCAAGCTGCCACCAAGCAGAACATGGGCGTGCTCATCATCAGCCCCAATGACAAGGGCGGGAAACTCTACCAGCCTCCGCCGAAGCTCGTGCAGCTCTGCGCGCCGCTCTCGCCCATCGTCTTCAACAATCTCTGGTGCCTGGTCAAGCCGGAGGCGCATACCTTGAGCATCGGCGCGGCGCGGCCGACGGATTACGACGAGCACATGAAGACTCTCGCCTGCCTCGCACCCGGCGCCCACCCACACGCGCTGCTCAGGACCATCGAGGCGCGCTTGCACGATGAAATGGTGAAGACGCTGGGCCGCGAGTGGGTCGAGAACTGGCATGTGGGGTTGCCTGAATGGGATGCAACGCCGGGGCAGGTGAACATTTTCGAGATTCTGCGCCTGCGCAATTTCGTCAAGGCTTTCGACATGCTCGAATTCGGCAAGATGCGCTACAATCTTCTCGGCAACGCCGACCACTGGTTCCCCGGCAACAAGGCCGGCAAGCTCAACGGGCTGGACTTCAGCCAGGCGCTCAAGGATTCCCCCTTCGCTGCGCAAATCCCCGCGGCCCTCGCCGAAGCACATGCGCTGTTGAGCGGGGAGGAAGTGAAGCGGCTGGGAAAGCACTGAAGGAGGTGCGAGGGGTGAGGGGCGAGCGGTCAGAGCAGTGGCCTGCGGTGTATACGGTAGTGAGTGGACCACATTGAGGAGGATTGCTGAGATGAAAGGTTTTTTGAGACGCTGCACGGGGCTTCTTGTGGCAGCAATTGTGGGCGGAGTGCTGCTGGCCGCTGATGCCGCCGCGCCCGCCGCGGGCCAGGCGGAGGCGGGCAAGGCCGTGCCGCTCTTTGACGGCAAGACTTTTGAGGGCTGGGAAGGGCCCTTGGACTCCTTCAGGATCGAGGACGGCGCGATAGTGGGCGGGTCGCTGCAGAAACGCGTCCCGCGGAACGAGTTCCTCAACGCCAAGAAGGAGTACCGCGACTTTGAGCTGCGCCTGAAGGCGAAGCTGATTGGGAAGGGCGCCAACGGAGGAATTCAAATTCGCAGCCGGCGCGTGCCCAACAGCAACGAGATGTGCGGCTATCAGGCCGACATGGCGGAAGGGATGTGGGGCAATCTCTATGACGAGTCCCGGCGGAACAAGAACGTGGCGGTTGCAGACCGCAAGGAACTGGCCAAGGTGCTCCGCCCCGACGACTGGAACGACTATGTCATTCGCTGCACGGGCAAGCGCATTCAGTTGTGGCTCAACGGCTATCAGACGGTGGACTACACAGAGGCCGACGACAAGCTTGAACAGGTGGGACTCATCGGTTTGCAGATTCACGGCGGGGGGCCCAGCGAAACCTGGTACAAGGACCTGATGATTACGGAACTGCCGCCGGAGCAAAAACAATGAGCGCGGATTCCGGGGACATGACCCGATTTCCGGCTGTTTTGAAATCGGGATCGTGTCCCCGGAATCCCGCGATGGATCGGGAATGAACGCAGATAGGAATAACAGGCGGGTTTGATGTGTAATCCTTCTTCTATATGTCCTATTCGTCCTATCTGTCCCATTCGTCCTGCGTGGCAAAATTTCGTTGTAGTGTAGGCTTTTGGCCGCGCGCGGTATATAATAGAGGGGGCGCCAGGGAGGTTCCTGAGACGGGGAGTCTGCAATGCGCGGAAAGTTGATGTGGTGCGGGCCGGTGGCATTCCTGTGCGCCGCGCTCACTTGTTTTGCAGCCGACAGCAAGAAAGACCCCAAGGGCTCAGGCTACACCGGGGGAGACAGCGATTCGGTCAAGGGCTGGGGCTGGAAAGATTTCCAGGATATCAAGAAGCAGGATCAGCCCTTGTGCATCTACGTTTTCGACCCCAAATACAAATCGAATATCACAGCGAAGTGTTTTGAAGGCATGCTGGGCAATGCCGACGTCAAAGAGAAGCTCAAGCCGTTCCTGTGTGTCAAACTCAAGAGCGACGGTACGGACGGCGGCAAGGGCTGGCCGGGAGACTGGCTGGCCCGCAGCTACAACGGCGCGGTGCTGGTGTTGGCGACCAGCGATTTCGCGCAGAAATCCGTCTACGACAAGGAGAACAAGGAGACGCTCGGCACGGCCAGCCTCGTGGCGCAACTCAAGAACATCGCCAAATATGAGGAGGACCGCAAGGCCATGCTGGCGAAGGGTGGGAGCAAGTTGACGTCCGGCCCGTCCAGCGCGCCGCCGGCGGCGGCCGCGGCGGCCAAGGAAGCGGGCGCAAAGGCCGTTCCAGGACTGCCAGCCGCAGAAGCGGAGAATAAGCCGGAAAAGAAACCGGAGAAAAAGCCGGAGAAGAAAAAGACGACGGAAGGCCCGGCAGAGGAATAAAGCAACGGAATTGCAAATTGAAAATTGAGAATTGAAAATTGGCAACAGTTCAGTCTGAGCCGCGACAGTCAGGGAGCGGTTCCATCACTCCTATTCCTCCTATGTGTCCCACAGCGCGTCCCAGAGCACTGCCCGTGCCCGCTTGCTGACGCGCGCGGCTCGGACACTGAACGGTTACGAAGATTGAAGCCGTTGCCTTCTTTCTGCTTACTGGCTGTGGCAGAAACTTGTGCATGTGTTAGCCTGTCGTGTCTTACTGGTGGTGCGGAGCCATGGACACGAGCGACGGGCACAGCGTACCGGGGACCTTTGGCGCCTTTTTCGTTGAGGAGGTCATCTGGCGCGGCGCAACCTCCACCGTCTACCGCGCCCGCGACACCCGCGACGAGGCCCTCGTGGCGCTCAAAGTCCTCTACCCGCGGGCCAATTGCAGCCTGGAGAAGCAGTGCCGGAACGCGAAGCTGGAGGCCAGCCGCCTGCGCGCGATTGCCCACCCCAATATCATCGAGTTGCGCAAGCACGGGGAGCACGAGGGCGTGCCCTATCTCAGCTTTCCGTACATCCGCGGACAAGGATTGGACCAGTTGCTCCAAGACTACAGGCCCTCAATGCCTGCCCTCCTGGCGGTACTGGTCAAAGTTGGGCGCGCCTTGCATTACGCTCACACGCAGGGCGTGGTCCACCGCGACCTGAAGCCCCGCAACATCCTGCTCGACCAGCACGGGGAGCCGCGCATCTTGGACTGGGGTCTCAGTTGGAGCAAGGGACAGGCCTCCAAATCCGGATTTCAGAACATCGTAGGCACGCCGGCTTACATGAGTCCCGAGCAGGCGCGAGGCGAAGAGCAGAATCTGAATCCCGCCACTGACATCTACAGCTTCGGCGCCATCCTTTACCATCTGGTGGCGGGCAGGCCGCCGTTCGAGGCGGACAACTCCTGGAAAACGCTGCAAATGACTATGGGCCTCGCGCCGCGCCCGCCGAGCGGCCTGGACAAGACTGTGGATCCGCGGATGGAACGCATCATCCTGGCTTGCCTGGAAAAGGAACCGGGGAAGCGCTACCCCACCGCGAAAGCGCTGGCCGATGACTTGGAGCGTTTCCTCCACGGCGACAAGCCCCAAGGTCCGGTTCGCCGGCTGGTGCAGATCTTTGAGGAGTAACACGGGTTTTTCAACGCAGAGGACGAATTTTTGATTTTCGATTTTCGATTTGAGCATGTCCGGGGGCACAATCGAAAATCGAAAATCGAAAATCTAAGATTTCTTCTCCTCGACCGATTGCTTGCTGCGGGTGCGTTGCAGTGGCACGCCGGAGGCGCGGCGTTCAAAGAGGGAGAGGGAGATGTCAATCAGTTCGCGCGCTTCCTCGCCGTTCAGCGTGCCGACGCAGACCATGTCTTGCTCGCGAATGGTGGCCCAGACGAAGGCCAGGCCGACGAGCGGGAGCAGCCTCCCCGCCGCCATAGGCTTGATGACAATCACCGGCTTCTTGCGGCCCCAGATCATCCTGTGCACCCAGTCCACCTCGATCTGCATCAGGAAGCCGGCAGCGTTGTAAATCTGGATGTACGTGGCCACGTCCAGCCCGGTCTCATCGGCATAGACCGGCACCTCGGGCATGTGCGTGGACAGCGCGGGGATCATGCCGCGCTCCCGGATCATCTTGACGTACTTGTCCATGTCGCGGATGACGCGGGTGCGCCGGTCGCACAGCGCGTCGGTGGTCGCCTGGTGCGGCAGACAGATGGTGGCGCCGGTCCTGGCGTGCTCATCCAGGATGCGGGCGGTGTCATCCAAGGCGGCCTGGCCCGGCGCGATGTTCAGGACAGGCACCGTGGTAGTGATGCACTTGCGCCCTGTAGCCTGCTCAGCGTCCTTGATGGCGTCCAGCAGCAACGGCGGCTGAGGGCAGACGCCGTACAGCGTGTCAACGCCCGCCTTCATGAAGACGGTGAGCGTCTCCGCCAGCCGCTCCCGCGTCTGGTACTTGACGATCAGATTGTCCTTCGCCTTGCTGGTGTGGGAGTAACCGTAAAACCAGTTGATGCCAATCAACATGCGCGAAACGGAAACGTTCTCGATCATCGTGCGTGGAAACTCGGACATGCAGGCTGCTCCTTTGCCCCCCTCTTGGAAGAAGACCCAAGAACTAAACTGCGCGTACTATACCACGGCACCTGCCGCTTGTCATCTATTGTCTTGCCGCGCTGTCAGCTTTTCTTTTTGAACGCGCGGCTGCCGCAACAACGGGCGAAAGGTTTGTTGCTGCCACAGGGGCAGGCCGCGAACCACCTGGTGCCCGACCCGGCTGGTTCCTCGTCTCCAGGCTCCGCATCCTCCGTTTCCTCCTCGCTCACTGGGCTGAACAATCTGCGGAACGCCAGAGGCACTTCTGCGAGAGCATGGGTGGCCATCGCGTTACCCACCAGGCAGACGGCAATCATTGCGCCGACACTAAGCACGAACCCCTGATAGTACTCAAAGTGCAGCAACCAGTGCAGTCCGCCCGCCAGGCAGCCCGCGATGAACAGCACTGTCGCTCCGCCCAAGAAAACCATCAACCCGATACTCAGAAGAGTCATCAGCACCCATTTCATGACGAACCTCACTCGGCCCGCGTGGCAGTTTCCCTGTCCGTGAGACGAAAATCAAGTTATACCCGGCTCCTGGACCATTTTGCCCGGCGCGTTGCATTGAAGCGCACAGGGCCTATAATCGTCTTGGAGAGAGAAGTCCTGTTGCTCCAAGAGAAAGCCCAGGATAGGCATGGCTACGACCGGTATCCCCGAATCCATAGGCAACTTCAGGATCGTGTCCAAAATCGGGCAGGGCGGCATGGGCGCCGTCTATCGCGCGGTCCACGGCACCCTCGAACGGCCCGTGGCGTTGAAAATTCTGCCCGCGGAACTGGCCGCCAATGCCGAATACGTCGCCCGCTTCCTGCGCGAGGCCCGCACTGTGGCGCAACTGCGCCATGAAAACGTCGTCCAGGTTTACGACGCCGGCGAACAGAACGGGCAGTACTACATCGCAATGGAGCTGGTGGACGGCTCCAGCCTGCAAAAACACGCGGATGAGCAGCCGCAGCAACAGCTCAGCGAGGCGGAAGGCCTGGAGCTGCTGCTGCAAGCCGCCAAGGGCCTCGCGGCCGCGCACGCCAAGGGCCTGGTCCACCGCGACATCAAGCCGGAGAACATGCTCCTGGGCAAGGACAAGATCCTGCGCCTGGTGGATTTCGGGCTGGTGATGGAGTCCGCCTCCACCTCGCAGCTCACCGCCACCGGCGCCTGCCTGGGCACGCCGATGTACATGAGTCCCGAGCAGGCCGACGGCGAACATGCGGATGCGCGCACCGACCTGTATTCGCTGGGCGCTTCGTTTTTCCGCGTCTTCACGGGCCAGCCGCCCTTCAACTCGGGCTCCGTGATGAACCTGCTCTTCAAGCACAAGTTTGAGCCGCCGCCCGATCCGCTCGCGCTGCGCCGGGACCTTTCGCAGAACGTGCGCAACCTGCTGCTGCACCTGCTGGCCAAACGGCGTGAAGACCGTCCGGCTAGCGCCCAGGCGGTCGTGGAGCTGCTTGAGGGCCTCGCCAAGGGCAAGCCTGTTCCGCCCCCGCCGCCGTTTGTCCCGGCTGAAGGCGGCGCGTCCCCGACAGCGTTCAGTTCCGGCCTGTCCGCACAGCCGCCGCTCTACGCCCCCTCCAGAAAGGGCGCGCTCGCCGGCGTGTTCGTGCTGCTGGCCATCCTGGCGGCTGGAATTGTCTTTGCGGTTGCGCGCCACGCCAAAGCGCCGACCGTGGCGCCGCCCATCATCTTTCCGCCCGAGAAAGCAACCACGCTCGGGGCGTCCGGGTCCTGCGCCAAGGGAGATGAAGCTTTCTCTGCCGGCCGCTACGCCGAAGCGCTGGAAAGCTACACCCAAGCCTTGGCCGCACAGCCCGGGGACACGGAGTTGCGGGCGAAGACGGAACTCGCCGGCAAGGCCGTCAAGTTCGAACAGACCATGCAGGCTGCCGGGGCGCTCGAGGAGAAAGGCGAACTGGAAGCTGCCGCCGCCAAGTACGAAGAGGCCGCAGCGCTCGAAACCGGCACAACGGGGCGCGCGCAGGCGGAACGCGTCCGCGCCGCGCTGGCGCGGATCAAGGAAACCAACACCGCCCAGCGGAACGCGGAGTTGGACGCGCTCAGCGCCAAGGCGCAGGACGCGGAAAAGACCGGCGATTTCGAGGGCGCCGCGGAACACTATGCGCGCGCGGCCGGCCTGGCGGATGGCAACGTCAAAGTCGTTTTCGCGGACAAGGCCCGCGAGTGCCGGTGCCGGGAGTACCAGGCCAAGGCCCTGGCTGCCGAGGAAAAGAAGGATTACGGCGAGGCCAAAGGATGGTACGCCAAAGCGCAGGGACTCAAGGACGATCCCCTGGTAGCGCAGAAGGTTGAGGCGCTCGAACAGAAGATGAAGCCGGCCACGGATGCGGCCTACGAAACCGCCATGCGTGAGGGGCAGAAGGCCCTTGAGGCCGGCGATCTGGCCAAGGGCCGCAGCCAGTTCAATGTGGCCCTGTCCTTGAAGCCCGCCAATCCAGGCGCCACCGCCAAGTTGACGGAAGTGGACGCCCGCGAACTTCTCGCCAAGGCGGATAATTGCCGCACCGCGGGCAACCGGGACGAGGCCTCGCGTCTCTATAACGAGGCGCTGCAGAAGTGCCCCGCCTTGGCCGCGCTGGTCAATGCGCGCCTCCAGGCGCTGGCGGCGGGAACGCCGATCCCCCCTGTGCGGGATGACAACCTGGCCGGCGTCAGTGCCAAAGTGGATGATCTGGTGCTCGCCCAGAAGAACACCGAAGCCTTGGCCGAGATCGCTGCGGCCCTGCGCCTCAACCCCGAGAGCAAAGACCTTAAGATCCTCAAGGACAGTCTTGAAAATATGCTCGCCTGTGAGGCCCTCTACCCGAAATTACAGGCGATCCTGAAGGATGCTTTGGGCTTCATGCGCGAGATCCGCGATATTGACGATGATGACCTGGCCCGCGAGTGGCGCGACAATCTGGAGAAACTCCGCGACCGTTTCACCCCGCAGGTTGGCAAGCCGCGCCAGCTTTTTCTCGCGCACAACCACCAGGGCGTCCAGGCCGCCCTCACTGCCGTTCGTGCCGGCGCACTGGAATTGGCCTCCCAACTGTCCACGAGCGCGGACGGCTGCGACCGCAAGGCCGACAAGGCCGAGAAAGGCTCAGGGCTCAAGACTCCCTTTGGCTTCTCCCTTGGCGGCGGCGGGGACAAGAAGAAGGCTGGGAAGTATCGCAACCTCTGCGAGAGCATTCGCAAGCTGGCGGAACAGGCACGCGCGCCGGACCATTAGTCTTGACTAGGCACAGCAAGGACAAAAAGACACGGGGACACGGGGACACGGAGACACCGCGTCCCCGCTTCCGGGTTCTCGATGTGCCATTGCCGATTCGGGATTGCGGATTGCAGATTGTGGATTGCCGATTAACACTTGGTCATTGCCGCCAAGCGCTTGACGGTTGCTCGTTGTGCCATGACGGACTAAGGCTGTGCAATGGCCCTCGAAAATGAGAAATCGCAAACCGGGAACGCCGCGCGGTTATTGTTCGGTGAAATCGCCGAGGACCTGGGGCTTCTGACTGCCGCACAGGTAGCCGAGGCGCTGGGCCTGCAAAACAAGCGGCGGAAGGAGGGGGCCGCAAAGGCCCAGGGGGCTCCAAAGTTGGGCGAGATCCTTGTGGCGCGCAGCGTGCTGACACTGCGCGCCGTGCAGAGGGTCCTGGTGGAGCAACAGCGGCGGCGCGAAGGCCAGAGCCTGGCCCAAGCGTTCGGCCTGAACCAGATCGGCCCTTACCAGATCGTCTCCGTGCTCGGCTCGGGCGGCATGGCCGTCGTATACAAGGCCCGCGACCCGGCGGCGGACCGGACTGTGGCGTTGAAGGTCCTGGCGCTGCGGCTGGCCGCGGACGCCGAGTTCGTGGCGCGTTTTGAGCGCGAGGTCAAGGCCACCAGTTCGCTTTCGCATCCCCACATCGTGGCCAGCTACGGCGCGGGCAACGACAACGGACGCCCTTTCCTGGCCATGGAATACGTGGAAGGCGAGAGCCTCGGCAACTTGCTGGAGCGCCAGCGCCGGGTGCCCGAGCAGCGCGCCCTGGAACTGGCGCGCACCATCGCCGGCGCGCTCGGCTACGCCCATTCGCAGGGCATCATTCACCGCGATGTCAAGCCGGACAACGTGTTGCTCGGCAAGGACGGCAGCGTCAAGCTGACCGACTTCGGCCTGGCCAAGCTGCTGCGCGAAAACCTGCGTCTGACGCAGAGCGGCATCGCCATCGGGACCCCGCACTACATTTCGCCGGAACAGGTCGCCGCCAGCCGCTACATAGACCATCGCGCCGATCTCTACGGGCTTGGGGCGCTGCTTTTTCACCTGGTCACCGGCGAGGTGCCTTTCGACGGCCGGAACAACAATGAGATCATGCTCGCACATCTCGAAGGCAAGCTCCGTGACCCGCGGGCGCTGGCCCCGCAACTCAGCGGCGGCGCAGCGGCGATCATCAAAAAGCTTTTGGAGAAAAAAGCCTCGGACCGCTATGACACGGCCGCCCAACTTATTGAGGACATTGACCTGCTGCTGGGCTCAGGCACAACCCGTTATGCTGTTCCGGGGCGCAGGACGCTGCGCCTGCGGAAGTCCGGCTGCGCCGCAGTGGCCGCGTTTCTGGCCTTGTGTCTGTTGGCAATTGCGCGGTTGAGGTTATGATGGAAAGGGCGGGGCGCGGTTCCTGCCAGGGAGCAGGGCCAGCGCCGCTTGTGGTGCAGGCATCTTGCCTGCAAACGTGGGGAGTGGATAGGGCGCAGGCAAGATGCCTGCACCACCGGAACCGGGAACAGGGAGCCACAGGCTGGAATATGGCCGCAACGTATGCAACCCCGCGCCGCGATCTGTTCGGCGACATTGCCGTCAGCAAAGGTTGGCTCACCTGGGCCCAGGTGCGGGACGTGCTGCGGCGCCAATTACGTTACAAGGAAATGGGCATTCCCATCCGCGTGGGCGAGGTGACTGTGGAAATGGGCTTGCTCACCCCGGCGCAGCGGAACGAGATTCTTGCGGAGCAGGCAGAGCGGCGCAAAGCCACCGCTCCGCCCGGCCAGAGCGGCGAAATTCCCGTTGTGGCTGACGGCGGCGAGATGAAGGAAAACTATCAGTTTGGGCGCTTCCGCCTGGACAAGCGCCTCGGCGGCGTAATGGGCGTGGTCTACCGCGGCGTGGATACTCAGAGCGGCCAGACGGTGGCGCTGAAAGTGTTGCCCAGGAACCTGGCTTTCGACTCCGCGCTGGTGGAACGGTTCAAGCGCGAAGTGCGGGCCACAGGCGCGCTCTCGCACCCCAACATCGTCCGCGTTTTCGACGCGGGCGTGGAAAAGGGCGTGTTCTATCTGGCTATGGAGTTCATCGAAGGCGAGACGCTGACGGACCGCCTGCGCCGCGACAAGCGGCTGCCGGAACGCGAGGGCCTGCGCATTGGGCGGGACGTGGCGCGCGCGCTGGCACACGCGCACGCGCTGAACGTGCTGCACCGGGACGTCAAGCCGGACAATATCATGCTGGCCAAGTCCGGCGTCGCCAAGCTCACGGACTTCGGCCTGTCCAAGCTCCTGGAGGATTCGCAGCAGATCACTGCCGAAGGCATCGCGGTGGGCACGCCGCACTACATCGCCCCGGAACAGGCCCGCGCTTTGCCGGACATTGACGGGCGGGCAGATCTCTACTCCCTGGGCGCAACTCTTTTCCATGCCATCACCGGCCGTCTGCCATACGAGGGCGATGACGGAGCGGCGGTCATGCGGCGCCACGTCTTTGAGCCGACACCGGACCCGCGCAGTGTCCGTCCCGAGATCTCGGAGGCGACCGCCAAGCTGCTGATGAAACTGATGACGAAAGACGTGCAGCAGCGCTATCGGAGCGCCGCGGAACTGGTTGAGTATCTCGATGGAGTGTTGGGTCCGGATGCCGCGGGCCAGGCCGCCGTGGCCGTTCCGCCACCGACGCGGCGGATTTCAGGCATCATGCCGCGCAAAGTGTAAGAAACACTCACCACAGAGGCACAGAGACACAGAGAAAACACTTTAGATTCTGGAGAAGCCTAAAACCCGCCTTTCTCTGTGCCTCTGTGTCTCTGTGGTGAATAGTGCGGGTTAAGCCATGCCTGTGCCAGAGCACTTGAAAGCCTGCTTCGCGGCCCTCCCCGACGCCCCGGGCGTGTACATCTATAGGGACAAGGAGGACCATGAGATCTACGTGGGCAAGGCCCTCTCGCTGCGCAAGCGCGTGCGCCAGTACTTCGATGACAGCCGCCCTCCGGATGCCAAGAGCGCCAAACTGGTGGCCAGCATCCAGAGCATCGAGTTCGTGGAGTGCCAGTCCGAGGTCGAAGCCTTCCTCCTTGAGAACCGGCTTATCAAGGACCTCCAGCCCGCCTTCAACATCCGCGGCAAGAGCGACATCAACTTCCCGCTGGTCGAGATCACGGATGAGGACTTCCCGCGCGTGCTCATTACCCGCGACCACAGCAATGCCAAGAGCAAGTACTATGGCCCTTTCATCAGCGGCAGTTGGCTGCGCGTGGCCATGCGCGTCCTGCAGCGCGCCTTCAAGTACCGAACCTGCAACCTGAACATCAAGGAGGGCGACCCGCGGAACCGCTACGCGCGCCCGTGCCTGGAGTACTACATCGGCCGCTGCGGCGCGCCCTGCGCCGCTTTGCAGAGCAGCAGCGATTACAAGGCCACCCTGCGCCGCCTGGGCCTGTTCCTGCAAGGCCATCCGGGCGAGGCCGCCAAGGAACTCGAGCGCGAGATGAAGCAGGCCGCCAAGGAGCGGCGCTACGAGGAAGCGGCCAGCCTGCGCGACACGCTGACCGCCTTGCGCAGCCTGCGCGCCCACGGCTCGCTGAGCGATGAGATGGAACCCGGCGTCCTGCACATCAACCCCAAGGAGGGCCTCGCCCAGTTGCAGGAACTCCTCAAGCTGCCGCAACCGCCGCGCCGCATTGAAGGCATTGACATTGCGCATCTGCTGGGCGCCGAGTGTGTCGGCGCGCTGGTCACCTTCATGGATGGGCTGCCGAGCCGCGAGCAGTACCGCCGTTTCCGCATCAAGACCGCTCCGGGCGCGGACGATTTTGCCAGCGTGCGCGAGGTGGTCTTCCGCCGTTACAGCCGCCTGCTCAATGAAGGCGCGGCGTTCCCGGACATAGTGCTGATTGACGGCGGCTTAGGGCAACTGCATGCGGCGCGGGAGGCGTTGGCGGGAATCCGGGGACACGATCCCGATTTCCAAACAACCGGAAATCGAGTCATGTCCCCGGATTCCGGGGACACGATCCCGATTTCCAAACAGCCGGAAATCGCGGATTCCGGGGACACGATCCCGATTTCCAAACAGCCGGAAATCGGGTCATGTCCCCGGAATCCGTTCCTGGCATC
>Ga0187861_10003033_pt1 | contig 15195 bp, 8 predicted proteins | sample June2016WEW_10_1_3_FD_132986 | JGI IMG/M metagenome (GOLD analysis project Ga0187861, IMG submission 132986) | Peatland microbial communities from SPRUCE experiment site at the Marcell Experimental Forest, Minnesota, USA - June2016WEW_10_100 | ecosystem: Environmental > Terrestrial > Soil >...
AATGGCTCAATACGGAATCAGTCGGGGAACATTGAAGTGTATCAAGATCAGCACCGAGAAGATCAATGCTTCTCCCTAAAAGAGAGAATCCGCTATTCGTGGTGTCTTCCAAAATGTAATGCCAGCGTTCACGCATACCATTTTTTTTCGTCCGCCATTCATTATTGAAGAAATAATCCAGTCCAACTACTTTCCCTGTACCTACCAGATTGTTAGTTTGCAAAGGAACAAGTTCGTTTTCCAAGGGCAAGTGTAATTCCTTTATACCCTCAATAACCAGTGACGCCATCTGGATAGCGCCTGGTCTCGTGAAATGTGTGTTGTCTCGACGCATCCCGTTAAAATTACGAAATTCGTTCTTGACACCCTTAAGATATAAAGGTTTCGATTGTTCATCACCAAGTGATATTACCAATTTCTTAGATTTTTCAAACATATCGATAAGAGGAACGTTCTCTTCCTTCGCAACCTCTTTCATCGCAGCCGGATAATCGCCATGTGTTCCAACATATTGGCCAATTGTATCAAACTCTCGTCGCGTTATGGGAGTTAAAAGAATTGGAATTGCTTTTTTTTCTCGGGCTTCCCGAATATATTTCACAAGATTATTCTTGTAATCAGGGCGCGACGTTGCAAAACGCGAAGTATCTGTTTTCTTTGCATCATTATGGCCAAATTGAATAAAGACATAGTCACCCGGCTGAAGTTGATTATAAATGGCTGTCCATCGTCCTTCATTGATAAAACTTTTCGTACTACGGCCATTCACTGCGTGATTAAAGATCTTAACATTCTGAGTAAAGAATAATGGCAATACTTGTCCCCACCCATGTTCCGGATTATCAACAAGTGGTTTATCCGACATAGTGGAATCACCAACGAGAAAGATACGTGTCTGAGTCTGGGGAAGCCATGCAACGAAGAGAACAAGGATGGTGAGCGCGAGAATAATCGTCGATATTTTTTTTATTCCTGCATTTTGCATACGACACCTTCAATTGTTTTTATCATCTAAGACAGGATAGGAAACCGAGCTATTGTTTTAATTCCAGAGCAGCCAGAATGAATGGACCTATAGCTTTGAAGTCATTTGTGCGCTGCTTTTCACCGATATAATATTCGTAGCTTCCATCGCGGTACGGATTGCCGCCTAATCCGGCTCCCTGGCACGCATGATGAAGGCTTACAATTCCTTTTTCATCTACCGTTACCATTGACTCAAGAATGCCTTTGAAAGATTCCTTTGCAGCCGTTAAATATTTTTTATCCAGATAACCTTTATTGGCGCCTTTAGCAAATGCATATATGAACATGCATGAAGCAGATGACTCAAGATAATTCCCGGTTCGATTTCCTTGGTCAACGATCTGAAACCACAGTTTAGACTGTGGTTCACGGAACTCAAGGAGTGCGTTAGAAAGTCGTTGTAAAATTGCAATTAATTCTTTTCTTTTAGTGTGATCTTGAGGTATATAATCTAAGACATCTACTAATGCCCATGCATACCATCCGATCGCGCGGCCCCAAAAATACGAAGAACAGCCCGTTTGTTTATTTGCCCAGGGCATTTGCTTGCTTTCATCCCAAGCGTGATAGAGTAACCCGGTTTTCGAATCCCGCGAATGTTGTTCCATCCAAATAAATTGATTTGCAATGTCATCAAAGTCCGCCGGCTCATGGAACATTTGAGCATACTCAGCATAGAACGGTTCTGCCATATATAATCCGTCTAACCACATCTGATATGGATAAATCTTTTTATGCCAGAAACCGCCTTCATTCGTTCTTGGTTGCTGTGCCAATTGTTTGCGTAATGTGTCGGCAGCTATTTTATATTTCTTATCGTTCGCTGCTTTATAGAGAGCAAGCAAATTTCTGCCCGTAGCAATATTGTCAAGAGTGAATGATAAATATTCATACGTACGGATAGATCCATCTTTCTGCACGTATAAGTCGATATGTCTTTTGATGAAATCTAGATATTCTTTTTTATGGGTCGTACGATAGAGCTGATAGACACCCTGCAGCACTACGCCACGCTCATAGTCCCAACGGGCACTTTTCATAACTTCAGGATATTTAAGAGTATCCGCATTTTGTACCATAAGAGAATGTACCGTACGCACCGACCAAGGAATTTTGTTTTTACTACCGGCAAGGCCACTATAGAAAATGATCAGACATAAGACAGCAAGTCCGATGGTGTTTTGGAACATATTTTTCTTCATTGTTTTATGTGTTATTAATCATGTATTTTTTAAGGACTGAGAATAATTATTATAAACTACATAATATTTGCCATAAAAAGAGATTTTTAGAAAATAAAACCCGCCTTCGATACTGTCTTTTATAACAGAACCAAAAGCGGGCAGTGGTTATAGTATATATTTCTCTATTTTTATTGAAGCGTATATTGTAATCCTACAGAAATAGCTGATGATGTAAGTATATTGATATTTGAATTATCAACCCATGTGTCTTCATATTTCTGCTCATAGAACTCGTATGCCGCATTGAGCTCAAGCCCCTTAATCAATTGAACTCCTAGCCCTGCAGAGTATGCGACGTATGATACAGGTTGATTGTCAAACGCTGAATATTGAGCTTGAAAAACATCGCTTTGCCGGCGATAGCCAAAACGCAGCGAATAATTTTCTACCGGTTCCCACTTTATACCCAAATGGAATGAAGTGGCATCAAGCCATGGGTTTGTTGTTGTGAGGCCATTTGTCTTAAGCTTTGCCTGTGTGTACGGATCATTTTCGTATTCAGCCGCCACATAGACATTGGGGCGTACTTGCATACCGATTCCGACACTTCCCTTGACCGGGAGATCCATCTCCTGAGATGTACTTGTACTTACAGAACTATATGGTACTGCTGTATAATCTTTAGTTTTGTTCGTATAGCTCGTTGTCGTTCCATTAAATTTTCTATCAATTTCGGAAGGTAATGTGACGGTAACACCTATCGTTACATCTTTACCCCGATATGTAGCACTGATAGTGGCTTCATAGCCCGTGTAATCTGATTTGCCGATAACGGAGCTCTTATAATCAACTGAGTCTAAACGGATACTATTCAGTGTGACTTTATTTGGATTTGCTCCTGATGACATAAACCATATCACACCACGTCCGAGAGTTTGATCGATATCGTTTGTACTACCTGTTATGTATTTCGCGTTAACACCGGCAGAAATACTTTGTGTAATATCTATTGATAATGCTCCACCAATACTATGGAGATTTCCCTCACGGTTATGTATGGTCTGGAACCAATTTACCCTTCTTGTCGAATCTCCTTTTACCACACCTTGGCCAGCCATCATCTCGTTTGGATTCGGATTCTGCGCAGTGTTATTCTGATAATAATAATCCATGTTCGCATATTCAGAATAACCAAGACCAACTGTAGCTTTTATCTCTTCAAAAGTAAAAGGCATAGCGGCAAAAATATCGGGAATCAAATCACTTGTTCTATTATGATTCCAGTTTGGTCCAATATTATCATATGGAATCCAGAGTGTATCACCTGGAAACGGCTTAACCCCTTTTCTAGTCATAATGGCAAGAAGTGTATCCGGATTGACTGAATGGGCTATACCAGCTAATGATCCATCCATTAGAAGTGAATAATTACCATAATAGGTAGATCCCTGCCATTGTTGTGTCTGGTTTGCACTTGTATATGCTTGACCAGCACCAACCGAAACAGTCAATGCATCGAGTGTACTTAAGCTTGCCGGATTCGCAAACATTAAAGATACATCCTTCTGCAAAGGGATAGTCACACCACCTAAAGATTTTGACAGAATTGACATATTCGATGTATGATTTAACCCCTCCATAGAAAGAGGAAGATTGTAGTCTTGTGCAACCATGGCACATACCATCACGGCATTCAGCACAAGAGCGATGATCGATATTCTTTTGATTTTTGTCATTGTATTTCTACTCCTAAGCTGATACGATGTACATTGCCGGCATAATCACTAATCATAGCATCCATAGCGCCATAGCTGTAATCAACCGATAACTTCAAACCTCCAACCGTTTGATGAATACCGGCTCCAAAAGTCAATCCTTCTGTTGTATAATTGAGTTTATAACCTGCGCGAATGGCAAACATATTTGCAAATTCATATTCAAGGCCGATATGTTCCTGTTGATCAGCATCATTAGCAAGGAAGAGATCGAACATCAGACCCAGCCGGTTATTCGCATCTTCCATAAGCAAGCTATTTTTCCCGATTAAATCACCTGCAATGCCAAGACGGAATTCTAATGGTGCAGGATAGCTAGTTACCTGATATTGTGACGAGTATTTAACATCAGGCCCAAAATTTTGTGTGCATGCCGCAATCTGAATAGTTTTAAATCCCGTATTATACCTAAAGCCGGCATCAAACAAAACTACTCCTCTTTTTGCATCGACAGAATAGGAATTTATCTGATTCCCATTACCGTCTGTCTGGACGGCTGTTGCACTCTGATCGTATAAGGATTCATATGCATACTTTGCAGTGACGCCAAATGAAAACTTATCTGTAAGCTTTTTTGCGTACGTCAAGCCGGCAAGATAAGAGTATGGTTTAAACGTTCTGCCTGTTAAATATGGATTTGTCTCACCGGGATAATACGCTGTACCGTAAGCTATGGCTTCATCAAAGCTGCCATAATCGACATACTGTATTTGCAGCCCCACATTGCCATAATTTCCTAGAGGCACAGCATATGCCAGATCATATAATTTAGAATCGAATATCCAGTTAATATACGTCAGCGAAGCTTGTTGATTATCTGCCCATGCCAATCCAGCCGGATTCCAGAATAACGCTTCTGCTCCGGTGGCTACAACAGAATACGCATCGCCCAACGCCGTTGCACGAGCGCATGGCATAACTTTTAAGAATTCCATGGATGTTGTGCCGGCTTTTTGCTGTGCAAGCGTGCCAGCCGTTACCATGCTTATTGCCGTAAGCAATAAAAATAATTTATTAGTTGTTTTCATCGTTTATAGTCCCTTTTTAATGTATAACGACAAATTTATTCCATGCTTTACTTCCCGTGACATCATCTTGAACGGTAAAGTAATAGACACCGGATGCGATTTTCTTTAGGGATTCAGATCTCATATCCCATTTAATACTTTGAAGCGTTCCATCACTATGCAACGTTTTGATCAATTGCCCGCTGAAAGAGAACACACGAATTGTAGAACTTTTCGTTAAACCAAAAAATTGCAAATAGGTTGTTCCGGGATTTTCACCAGGCAAACCAGAAACCAAGAAAAATGGGTTAGGAACCGCATAAACTTTGCCCAGTGTGCCATAGTACGGTAAATTTGCCTGTTGTTTTAAGACATTGGATAAGCCGCTTTTCCTTCCCGTGGTATCAACTGATAAAACGGCATAATAATAAGTTGCCCCCATATGAGCTGAGCCATCGATATAAAAATAAAGGTTGGGTGCATTAGTCAAATTCCAATACCGGCTATCTTTCTTGCTAATAATATCAAGTCGTGTCCATGGACCGAGTTGTGATGTAGAGCGTAAAATCTCATAATGGTCGAGTCCCGAATTGAAATATGGTTGAAATGCTGTAGGCACGGTTTCCATCGTATTCTGCCATGTCACCGCAGACATAGTCGTAGCGCTAACAATTCCAGTAAGCATCGGAGCTGGAAGCGGCATTTTCTTGCCTTTTGGACTATTCTTGAGTGCTGCATTCCATCCACCAGTGCGTACTACAATTGCTGATGGCGAAGGTGAGGCATTTGCCAATTGTGTGTTACCAGATGGTTCATATTGAGATGTATCCCATTTTACCACTGAAGTGTTGCCGCTATACAATTGAATACAACGGTCTGCTACATCACGCATAGAAACGACGGCTGTATCGCGAATATATGCTGGTATGCCATAAGTAGGAGTATAAGCAATTCCTGCACCGCCCGTAGATGATATAGAACCAGGATTATTTGCAGCGTAAACAAGTACACTATCCCAACTTGGTACGGGATGCATGAAGTCAGCAGTAACAACAGTTTCAACTCCACCGCCACAGTCCCAAAACTGCGCATCGCTCTTGCGGCCTGGTCCAAACCCTGCGACTTCAGCAATAACTACATGGAATGAGTCGTCCGGTGCCAATTGATATGGTCCATACGTCATGCTATGCACCATCGGCGAAGCCCAATTAAAGTTTGCATTAGGTCTTGCGCGTCCATACCAGTATGCCGCACGAGTTGCTCCCATATGAGTAGTCAAAAATGCATCATTTGCATCAGCAGCATTGTTAGGATTCCATGGCGCATATCTGCTGCCAGCTGCCTCAACATGACTTAAAATCTTTGTGCTGGATAAATTTGCTTGTGTAGATGCCCAAACCCACGGCTGCTTAAATTTGTTATTCGCATCAAATACGACAAGCGAATCTTTGTTTGGACTACTTATAGTTTCATTAAATCGTGAGTATTTAGCTGATTGCAATTTATTGTAATCATAATACAGACACATATATCCTACAGAAGCAGGCGCTGATAATCCTCCGCCATACAACCCATTTTGTGAATATGTTGCAAAGTCAGTTAAATAAGGTCTTCCATCCGGCGAGACAACATACTCCAAATATCGTGTGAGATCAATATGCGACAGCGCTTTGTTTGATTCGTTAGTCCATCCGCTTGTAATCTGATTTCCATACACATAAGAAGGGAAGAAACTATAGAGCCAATCCACCGCTATTTCTGAAAGCGTATCTCTACTATGCGTAGGGGATATATAAGTTGGTGCATTAGTATTCCATTTGAAATGTTCGCCTGTGTTTTGAATTTTATAATCGTAAATAATAAAACTATCATACCCAGGGTAGCTCCACGCACGGCTGGTACGTGTAATTGTAAGACCGTATGGAGTATAAACTGATGAAGTGATTATTTCTTCTGCTTCATTCGGATTATAGTTTGGATTCCAGTTACCATCGGAGCCCAACGGATAGTTTGTCGTTTTGGTAGCAGAACCAGCCCAATAATGAAGCCCTCTACCATCACGATATTGACCACCACTGCTAGCACTCAGGCATCCTATCATATCGACGCCCTTGGTTGTTGTAGAGCCGACACTATCAATATAAATAAACTTGCCACGGTTTTTATTTGTAGTAAGGCCGGTATCGCAGCACATAACTAACCCGGCACCATTTTCATTATAATACCAATAATCATGATTATTCAATCTAAAATATGAATTCCCCGGCCATTCAAACCCCACCTGCGTAGAATCGCCAGAATATGCACCCACAAAAACGTTATATTTATTACCAAGGGCGCCCGTATTAAACACAGACTGGTGCAATAACCCCCTCGTATGCGTTACCCATTGTTCTCCCGCAAGTTGCGCTAACCCAATTGAATACGCAAAGACGATTAGAATAACATTTATGAGAACTGTTTTTTTCATAATATTTTCCTCATCAATAATAATGATTAAAATTCTGCACTGATACCGAACCAGACAGAACGCGGCTGATTGGAATAAATGATGAATGATTGATCAACACCCAAGCCCTTGATATACGCTGAATTCTGGCTGAAATACAGTAAGCCATCAGGATCTGTCTTATTGTTCGCTAAATATCTGGAAATAACCGAATTGTTGTCGGCTGCTAAACTTGCCTGGAAGAGATAATTATAATTATAAATTTTGTTGTTAAACACATTAAACACTTCTGCGTACGCCGTTAAGGTCGTTCCATAGAAGTCCTTAAGACGTTTGGAAATTTTGAAATCCGTATTGTACTCAGTTGGAGAACGCATGTTCATCCATTCGCCTGAAGTTGATAATGGTTTGTAGGTATACGGTCTGCCGCTAGTTGCTGATGTGTTGAATGCGAGTGAAATATCGCCAAGAGGATAGGCCTTACCGATTACGAAACCAAATTTTTCGTCTGTCACATATGAGACATCGACTACAAGGTTATGTGTCCGATCATAATCTAAAAGAACTTCCTGCGTCGGCAAGCTTGCAGTATTATCGGTTAATGTAACAATGCCGCCATTTTTTGTATATCTATCCACCAAATTCGTGGTGTTAGCAGTCGCGCTGGAACCCGTATTGACGGAATAAGTATAATTGATTGAACCAGAAAGATTTCCTTTCCGTTTTGCCAACGAAACGTGGAATCCTCGAATATCTGCATAATCATAATTGACATAGGAAAAATAAGACTGGCCCTGGCTGCTAAATCCCGATGTATTATATTGTACTTGTCGAATTAAATCGTTGACGTTTTTATAGTACCCACTAATATCAAGCGTAAAGCCCTCCGCTAAAGCCTGACTCAAACCAATATCATAACTATTAGTTGTTTGCGGTTTTAAATCCGGATTCGGTACATAGAGAAGTGTCGGACCATTTACTTGTTCAAATGTTGAATATTGGAACGCCGGTTTTTGTACAAACGCTCCATAGTTCACATGAAATACTGTATTCACAGAAACGGGGAATGAGAAACCTGCGCGCGGCTGTAATCTGCCAAGAATCGGTGCTGCATGGTTTTTTGTATATACAGAATCTAAATTGCCGTAATCACCTTGCATATTCCAGACATCAAGGCGCAAACCGACATTTGCAATCATTCCTTCAAATTCCATTTTATCCTGGCCATATAAGGCGGCTTCAAGTGGTTTCGCATAATATTTTGTTGTGCTTGTCCATCCATTTACATAGGACCCACCCGATTGATCATTACGACTAATAAAGTACATATTCCCCTGTATGCCAGCATTAACCATATGTGCTTTAGCGACTTGGCTCGTGAAAGAAGCATCTAAAGATATAGTCTGATATTTATCGTCATTAAATGTTGTTGCTGGGATATCAGAATAACCTTGAGCTGATGGAAATGGCCTGGCAGTCCAATAGACATTATAGCCGGTGCCTGCCGCTATACTATCCGGAAGGCAATTGCGCGAACCAACTTGAGTTCGTATTGAAAGTGCACTGAGCTTAATTTCATAGAACGTATTTTGATTAAGAGCTTTCGTGAACCGTAGCCCCACCTGCTCGTTTTGTTGTTGCTGGTAGGTTGTTCCGGTAAGCATGTTGTACAAATAATTGAAATAACTTGAATTATTATTGACATTAATCAAATTCTGGTTATTTTGCGAAAATGTAGCGCTTATACGCAATGTTGCGCTCTTGCCTATATCGTTTACAAGATTTGCCATCAATTGATAGTTTTCATTAGGTTGTTCGGTTGCCAATATAGGCCAACTCACTTTTGAATTCATTGCTAAAAACATGCGCGAAGATTCGCTTAATGGACCACCTGTGGAAAATTCACCAGAATAATCCGGCTTGTTTCCATATGACCTGTTCTGGTGATTGAGTAATTGTTGTTGCAATGCATAAGCAACTTCTGCGCATTCAATTGTATCATTGAGAAGACGAAGATAACCATCTCCGACTTGACCAGGTCCACCGTATCGCGCAGGTACTTTATTATCGGAAGTAACTAAATTATAGTTAGCTAAATTATCCAATTCCTGTAAATATGGATTAGAAGCAACATCATATGGACTTGCTCCAAAATGTTTCTTGTCTGGTACGCTGGCACGAACCTCTGCATAGCTGTGCCACTTATCAGCTTTTCCTTCTTTCATCGAGACATTCACCACACCGGATTGGGCACTGCCGTACTGCGCACCCATTCCACTAGTCACAACTTCGACCTCTTCCACCGCACTCATGATTGGATCCAACGTAGTAGAATTGTCATACGGATTAATAGTCCCAACACCTTGCAATGTATAAAGAACTTCTCCCGAACGACCACCGCGGAAGTGACCGTTATCTACATCAGATGATAAATTCAAGACGTCATTCACGCTATGCATAGCTGGAAGTTGTACCACGTCATCAGAACGTGTTATCATACTAGTGGATGTTTTTTCGACTTCAACATCCGGTCTGGTTGCTTCGATAATTACTTCCTTTTGCTGGACGACTGAAGGACTCAAACTAAAGTCAAGCTCCGTCGTCTTTTCCAAATTCACGATAACATCGGTTTTCGTCGTTCTTGCATATCCAACCATTGATGCTTGGACTTCATATTTTCCGACAGGGACATTTAAAATAAAATAATTGCCCTCGACGTCTGTTGGATTGCCCAGACTAGTTCCTATAACGACTACATTGACACCGATGAGCGGTTCACCGGTCTCAGCATCCTTTACTACACCTGAAATCTTACCGCTATTTTGTGCACATAATATGCTGAGTGCAAACACCATTAATGCACCAACATATAATGCTCGTTTTATGTTGTGATTTGTCATTTGAGCTCCTCGTTACTATAAGATGACAAAGATGTTTAAGTGTTTATGATTTATTTAATTGCTGATTTTACTGCCATAGATGTTTTAACGCCAACCATACTTAGATTCTTGACGTTCTCCAAAACATTAGCTTCAGCAACATTATTGAATGTACAGTTTTCGATATTCACATTTGTCGCAGGCGATCTATCATAGCCACGAATCCAGACTGCGAATTTACTCCTGTTACTTTCAATGTTCTTTAATTCCACATTCCGCACAAGCGGCACAAAATTCCCCGCATCGCCTTCTTCATAATAAAAGTCAATTTGCATTATAGCATCTGAGACCTGCCCAACTTTGATGTTCCGGAAATAAACATTTTCCACTACACCCCCGCGTATAGAATTTGTTTTAATTCGAAGCATGCGCTCAAGATTCGGACTGTCCATCGTATCATTTTCTGCATAGACATTTTGAATGCCGCCGGAGCATTCGCTTCCCAGCGATACTCCACCATGGCCATTCTTCATTCGACATCCTTGAACAACGATATTGGAACAAGGAACATTCACTCGTCGGCCATCATTATTCCGTCCTGATTTTATAGCAATACAATCATCACCATTATTAAAGTTGCAATTTTTAATAAGCACATCGGTGCACGATTCGGGATCGCATCCATCATTGTTCGGACCCAGCCCTTCTGTCGTGACACCAAGGACGGAGACATTAGTACAGAGAACAGGATTCAAAAACCACATGGGAGAATTCCTAAACGTTACTCCCTCAACCAGAACATTTTTACATCTGTACGGTTCAAAGAAATTCGGGCGAAGATACGAACCTTCTCCAAAGATTCGCTGCGCAACAGGAACATCCTTCTCTCCCATCCCGTTGAGTTTCGCGCGGGCTTCTTTCTGGTTTGGCTTGCTCGCATCTTTGCTTCCCTTCCAACTCCACCAATTAGTATTAGCACCTTGCCCATCAAGTACACCTTCGCCTGTAACCGCAATATTCTCCTGTTCAAATGCGTAGATCAGTGGAGAATAATTCATGCACTCTACGCCTTCCCACCGTGCATACACTACCGGCAAATATTTTTTTGGATCAGTACTAAATTTAATAACGGCTCCCTTTGAAATGTACAAGTTGACATTACTAAGCAAATGAAGAGCACCAGTAAGATAGACACCCTCCGGCACGACGACTCTTCCGCCGCCTGCTCTATAACATTTTTCGATAGCTTTTCGAAATGCACTAGTGCAATCAGTTTTGTTATCGCCGACTGCACCAAATTTTGTTACAAGAAAATCTTTTTGAGGAAATGCGGGGGGAGAAATTGTTTTTAATATTGCAGGATATGCATCCCATCCCTGGGGAATAGTTGCTGTTTGTTGAGCAGCAACAAAACAAACCGCTATTAGATAATTTAGGAAAGTGAAAACAAAATTACGTAGCACAAAAATCATAGGCGGTGAACCTTTTTCACTTATCGGGCTTTAGTATATAGAATTGATATCTCTTTTGCAAGTACTTTTTCAATATTAACAATATGTTTAAAACACTAATAATATTTGGCGTGTAACATTTTGCACATCTGCAAGAACGGCTGGTTCTTCTCTTTCTATGCAGACAATACGGTAAAGTAAAACATGTACCGCAGGATTCTCTTTAGACATCGCACCTAATAAAAAGAACATATGTATTTCTTAACACAAAGGAAAAATCATTGCGACGAATCGCAAGATAATACGACGAAATGGAGAATACATACCATGAGATGGAATTAATAAAGAGTAAAATATTTCTTCGTTTATTTTGCATCTGTACAAACTTTTTTTCTACCTTGATTACGTTTAGAATTCCGATGCTGAAGAATTTATTTCAGCAGAATCATTTTTCTGATTTGCTGCTCACCGTTACTTTTTAGCTGGCCAAAATACATGCCGCTTGGCATCTTACTCGCATTCCACACTGCCGTATATTTTCCCGCCGGTTTTACTTCGTTGACCAGCGTTACGATATCACGTCCCAGTAGATCATATATTGTAAGAGTAACCAAACCAACTTTTGCCACTTGATAGATTATCGTTGTCGATGGATTAAATGGATTGGGATAATTTTGTAGAAGTTGAAAACCATCTATCTTTATATCGTTTTCGTTTGCAACAGAAGTCGGATAATTGCTTTCAAAACATCCAAGATCAGGTGCAGAACCATTGAACGGCAATCCGACATTCGTTCCTACATCAATGAATTGACTGCCGCGTGCAAGATGCATAAAGTTAATATCAGGTAAACTGCCGTCTGCTTTGCGTGGACCGCTAATTCCAGTGGTGTCTATACTAACATAATCACCCGCAGATGTAGAAAAGTTATTCGTTGTGAGGATAGAGCTTGCTCTAAATGATGTCCCCGATGTTCCCAATGTCAAACAATTTATGATCATGAATACACTGGATGCACTGTAAGATACACCGGAACTGTTCAGCATATAATCCTGCCCGGTGTTTTTATATGCTGTACAATTATACAAAGTGATAGAACCTGCATTAGAGTTCTGATCAAAACCTTTTGCTTTATTGTTAAATGATAGGCAATTTTTCAAGATGAAGTTGTGTGCCAGGTCCTTAGTGTCACTTCCACCCATTTTAAAACCATTTCCATTTGCTTGCGATCCTGGATCTGTTCCATTTTTTAGATAACCGTTACGCCACGTCCAACAGCTATCTAATGTTGTTGTGACATTATTTGCACCTCGTAAGTATCCATCCCAGCCGTCATCAGAGTTCATCCATGATCGGCAGCCATAAAAATAATTACCTGTGCCGACATCCATCTTAGGAGAAAATCCATCGGCATTACCGCCTGCAGTAACAGAATCATAATTAAAATATGAATCGCAATTTTTAATCTGATTATACGATGCACCGCCGCCAAGTTGGCATCCGCCGTCTCTATTCTCATGGAATACGCAAAACTCAATTATATTATTCGAGCCGGCCGTGAACATTCCATTGTCACCTGCTTTATATATATCGAGGCCTTTAATATGCCAGTAGCTGCCCGTTAAATATAATCCGCGATTTGAGCCGCTGTATGCCATAAATGAAAAATCGAGAAACGGCCGAGAATTATCCGGTGGATAGGCATAAAGAGCTATCATTTTATTTGCTGTTCCACTCGAAGTAATATTGATTGTCGAGTTATTAACATATCTTCCGGCACGCACAAAGATGCTGTCCCCCGGAGTGGCAACTGAGATCGCTTTTTGAAGTGTTAAGTACGGGTGGGTGTACGTTCCAGAATCGGCATCACTGCCGGTCGTCGATACAAATATTCCGAGGATGACGCTTGCATCAACCGCAGTGCCGCTTACAAGAATCGACTGCCTAGCTGCTCCACCGCCGGACACAAAAACGGTATCGCTGTACGTCTTAGCTGTAGAAGGCACAAACCGAACATACACTGTATCTAATCCTAATGTTGATCCGGAGTATGGCAAAGCAAGATACGATGAATAGCCGCTTCCCAATGTTGTCGAGACCTTAAATCCTGCCGGAGCTGTGATGCGAATGCTATCACTCGTCGGATTTAAAGATAAACCGGACAAAGCAAATAATTTATCTTTTGTCCACAGCACGCTGATTGTCCCAAAAGAAAGAGTACTGGGCGAAAGTGTTATAGATGATGATCCAGCCGATGCAGACGTTCCAGCAATCGTAACATTGCCAATATATAAATATTTTGAATTGGCAGTAGTCGCAACCGTAGTCCATGGATAAACACGAACATAAAAGGTTTGGCCGCTTACAACTGTCACAGAAAATGATATTGTTTTTGTTACCACAGCATTGCTAGACATGTTATCGTATTCCGCGATAGGAGTTTTCGTCGCAAAAGTGCTGTCCATCGAATAATAAATGGCGGCGCATATCGTACTGACGGCTTTAGCACCAAGATACAAAGAAAGAGAAGTGGCAGTAAAATTAGTGCCCGCTTTAGGGGAAATGGCAAATTGTGTATAGCGTGCAGAATTGTATCCCGTCTCTGCGGGCCAATATCCGGTTGATGTGCCACTAGTTGTAGAATCGGGTCGATCCTTTTGAACCGATATGGATGTATTCGGAACTCCATCAATACTGGGTGGAATTTCGTAGAATGCTGAAAGTCCAAACAATTTTTGCGTAACAGCAGTAATATTTCCCGAGGTTACCACAGATGTATCCACGGTCAATGGCCACGCAACAGAAGCCGTCTGAGAATAGCTAACCGTCGATTGAAGCAGTCCGATTATCAGAATAGGAAGAATCTTTCTCATATATTTCCTAAAATATTGGCAGAGTTGTTCATTATTGTGCATCGTATTCGTCTGTAATTTAATTGATAAAATTTGTTTTTTCCCTAAAAAAGGGTACTGCGGTAAATCGCGACATAATATAACAAGACAGATTTAACCGCTATATTGTGCAATAATATGATACTATAATAGATGAAATCGTTTCCTGTGTCAAGTCAAGGTCAAAATGGATTAATATAGTATGTATTCTTTCCCGTCATCTAACGAATAAAAACCCTAAAACATTTTCTAAATGATACGGCGTTCATTTCTAATTGCGAATTCATAATCATATTATATTCACTATTAGTCAATTAGAATTGGTTGAGATGCGGAATTCTGCGACGAAAAGAAGCAAAGGAAAGTCAGGACGAATGCGATGGAATCATAGTTAATCGGTATATCAATTGCTTCATACATTTATCTCTTACATTATTCAAGATCCTGAAAACTTTCTAAAAAAATCATTTGATATTGTCAAATATCCTCTCTATATTATATATGTCAAATAACAGTACACCGTTATGGCTCCC
>Ga0187861_10003046_pt1 | contig 15133 bp, 5 predicted proteins | sample June2016WEW_10_1_3_FD_132986 | JGI IMG/M metagenome (GOLD analysis project Ga0187861, IMG submission 132986) | Peatland microbial communities from SPRUCE experiment site at the Marcell Experimental Forest, Minnesota, USA - June2016WEW_10_100 | ecosystem: Environmental > Terrestrial > Soil >...
TGCCCTTCAGAGGCAAAGGCTTTCGCCAGGCGGCGAAGATCAGGATACGGGTGGACGCCACGTTTCCAATGGACCTGCTCTGCCGCACGCCGGCCATGATTCGCAAGCGGCTGGCCATGGGCGATTGCTTCCTGCGCGAGATACTGGAACAGGGGAGGCCGCTCTATGAAAGCCCTCACCGCTGAGTGGGTTAGCAAGGCTGAGGATGACTGGGACACAGGCCTGGTCGTTTTCCGCAGGCGCAAAAGTCCGAAATACGATCACGCCTGCTTCCACGCGCAGCAGTGCGCGGAGAAATACCTGAAAGCGCTTCTGGTGGAGGAAGGCATCGCCTTCCCTAAGACGCACGACCTGAGGTGCCTGTTGAACATGCTGCCCATCCGGAATGCGGCGTGGGAGGCGTTGCGTCCCTCTCTAGCCAATCTCTCCGAGGATGCCGTGATCTGTCGCTATCCCGGCGAGGTCGCCGACAAGGCGGCTGCCAAGGAGTCCTTGGCTACGGCAAGGCTCGTCCGTGCGCTGGCAAGAAAGCACCTGGACTTGCCGGCATGAGGCGCGCTGAGTTGCCGGAACAGTGACATAGCTATTCGGCTACCCCGGCTAGTTGCGTCGCTGTCCCTGAGACTCCGGTCCTGGTTTGTCAAATAGATACGTGGGTGTCCCCAGAACTACCCCTGGGCGTCCCTGAAACCCTGCGGCCCAACCAACGTTACGCACGGCGTGGCAAGCCGCAAGGGTCAAGAAGGTTTCGGTCGCGTCCCCGAAGCTCCATCCTCGCCGCCGTGCAGCATTCACAATTGACGCCCACTTTCCCCTCGCTACGTTGCTTTTCATGGCAGCAGCAATTAGCCGCGGAAAGAAGCCCTTGCTTGCCGGTTGCCTCCGTTATGGCCTCGCGGTGGTTTTGTGCAACCTGACTGCAATACTCGCTGCCCGTGCCGGCGAAGCGCGGCCCACAACTCCGGCCAAGGGCCTCATACCTTCGCCCGAACCAGGCTGGCCGCAGTGGCGCGGGCCGCGCCGCGATGGCCTCTGCGACGAAACCGGGCTGCTCCAGCAGTGGCCCCCGGCCGGCCCCGAACTGCTCTGGAAAAGCCCCGGCCTCGGACGCGGCTACTGCGCGCCCATCCTCACCGGCGGCCGTATGTACCTGACCGGCGATCTCGGGGAGGACTTGCACATTTTTGCCTTGGACCTCCAGGGCAAGCGCGTGTGGCAAGCGAAAAATGGACGCTCCTGGAAGGGGCCTTATCCGGGCGCGCGGGCCAGTTGCACTTTCAGCGCCGGACGCCTCTATCTGATGAACGCGCATGGCCGCGTGGCGTGTCTGGACGCGGCCACCGGCGCGGAACTCTGGGCCGTGGATGTGCTGGAGCGTTTTGGCGGCAAGGCTCTCACCTGGGGTCTCAGTGAGAATCTTCTCGTGGATGGCGAGAGAGTCATTGTGACTCCAGGCGGCGCCAAGGCGCTCATGGCGGCGCTGGACAAGCTGACGGGCGCCACGGTGTGGACCACTGAAGCGCTGCGGCTGGGCAAGTTGGACGATCCCGCACAGGAACGGTTGCCGGAGCCGGCGGGCGAGTTCGATAACGCCAGCTACTCTTCACCCATTTTGTTCGCCTTGGGCGGCAGACGGCACATTGTGGGTTGTTCGCTTCGCCACTTCTTCGGCGTGGATGCGGATACCGGCCAACTGCTTTGGACGCGGCCCGTGCCCACGCGGTATCAGGTAATTGCCGCCACGCCGGTGCTCGCAGGCGACGCGGTGTTCTGCACTGCGCCGGAAACCGTTGGCGGCGGGTTGTACCGCATTCACACCGAGGGCCGAGCCATCAGCATCGAGAAGTTATGGGCCGCGCCGCTAGACACGTGCCACGGCGGCTTGGTCTGCAAGGACGGCGTGCTGTATGGCTCAGGGTACAGGCGGGAAAAGCAATGGGCGGCCCTTGACGCCCGCACGGGCGCAGTGCGCTGCCAGCTCAAAGACCTGGCCATGGGGTCGGTGCTTTATGCCGATGACCGCCTCTATTGCCTGAGCCAGCAAGGCGAGATGGCCCTGCTCAAGCCCACGCCCACAGCCTTCGAATATGCCGGCCGCTTTCGCCTGGTGCCCGAAATCACGAGCGACGCCTGGACGCATCCGGTCATTCTCGACGGCCGGCTGCACCTCCGCTATCACGAGACGCTTTTCTGCTACGACATCCGAGCCCGGTAAGCCGTGCTTGGGAGTTCCAGGGACATCTCGCTCCGCAAGCTCACTTCACGAGAAAACTGTTCAACTCCATCGGACCCGGCGCGATCTCAAACGTGAGGCGGCCGTCGCTCACTTTGCACTTCACCGGCGCATTCGTGACCAGGTCGGCCACTGTCACTCCATCTTTCCACTCGCCCGGGAGCGACACCGTGAACGTCTTGGCTTTCGTCCCCTTGTGGGCGATGCCCAGGTACACACCGTTGGCGGTGTCATAGCGGCGTACTTTGACCTCGGAATCAGCGGGAGCCACCGCGTCGGCGACGACCTTGCCGGGGATCGCCGGCAGCGCCAGGAAGGCCTGGGCGAAACGGCGGTGTGTATTGATAAAGCCGCGGCCGTAGGTGTAGGTGGTGCAGGTGAGCACGTCCGGGTCGCCATGGAAACAGGCGAGCACCTCCTCGGCCATTCCGAAAGCAGGCCCCCCGGGGGTCAGCTCGCTGGTCTCGTATATGTCACCCTGAACGTTGCGCAGGCCTTCATAATACGTGAACATATTACAGATGGCCAAGCCCTCGCCGGTGCGCCAGTAGTTGATATACGGCTCATTGTCGGCAAGGTAATTCCAATGGACGGGGGCCAGGAAATTGACCCCCTTGACGCCGTGCCAGAGATCCATCGGGGCACGCATGATCGGGTTGGAGGGCAGCATCTTGAGGTAGTCTTCCGGCTTGACCTTGGCGCGATAATCGCTCTCCCGCTTCGCCATCTGCCAGCTCGTCTGCCAGTCGTAGAGGAGAGTGTAGTCCATGGGCACTCCGCCAAGGCCCCAGCCATCCGCCTCCCACTGGTAGTAGTAGAACTTGAGGTCGGGGCGGCAGGACTTGAGCTTCTCGCTGATTCTCACGAGGAACTCGATACGCTTCTTCTGCCACCACTGCTCATACTTCTTGCCGGTGTCCCCGGAAGACGCCCATTTGGCCAGGGCCTTAGCGTCGCCGTTCGGCAAGGCGAGCCCGTTCTCCTTGCAGAAGAATTCGACGTCGAATTTGCTATAGCTTATTTGCATGCGGTCGCAACGCAGACGCCAAAGCAGTCCCTTGAGCTGCTTGTACTGGCCCGCGTACTGGCCGATAAGCTCAGTAATCAACCTCTCGAAGTCCTTCCAGGTTTCCGGGTGCAGGAGGTCTGCGCCCCAATTGGAGTAGCGTCCCGTCCTGGCGGGGCCGCCGTCGGGACCGATGCACCGCGCCTCTTGGGGAAGATCATTGGAGCCGCCGTATTCGACGCGGACGACAAGTCCGACGCTATGTTTCTCGGCGGCGTCGAGGTACTGCTTGTAGATGGCACGCTCCTTGTCGGTGTGCTTGTTGTAGCCGAGCTTGGTCTCCCAGTAGGCGCCAAAGTGCCACTTGTGGATTACGGGCGCCAGGGCATTGAGGCCTTTGAACTTCGCGTGCCGGAGCGCGTCCTCGGCGTTCCATTCGGGCTCTCTTTCCCAGTCGGCCATAAGGGTTCTCTGCGGGGCGTTCTCGGGAAATGTGATTTTCGGGCTCAGTTTATCACTGTCACCGATTTCGTAGAGCTTGATCCTGCTTGCGGCCGCGCCGGTGTCCCAGCCGGAACAGTAGACCCTGCCCCTGTCGAAGAAGCTGATCCAGAAACCGTTGTTGCTCTTGTTAGACCTCGAGCCTCTCCAGCCGTAGTCCGAGCCGTCGGGGAAGACGAGCTGGTCGTACCACTCGAAATTCCCCGAGAGGGGATAAGCCTTGGCGTCAAACTTGTCGCCGGTCATGAAGCCGCCGCCCTGATAGTTCGCGCCGGAGTCTATGTTCATCTGGCAGAAACGGTGTTTGTCCTCGGGGTACTCGACACGGACGAGGTAAGGAGTGTGAGGCTTGATCTCTCTGCCCACCCGGTACATGAACCATTCGTTGTTGTCCGTCTGGCGGTATTTTCGGCCGTTGAGTTCCTGGACGCTCACGCCCTTGATCCAGGCACAGTAGGCCTTGGTTCCAAACCAGCTTTCGCTTATGCCCCCTTCCTTGTAGGGATGCTCATCCTGTGCCGGATCGAGCGCACAGTCTATCTCATCCACCAGCTTGAGCTTGCCGTAGGGGGTGTCTTCATACTTCTCCGGCATTGGAGGCAGCCGCTTCGCGTCGCGTGCGTCATACTTGAACTGTATGGCGTGTCCGCTGAAGACGGACACCGGGTGCCCCTGGGCGTCCTTCAGCATGGCGCTGAAATCAATTCGCTCGGAGTAGTAGAGCAGACGCTGTTCCTCGGGACTAAGCTTGAGCACCGCGCGGCCGATGCCATCGCGGCCCGGCTTGAGCGGTTCTTCCCCGCGGCGAATGTGGCGGTGGAAATAGTCCACGAGATCAAAGGAGAGTGAGGCTGGGCCGTCTCCGATAGCGCAGGCGGGCAAACGAAAGACCAGTTCGAGCGCTTGTCCCGGACGCTCTCCCATGTCGTAAGCAACGGCCAATTTCTCCGCTTCCGGCCCTGTGCCCGCAGGCCGCACGGCAATTGCGCACGCATTGGGATAAACCTTGTAACCTGGAAAAGTCAGGCCGCCGCCCATGCCGCCATTGAACACGCGGACGGCAAGCGTATTGTAAGCTCCGTACCGCACTTCTTCCGGCTTGGCTTCGTAGAGGAGCGGATCGCCAAAGAAACCCGTCTTTTTGACCTCTGCGCCATTCAGGTAGAGAATTCCGGCGTCGTCCGCAGAACCCGTGTGGAAGACCACCGGGAAGCCTTTCCATTCGTTCGGGACAAAAACCTTCTGCCGATACCATCCGACGCCGTCGAGATTCTCAAAGGTCTTTCCCTGGGTTTTCCAGTCAATTCCCACCTCGATGCACTCCCACTGCGAATCATCGAAGTCCGGCTTTTCCCAGCCTTCTTTCAGACCGCGGGCCTTCTCCTCCCACTTGGGATCCTTGGCATCCAGGAAAACATCAGGCATGCAGCGCCAGAGACCCTCGAGACTGATGGCACGCATGGCCGGCGCGTATTGAAAGGAACCAACCCGGAAATCCGCGAAGAGCATCTCCCCTGGGCGCTGGAGGCAGTTGCCGCCTTGCCCGATCGAGATCGCCTTGACGCTATTGGTGTCGCTCATCCCTGCAAATTGGGAAAAGGGGATTATTACTTCCTGCCAGTCCCCCGGCTTCACATAGAAACCCGCACCCCAGCCTTCGCCCCAATTCCCCCACTTCCATCCTCCGGAGTGCAGATGGATGGCCATGTCTCCCTCGGTATTCTCCGTCTTGCAGCGGAAGGCAATATAGTCATACTTGCGGGCCTGCCAGGCTGCCCCGTCCTGGCCTGGCGCAAGCAGAGGCGCCTGTAGAAACTCCGCCATGCCCCTGGGGTTGGCACAGATTATCGCAATGGCGTCCTGGCCCTCGCACGCACCTGGCCTGGCTTCCCATTTCAAGCGGTTGTTCGTGCCCGTATCGAACATGCTAAGGCCCCACCGGGAAATCCTGCTCTTTTCGGTGATATTCAGCGAGAGCGGGGGCTGGGGAGCCGCCGCGGCCGGCTCGGGACGGAAGGGCGCGAAACGCTTGATGCCAAAATTCAACGCACCGAATTGCGAGGCGGCCAAACCGCCCCCCATGTACCAGTTCCAGATGCGCACGGCCACGGAATTCCAATCGCCGAACTTCACCTTTTCCTGCGGCAACGGAAACGAGGCGCTATGGCCGTACGCGGCCACCCCGAGGCTCTCGCCATCCCAGTACACTTCCGCCGCGTCGTCCGGAAAGCCGGCGGACAGCCGCAGGCCCGGCGCTCCCGCCCATTCCTTCGGAACGAAGACTGCCTGGCGATACCAGACCACCCCCATGTGGAAAGCACCGACGGTGTTGATCTGCTTCTCCCAAGGCACGCCGGCTTGGAGCGCGCCCCAGGCCGAGTCGTCGAAGCCAGGTTTCTCCCAACCGTTCGCCTCTCCCTTGGTTCCCCAGGGCGCGCCCTGAACGATCTGGTAGCGCCACCAGCCGTTCATGTCTATCCACGACGTGTTCGGGTCTTCCGGTTTGTACCCCTTGTCGAGCGCGAGCAGACGCGCCTGCCCGGCAGTCCAGCCGCCCTTTCCGCCGGTGCCCGTGACTTTGACGGCGATTACGTTCTCCTCGCCGAAGCGGACCAGCTCGTCCTTGACACCATAGGAGCGTGCGGTCGTTGGGGCCTTCTCCATGCCACCAACTTTGACTCCGTTCCAATAGGTCTCGTCGGAGTTGTCGGCGCTCGGCAGGCAGAGGACGACGTGCTTCCCCTTCCATTCGGCGGGAACGCGAACGCGCGTTCGATACCAGGCAACGCCGGCGTAGTTCTTACCCTGATCCTTCCAGGCCCCGGGGACCTTGATGCTCTGCCAGCCGGTATCGTCGAATGCGGCGCCGAACCATTGGCCGGCCTCGCCTTTCTCCTCCGGGTCCAGGGCGAACTTCCAGCTCCCGTCCGGAGACAAGCCACTGCCGGCGTCGCCGGCAAAGGCGCGCGAGGCGAAGGACAACAGAGCCAACAGAATCACGGCCGCTCCCGCGCCTGAATACATCGGGGTCCCCCCGAAAAACTCCGTCGTCGTTGAGCGGCATCGAATTGCGTTGCGAGGGCTCTCTCGGCGTTCTATGTTTTTCATGATCGAACATCACCCCAAAGCCGACTTCCCGAGACTCAACTGCTTCCGCCGTTCTCCCGCGCCGCCCTTCTCACTGCCCCCGACGGCCCTTCTCGTGGGGGTGCCGGTCTGCGCGCCCCGCGTGCGCGTGCAGAGCGACGACCCGATGGATGGCCACCTCGGGCACGTTCACAGTCACGACGCCCTTGGCGAATCTCCACGTTGGCCGCGCGCCGCCCGGTTCCAGTGTGACGCGCGCCGGACGCTCTGGGCAGCGCACATGAACTTTTACGTTCTGGACTGGCTGGATCTGCTCCACGCACCGGTAGTTCCCGTCCACCGGATGGTTGCCATGCTGGTTGACGAGGTGGACCAGCAACCGCTCCCGGCTGCCGCGCGCGCCTGCGATGCGCTGGCACATCACGATGACTTCAAGCCATGCGGGGGCCTCCACGGCCACGAGCGGCTCGGGCATGGTCAGGCGCAACAGGTTGGCGACAATGTGCTTCAGGTTCCACTGGTTCTTCGCCTGGTAAGCGCGGAAGACCTCGCCGGCCAGGTACGCGGCCCAGCCCTTCCCCACCCGGCGCAAGGTGATCGCCGGGTAACCGCTGTCCTCGCCCACCGGCGACCAGCGCAACAGGAACTTGCCGTCGCTGCGCAGGTAGATGGCGCGCAATCTGGCGAGGCTGCGCACGCCGGCAACGACGGGCCGCGCCAGCACGAATTTCGCCTCCGCCAGATGCGGCATGTCCAGCGTGCCCGCCTTGAGCCTGGGATCGGTGGCCTCGATGTATGCATGCGGCTGCGCATACACGCCTTCCCGGCATACGCCCAGGAGATCCTGCAACGCGAAGCGGCCGGAATCGCGGTACTGGCCGTCCAGTGTGCCGGTCAGCGCAGTGGCCACCAGCACGCCGCCGGCCTGCACCCAGCCGGGAAGCGCTGCCAGCAGGTCCGGTGGCAGATAACGCTGCTCAGGCAGGATGACGGCGCGGAACTCGGACAACCGCTCCAGCAAGGCCTTCTCGTTCAGGAAGTGGTGCGGAATCATGCTCTCGGTGAGCAGTCTGTGCGCGCCGCGCGCAGTCGCTTCATCCAGGTGGAATGCGGCCTCGCCGCCGGCGAGATTGCTGCTGGTGGAGTGCAGCACGGCCACGTTCGGAACAGGCACCGCGCCTGCCAGCACCGGCTCGCGCCGGCGCACGAAGGCCAGCGTCTTCCCGAGTTCCATCATGACTGCCGGCGCGACGTCGAAGTCCTGGCGCATCTGGTAGCCGATCCAGGTCAGGCCGCCATGCGCGATGGCCGTGGCCACTTCCTGCTGCATGGCTACGGCGGGCTTGCAGCCCCAGTCGCCCCACCACTGGAGGAACGCGGAGTTCATGATATCGAAGGGCCTGTTCAGCATGGCCCAATGCGCGCTGAAGTAACTCCCGTTGAAGACCTGGTCTTCGGGGGGAATGTCAGCTACCAGCGCGCCTATGCCGTCCGGCACGGTCTCGGGCATGCGCGGCGCATACACCCAGTTAAAGGACACCACGATGTCTGGCCGCCGGCGGTGAATGGTGTCGCAGATCGCCTGCCGCAGTTCTTTGAACGCCTGCAGCTTCCACGCGACGAAGCGCGCCCACGTGGGGTCCTGCTTATCGCTCGGTATGGGCAGGCCGCCGCTTGCTTCGGCGAACCGTTTCCGGCACGCCCCGCAGAAACACGGGCTGTGCGCGTACGTGCCGTCGAAGAACATGGAGTCCACGCCGTAGTTCGTGACAATCTCCTCGATGTGCGGCAGCATCCACTGCGTGGCGAGCGGACTGAGCAAACAGATGCTGATGCCGCGCGGCTTGTCCTCAGCGTCGCGCTCGATCCAGTCGGGGTGCTCGCGGGCGAGCGGCTCACTGTTGAAGGTGTGGTAGTAGCCAATGGCGCGCAGCCCGCGCTTGTGCAGAGCCCTGACCTGCTCCTCCAGCATGTCCAGCCCCTTGGGCAGGTGCGGATGCTGGTAGCGGATGCGGCCCTTCTGGTAAAAGGAATAGCCGAAGCCGCACTTGGTGAAGACCGAAACGGCCTGTGCGTTGGCCTGCTGCACCCGCTGCGCCCAACGCTCGGCATCGAAGGCCGCGGCCAGCCCGGCCGCGGCGCCGGCGCTGTGGAAATCGAAGAATAGCTTGCGGCGGGACGTCTCGTACCACGATGCAGCCATGATGTCACCTCCGAGGAATGTGCTCGTCAGAACGCCAGCATAAAGCCGCTCAAGCAATTATGAACTGCAAATCCTGGATGATGGACCTGGCTCGGCCGGCGGCAAAGCAGCTTGCAGGAAGGGACTCAAGCCCACAGAATCGCATTCAGCATGAGTCCTCGAAGCGTCTCATTCGCAGGGATGCTCTTTCTCGGGAGCGCCGCCGCCGTTCTCTGGCCCTTGCTCTGGCCTGCCGTGGCCTTGATGGGCGCAGACGAAGGAGTATACGAGGGACGGACTACTCATTGAATCCACCATCGGCTTCGCCTGCAATAACGAGTAGTCCGTCCCTTAGTTTCCAATACAGTTGTGAGGGGCGAGGGGCAGAGAATGGGAAATATGGGAATGATGGGAACAATGGGAGGACTCATCATCATTTTTCCCATCTTTCCCATTCTTCCCATCCACTACCCCTGTGGACGGGAAGGGCCATGAGGGACTGAACGGATACCTTTGAAGAATAAATCAGTATTGTGTCCGCCGATTTCCCAATTCTCATGCGGACCTCTTTCATTTCACAGTTTGCTGAATGCGGTAGAATTGGCTATCGGTCCGCACGAAGATAGCCTTGCCGACGAACGCGGGCGTTGCCACCAACGGCCCGGACAGCGTATTCTCCGCAATCTTCTCGAACTGTTTGCCGGGCTTGAACACTGTGGACAGGCCGTCCTGGCTGAAGACGTACAGCTTGCCGCCCGCGTATGTCGGAGAGGCGAGGAAGCTGCCGTTCAGCTTCTGCTGCCAGATCTGGCCGCCTGTCTTCGCGCTGGAACAGCTCAGCTCACCGGAGTCGGAAACCCAGTAGATTTCCTCGCCCAGCAGAATCGGCGACGACATCACCGGCACGCCGTGCAACGACTTCCAGACGGTGTGCGTCGCGGTTACGTCGCCCTGCCCATCCGCGCGGACAGCCACAAGCTGCGGTTTGATGCAGCCCGTACTGAAGTACACGATGCCGTTGCCAAAGACGGGACAGGCGCCGATGGACCAGCCTTCATGCTTCGCCCGCCACAGTTCCTTGCCCGACGCCGGATCGTAAGACACGGCCCACTTCGCGCCGACCGCGAGCAGTTGCGCCGCGCCGCCGCTGGCAATCTGTATGGGCGATGAGAACGACTTCCGCGTGTCGTTCGCTCCCGTGAGCGGCGGACGGTTCGTTTTCCACATCTGCTGGCCGGTGGCCTTATCGAGCGCCGCCACGTACTGGGCATCGCGGCCGTCGCGCACGAGCACCAGCGCGTTCCCGCACACCAGCGGAGAACTGCCCGGCCCCACCTGGTGATCCAACGGCACCTTCTGCTGCCACACGATCTTGCCGTCCGCCGCGTTCACACACGCCGTGCCGAATGTGCCGAAGTCGCAGTAGAGTCTGCCCGCTTCGAGTACCGGCGTCGGCGTCGCCCAACTGTTCAGCGCGTGCACGGGCGCCGGGTTGTCAACTTCGGCGAGCGTCGTCTGCCAGACAGCCTGGCCGTCGGTTGCGCTCAGGCAGGCCGCGCCGAACGTGACGTGCGGCGCCACCTGCATGTCGTCCGGCCCAATCCTGGTCCGCTTCAGGTTCTGCTCGACGCACGTGGTCAGCCAGATGTGGTCGCCCTGCAGAACCGGCGATGACCTTCCGTGCCAGGGCAGCGCTGCTTTCCAGGCAATGTTCTTGGTCTCGCTCCACTCGGCCGGCGGGTCAGCGTTGGGGGCGATGCCGTCAGCCGTCGGCCCACGGAACTGCGGCCATTCCGCCTCGCTGGCGGCGAGCCGGCACGCTCCACAGAACAGAACAACTGTTGTGGCGGCGATTGCGAGCCTGCAGTTCACTCTTGTCTCCTTGTCAGTTCCTGCATTTCTCTGGAAGGAATCAACCCACATCCTCTGCTGCTTCCTTCCTGCCATGCTCCCACGGCCTCTTCCAATTTCTGCGCCATCGCATCAAGCACGCTATGGCAAACCAGTTGCGCCGTTTATCGCAGGGCGCGTTGGCCCGGCGCTTCGGGAGCCTGTGCTCTGTCTATTCGGCTTCGCGCACCACGCGGAAGCCGACATCGAAGACCCGCTGCCACGGCCAGTAGCTCGTGCGACAGCCCGACCGCGCCAAGTCGGCGCGGTCATACCAAGAGCCGCCGCGCACAGTCTTGCGGGTGCGGGGATCGGCATGCCGTGGGTCGTCGCCGCGAAAGGGATACGGCAGGTAAGCGCTGCTGGTCCATTCGGCAACATTCCCGTGCATGTCGTGCAGACCCCAAGGGTTGGGTTGGTACGATCCGACCGCACCAGAGACCGTGTTCTTGTCGTCAACGGAGTCTATCGCCAAGAACGGTTTGACCTTCTCCATGCCCTGACAGAGCCTGAGAAGAGAGATGTCGGCCAGGTTCGCGAAGGCGGCGGAGTTCGTTCCCAGCGGGCCGAAGTTGAGGGCCGAGTCCGTACCCGCGCGGCAGGCCCACTCCCACTGTGCTTCCGTTGGCAGGGCGAACTTCTTGCCAGTCCTCTGCGAGAGCCAGCGACAGAATGCGTTGGCCTCCTCCCAAGAGACGCGGCAGACGGGCTGGCGGGGCTGGTTCAAGAGTTGGAAATCGCCCCGGCTCCACCTCAGCCACAGCTTGCCCTGGTCGCCACTCTCATGCTCCGGGTCGAAGCAGGCGTATTGCTCATTGTCCACTTCGACCTTCCCCATCCAAAACGGCCGCTCGACCTTCGCCCTGCACAAAGGTCTTTCATCGGGATACCCTGCCGGGTCGCCCATGACGAATTCTCCCGCCGGGATCAGCGCCAACTGCATCTTGACCCCTGCTGCTAACTCGACCTCCATCTGGGTCGTGGCCCCGGCGCTGGCTTGGCGGCGCTTGGCCTCAGCCGCATCGAAAGGCCAACCCGCCACCCGGATGGTCTGGAGCCGTGGTTGCTCGGGCGGCGGCAGCACGGGAGTAACGGGTTCCCGCGCCAACTCGGGAACTGCTTCGGGGTCTTCGTCAGGCCCGCCGTAGCGTCGTCGAGACTCGATCCGGCGCGCGTGGCATTGGCGTGCCGTCGCATTGCCGCGCGCACTGGGGATCTCCAGCCACGTACCATAGGCTGGAGCGTTCATGTCAATCCAGGTAACCAGACGATCCCAGGCTTCTTCGTCGAGGCGGACGTTCTGGTGGCCCTTGCGGAGCATCTGCACCAAGGGGTTGGTGTCGGCGTGGTAGTCGGCTACCGGGAGCACTCGCGGGTCGCCTTCCAGACCGGGACTGCGCACGAACCGGCGCAACGCATAGAATGACGGCGGGAAGGGGGCATCCGATAGCGGCAGGGGTCTGGGCTCGGCACGGCGAAGATCGAGGGGACGCTTGCCATCGGCCTGCGGCTGGCCGTTGTGGCAGCCCACGCAATACTTGTCCAGCACCGGCTGCACTTCGCGGTCCCAACTGAAGCCGCGCACGAGGCCGTACCACGGTGTGATTCGCGACGGTGCGCCGGCCAGCCCGCTGGTGCGGCGGCCCAGCGGCGTGCTGTTCGTGTGCTCGTGGCATCCGACACAGGCGACCACCTCGCCTGGCATGGCTGTAAACCAGCTTCGCATCAACTGCAGCGCCTTCCCCTCGGCGTCCAACGGCTGCACCGCCAGCGGCGTGTTCGCCGGGACCACGAAGTAGGCGGAGCCGTCCTCCGCCACGGGCACGGTGCCCAGGACCCGCCGCACGTCCCAGGGCCCGTCCATGCCAACGTAGTCCTCAATGCCCGAGGTGCCGTAATAGTTGAAGTGGTAGCTGAAGACTCGCAGCTTCTTGACCGTGCCGCGCGGAACGCCCTTGAGACCTGCGCCGGCATAGACGTCCGCAAGATACACCGTAGCTTCCTGGGAGGCCAGGTTGACCCGTTCGGGAATCATCGGGGGACACGGCGTCTTCCGCACAGGCACGGGTTCAAGCAACACACAGCCTTCTTCCTCGTGGAGCAAAACCATATTATCGAACACGTCAACCAGGTAAATGCCCCAGCGCGACTCCCTGGTCGGCCGGCAAGACACGAGGAAATATTTGTCGCTCAGCGGATACGGATGGAGGAACTTCGGCCAGGAACCGTCTGCCAGTCCGTCCACCATGACCGCTTCGACTTTCCGGCCCCAACCCGGGATGCGCTGCACGACCCCTTCCGCCTGGCACCGGCCCTTGGCGACGTCAAACAACACCAGCTCTCCCGCCCGCGCAGTTCCATGATGGCCGGAGATCACGCCCACGAACTTCGTGGGGTGCGCGGGAATGGGCTTGGCATAGAAGATGCGATTCGGCCAGTAGCCGCTGCTGGCGTAGTAGGCCCGTTGCTCGGTGCCGTCGGGGTTGAGGGTGAAGAGCCGCGCGCTGAATGCGTGCGCGATGTCGGTGTACTCCCAGCGCGTGTAAAGGACGCGCCCGTCGCTCATCATCGTGGGGTAGAAATTGTGGTCTTGATCGAAGCACAGGCGCCGTACGTCCGAGCCATCGCTGTTCATCACGTGCAGCGTAGACACTTCGTCAAGCCGCCGCTCACACGGCACGGATTGGAAACACGACGACGAGCCGAAGATGATGCGGCCGCCGGGGAGATAGCACGAGTCGTAGTTATCCACGTCGTCTTCATCCCCACGGGTTACCTGGCGCAGGTTGTTGCCGTCCACGCCGATCTCGAAAATCTGAAAGCGGTTGTGGCTGCCGAGGGAAGAGAACAGCAGCCGGCCGGCGTCGAAGTGCAGATTCATGTCGCCGACAAACACTGGAGCCTGCGGCCTGAACAACGTCGTAAGCCGCCCCTCCGGCCGCACGGGCGACAACACGGCGATCTCGTTGTCGAAGGGGATTTGCCGCAACACGCCCGTGCCTTGGAAGTTGACCGGCAAGCCGTTCAGATGCCCGATTTCATCGTTCGGAAACGGCATGCGCAGAGGGGGCCGCGGCTTGAGTTCCCGCGCGTCCTTCCGCTTCACCAGCAGCAGCCGGTCGAAGTCCAAAAGCGGGTTGGCCAGCAGCGCCTCCGCGCGCAGCACCTCGAACTGCTGCACGGCTGAGAAGAATCGTTCAAGGCTGGCGGCTGCGCTGCCCTGTGGCCGCGCCTCGCTGACGGTCTTCAGCAACTCTTGTGTGCGCTGGAGGTACTCCGGCCCCTTGGCGTAGCCGGAGCCATAGGTGTGCATCAAGTCGGCGATGGCCAGTCGCAGAGCCTGCAGGTCCGAATCTTTCCAGCGCGCCAATGCGTCTTCGATATTCCGTGAATGATGATAGGCGCGGCGGACCGGTTCGAGGCCTGCAAAGTCCTTGACGTTCTTCGCCAGTTCGCGGGCCTGCGCCGCTAACCCGGCCCGAGTGGCGTGGGCATAGCGCTCGGCCAGCACGTTCACGGCTGCGAAGGGCCAATCCTGGGTCCAGATATTGTCCTGCTGCTCTGCCGCCATTTGCCGCAGCGATGCGGGATCAGAGAAGTCGCGCCGGAGCCATCTCCAGAGCCGGTCGCGTAGAGCGGCGCGGGTGTCCACGCCTGCGGTTGCCGCTTCATTACGGGCCAGAGCTTCCCGGCTGGCGGCCATTGTCTCCGGCCACGTGGACTTCTTCGTGTAGTAGCGGTACAGGCCTGCGCCAAGGAACATCTGACAACGGGCAAACGACACCGTACAAACATCGTCGCCAGGCCCGCCGGCTCCGCCCACCAGAGCGGGATATCCCGTGACGTCCTCAGCGCTCCTTTTCCACACCACCATCCAGTCTGCGGGTTCCGCATCGCCATCCAACCACGCCTTGCCCTTGAGCTCCCCAGCTTCCTTGCACAGCTTCATCCAGTACCAGACGCCGGTTCTACAGGGGAACGCAACACCGGGTCCCCAGGCAACATAGTCGTGCACGAACTCCAGCCTGCCCCTATGGAACACCAGGTTGAAACCGTGGGCCGTCACGGGGTCCGAGCAGACACTGATCCCGGCCCGTGCCCACTCGCCATCTTTCCACGAGTCCAGCCGCAGTTTGGCGGAGAACACGGCCTCGTTGGAGACATCCTCTCTGTCCCCGGCCACGATAAGCGCTTTGGTTGGGTCCGCGGGTCTGGGATCGGTCTGCTTGAGACA
>Ga0187861_10003056_pt1 | contig 15116 bp, 16 predicted proteins | sample June2016WEW_10_1_3_FD_132986 | JGI IMG/M metagenome (GOLD analysis project Ga0187861, IMG submission 132986) | Peatland microbial communities from SPRUCE experiment site at the Marcell Experimental Forest, Minnesota, USA - June2016WEW_10_100 | ecosystem: Environmental > Terrestrial > Soil >...
AAAACATCCCAAAACGGTTGCTTACATTCGATCACACAAAGGGCTTTTAAATTTTTAGGAGTTTCATAAATAATAATGTCGGATCGTTTACCACTTTCTTTTGTTTTTGTTTCAACTTCTGCAGCTCCAATCGGAATATTTTTTTCTTTGGCAATTTCATTTATCCAACCGGCTAACTTGGCAGCACAAGTCCATTCGGTTTTATGGGATTCCGAATCAAAAGCGTCAGGTAAACTTGATTTTTTATTTTTTAATCTGCTCATTTTTTTCTAAAACTTGTTTTACAATTCTTCTTGCAATTTCAAAAGCCGCAGCAATGCGGATTATTTTTACATCTCCTAAACCTTTAAATTCTAAAAATTTTTCTAATGGCTGATTCGTCATTCCTTTATATCCGTCAAATTTATGAATAATTTCATTGGCGATTTGCTCTGCAGTTTTTCCTTTTGTTCCAGTGCCAATTAGGATTGAAAGTAATTCAGCATCTGAGAGTTTATCGGCGCCAAGTTCAACAAGTTTTCCGCCAGGGTGACGCCAGCTCAGATCTTGATTTTGTTTTTCATTTTTCATTTATCAAACGAATTTAAAAATAAAACTACCTTTTTCATTTGAATTTTTTATTCGAACAATAAATGTAAAAAAATAAAGTTTAAGCAAGAACCATAATTTATTTATTGCTTAATTATCTTAAGCATAACTCTTGGTTTTGTGGTTTTTACACTTTACTTATTACTTAGGATTAATTCATTTCTAACCCAGTCAGGATAAAGAAGGATACCGCAGCTTCCGGATCTTCAGAACTTCCTCGTAGATTATTTCTTTCAATATGCCAAGATTCGTTTTTTCCGTTGCAGAGATAAAAATCGACGGCAGATGGTTCTTTGCCATCCAGGTATTTTCAAGGTCTTTCAGTGTGAGGTTTTCTTTTTGAACAGGTGTAAGATCGTCCTCATCCTTTTTAACATGGGAATACAGATCGATTTTGTTGAACAGCATGATCACGGGTTTGTCGGAGGCACCTATATCCGTCAGTGTTTGGTTCACCACTTCGATCTGTTCTTCAAAGGCTGGATGTGAAATATCTACAATGTGGATCAGCACATCGGCTTCACGAACTTCATCCAATGTGGATTTAAAAGATTCTATCAGGGTATGCGGCAGTTTCCTGATGAAACCAACCGTATCCGACAATAAAAACGGCAAGTCATGGATCACTACTTTGCGGACGGTGGTGTCGAGTGTTGCAAATAATTTATTTTCCGCAAAGACATTAGATCTGCTGAGGAGGTTCATCACCGTCGATTTCCCGACATTGGTATACCCCACGAGCGCTAATCTTACCAGTTCCCGGCGGTTCTTGCGCTGGGTGGCTTTCTGTTTATCGATCTCCTCCAGTTTTTTCTTCAGTAACGAGATCCGGTAACGCAGGATCCGCCGGTCAGTCTCGATCTCCTGTTCACCCGGTCCCCTGAGTCCGATACCTCCCCGCTGTTTCTCGAGGTGCGTCCACATCCGTGTAAGCCGCGGAAGCAAGTATTCGCATTGTGCCAGTTCAACCTGCGTACGTGAATTTGCTGTCCGGGCGCGCTTTGCAAAGATATCAAGGATCAGGTTGTTACGGTCGAGGATCCTGCATTTAAGTTTCCTTTCGATGTTGCGTATCTGGCTGGGGGAAAGTTCATCATCAAATATGGCAATATCCACTTCATGGAAAGTAATGTAGGAACAAATTTCTTCCAGTTTCCCTTTTCCTACATAGGTTCTCGGATCAGGGAATTCCAGTTTCTGGATGAATTTTTTCACAGGTATACCACCGGCTGTATCCACCAGAAATGCAAGCTCTTCCAGATATTCTTCAACCGTGAAAAGGTCCTGCTGATGATGAGCAACACCAATCAGAATCGCAGTTTCAGAGCCGGAGGCAGTTTCATTCATATTCCCGGTTTATTTGAAATTATAAATTATGAATTGAAACAATCATGATCGTTGATACAACAATCATAATTCACACTCATAATTCATAATTGAATTCAGAAGCTTTTAAAGCCAATGATCTCCCTGACATCGCGGATGGTCTTTTGCGCGCTGGCATGGGCTTTTTCAGCCCCCAGTCCGACCACTTTTTTCAGGTAGGATTCGTTTGCATGCAGTTCCCTGATCTTCTCCCGTAAGGGTTTGGTGAATAAGATCACATCTTCGGCCAGTTGTTTTTTCATATCACCGTAACGGATCTGACAGGTATCGTAAAGATTGCTGAAGTGGGCATAAGTTTCGGGCGCGGAAAGCGTTTTCATCAGGCTGAATAAATTTTCTATAGCTTGGGATTTGGGCTGGTTCATTTCCATGGGACCGGCATCGGTAACGGCACGCATCACTTTTTTCCGGATCACCTGGGGAGGATCGGCCAGGAAAATCGCGCTGTTTTCATTTTCCGATTTTGACATCTTGGGACTGCCATCAAGCCCAGGTATCTTAACCAGATTTTCTTCAAACGTATAAGCTACCGGTTCCGGGAAATAGTCGACATGATACAAACGGTTAAACCGGTTGACGAAGGTGCGGGTCATTTCCAGATGCTGTTCCTGGTCTTTGCCAACAGGCACTTTATGTGCCCTGTGGATTATGATGTCGGCTGCCATAAGGGTGGGGTAGGTGAGCAGTCCGGCATTGATATTCTGGGGTTGCTGGCGGATTTTTTCCTTAAAAGAAGTGCAGCGTTCAAGTTCACCTATATAGGCATTCATGTTAAGCAGCAGGTAGAGCTCTGCTGTTTCCGGAAGATCGCTCTGGATATAAAGAGTTGCTTTTTCAGGATCGAGACCAGAGGCGAGAAATTCCACGAGAACATTCTTGACATTGCCATGAAGGTCTGCAGGTGTAGGATGTGTGGTAAGGGAATGATAATCGGCAATGAAGAAAAAACATTGGTTTTCTTCCTGCATCCTGATAAAACTTTTCAGTGCCCCGAAATAATTTCCAAGGTGAAGCTTGCCCGTTGGCCGAATTCCGCTTACAACGACTGTCATAATTAACGTACGATTTATTATTTCTTTGCGTTTCACGGTACACGGCACACATGAATCATGTGTCGTGAACCGTGTACCGATATTTACATTTTTATCTCGTCTCCTGCCATATTAAAGAAATGATATTCAAGGAAATTGTAAGATGGCATCGGGTGGAGTCTGATTTTTCGCTTGAACCTGAAAAACCATTTCCATTTCCTGTTGAAAAATCCTTTTGTAAAATAGGCGTAGATGTATGGATGTACGCATAGCAACAGGTGTTTCTCATTCTGTTCACGTATGAGGTAACTGAGGTTGTTCTCAATATCGTCGGTTATCAGAATGCTGGGTCGTATCTCGCCGGTACCGTCGCAGGTGGGACATTTTTCCAGGATCTGAACATTCATTTCCGGACGAACCCGTTGACGTGTGATCTGTACTAGGCCGAACTTACTTGGCGGAAGAATGGAGTGCTTTGCACGGTCTTTCTTCATCTCATCCTTGAGGCGGTCATAAAGTTTACGTCGGTTGTTCCCCTGGTTCATGTCGATGAAATCGATCACAATGATCCCACCCATGTCGCGCAGCCTTAGCTGGCGTGCCACCTCGGTAGCTGCTTCCAGGTTCACTTCCAGCGCATTGGCTTCCTGGTTTTGTTCGGAGTTGACACGGTGCCCGCTATTGATGTCAATCACATGAAGGGCTTCGGTATGCTCAATGATCAGGTAGGTACCGCTTTTTATGGTTATCGTTTTCCCGAAAGAAGCCTTGATCTGTTTGTCGATACCATAATGTTCAAAGATGGGCGTTTTCCCCGAATGGAGTTTTACGATGTTAACTTTCTCCGGGGCTATCTTCTGGATGTAACTCCGTATCTCCTCGTGTAGAACAGGGTCGTTGACAATGATGTTGTTAAAATCTTCATTCAGGACATCCCGCAAGATGGCGGAGGTACGGTCAATTTCGCCGATGATCTTCTGGGGTGCTTTGGCCGTATGTAACTTTTGTGATGTGAGCTCCCATTTTTTATATAGGTTCCGGAGGTCACCATCGAGGTCGGCAACTAATTTGCCTTCGGCAACGGTACGAATGATCACACCACAGTTTTTGGGTTTGATGCTCGCAATGAGACGTTTGAGCCGGTTCCGTTCTTCGGGGCTCTTGATTTTCTGTGAAACCGAGATCTTATCGGAAAAAGGCATCAGCACGATGTATCTCCCTGCAAATGAAAGCTCGGAGGTTACCCGCGGTCCTTTTGTGGAAATGGGCTCTTTTGCAACCTGTACAAGGATTTGCTGGTTGGGTTTCAGCACATTATTGATACGTCCCGATTTTTGGATGTCTTCTTCCTTCTTTTGTTCTCCGATGGAAAGTCCCGGGACATTGGAGAAGCCCGATTTGATGTATTTTAACAGGGAGTTGATCTGGGGGCCCAGATCAAGATAATGAAGAAATGCGTCTTTGCCATACCCTACATCCACAAATGCAGCATTCAGCCCGGGCATGATCTTCTTGACTCTTCCAAGATAAATGTCGCCGACGGCAAATTCGCTATTCGATTTCTCCTTATTTAATTCAACGAGTAACTTTTCCTCAAGAAGCGCAATTTCAACCTCACTGGAGGTCGAATTAATGATTAATTCCTTATTCACTCTTCATATTTTTTAATTCCTGTTCACGGGCGGGTTGCCGGTGATGTCAATGACCTAAGGAATTGTAGCAGGCAGTGGGTGAGGAAAGAACATATGATCCCTGCGCCATGCTGCATAAAACATCAGGACGCAGAAGTCGGCTGTTTACTTTTTCTTATGTCTGTTCTTACGCAAGCGTTTTTTACGCTTGTGAGTAGACATCTTGTGTCTCTTTCTTTTTTTACCGCTTGGCATGATTGTAATGTCTAATAATTTACTTCGCTTTAACAGTTGATTTCACCTTGTTAACGAAGGTTTTTGCAGGCTTAAATGCCGGAATGTTGTGAGCGGGGATGATGATGGTGGTGTTTTTGGAAATGTTCCTTCCTGTTTTCTCTGCCCTTTTTTTAATGATAAAGCTCCCGAATCCTCTTAAATAAACGTTTTGTCCTTGGATCATGGAGTTCTTCAAAGTTTCCATAAAAGCTTCAACAGTTGCCTGAACGGCTACTTTTTCGATTCCTGTTTTATTAGCGATGTCTGCTACAATTTCTGCTTTTGTCATGTTGATAAAAATTAGTTATAATATTAATTATGATGTTTTTATTAGTCAAAACGGGGGTGCAAATATAGAATATTTTTGATTGACAAGGAAATAAATTCACATTTTCATTAATGTGTAAAATTTTTCAGATAGGATTTTTGTGAATGAATCCATGCATTCCGGCCACTGAAATTATTTTATATGTACTTTCGGGATGACATCCGGATATGCTCAGAATAAATTCTCGAACATTCGATTAACGATTTTTGAATTTCGATCTGATTTCACAGCTCGTTGATCAATATTCGATTGTTCAAAAAAAGAAGAAAATGAATTTCACGATGATCCTTTTAAAGTGGTACAAGAAGAATAAAAGGGATCTTCCCTGGAGGAGAACCAACGACCCTTACCGGATCTGGGTATCTGAAATTATACTTCAGCAAACCCGGATCGAACAGGGTTGGGATTATTACCTGCGCTTTCTTCAGAAGTTTCCAGATCTCCATGTATTGGCCGAAGCAAAAGAAGAAGATGTGCTGAAACTCTGGCAGGGACTGGGCTATTATTCTCGTGCCCGCAACATACATGCTGCCGCGAGGGAGATCATGACCTTCCATCGGGGCATATTTCCCAAAACCTACGATGGGATCCGGAAACTGAAAGGAATTGGTGATTACACTGCAGCTGCCATCTCTTCAATCGCCTTCGGAATTCCCTCACCGGTTTTGGATGGAAATGTCCTTCGCTTTTTTTCTCGCTTCTTCGGGATCGGGGAATCCGTCGACACCCAAAAAGGAAAAACTGTGGTTCTGGAAAAAGCAAAAAAACTGATCAGTCATGAGCGTCCTGGCGACTTCAACCAAGCCATCATGGAGTTCGGGGCATTGCAATGCAAACTAACCCCGGATTGTAAAATATGCCCACTGAAATCAGGTTGTGTGGCTTTCAGGGGAAACCGCATTGCTGAATACCCGGTTAAATCAAAAAAACAAGGACAGCGCACCCGTTATTTTCATTACCTCTTCATCACAACCGGAAAAGGAAAAAAACGCTCGGTCTTCCTGAAGAAAAGAACCGGCAACGATATCTGGAAAAACCTTTTTGATTTTCCACTGATTGAAACAGAGAAAGCAGTAAGCCTCAAAAAGCTGGTCCAGTCAAAAAAATGGAACGATCTTTTTTCTAAAAGGAAGGTGGAATTGTTGAAGGAATCTAAGGCCTACAGGCACATTCTTACCCATCAGGTTATCGTTACAAAGTTCTATCATTTGGAAATATCACCTCATGCCAAGTTACCATTTCTGAAAGTGCATATTACTGAAGTCGGAAAATATCCGGTTTCAAGGTTAGTAGAAAAGTATCTATTAAAAGAACTGGTGAACTGGTGAATTGGTGAACTGGTGAGTTTTCTTCTGCAAAAACCTGCGGGAAATATTTGAAGTCTGGTTTTTTAACCGCAAGGACGAAAGGTTTTACGAAAAGAACGCAGAGAATCCCCGATGCCATGCCCTATACACACACCCACACATCCAGCATCCAGCATCCAGCATCCAGCATCCAGCATCCAGCATCCAAATTATCCATAAACTATTTTCAATTCTCAATTAATAATTTTACTTTTGCCGCACAATCAAAGTTGAATCACAAGATGGACGACGGACCGGCGAAACGAAACGAAAACAACAACCTGCTCTCCGTAGGGATGTCCAGCTTGCCATAACCGCAAGTTGTCCCTTCCGGTCAGCACAACGAAGGAAGGAGGCATCAATGACATTACAGACCACTTTCTACTTAAGCCAGATCCTTGGGAAAAAATTTATTTCTCCCGAAGGAAAGATCCTTGGCATAATACGGGATTTTCTTATCGACACTACAATACAGGCAGGCCCTGATCCTGAACCCATACGGCCACGTGTTATCGCCGTGAAAGTAAAGGCTGGCAAGGAAGCAAAGATCTATGATTTTGCCACTTTCGAAGTAAAAAGATTCAAACAAAAACTACAGGTGACCTGTTATGAAGTGCACGAAACTGCAGAAGAGATTGGTCCCAACTGCCTCTGGCTGGCTGAAAATATCCTGGATAAGCAGATCGTGGATATCAACGGGCGAAAACTAGTACGCGTGAACGATGTCAGGATGGTGATGATCCCTTCAGGCACCTATGCAATAGCCGTTGATGTAGGCATCGCAGGACTTCTCCGGCGTATCGGCATTGGTTGGGTACTCCAAACTGCCCTGGATCCCGTGAATGTCAGCATTCCGGGAAAAATGATTCTTTGGGATGACATTGAAACTGTTGATTTTTCCAATTCAAGCATCAAGCTTTCAAAATCATCCTCCAAACTGCATATGCTTCATCCTTCCGACCTGGCCGATATCATCGAAGATCTCGATCGGGCCACCCGCACTTCCATCTTTGCCTCATTGGATGAAGAACAGGCTGCCGACGTACTCGAAGAACTCGAACCTAAAGCCCAGATCGAAATAGCAGAGAGCCTCCCGGTTGAAAAGATGGCCGACCTGCTCGAAAAAATGCCTGCCGACGAAGCTGCCGACCTGCTGGATGTTCTGCAAGAAGAAAAAGCCATCAAGATCCTGGATGAGATGGAAAAAGAATCTTCCGAAGAAGTCAGGGAATTGCTCGAATACCCGGATAAAGTGGTTGGTTCGATCATGACCACCGACTTTCTCACTTTTAAGGAAGATATGACCGTTGAAGAAACCATCAACGAAATACGCAAGGAACATCCTGAGCCTTCAAACATCTATTCAATTTTTGTTACGGATAAAAATAATAAGCTGGTTTATGCCATATCCCTTATGGAGCTGATCATTGCAAACCCATCCTTAACACTTAAAAAGATTAAAAAGCAGAAACTCCTTACGGTTTTCGACCAGGACAAGGTGGATTCGCTGGCCGAGCTATTTTCAATGTACAACCTGCTTGCCGTTCCCGTTATCAATCGCGACATGGAATTGGAAGGAGTCGTGGTAGTGGAAGACATCGTGGAAGATTTATTAAACCGGAGAAAAACCCGTTAATTTCAGGGAGGAGTCGGGATGGCCATTGCGATGAGAAGAAAATCGATCTGGCGGAATGTTGCTTTGTTCCTGGCGATTCTCGGACCAGGTATCATCACCGGCAGCGTGGATAACGATGCCGGCGGGATCACCACCTATTCCGTGGCTGGCGCCTTATACGGCTATAACCTGATCTGGACCCTCATTCCTTCGTTCCTCGTGCTAATCATCATTCAGGAAATGAATGCCCGGATGGGGATCGTCACCGGGAAAGGCCTGGCAGACCTGATCCGGGAGAATGCCGGTGTGAAAATTACCTTTTTTATCTTCATCGGATTACTGATAGCCGATATCGGTAACACAACTACTGAATTTGCAGGGGTAGCCGGCAGTCTCGGGATCTTTAGCGTGAGTAAGTACATTTCTGTTCCTACTGTAGCAATTATAGTCTGGATCATGGTGGTGAAAGGAAATTACAAGATCGCAGAAAGAATTTTTCTTGTATTCAGCGTTGCATTGCTGATGTATGTGGTCTCTGCATTGATGGGAAAACCGCACTGGCAGGAGATCGGGCATTCTATTATCCATCCCGAGATGAAAATAAATTCCCAAGGCATCGAAGTGATCATCGGGATCATCGGTACAACCATCGCCCCATGGATGCAGTTTTATATGCAATCGAGCGTGATCGAAAAGGGATTGAAGATACGGCAGTACAAGTATATTCTCATGGATATCATTGTCGGCTGCCTGGCAACCGTGGTCGTTGCTTTCTTTATCATGGTGGCCTGCGCTTCCACTTTGCACATTAACAACATCGTGATCAATGAAGCGAAAGATGCGGCAATGGCACTGAAACCATTAGCCGGTGCGATTTCGTCACAGGTTTTTGCCTTTGGACTATTCATTGCTTCGATCTTTTCTGCCACCATTTTACCGATTGCTACAGCTTTTTATGTTTGTGAGGCCTTTGGATTCGAAGCCGGGATCGACAAGAAATGGAAAGAAGCTCCTCAATTTTACTGGCTTTACACCGGCATTATAATACTCGGGGCAATTATAATTCTCATTCCCAACGCTCCACTGATTGCCATCACAATATGGTCGCAGGTTCTCAACGGAATGCTTCTTCCTGTGGTTTTGCTTTGTATGATCCTGCTGGTAAATAATAAAAAAATTATGGGGAAGTATGTAAACAAGCCGTTTCAGAATATTATCGGATGGAGCTCAATTGTAGTCCTGGTAGGATTATCCGTCACACTGATCCTGATGCCGCTCTTTAAATAATGCCCGGATAAAAAAAAACCGACCAAACCATATTACCTTTTCATTTTTGACCGATTAATGTGAAAATAATGAAACCGGCCGGACATTATTTGTACATTTGTTCACGGAGTAATTAAAAAAAAAAGAAAAATCATGGCAACAGGAATCAACAAAGTGATCTTGATCGGGAACCTCGGAAAAGATCCGGATATCATGCGGTTGGAAAGTGGCGTTAAAAAAGCATCATTTTCACTTGCAACGACAGAAGTTTACAAGAACAAAGAAGGTGCAAAAACAGAGCATACCGAATGGCATAACATTGTGCTATGGAGAGGGCTTGCAGAAGTGGCCGAAAATTACCTGAAAAAAGGTAACACGGTTTACATTGAGGGACGGATCCGCAGACGCGAGTATGAAGATAAAGAAGGCCAAAAACGCTTTATTAACGAAATTCTTGGCGATGCGATGATCATGCTGGGCGGCCCGAAACGCGAAAGCGCACCCGAAGGAAACGCTCCAATCGTGACTGAAAAGGAAAATGGCAACATAGAAACAACCACACCTGAGGATGACCTTCCCTTTTAGCAGTTTATGAGTTGGTGAGCTGATGAGCTAATGAGTTGAAGAGTTAAAAAAAAGTATTAACTCATGAGCTCGTGAGCTCATTAGCTCATCAGCTAATTTAGTTGCACACGAATGAGAATAAACCGATTCTTTTTATTAGCAATAATCCTGGTCGTACTCGCTTCCTGCCAGAATAGCTATGTTCCAAAGCCCCGTGGTTATTACCGGATCGATTTTCCAGTAAAGGAATACCGGTTGTTTGATACCACTTTTCCCTATACCTTCGAATACCCGGTATATGCAAAGATCGTTCGCGACAGTTCCCGTATGGCAGAACCCTACTGGATCAACATTGTTTACTATCCATATAATGCCCAACTGCATATAAGTTATAAAACCATCAACAAAAACCTGGCTACCTATCTCAACGATTCACACACCCTGGTGAATAAACACATTCCGAAAGCCAATGCCATAAGCCAACAGGAATATGTTGACACGGTTGAAAATGTGTTTGGGCTGGTATATGAGATCACCGGTTCTGATGCAGCATCCACTTATCAATTCTACCTGACCGACAGTACCAGGAATTTTGTCAGGGGTGCCCTTTACTTTGATCTTGTACCAAACAATGATTCCTTAGCGCCGGTCATTGACTTCCTGAAAAAAGATGTCAAACATATGATCACGACTTTCAGGTGGAAAAAGAGCGGCAGGCATTCAGCATTCTGAATTTTGAATCCCAGGTGTCACAAATTATTTGCAACTTTGCATTCATCAGAAGAGTAAGAATCATGGATCATATCTGCAAAATTAAAATCCATGAATGATTTCATCCTGAGTGTAACAGTCTCACCGGTAATATCAGACGAATCATCATTCATTAAAAACAACCTTTTCCTATGATTGAAACGATAAAACTCGGGACTCTTCGCTGGTCGCATCTTTTCCGACCAACAGAAGAGGAATTACAGGCATTACAGGATCACTACCATTTTCATCCTCTTGATATTGAAGACTGCAAAAGCCCTGTAAACCTGAGGCCAAAGATCGATATCTATCACGATTATCATTTCCTGATCCTCCATTTTCCATCTATGGATATACAGGGAGAATTTGTTGAAGCCAAAGAAATCAAGGTTTTCTGGGGAAAGGATTTTCTGATCACCATGGGCAAATCACACTGGCTGATCAAGGAATTGTTCAAACAGGAGCAAAATGAAACTCTTGCCGGACAAAAAATGACAATTGAATCCAGTGATGCATTGTTATACAAGATCCTTGAATACATGATTGAAGATACCCGGAAGTTGGTAGATCTTATCGACCAATCAGTAGATACTTGTGGTAAGGAACTTTTTAGTCGTAAACCGGAAAAAACAATTGAGAAAATTTCGATCACACGGAAAAATGTCATTCTTCTCAATACGATCTTAAAACCTCAAATGAACTTATTCAATAAACTACAAAGCGGTGCTATCAGGGGGTTTGCCGACAACATGGAAAATTACTGGGGAAATATCATGGACTCCTACCAGCGTGCCTGGGACATCATCGAGGACGACCGCGAACTGATCATAGGGTATTCAAAAACCTTCGATTCCCTGCAGGTCAACAAAACCCATGAAATCATGAAAATACTCACACTGATCGCTTCCATCTTTCTTCCCCTGACTTTTTTTGCCAGCGTTTTCGGGTTGATGATCAAACTGCCTGTCAGGGAATACATGCAGTCTAATCTAATCATTTCAGGAGTAATGTTAGGGATTGCCTTGTTCGTGGTAATCTATTTTAAGATCAGAAAATGGATGTAGCTCAGTGATCTTTGTTCATGACTTCCATCTGCCGTTGGATGGATTCTTCGTGCAGCGCTTCCAACAGTTTTAACAGGAATTCCCTTGATAAACCTATTCGCACGCCAGTATCTACGCGGTTGTGGATGATCCGGCTCCAACGTTTCAACTGGAGAATGGTTATGTTGTTTTCTTTCTTGTATTTCCCGATCTCTTCCACGATATTCATCCTCCGGCCGAGAATGTCAATCAGTTCTTCATCCAGTTTATCGATCTCCGAACGAAGTTCTTCCAATTTATTCTCAAATTCGATAGTCCCATGTTTCTCACGGATGACCAGTCCTGAAAGCAACTCTCTCAGTTGAACTGGCGTGATCTGTTGCTCTTTATCGGTAAGGGCCTCTTCCGGTCTTATGTGGACCTCGATCATCAGCCCGTCCATTTCCAGGTCGAGGGCTTTCTGAACTACCGGGAACAGCAAACTGGTTTCCCCGCAGATATGGCTGGGGTCAACCAGAACAGGAAGTTCGGGGTATAATCGTTTCAATTCGATCGGGATCTCCCACATGGGAGCATTCCGGTAAGGAGTGTGGGTAAAAAATGAAAATCCGCGGTGGACAGCAATGAGTTTCCGGATGCCAGACTGGTTAAGTCTTTCCAGAGCCCCGATCCAGATCTTGATGTCCGGGTTCAGCGGATTTTTGACCATCACCGGGATATTGACGCCACGGAGAGCTTCACTGATTTCCTGGATCGAAAACGGGTTTACAACAGTACGGGCACCGATCCACAGGATATCGATTCCATGGCTGAGCGCTTCTTCTACATGCCGTGGATTGGCGACTTCTACTGTAGTGAGCAGACCGGTTTCGGCTTTCACCTTTGCGAGCCATACAAGTCCATGCTTGCCCACTCCTTCGAATGAACTCGGCCTTGTGCGTGGCTTCCAGAGCCCCGCCCGGAAAACCTTGATCTGCGGGATCTTTGCAAGTTCTCTTGCCGTCGACATTACTTGTTCTTCCGATTCGGCGCTGCAGGGGCCTGCAATGACAAAGGGCGGCGATTCCACCGGCAACCATTTGCTCATGGAAAGTATGTCAGGAAAAACATTCATATTACCGTTTTTCTTCGGGTTTGCTTTTCAGATTTCAGCAAGATTGAATCCATTTGTAAAAGTAACAAAAAAACCCTTTGCCGGAAACCGGTATTTCCCGTATTTTTGCGGGTTCAACACCGATGTTCACATGGAAAAGATGCAACAGGCAAAAATCCGCGATCTGCTGAGGTCAAAAGAAACAGGAAAAGAATGTTTGGTAAGAGGATGGGTCAGGACAAAAAGAGGAAATAAGAACATCACCTTTATTGCACTCAATGATGGCTCGGTCATTCATACCATCCAGGTTGTGGCTGAAGTAGCACAATTCAGTGAAGAACTGCTGAAACAGATCACTACCGGCGCCTGCATCGAAGTGATCGGAACCCTAGTCAATTCACCTGCATCAGGACAACCCGTCGAGATCCAGGCAAAGAAGATAAAAGTCTTTGGAACCTCTGATCCGGAAACCTACCCCTTGCAGAAAAAAGGACATTCCCTTGAATTTCTCCGCGAGATCGCACACCTGCGCCCGCGTACAAATACCTTTGGTGCCATCTTACGCATCCGCCATGCGATGTCATTTGCCATCCATAAATATTTTAATGATCACGGATTTTATTACCTCCATACGCCCATCATCACGGGATCTGATGCGGAGGGTGCAGGGGAACTGTTCCGCGTTTCCATCCTTGATCCGAAAAATCCTCCTTTGAAACCCGATGGTTCCGTTGATTTTAATGAAGATTTTTTCGGGAAAGAAACCAAACTGACTGTCTCTGGGCAGCTCCAGGCAGAACTTGGGGCATTGGCCTTGTCACTGGTTTATACCTTCGGCCCTACGTTTCGTGCCGAAAACTCAAATACTCCCCGCCACCTGGCTGAATTCTGGATGATCGAACCGGAAATGGCATTCTACGATATCACAGATAACATGGACCTGGCGGAAGATTTTCTGAAATATCTAATCAGCTACGCCCTTGAAAATTGCATGGATGACCTGGAGTTTCTCAACAAAATGTACGATACCGAACTCATCAAACGTTTGAAATTTATCACCGAAAACGACTTTGTTCGCTTAGGTTATACCGAAGCGATGGAAATCCTGAAAACTTCCGGGCAGACTTGGGAATTCCCGGTTGACTGGGGAAGCGACTTGCAGGCCGAACACGAACGCTACCTGGTTGAAAAGCATTTTCACAAACCGGTTATCCTGACCGATTTTCCAAAGGAGATTAAAGCGTTTTACATGAAAATGAATGAGGATAACAAAACGGTTCGCGCCATGGATGTGCTGTTCCCGAAGATCGGGGAGATCATTGGCGGTTCCCAGCGTGAAGAGAACCTGGAAAAGCTTACAAACCGTATCCATGAACTCAATATCCCCGAAAAGGATGTTTGGTGGTACCTGGATACGCGGAAGTTCGGAACAGCGCCGCACAGCGGCTTCGGACTTGGATTTGAAAGGCTGATTCTTTTTATGACGGGAATGAGCAACATCCGCGATGTGATCCTGTTTCCGCGCACGCCAAAAAATGCGGAATTCTGAGAAAATATTTTTTCAAAAAAAAAATTTCTCAATAAATCCTATTACCTTTTCGATTTTAGCCGATTAATGGGAATAAAACTTTTTCCTCTAAGGCTAGTTTAATGTTTTTTGGAATTACACCGAGGGACACAGAGAGGGCACAGAGGATCACAGAGAAACATTATGGAGATTAATGAGATTACCCGGAAAATCATTGGCTGTGCTATAGAAGTGCATAAACATCTTGGTCCGGGATTATTGGAATCTGCTTATACGGAGTGCATGATTTTTGAATTACAGAATTCCGGTTTAAGAGTTGAAACTCAAAAGCCTGTCCCGGTTATTTATAAAGAAAAAAAATTAGATTATGGATATAGGATTGATATCCTGGTTGAGGATACAGTGCTCATTGAATTAAAATCTATTAATGCGTTCAATCCAGTCCATGAAGCCCAGATTCTGACCTATATGAAATTTGCCGGAAAGAAAATCGGCTTGCTGATCAATTTTAATGTAACCATGCTCAGAAACGGATTGCGTAGATATCGGTTATGACCGCCTCTGTGAAACTCTGTGCCTTCTCTGTGTCCCTCTGTGTAATACCAAAGCGGGAAAGTGTTTGCAACCGGATAGATAAAAATGATCTTTCATTAACTGAATTATTATAAATC
>Ga0187861_10003063_pt1 | contig 15094 bp, 12 predicted proteins | sample June2016WEW_10_1_3_FD_132986 | JGI IMG/M metagenome (GOLD analysis project Ga0187861, IMG submission 132986) | Peatland microbial communities from SPRUCE experiment site at the Marcell Experimental Forest, Minnesota, USA - June2016WEW_10_100 | ecosystem: Environmental > Terrestrial > Soil >...
GGAATGGCTCGCTTCCGAATTTCAGGATAAAGACCAGCGCAATGCCATCATCCAGGACGTCGCCCTGACCTACGCCGAGTTGGCAAAATGGGAGGCGCGGCTCGTGCGCTTGCAGCAGGACGACGCCCAGGCGCAGCAAATGGAACAGGCGGTGACCGAGCGCGTGCAGGAAGGCGTCGATAGCAACGTGGACTTAAACAAAGCCAAACTCACGGCGGCACGAGTGCGGCTTCACCGAGCCGAGGCGCGCGGCAACGCCGATGTCCTGCGGCGGCATCTCTCAACCCTCACCGGCTTGCCAGTTTCCACCATCGCAATCGCGCCCGAAACCATTCCGGGTTTGCCGCCGGTCGCGGTGGAGGACGATCTTTCGGAGAAAGCGGTCGCCACCAGCCCCACCGTTAAGATCGCAGAGCAGCACTCTCTGGCGGAAGCGATGCGGGCTTCAGGCGAGCGTCGCTCCTTATTGCCGTCGATCGATTTCTCCGCCCAGTATGCGCGCTTCTCCACCTTCAACAACTACAGCGTGTACTTCCCACCCCATACATTTCAGGTGGACAATGCCACGATTGGTTTTGGCATCAAGATCCCGATCTTCAACATGAGCCAGCGTGCCCGAGCCGACGCGGCTGAAGCCGAAGCCCTCAAGGCAAAGAAGCAGGCGGACGCGACTCGCAATCAGGTGGCGGAAGAAACTCTGAAGCTTCAGCGCGCGGCTGAGCAACTCGAGGCTGCCCGTGAGGTGGCCGAGTTGGAATATCAACTGGCGCAGTCGGGCCTCGAAGCCGCTCAAACCAGAATCGACGCCAAGACCGGCACCTGGCACGAATTGGCCGATGCACGGGTACAGGCAGCCGAACGTTTTCTGCTTTTTCAGGATGCCGATTTTGAATACCGACGCGTCCGCATGAACCTGCTGCGAGCCACCGGAGACCTGGAGAAATGGGCGCTGCCAGGCACCGCTGCCACAGGCCTGACGTCAAAATGACGCATCCAACAATATAGCCAGCCGCTGCCCGTTTCTCGCATCTTAGTGCGCACCAGCGACCTTCGGGCGCGCTCCTTTTGCGCCTTTGAGCTGCGCTAAGGCAAACTTGAACAAGAATTTTCACGCTTCCGGCGCAATCGGAGATGTACCTGAATGGTAGCCTCCTGTGGGTTTTTGCGCATCCAAGAATGCTAGAATAGAGACTCCCACTATGCCATTAAAAACACTGTTTTTGAATCCGCCTTCGTTTGAGAATTTCGATGGGGGCGCAGGTTCGCGCTGGCCCGCCACGCGCGAGATCGAATCCTACTGGTATCCGGTCTGGCTGGCTTATCCGACGGGCATGCTCGAGGGCGCGAGGTTGCTCGACGCCCCGCCTCACCACATCACGGCGGAAGAGACGATCCGCACTTGCAAGGACTACGAATTGCTCGTGCTGTTTACGAGCACTCCCGGATTCGCCGGCGACGTCCGCATCGCGGAGGCCATCAAAGACAGCCATCCCCACATCAAGATCGCCTTTGTCGGACCTCACGTGAGCGTGCTGCCCGAGAAGTCGCTGATGGAGGCAAAGGTGATCGACATAGCCTGCCGCAAGGAATTCGACTACTCCATTGTCGAATATGCGCAGGGCAAGCCCATCGAAGACATTCTCGGCATTTCCTATCGCAAGAATGGACACGTCCTCCATAATCCTGACCGGCCGACGATCGAGAATCTGGACGCCCTGCCGCATGTGACCGACGTTTATCGCCGCGACCTGGACGTCCGCCGCTACAATGTGCCATTCCTGCTGAATCCGTTCGTTTCGCTGTACACCACCCGCGGATGCCCGGCGCAGTGCACTTTCTGCCTCTGGCCCCAGACTCTCAGCGGACATCCGTGGCGCAAACGCTCCACTGATGACGTGGCGCGTGAAATGGCCAAGGCGAAAGATTACTGGCCGTACGTGAAAGAATTTTTCTTCGACGACGACACTTTCAACCTGCAGAAGGCTCGCACCATCGAATTGTGCACCAAACTGAAACCGCTGAAGCTGACCTGGTCATGCACGTCGCGCGTTACCACCGACTTCGAAACCCTCAAAGCCATGAAAGACGCGGGATGCCGCCTCCTGATCGTGGGCTATGAATCGGGCGATCCACAGATTCTGAAGAACATCAAGAAAGGCGCGACCGTCGAGCGCGCCCGCCAGTTCACCAGGGATTGCCACAAACTCGGGCTGGTCGTCCACGGAGATTTCATTCTCGGCCTGCCGGGAGAAACTCGCGAGACCATCAAGAACACGATCAAATTCGCCAAGGAACTCGACGTGGAAACGATCCAGGTTTCGGTGGCGCACGCTTTCCCGGGAACTGAACTGCATGAATCCGCGGTGAAAAATGGTTTCATGACCAGCGAGACCAAGATGGTGGACGACCTCGGGCACCAGATGGTGCAGATCGAATATCCGGGTCTGCCGGCGACGGAAATTCTGGCCGCAGTCCACGATTTCTACGACGCCTATTATTTCCGTCCCAAGGCCGCGTACCGCATTTTGAGGAAAGCGATGTTCGACAATTCCGAACGCAAGCGCTTGTACAAGGAAGCGCGGACCTTCCTTAAACTCCGCGCCCAGCGCCACAAGTGGGTCAAGGAAAACCGCGGCAAGGAAGAAGCTCCTGCCCCCGAACCGGCCAAAGCTTAGGGGACATCGAGGCATTAAGTCATTGAGGCATTTCGCAAACTCAAGAACCTTTGATCTTTAATGATTCAATGATTCAATGTCTCAATGATTCAATTGGATCGGTAAGTGACATTTCGCAAATACCTCGTCCTGGCCGGAATCACCGTATTCAGCACCGCGGGTGATTCCCTGCTCGCTCGCGGCATGAAAGAACTCGGTGGCATTTCGCTGCACAACTTTTCCAGCCTGCTGCTGGCCATCCTTAACCCCTGGGTAGCCACGGGAATACTTCTATTGCTGGCATTTTTTTCCTGTTACATGTCCGCGCTTTCGTGGGCTGACCTCACCTATGTGCTGCCCGCCACATCCCTCTCCTACGTGCTGGTCGCGCTGGTCGGTCACTTCCGTCTTCACGAAGAAATTTCGCCGACGCGCTGGCTCGGAATCGCGCTGATCGCCGCCGGAGTGGGCTTCGTCGCCGCCGGTCCGTCGGTCACGCCCAGTCGCCGTCGCCAGGATAAAGACAAGACTTCCCCGGAAGTTGCCGGAGTCAAATCATGGAGGTGAAGTCATGAGGTTGACCTATGAATGAACTCAACGCCTGGGCCGCGATTGGTTTCATAATTCTGGCCTCGACCACTGGGGACGTGCTGCTTTCCTACTCCATGAAACAAGTTGGTGACGTCGGTGAACTCTGGCGGCGGCGCGGAGTGCTGGCAGTGGTTGGTCGCGTGCTTACGACGCCCACATTCGCGCTCGGCTTGATGGCGATGGGGGTTGCGTTCTATGGCCTGCTCTTTGGCCTTTCCTGGGGAAATCTGAGTTTGGTTGTCCCTGCTTCGGCCTCGCTCACCTTTGTGGCCAACGCGGTGGCCGCGCGCATCTTCTTGCACGAACGCGTGGGGCGCCGGCGTTGGGTTGCAGCGTTGCTTGTAGCAGCGGGCGTGGTGCTGATGGCAATTTGAATTGCCCTAACCGAATAAATCGACCGCAATCACAAAGGGCTGCGATTCCACGATCCGATTTTGGCCGGCGGATGCAGGTTGGTTCCGCTCCGAACTTTTTCCCGAACGCTCTCCCGAACTTTCCGCCGATCCTTCTCCCGAACTCTCGGCTGTCAAGATTGTCCTCAGAAAAGGAAACCGCTGGCTCAACATCGCCGCTTGAAGTTTTCCTTCCTCAAGTTCTTTTCTGAACGACTCCTCATCCATCTCTCGGCGGGCAGATTTGAGCTTATTCATCACCGCCTGGAACCTTGCCAAATCCGCGATCATTTCGGCGAGCAGATCTTTTCCCCCCGCGCTCAAGTGAACGAACTCCATACCGGCACCGAAGCGGCCTCGAATCGCCCTCACCTCACCCACGGCTCGGAACGAAGCAGCGTTGACGCACACAACAATTTCGGCCCTCACCCCGCGATCAAGGGGCAGAGTTGTATCAATGCAGCATCCGTGCAGACTCAGGTCGCGGATCGTCCCCGGAATAAGAATCCCATCGGAAGGGAGGCGACTGATCTTCGCTTGACCGCCGCAGATGAATCGCACGCTGCGGCGGCGATCTTCTTCTGCGCGATTGTTTTCTGCGTGATTGTCGTCTGCATCCGTGCGCTCAGGCATGTCTATAAGATCGTATGTCGGGCAAGAATTCTTGAGAATGGCATCAAGGTAATGCAGAATCACGAACCGAAGTAATTAAAGTCGTCGAAGTAAATCTCATCCAAACAGCCGCATGAAGCCACTCGCGGCCAGGTCGGGGACGAGAAAGCTGGCGCTCTTCTCCCCGCCCGGAGGGACGACGACCCGCGCCAGCGCCTCCGCCGCAAGATAGCCGCTGCGCACCGCGCCCTCCATGGTGGCGGGCCAACCGGTCGCCGTCCAATCGCCAGCCAGAAAGACTCGCGGCCATGCCGTTTCGGACTGGGGTCGGTACTGGTCGATTCCTGGGCGCGGTGAATACGTCGCGTTTATTTCCTTGATCACTGTCGATTTCAGCAGCTTCGCTTCGCGCGCAGCCGGGAAAAACTCTTGTGCTTCCTTCACCGCCATGTCGACGATCTCTGTCTTTGATTTTTCAACCAGCCTGCGGGAGCGGCTTACAACCAGCTCGACATAGCTGCCGTTGGCGTTATCCCTAGCTTCGTGGCTGCGAGACGCAAGAAGCTGCGATTTGTGAAACATCCACTGCACGGTGCGGTCGAGCAGGACGGCATGATCGAGGTCGCTGATTTGACGATCGAACCAGAGATGGATGCCGGTGATTGGTGACGACGAGAACTGGCCGAGTGCCGTGGCCAAAGTCGCAGCCGAAGGAGTATCTGGCAATAGGCGCCCCAACACATCAAAAGGAACGGCCAGAACCAGATAGTCAAATTTCTGTTCCTGTCCCTTCACGGTCACACTTATCTCGGAGGTTCCCGCGCGAAACAATTCCACGCTGGCACGAAAATTGATCTCTCCATCGCGAGCGCGGATGTAATCTCCAGCGCTGCTGTACAGCTCGGTGAGTGGCACGGTTGGGATCCCGATGCGTCCGGCGGCCTCCGACTTAAGAAAAGATTCGCGCACCACCTGCGCCGCGTAGCGAACAGAAATCCGGTCGAGATCCTCGTTCAAGGCGCTGACCAGAATTGTCCTCCAGAAACGCTCGATGGCTTGCGGGGTTTGTCCGTGGCGTTGGAGCCAGTCGAGAAATGATTCGCCATGATCCGCCGGAATGGAAGGGGCAAGCGCCGCCATGGCGCGGCTGATAGCCAGCTTGTCGCGAAAATTCAAACAGCGGGCCCGGAGAAATGCCAGCGCGGTATGTAGCGGAGCCGGCAGGAATGAGGGTGCGATCACGGATACGCGCCCTCCAGGCTCTAGGAAGTTCAGCTTTTCATACCAGCGAATCTTGCTCTCCACGCCCGCACGCCGATAGAAATCGAGCAGATTGGTACAGCAGCCGAGCAGCACATGCTGGCAATTGTCGACGATTTCGCCGGTGCCGGGATGCTGATAGGAAGAGGCGCGCCCGCCCAGATACGGACGCCGCTCAAACAGCGACACGCGAAATCCGGCTTCTGCCAAGGCGCATGCAGCGGCAAGGCCGGCCAAGCCGCCTCCGGCTATCGCGACTGTAGGAGCATATGTGGAGAGTGGCATCACACCAGACGCTTCAGGATTCCTTTTCCGAGGACAGTAACCTTCTCGGGAACGGTTAATCGGACGCGCTCACTGAAAACGTCGTACTGCTTCGCAGCAATCTTTTCGAGCAGGCGGCGGTAGATCGTAATCAGGACCCACAGCGCGGGCTGGCTGTCTTCATTCACCAATGGGATTAGTTCTTCTCCGGCGCGGTAGCACTCTAGCGCGCGCTCGGCCTCTATGGCTAATAGCGGACGGATGCGCGTAACGTCAATCTTCGGTGGCGCCAGGTCGGCGACTGAAAGGCCGCACTGCACCAGGTCTTCTTGCGGAAAATACACCCGCCCCACGGCCACATCTTCCTTGACGTCCCGAATAATATTCGTAAGCTGAAATGCCAGACCGCAGCGTTCTGCAAGCGGCTCAGCGGCGGGATCGCGATACCCGAAGATTTTTATACACACTAATCCGACGACCGATGCCACACCGTAGCAATACTGGCGTAACTCTTCAAAAGTCTGGTACCGCGCGACCAACTGCGCGCCGGCGGCGGACTCGTGGTTGTAATCGATGTCCGCGGCCGTACCGAAAGCGAGCTGATCGAGAAGCCCAATCGGAATCTGGTAGGTGCGCTGCGCATCGGTCAGCGCCAGCAGCACCGGATCATCCGTCGGTTGCGCCGCCAATGCACGGTGGACTTTATCCAGCCACTCCGCCAGCTTGTTGTGACGGTCTTCTGGACTGAGCGTGTTGTCGTCCGTGATGTCGTCGCACCGCCGCATAAACGCATACACGGCGCTCAACGCATTGCGTTTGCGCCGCGGAAGCACCACGAAACCGTAGTAGAAATTCTTGGCGGCTGAGCGCGCAATGCTCCGGCAGACGGAGTACGCCATTTCGAGCTGTGAAGCGGTCGGTGCAAACTGCGCGGGCGCATTTCCCACGGCGGTGCTCATCATTGTCTCTCCACCGATTTCCCCAGCAGTTGCCCCAGCGCAGCGCGGGCGACCAGGGCCAGCTTTCGGGTTTTGGAAATTGTGGGACGCCTGCCCAGCACAGCATAATGTTGACGCTCGATGGCGTTCAGAATTTCCTCCCCGCCGCGGCTGAAGAGTTCGATGTCGGTGGCCAGGGCGCGGTCGACCTTCGCGATCAGAGGCGTGCCTTGATTAAACCATTCCCGCGCGCGTTCCACTTCAAACTTCATCATCTCGCAAAACGCGGAAGTGTTTTCGCCGTCGCGTATGCTCTCTTCGCTCACGCGGAACCGGCGCAGATCCTCGAGTGGGAGATAAATCCGTCCCTTGGCAAAGTCGGCGCTCACGTCTTGCCAGAAGTTCGCGAGTTGCAACGCAGTGCAGGTGTAATCGGAAAGGAGTTGACGCTCGGAATCACCGTATCCACAAAGATACAGCACCAGATGACCGACCGGATTCGCTGAAAAGCGGCAGTAGCCTAACAGATCGTTGAAAGTTTCGTAGCGGGTGATACTTTGGTCCTGCCGGAAGGCGGTCAGTAAATCCGCAAATTCATGTTTCGGAATTTCAAACTTACGTACCGTCCCGGCCAACGCCACAAACACGGGATGACGCGGATGACCTTCGTAGCACGCGTCTAACTCCGTCTCCCATTGATCGAGTAACTGCAGAGATGCTGCTGTATCGCCCACCTCGTCACCCAGATCGTCCGAGATGCGGCAATACGCGTAGACATTGAAGAAGTGCTGGCGCAAGCGCTCGGGAAGAAACCAGGACGCAACCGAAAAATTTTCGTAATGGGACCGCGCCAGGCGCCGGCAATATTCGCGCGCTTCCGTCTCCGAAGGCGCATGGTCAGGGATGGCATACTCCGGCGGCAGCGCACTCCAGGCAGAGGAGAGCGGCGCAGTCGGGGAATGGCTGGCAGCAGTGGTCATCTAAAATTCGAAAGAAATGGGTCATCACGCTAGTGACCCGGGATAATCGCAGTCTTGATATCCCCGTTGCGGTTCAGCATGTGGCGCAGCACATCTTGCAAACGCGACAGCGGCGCTTCGCCCGTAATGTAGTCGTTGCCGCAAACCTTCTTTTCGGCAATCAGACCAAAGGCCCGGCGCACCGTCTCCGGAGTGTGATGGAAGGTCGCTTTCAAGGTAATCTCCGAGTAATGCAAGCGGTTCGTGTCTAACTGCACTTTGGTCCCGGAAGCACACCCGCCGAAGAAATTCACCGTGCCGCCTTTGCGCACCATCTGCACCGCCCACTCCCAGGCTTCGGGGCGGCCTACGGCTTCGATGGCCACATCGGCGCCGCGCCTCTCCGGACTTAACTCGCGCACCGCCTCCACCGGATCTTTCACCTTGGAAATCTGCACCACCTCGTGCGCACCCTTTTTGCGCGCCAATGAGACCTGCGAGTCGCGCTTGACCACCGCAATCACATTGCAGCCGATCGCCTTGGCCACCTGCACAAACATCAGGCCAATCGGTCCGCCACCAATCACCGCAACGGTATCGCCAATTTCGACTCCAGTTTCATGCAAGCCACGGAGCACGCACGCCAGCGGCTCCGTCATCGCGGCATCCTCGAAGCTCACATTCGAAGGCACCATGAGCATATTGGTTTCCACGATTCGCCGCGGAATCCGTATGTACTCGGCATACGCGCCATTGTTAAAGAGCAGATCCTCGCAGAGGTTCAGTTGATGCTTAGAGCAATAAAAGCACATGCCGCAGGGAGCCGAATTGAGCGCCACTACGCGCATGCCTTTTTTGAATCCGCGCACGCCCTCACCGACTTCTTCAACCGTGCCCGCCAGTTCATGCCCGAACAACGCCGGCGGCACAATCATGCGAGCGTGATACCCCCGCTGATAGACCTTCAAATCCGTACCGCAGGTGAGCGCCACGTGGACCTTGACCAGAACTTCGCCGTCGCCCACACGCGGGATCGGCACCTTTTCAATCTTGACGTCTTCTTTGCCGTAGAGGACGGCAGCCGTCATCTTGCCATTCACAATTAATGTCCTTCCATCTCCACTAGCTGAACCTGCCCGGCTGGATGACGATCTTCATCGAGTCCGGTCGAGGATCGGCAGCCAGTTTCAGCGCTTCCACACCCCTTTGCAGCGGGAAACGGTGGCTGATAAGCCGTTCCAGATCCATTTCACGGTTCATGACGAACCGCACTGACTCTTCCTGCAATTCCACCGAGGCACTGTAAGAACCCAGCAAAGCCTTTTCGTCCACACACACCGCCGCCGGATCAATCGTTGCCTCACCCCGAACCGTTTGCGCGAACAGCAATACACGACCCCCCGCACGCGTCGCATCCATCGCCGGACGGATCAGGCCACTCCCGCCTACCGCCAAAATTACGGCGTCGGCCCCGCGCCCCTCCGTCATTCCGCGCACGGTTTGGCCGGCATCAGCCTTGGAAGCGTCAATTGTCAGGTTGAGGCCGAAGCCATGAGCCATTGTAAGCCTCGCCGCATACAAATCGGAAGTAATCACCCGAGCCCCCGCCCGTTTCGCCAGAGTCGCCAGGATCAACCCAATCGGACCCTGTCCCATCACCAGCACCGTCTCTCCCGCTTGCAGACGAAGGGTCTCAATACCTTTGATGCAGGTATTCACCGGCTCGACAAAACATGCCTGTTCAAAACTGACACCGTCCGGGATGCGTACGGTTCCCTTCTCCACAATCCAGTCCATCACCCGGACGTATTCCGCAAATCCTCCTCCCGACGGCTCGAACCCCGCCGTGCAACCAACTTTCTTATAGGTGGAGCACTGGGCAAACGTCTTGTGGCGGCAGTAATAACATTCTCGACATGGAATGTGGTGGAACACCACCACGCGTTCGCCCACGCTGAACTTGTGAACGCCTTCGCCCACCTTCGCGATGACGCCTGAAGTTTCGTGACCAAAAATACGCGGCGCAGAGTGGGAGCCGGTAGAAATTTTCTTGAGATCGGTTCCGCAGATCCCGCAGGTGTGCACCCGAACCAGAATCTCCCCGGGCCCGACATCAGGCACCGGAACTTCTTCGAGGCGCACATCGTTCACGCCACGATAGACGGCGGCCGTCATCTTCGAGGGAACCTCGGAAGGGATCACGCGCCCTTCGTCTTCAACCACCAACGACGATGTCCGGGCATTTGCCATAAATAGAGTTTGCCGTTTCTTCTACTGCTTCCCGTCAGCCTGAGTATGAGACTGAGCACGTGTGCGAGTATGTGCGCCAGCGAACTCTGGGCCAACCTTGGTTGGATTCAAATCGGCAACCAACGACTCATTGGGGAATGTCTGAAGCAGGCGACTTTCGCGATCCAGGTAACTCGCGAGCGCCGCGCAAAGAGCACGGCTCGCCTTGGAACTGTTTCGCGCCAGCGCAACGGTGGAGCCCCACAGCCACGGGCGCAGCGCAACATGGCATGCAAACTTGATGGAGTGAAAACTCCCATCGTTCGCCACAAAGCGATCCAGCGGAGGCAAGCTGCAATCAGCGCTATCGGAGATGGCTTTCAGAGCGCCGAACTCGACACCCCGTGCCTGCGCTCCCAAAGCCACGGCTGCGGCTTCCATATCCACCGCGTTCGCGCCATAAGCTTTGGCGAGTCGCATCTTCTGCTCCTTGCCAGCCACGGTCGCGGAACTCACCAGAATTCCCTCCCCCGCGCCGACTTCGGTGCGGACGCCGTCGGCAGCATTGATCACAATGCGTGGCTCAAAAAATTGCCCGACCTGCAGGGACGAATCTAACGCTCCCGCAAAACCAACTGAGATCACCCGCTCGGGATTAAGCTCCTGAATCAGCACCTCGGTCGCGCGCCGCGCCGCTGCCGCTCCAATGCCGCCGCATATCAGGGCCGCTTCTTCACTTTCGAAGAGACGGTATCGTCGTCCGCTGTGTTCGATTGTCCTGATCTTCCAGCCACGGATCAGCGGCGCCACTTCCCGCTCCATCGCGGCGACGATCGCAATCCTGATCTTGACGACCTTAGACATAGCCGTTCGCGCGGAACCACTCCACCGACCGCCGCAGCGCTCCATCCACTGGAACCGTCCGCCAGCCCAATTCCCGCTCCGCTTTCGCTGAACTCACAAACATCATCTTGCGTCCCATACGCACGGCGTCAATCGTAGCGCGCGGCTCGCGGCCCAGAAGCCGCCCGGTAACCGTCTCATCCACGACTCCGGCGGCCAGTGCAAAAAAGTAAGGCAGTTTCACCGTAGGCGACTTCAAGCCCGTGATCGCGGCCAGGCGGTCCAGAATCTGCTTCAGCGTAAGATTCTCTCCGCCTAAAATGTAGCGCTCGCCCGATCTTCCCTTCTCCAGCGCCTGGACATGACCGCGCGCGCACTCGGTAGCATCCACCAGATTCAATCCCGTCTCCACATACGCCGGAAACTTTCGCTTCAAGAAATCTAGGACAATGCGCCCCGTCGGAGTCGGCTTGATATCGCGCTCACCAATCGGGGTCGTGGGATTCACAATCACCACATCGACTCCAGATCTCGCGGCCTCGACCGCCGCTTGCTCCGCCATGAATTTCGAACGCTTGTAGTGTCCGATCATTTCCGCCAGCGACACCGGACTCTCTTCGTCGGCAACGCTGCCCTTGTTCGTGGTGGAAGTGAAACCCATGGTCGCGACACTAGACGTGTACACCACACGCCGCACGCCCTGCTTCCGAGCCGCTTCGATCAAGCCACGCGTGCCCTCGACATTGGAGCGATACATCTCACCGGAATCTCGCCCGCGCACCCACAGCCGATAATCGGCAGCAACATGAAATACAACCTCGCAGCCGGAAAGCGCCTTCTCAATCGAAGCGGAGTCGCGCAAATCGCCCACGACGCGATCGGCGTTCAGATCCTTAATGTTGCGCAGGTCGCTCGTAGGCCGCACCAGCAGCCGCAACTCGGCTCCCTGTTCCGCCAGGACACGCGCTACATGACTGCCGAGAAATCCCGTCGCGCCAGTAACAAAAGCTCACAAAACCAGTTCTCAGTTCTCCGTTCTCAGTTCTCAGTAAGAACCCGGAGGACCAAGCTAAACACTTCATCAACTGGTTTCTCTGAGAACTGAGAACTGGGAACTGAGAACTAGCTCGCACTTTTCTCCGCCATCACCTTCGAGTAAGTCGTGAGCGCGAGCAGCGGGAAATACTCGCGGTACAGGTGATACATCAGATAGAACACGCGCGGGAAACCAGTTCCGGTAAAGAAAGCCTCGTCCCAGGAACCATCCTTATTTTGTGTGCGCAGCAGATACGCCATGCCGCGGGCCACACATTCGCTGCGTGTGTCGCCTACGGCGAGCAGTCCCATGATTGCCCATGCGGTCTGCGAAGCCGTGCTATCGCCTTGCCCGCGAAGGTTCGGATCGTCATAAGATCCCACCGTCTCGCCCCAGCCACCATCGGCATTTTGCACCGAGCGCAGCCACTCCGCCGCCTGCTGGATCATGGGATCGTTGCGATCCACGGCCATCGCTTCTAATCCGCGCAATACCTGCATCGTGCCGTAGATGTAATTCACGCCCCAGCGTCCGAACCAGCTTCCATCCGGCTCCTGCTCCTGGCGAATAAACTTGATCGCCCGCTTCACCGCTGGATGATTCTGATCGTATCCATAGGTCGCAAGACATTCCAGAATCCGCCCCGTGATATCAACCGTTGCGGGATCGAGCATGGCGTTGTGATCGGCAAAGGGCACGTACTGAAACACCATGCGGTCGTTGTCTTTGTCGAACGACGCCCAGCCCCCGTTCTTGCATTGCATCGACAGTATCCAATCAATCGCTCGCTGCACCGACTCGCTCTGATAGCGCCCATTCGGATGCTCGACCCGGCTCAGCGCCAGGCACACCATGGCCGTATCGTCCACGTCGGGATAGAACTCGTTGTTGAACTCGAAGTACCAGCCGCCCGGTTCGCCTTTCGGATTCTTAATCTTCCAGTCTCCCGGCTTGCGCACCTGCTTCTGCAGGATCCAGTCGGCACACTTCACGAGCCGCGAATCGCTCGCCGGAACTCCCGCCTCGCCCAGAGCAAAGAGCGCGTATGCGGTATCCCACACTGGAGACTTGCAGGGCTGCATGCGGAAAGTGTCTCCCTCTTCGATCCCCAGCTTTTCGAACTCGTCGAGCGCGCGGATGAACTGCGGATCATCCACCGAATACCCCAGGCAGCGCAGGGCGATGATGGCATTCATCATCGATGGGTAGATCGCTCCCAGGCCGTCGCTCATCTCGAAGCGCGCCAGCATCCACTTTTCGGCCTGACGCAAAGCCAGCGAACGCAGTGGACGAATATGCACGCGCTCGAACCAATGCGTCAGCCGGTCGAAACACAAGAAGAAATTGCGCCAAGAAATCCGCTCCTTGGCCCAGTGCAGATGCATGCGCGACTTATCGCGCCCGCCAACGAAAAGCTCTTCCACTCCCATTTCTTCGGGAATTTTCTTGAACGGCTTCTTGGCGTAGCAAATCGAAAGCGGCACCAGAATGGCGCGCGACCAGGAAGAAATTTCGTAGATATTGAACCAGAACCAGTTCGGAAAGAGCACGATCTCCGGCGGAACCGCCGGCACCGCATCGTAATCGTATTGCCCAAAGAAACAGAGATAGATCTTGGTAAATGTATTGACTTCGGTCACGCCGCCCATCTCAAGAATTTTCTTGCGGGCGCGCGCCAGCGCGGGGTGATCGGCTGTGAATCCAGCCAACTTCAGCCCGAAGTAGGCCTTCACCGAAGCGCTGATGTTGGAAGGGCCGCCGGCGTAAGTGCTCCAACCACCATCTTTATTCTGGTGGTTCAGGATGTGGCGAGCGGCCTTGTCGAAGCGTTCCTGGCTGCCCGTGCCGAGCAGCGCATGGAGCAGGATGTAATCCGATTCCAGTGTAGTATCGGCTTCCAGTTCTCCGCACCAGTAACCCTCTTCGTGCTGTTGCGAGAAAAGATATTTGCGAGCCGCATCGACGGCAACCGCGACCCGGCTGCCCAAGTCGTCAATCTTGCCAAATCGCATCTGCGGGGTCCCCAGCGCCGGGGTCCTCAAAACGCGTTCTTTTGCGTTTTGGGGTGGCAGGGCGCCCGTCTTTGGCGTGCTGGGGTGGGGCGCCGAGGCCGATCTAAAGGGGGAGGATTCTTCCATCTATAACTCCAAACCTAACTCCAACCGTATCTCCGAACACATCTCCAAACATAACTCCAAACATAACTCGAGACCTAACTCCAGACATAACTCCAAACTATGACTCCAAGGCTACGGCCGGCGCCGCGGCGATCGTTTCGACGATCTCCGGCGGCAATCCAAAACGCACATTTTCCGGCATGATTTCGAGTTCCTGCACATCGCCAAAGCCCTGTCCCGCCAGGTACTCGACCACTTCCTGCACCAGATGCTCAGGAGCCGACGCTCCCGCAGTCAAGGCCACCGTCCTAACCCCATGCAACCACGACGGCTGAATGTCGCGGCAATCATCGATTAGATGCGCCGGAGTGCCCAAACTGCGAGCCACTTCCACCAATCGCTTGGAATTTGAACTATTATCGGAGCCAACCACCAGCAGCAAATCCGCATCCGAGGCCACGTGTTTCACCGCAACCTGCCGGTTCTCCGTGGCATAGCAAATATCCTGAGCCGCCGGACCCTTAATGTGAGGGAACCGCGCGCGCAGCGCCCCAATAATGTCGCGCGTCTCATCCAGACTAAGCGTGGTCTGCGTCAAGTAAGCGACGCGGCCGGGGTCAGGCAACGTCAGCGAAGCGACCTCCGCCGGCGACCCCACAACCTGAGTAACCGCCGGAGCCTCGCCCAGCGTGCCAATCACCTCGTCATGATCGCGATGCCCGATCAGGATCAGCGAATAGCCTTCCTTGGCGAACTTCACCGCCTCCACATGCACCTTGGTGACCAGCGGACAGGTAGCATCGATCACCCGCAGCTTCCGCAACTTGCTAGCCTCGCGCACTTCCGGAGAAACGCCGTGGGCACTATAAATGACGCGTTCGCCCTCGGGCACTTCGTCCACGCTGTCAACAAAAATAGCGCCCTTCTGTTGCAGTTCTTCCACCACAAAACGGTTATGGACAATCTCCTTGCGCACATAAATCGGCCGCCCAAAAGCCTCCAGCGCAATCCGGACAATATCAATCGCCCGCACCACTCCAGCGCAAAATCCGCGCGGCTTCAAAAGCAGTAAGGTCTTAGTATGCAAATTCCTGGCCTCAGACAAGCAGCTTCCCCCACCCACTAGGGTACACTTTCTCAAAGTAAAAGATGCAGTAAGGGTATCGAAAGATGCACCCAAGGTCAATGTAAGCCTTTGA
>Ga0187861_10003064_pt1 | contig 15094 bp, 14 predicted proteins | sample June2016WEW_10_1_3_FD_132986 | JGI IMG/M metagenome (GOLD analysis project Ga0187861, IMG submission 132986) | Peatland microbial communities from SPRUCE experiment site at the Marcell Experimental Forest, Minnesota, USA - June2016WEW_10_100 | ecosystem: Environmental > Terrestrial > Soil >...
AGAAATCTGCGTGCTAACGACTGAGCTATACGTCGCTGCATCAGGAGGGCTGCCGTTGAAATTTCCTTTAAATCTTTGCCCTTCCCTCGAGAACAAAATATCAACCGCCAAACCGAAATTATTATTAAAGTTAAGAACGCCACCTGCTCCAAAAGAGAAGTATCCAAAATTATTCGTTAAATCCAATTCATTACCGGCATTATTGTCATTCTTATTTATTAAACCCGTGAATTCAGGATTGTACCGTAAGCCGAGTTCAACATTTTGCGCAGCGACCTTTAATGAACACACGAATAAGAGTGCGAAGATGGAGATGCAAATGATTATTCTGTCTTTTGAATTTTTCATTTCAAATTTCTTTAAAAACTATTCATCAAATTAGTACAGAATCAAAAGCACGATTACAGTTATATTTGAAATACGACGAAATATATTTTCAAAAGTAAACATGCTTATTTTAAAAAATCCGGCTGCCATTTCATACATAATCCTATTCCTTCATAAGAAGAATATAACCCCATTGAAACGTTCTCAATTTTAATGCGATGAAGCTCGGGGATTAATATACCGCATACTGCCCCTACTCCAAGGCCAACTAATATATCGGATGGGAAATGATCGAGCGCTTTCATTCTTAGATATCCAACGATAAGAGGCGGTACTGCCGCCGCACCGTATAGAAGATATTTATTCCATCCTATCAGTTCCGGATGGTAATCGCAATATACCTTTGCAGCAAAGAAAGTTGCCGCCGCGGCAGATGCAGCATGACCGCTATAAAATGAACTCCGGTTCCAGCTTGTCATTCTCGCGCCACTGGTACCAAGTGCATCGTAGTAAACCGCTGGACGATATCTATTTTGAAAAAGCGGTCCGAAAGGACTGTAAAGGTATATATTATTTACAATTATTTGTGTCTCCGCATACATCAGCGCCAAATCCAGCCAGTCCTGCCTGATGTTGTGATCAAACAGGTCGAGAGCCGGAAAAAGGATTATGCCCGTAAGCGTAATATCAGATAAATTCGCGTAGTAACTCATTTTCGAGGGGTCCAGGTTCAAAGCCCAATGATCAATTGGATTAATATCATTTCTATCCAATGCATCTAAATCTGCCTTTGTCAATGGTGATTTGTTCGCTACTAAGGGTGCCCCAATCATTGTTGCCGGAATTCCCACGATGATGATACCACCTGTTACCCAGTAATTGACATGGTACGGATGAAATGTAGTATCCTTTGCCGTAGACTGCGAATACATCGGTTTCACTATGCCGATACCAGCCAACGAAAAGATGATGACATGAATAAGAAGGAACCTATTCTTTGGCTTCTTTGTCACGACGATACTTCCTTTCTCAAGAACAGCTAACCAATGAAGACAAAAAGAGTTTACTTATTGTGAGCGAAATCCGCCAAATAATAAGTCAGAAAAAGTCTTTGCTGCGTGTTTACCTTATGATAGCCGGGGATATGAAGCAAGTATCTGTCCTCATAATCAATTGTGTGTTCAAATCCAATGCCAACATCGCTGAAGAGGTGGAATTCAATTCTGGGTTTTAAGATACCAATGAAGTTATCACCCGGAGGACCGACATACGTATGCATCCAGTAATAATAACTCAACAGGGATGCACTAAACAAACCGCCGATGTTCAGCGTGATAGCGCACTTAGCCTGGGCTCCCCCGCTAAAATTATAATCTCTTCCCTCCGACGTATCCGTTATGACCTGGGTTGAGTTACCTGCAAAAGGTATTGCAGCTACATGAAAATCTATGTACAGATTCGTCCCTTTAGCGAGCGGCGTCATTGTAATGACTCCGCCGCCGAATGACATTGTACACAGTTCGAAAAGTGAGTTATCCCAATAGTCAAAGTGCTGAAATATTCCAGCAAGTATTTCAGTATTCCCTACCTTTGCATTTGTGCCTGTCAGAATACCGTACCCAACGATGTTATCGACCCATTTTCTGCCTAGTCCGAAATTCATATCAGCCCGAAGTTGAAAGTAATCGTACGGCTTCCTATATCTATTCTCGAATGGCTTTCCATAATCAAAATCAGCGTTCAATATAAATCCCTCAGGTCCCGTGCCAAAAGTGTTTTTGTCATTGACCAATACGCCGCCGGCCGAAATAACGACATCAGTCGGTTCTTTTTGATAAACCTCTTCCGTGTTATGAGCGAACATTTTCCCGTTCATGAATCTAGTGAATGCCCTGCCAGGACTCACAAAAAGAGCCAGGAACTCCCTGCCAACTCTTTCTGCTCCGATAGTTCTCTCATCGATAATAATAGATGAGATTCTGTACAATACTTCGCCGGCGAACATGCCGCCAAGAGTTGTAGCAATCAGATCATTTCTCTCCGGTTGACCTGTCGGTCCGCCATTCTCTCCGAAGAGCTTATACGTATATGCCCCGCCAAATACAAATATCGACGACTCCCAAAAGTTATATCCGCTCGCGCGTGCCGAATTAAAGTAGCCCCCGCCCGTATAAGGGTGCAGGAAAAAGTTATTGCCGAATCTATCGTTGTCCCATTTCCATCCATTATTCCAAGGAAAACCGGATTTTACGAAAGTGTGATCCCATGAATTGAATCCCACTACTGCCCAATCATAACCAATAAGGTAATGATCGACCAAGTTGACGAGCGTATTTTGCATCAAGACCTTCATGATCGGCTGCCACAATGGAGCCTTTTTGTTATAGATTGGGTCATCATTGAGCAAACCCCGGTACTCGTTATAAATGTGTGCAGTCGAGTCCTGGACTAGAATTTTCTTGTAGCTCGTATCCGTGGGGACGACATTTGTCTTTACATTGGTTTCCTCAATATGCTGCTTGATCGCATCCGGAAACGGAGTGTTTTTCTTAACCTCGTTCGTGTCCTTAAGAGCATCCTTTAGCTTGGCCAGCGTATCCGGCGCGGAAGGACTGGCATCCTTTAGAGAACTTATAATAGAGTTCGGGAATGATGTTTCAGTAGGACGGGAAATTAAATCAGAAAAACGATTAATCTCACTTTCTGATATCTGCCGGCTTGACCAGGTATTTTGATTTAGTGATATCCTTTTTTCAAACGCAGGATTATTCTGTGCTTGAACTAGTACTGAACACAACAGCGACACAATTAAGATGTATAGTGTTTTCATTGCATTCCTTTCTATATCGTCTATACTTTGTCAGCGTAATGCTATTTGTCAGTCCACTTTCAGCCCCAGGGGCATCAGAACGAAGAACAATAGAATGCTTCCTCGTTGTCTGTTGTCCGAGATGTAGACAAGAGAAAGACAGAGCTTCAGGTCGTTCCCTTGTCAATTGAAAAACGTCGCAGTGCTGTTAATCCTTATCTTTAAATAAATCCTTCATTGTATTTCCAACCGCATCCATATCATAATTGAAATTCGTCTTGAACTCTTGCCATTTACTTTCTCCCTGGTCTTCATATTCATCCAACTTCTTTTTGAGTTCGCGATTTTTTTGCTTTAACTCTGCTACTGCTTCTTTGAAATTCGCTTTAGCTTTGTGACCGGCTTTTTCCATTTTTTCTTGGTATGCATCGATTCTGTCTTCATTCGCCTTGATTTGTGCTTCAGACTCGGTTTTAAATTTTTGCCATTCTGCAACGTAACCGGCTTTTACCTCCTTTAGTTCTTGCTTGGCTTCCTCAACTTTCTGTTCTGATTTTTTTTCACAGCCCGCTAAAATAAGTCCTGCCATACATGCTATGACAAAGAAGGTGAATATTTTATTTTTCATAATTTTTCTCTTGTGATGGATTTAAGTAATTATGATTTACTTGCATTTTGTTGTCTTCTTTGCTTCAAAGGTGCTTTTGGCATAATAAACTCGCTGTCTAATTTTTCAAAATGCTCATAGGGTTCTCTGAATATATTATCCGTCTCCCTCTTTGACCATCCTGTATTTTTCTTGGAGTTTTCCAACAAACTCCTCATTCTTTCCTGCGAGCGCAGCCAACTCATAGTACATCACCTTTCCACAATGGATTACGGCTTTACCCTTCTGTTCCTTCAATTGTCCTTCCTTCTGAAAAGTGGAAGGAATGTTGTTCTACCAGTTAAGGGTAAATAATTATTTCCTGAAGACAAAAAAAACTTATGGATAAGTTTGTTAACCGGGAATAGCCCTAAAGGATGAAAAAGTAGTTAATCCTTTTTGGAGCCCGATATATGATTAAGGGATAGGAGGAATCATACTTTTGATTTAAATTTCTCTGTTGCTGCGTAACTACGAAATAACAAATTGAGCTTATTCGTTCATTGAAAAACAACTCACAATCTTGACTTTTTCTGCTGTTCTCATTTTCTCATTATTGAAAGAAGCATAGCACAAAAGGCGATAATTTTACTTAAAGTATTTCGTACATTATCCGGCAACTCGCACTTGTGCAGGGCGAAATAGTTCATTGTTCCAGAGATAGCCGCGACGCAATTCATCAACAACTATTCCCGGTTCACTACCCTTATGCTTCGTCATCGCCACAGCTTCATGTAAATTGTGGTCGAATGGCATACCGACACTTTCGAAAGGACGAACTCCGTATGTTTCCAACATTGCAAGAAATTTTTGATGAATGATTCGCATTCCTTTCATAAAAGGCTGCTTCGCGTCGTTTGCATTCTGCAACGCTTTTTCCATATCGTCAACGATGTCTAACATGGGAAGCAACATTCCCCGTTTGCTTTCCTCGGCAATCTTGTTGCCGTCACGCTCAATGCGGCGGCGATAATTCTTGAAGTCGGCCATCATGCGTAGATATCGATCACGCTCTGCACTTAAATCGCCCTGCAATTTTTCTATCTCTCCTAGCAGGTCGGCCGGCGGCAGTAAATTCTTTTCGTTTTCGTGTATGCTTATTTCCATCTAGCACCTTTATTCTTATACGCCAACTTCCGGTTTGTGTAATTGGTCCAAGGGTTTTTCTTTTTCCACATCTTTTATCTGCTCAGCAAGTTCAGTGTATTCTTTTGAAAGTTCGGCTATCTCTTCTTCTGATTTTTCTTCTGCATTCATTACCGCATTGCTTGCAGCCTTGTGTGATGCGACAAGTTCATTCACTTTTAAATGAAGAGAGGCAGAAAAATGGATGAACGATTTTTGAATAATAAACAAATATAAAAACGTGACACCAAGAATTACATCTCCGATGCTGGAATGAATATCCTGAGTGTAAAACCGCTTGTTGGTGAGCCAGAATACTACCGTGCCTAAGGCAATAATAAATGTGATGGAATTGCCAAGTATGGCAGTGGCGACAGTGGTAAGTTTTTCAAAACCTCTTTCCGCATGCCTGTAAATATTTTTCATGTCTTTTGTTTTTTCCTATATATTTATTTTAGATCATTTAGCATACTTGGGATAGTCTGTGTATCCCTTTTCACCTGGAGTATAAAATGTATTCATATCAAGTTCTTTTGAAAGCGGCCAATCATTAACGAATCGTTCAACAAGGTCAGGATTATTAATAAATGGCCTTCCGAATGCGACAAGGTCTGCAAGTCCGCCTTGCAATTCTTTCTCAGCGCGTTCCTTTGTATATCCGCCACTAAGAATAATTGTGTCGTGAAATCTCTCGCGGATCGCTTTTTTTATTTCGATGGGCACTTCCGGCGCTCCCATGCTGCTATGATCCACTACATGGATATACAATATCTCCATACTATTAATCTGTTCAGCAAGATATTTATACGTATTGTCTATTTCAGGATAGTGAGGCATATCGCTTGCTACACCGTACGGAGATAAGCGAATACCAACCATCTCCTTTCCAATTGCTTCAACTGCGCCTCTTATTACTTCTAACAGGAAACGGCAACGGTTTTTTATGCTGCCCCCATAATTATCATTTCTTATATTACACACAGGAGACAAAAATTGTTCTAGCAAATATCCATTTGCGCCATGAAGTTCTATACCATCAAACCCAGATTTTATAGCGTTCGTTGCAGCGGAAATATATTCTTGTTTCGTATGTTTAATTTCTTCAATAGTCATTGCTGTTGGGATTGGAAAATTCTGCAGTCCATGAGCATCTGTCCACACTTGTCCGGCAGGCTTAACGGCAGAAGGTGCAATAATTTTTGCACTTTCAAGCATATTAGCAGGATGACCGATTCGTCCTGTATGCATGAGCTGAACAAATATTTTTCCATCTTTGGCATGCACAGCATTTGTGATTTTCTTCCAACCTTCCACTTGTACTCCGCTAAAGATACCGGGGATTCTGGCATACCCGAGACCGTTTGGCGACGGAGAAGTCCCTTCGGTAATGATGAGTCCTGCAGCAGCACGCTGACCATAGAATTCAGCCATTAAGTCGTTTGGAATATTACTCACTGCACGAGAGCGTGTCATAGGTGCCATAACGATTCGATTTTTTAGAACAATACTACCCAGTTTATAAGGATTCAACAATCCAACATTATTCATTTTACATCCTTTTTATTTTTATTTAGCATTATATACATCACATTTATTTCTACAACAATTAGTTTATAATTTCCATTGTCATGTTTTTCGATACATAAGTTCGTTCGTCAGAATGAAAAACCCGCTTGTACGGCAAGTATCAATCGTGCTTTTTTCTCAATAGACCAAAACGGGTCCATTTCCAAACCAATATTTATTTTTTTGTCAAAACCAATATTTACTATTCGTACCATTTCCGCCAAATCCAGAAACATCGACAAGGCAAAACCGCCTCGACCGATCCCAACATCAACTGGTGAATTCACGCCAAACATTCCTATCCCCATGCTGACAGGAAATCGATTTCCTGTTCCTGGATCAATATAATAGAATCGTATCATCGCGCTGGAGTTTCCGTATTGAATCGTATCACAGGCTCGTGTATCGTAGAACACTTTGGGGATGGCGAGTGAAAGCCCTATTTCGATTGTCGGACCTTTCACTCGAAAATATTGTGTCATTGTGTTAGAACGATCCACTGCACCGATTTTGATGGTGTAATCGGGTTCGACATGAATACCAAGAATTGCCCAATCAGGTAGTGAATCTACCGGCACCATTACTTGTTCAAGTTCTTCCGGACGGATGTTGGCGAACGCACCGTAGGCAGCACGATACTGAATGAACATTGCACGATCTTTGCGGGAATCGCCATGACTTCGATATGTTACTACACGTCGTTCGTACGATGGAGCCGCTATGCCGTCTCGCAACAGTATCGTTGTTGTTATTCTAACAAACTGAGGTCCCATACCAGGTCGAATACTATCGCGTTGAAACCTTACCATGAGATTTCGAACTTGTTCGCGATTTAGTGTAACTGCTGTCCGAATATTTTTGCTGCCGGCATCGGGAATGACGCTGATGTATCTACTGAGTTGTTCAACGTCTTGGTGTTCTTCCACCGTTACAACACAATCCGTTACATATCGAAATCGTCGCCCCTCGGAATCCGTTACTCTAAGCCCAATGGGAAATAATCCTGGTGTTATAGTTTTAGGAATGACAGCAACGAATTTAAGTCGTCCAATTGATTTGAGCGTTGTTCCTTCGATATTCAGTATCGGAGTAATGATTCCCGCTGTCGCGGTATTATCGTTTCGTTGAATGGTTAAAAGGACCGTGTCACCTGGAAAGTAGATCGACTTGTCAACAGAGACATCAATCCTCTCATCCTCGTCCGTAGATTGAATGAGTACCGTAGTTTTCGACTGTGCATGAGTGCTGAGTATTCCAATAACACAAAACAGAATACATTCAATGAATTTTGATTTCACTATGTCGTCTCCTTGGCGATCATTATGATTGCCTCATAAAGTACAGACGCGAGCGTTCCATACTCACTGTCCGCCAACTTTACCGCCACTGTGTCCCCCTGCGGGATGACCATAGTGGCCGGCTAATTCGCTTTGCCAGATCCGCCTTTGTCACATTTGTCTTAGTGCTTCCCGCCCTTTTCAGGTAAACCAGATTTTGTGGTGTGAGTGCCGAGCAACCCTTTTTCGGTATAAGAGCCGACAGAGTTACCCTCTGGACCGAAAGACCGCTTCACTTGTGGGGCAATTCCCGAATGATTGACCGTTACGGTAATCACATCTTGGTCCGTGTTGCCGCCCGCGCCAGTTACGTTCACCGAGACCCTGTGGTCGCCGTCGGAAAATTTAGTCGCGTCAAAGCGCGCTTTCCACATTTGTGTCTCACCGATGCGGTCCATCGACACTGCAAGTCCACCATCGATCTGCATGGTTGCCGAAACAACGCCCTTGTCATCCCAAACTTTGGCGCGAACATCTGCCGTATCCTTGACGATTTGTGAACCACCGATCATGAGCAGTTTATCCGTCGGTGAAGTGATCATCACAAACGGCCAACTCCCCAACGTCTTGAACTTCCAACTGACCACACCGTTATCGATGTTGATGATTGAGTACCCTACCGGCCCTTCGCTTACCTCGCCGGTCGAGCGCGTAGCGGCATAGATCGTGTTTCCATCGTTAGCAATTTCGTTGTAGTGCGTGTGTCCTGCATCAACCATGATCACACTGTCACGCTGGATCACATCCTGCAATTCCGATGTTATGGTATAGCTGTGCATAAAGATTACACTCTTGAGACCGACTTTTGCCGCCTTATCCAGATCGTTGGTCAACCACGAGTTCTGAGCATCGCTGATGCCGCTCATCACGTCCAGAAATACGAAGTGGTACTTATCCGCCGTGAAGCTCTGGTAGTTCACTGGCTCCAAATACTGGTTGTATAGAGTGGTTCCACCTTTATGATCGCGCTCGCCCGGAATAGCATACAGCGGCACTTGTAATTGATCCGTTGCTTGCTTGATGAGCTGGTACTCACTCTCGGTATGATTATATGCATTGTCGCCTGGCAGTAGCGCGAAATTCACGCCGTTCTTGAGATACCGATTCATAACTTGAATGATTTCCTTGAAGTCGGCGTAATTCTGCTGATCACCCGTCGTGATATTTAAGTCACCGAAGTGGACCCAACTGACCACACCAGGATTAAGGATAGTCGTGGTCGCACTGAGAGCGCCAGGATTGACTGGGACCGGCCCGGATGGGTTGTTCATTTGTACAGTCTGGGCAGTCACCATCGATGTGCTGGTGACGAACAATGCGATCGCCACAAACACCAATTGATATATTGCTTTCGGTTTCATTCTACTACCTCCTGATCTGAATCGTTGTTCCTTCGATAAGCAATATCGAAGGAATGATTCCCGCTGTCACGGTATCGTTTCGTTGAATAACCAAAAGCACCGTGTCACCCGGAAAATGGACCGACTTGTCAATAGAGATGCCGATCCTCTCATCCTCATCCGTGGACTGAATGAGTGTCGTAGTTTTAGACTGCGCTTGGGTGCTAAGTATTCCGAAAACACAAAGCAGAATACATTTAATGAATTTTGATTTCACATGTCGTCTCTTTGGCGATCATCATGATTGCTTCACATAGTACAAATAACTGCAAGAGACAACAATCAGCCAAAGGGATGAAAGAGTAGTTAATCCTTTTATTGATCTAACACATTACATTGGATGGGCGAAGTCTACCATCAAAAGCAGATGCCGGTCACACTCTGCATTCAAATCCTCTCGCAATCTTTTGATTTCTCCAAGCAGGTTAGCACGCGGTAGTAAATTTTGTTTGCTCTCTTCTTCAATCTGCTGAATCACCATACCGTTGTAGGCTTTACTTCCTATTCTACTTTTTTAAAATCAATAAATCCCCGCTCCACATCTGTGTGCAATAATTGTACACGGCATTTATGACCAACATCCAAGCCTTCAAAGCCGCTCACCACTCTTCCTTCAACTGGGGGATGGAGAAGACGGACCCACGTCCCTTTAGCAGATGCACCGGTGACGATGGCATCGAACCATTGATTTATCCTTGATTCCAATACCATAGCTGCTGCGGATTTTTCAACCTGTCGTTCAACCTTTTTTGCTGCATCCTCCATTTCGGTACAGTGTCTTGCGAGCTCCACCAATTCATCAATCGCATAAGGCATAGGACCTTTCGCCATTGCTGATTTCAGTAACCGCTGCGTGATCAAATCGGGATACCGGCGATTCGGTGCCGTGGAATGAGCATAATCTTTGATCGCAAGACCAAAGTGTCCGGCAGAACTCCCTCCCGGAAGTTCGACGACATATTCACCAGCACCTAAGAGCTTGATGATACTGAGAGAAAGATCAGGAAAGCGGAGAGGATCGGTCGATTTTGCAAATATCAAGAATTTATCCAGCGCTTTTGAATCTGGCTCTGCAGGAAGTGTAAAACCATGTTCCAGGGCAAGCTCGACGATTCTATCCCAGCGTTTTGGTGTTCGGACGACGCGCCGCAGCGACGGTAACTTTTGGGCTGCGAGGTATCTTGCCGTCACACCGTTTGCAGTAATCATAAAGTCCTCTATGATATCTTTGGCACAGTTCCTTCTATCAGCTTCTATGTCCTTAATCTCATCGCCGTCAAATACAGGGCGAGCTTCTATTGTTTCGAGATCAAGCGCGCCATGCTCGTGCCGGAGGGATTTCAACTTTCGGGCTGTGCTATCCTGGAGCCGGAGATTTTTGTCGAGACCGTTGACGGTGCGGATTTCCTTCGGCATCGGCCCGCTCCCGTCCAGCCACTCGGCGACGCTGTTGTAGGCAAGTTTTGCATGATTACGAACCGTTGCTCGATAAATATCTGAACTTTGAAGCGACCCATCCTCAGCAATAACCATTTCAACGATGATAGCAAGACGGTCTGATTCAAAATTGAGAGAGGTGAGATCGGTGGAGAGTTTTTCAGGCAGCATCGGAAATATCTCGGCAGCGGTATAGACCGAGGTGGTGTTGTGTTTCGCATGATCATCAAGTGCTGACTGCTTTTTGACGACAGATTCAACATCGGCAATGGCGACAAGGATCTTTACGGCTCCCTCGGTCATAACTTCAGCAACACTCAGCTGATCCAGATCACGCGAATCATCGTTGTCGATCGAGCACCATGCAAGATTTCTCAAATCACGCGTCGATTCTTCAACTATTGTAACAGCCCCATGGATTCCGTTAAGCTCAACAATCGCTTGAGCAGAAAAATCCGGAAGAAGTCCTCTTTCCGTCATCACCCGACGTGCAATTCTTTGCAGGATGGAACGATGTTGTTTGTCTTCTGTATTTGTCATGCTTGCACCGATAAATATTTTTCATCTATTAGTTTCTTGTTCAGTTCGACTTCTTGTAAGAAAATATTTTTGTGGTTTCCGCCGTAACAATATATCCTGTGACGACTATTCCTAAGAAGAGAATATCCTAGTCCGGCAGATTCTATTTCAGAAAACATTGTCGTACTTTTGCCACAATTTCGTTATCTGTCATTTTATCTGCTATTTCAAAGCCGACAACCTTTTGATAGAGTTTTCTACTTTCAAGTCGTTTTTTGAGCTCGTCCTTTGCCTCGCCAGGACCGAATATCAAAATAGATTCTGCATCACAAATATAGTTCACCACTTCATTATAGTAATTGATCAGATGGCCGGATAACCGCTTGTCCCGATGTTTCTCTGCCGATTCCTTTTGCACCCCCCCGGAGAATCGGACATTATTTTTTAATTCTGATGATATTCGTTTTATTTCAGCTCCTTCGTCTGCCAGACTAAAAATCACCGCCTTCTTATGATCAATCCACAACCCTACTTTTTTTTCCATGAATATTTCTTTCTTGTCTCGTATTTTTCAATTTTTAGTTATAAGGCGGCATCCAGCAACTCATCAAGGAAGTGTACTGATACCTCTTTATATACTTTCAATGAGATTTTGCATGAAGTATTTTCTTGGCTTTTTTTGCCTGAGTTTCAGCAACCACCAATTGAACGCCTTCCGTATTCTGCAGCGATGGTAGCATTCCACCCCCCTTGATTATGGATGCCAAAATGCCAGATGCTTCTAGATGTCCTTTTGCGATTTCAGCATCTATCTCGTTTTCATATTCGCCAATGACTACTTGTTTTTCTTCCATGCACTCACCTCATCGTTATTATTAAATCGGATAATACTCTTTGCATATTCTGCAGGAGATTTGTATGACATTGTCTTTGCAAGTCTTATCTTCCATCATATTAATCTCTTCCTGTGTCATCTTGTTACGTCTTCTTCAGAATGTTTTATGTACTGTGCTGTTCAAGCCACTCTAGCATTGCACGTATACTGCTGGTCGCCAGGGCAATGCTCGTATCTGCCGCACCATAATATATATTGATAGTATCGGTATCATTGCCTATTGTGTATCCGCAAGGAAAAACGACATTCCCGACGTCGCCGCGTTGTTCGTACGGTTCTTCCGGCGCGAAGACCCATTCATTGCTGCGCTTGAGTAAAAGTTCAGGCTTATTCAAATCAAACAATGCAAGCCCTAACCTATAAATACATCCGGCGCAAGATTGTTTTACACCATGGTAAATCACTAACCATCCTTGGAGTGTTTGAATCGGCGGCGGCGAAAGACCAATTTTATTTGCATCCCAATATGCACCCTTCCTGGCTTGCATCATGATTGTATGACCGCCCCAATTTTTCAAATCCGGCGAGTACGAAATCCACATATGCGCTCTCGGTGCACTAACGGGACGATGAATCAAAGCCCAATTACCGCCTATTCGCCTTGGTAAGAGGGCTGCATCTTTATCTTCAGGCGGCATGATCACGCCATAGCGTTCAAAGGTGTGAAAGTCTTCCGTAAGGGCTAAAGCAACTCCAGGACCATCACGCGTGTATGCAGTATACACGACTGCATATTTTTTTAATTCGGGTATAAACGTGATACGTGGATCTTCAATGCCCCAAAGTTCTTCGGGGAAATTTACAGGATCGGGTAACAGCGTTGGCTCCTGATCAATTCTCCAGCCATCTATTCCGTTTTCGGATCGGGCAGCACACAAATGAGAAAGCCCTCGCCTATCTTCCACTCGACATAACAGCAATGTTGTTCCATCAAGTAATATCGTAGCGCCTGCATTGAACACACTATTGATAGGATAAGGCCAATTGTCTGCTGTAAGAATCGGGTTCAATTTATGACGGTGAAAGAGTTCTAAATGTTGATTGTTCGTTGTAATAATGCCTCCATAGATAAATGTGTCTGTTCGGCTAAACGCAATTCCAATAAGGATTGAAGAAATGCGAGTGTAGATTCTGCTCCCTGATTTTCGTTGGGCCGGTCGGGATGTAAACCATCACGGCACCCGCCTGTTGTTGCATCATACAAAGGAAGCTTCAAATCGTTCCGCCCCAGGAACCACTCAAATGCTCGCCGGGCTTCTTTGTTCCAGCGTTTATCCCCTGTTGTTCTGAATGCTTCGAGACAAGCCGAAACCATCGCCTGTGCTTCAATCGGCTGTTGATCGAAACGGGCACGCTCGTTTCCAAATGAATAAAATCCGTTCGATCCTATAGGAACAAAATGTCCATTGCCTGCGCGTTGCAGTTTTGCAAGCCAATGCAATGACTCCAATCCGGCATCGGTCATTGTATTGTTCGGAATTGATCTTCCGCAGATGAGGAGAGCATGAGGCAGTGCCGCATTACAATAAGTAAGTTTTTTTTCAAACCAGCGCCATTCTTCCGAACGGTTACTTTGATACAATTTCAAAAGTCGGCCTGCCAACTCTTCGGTGACCTGAAGAGTCATTCGATCACCGGAATACTTTTGTGAATACTCGGAAATGCCGACAAGTGCAAATGCCCAGGCACGCGGGCTGGTCGTTACTAGAATGGAAGGAAGGGCTTGCTCAAATAACCAGCCCGCCATACTATTGAATGACGGTGTTGTGGAATGGCTCAAAACAGTCCCTAATGCCCAAATTGCTCGCCCATGGCTATCGTCCGAACCTGTGTCTTCTGCCCATTTACGCTGATAATCCATGACATTTCGAAAGCGTTTATTCTGGACATTAAATGCATACCCGAGGAAAGCGAGATAGCGGGAAGCTAATCCGAAGCTCTCACTGTTCCCCAGTTCATCTAAGAGAATGCTCACCAAAAGTGCACGAGCATTGTCGTCAGTTGTATACCCATGAGAATAATTAGGCACGGTAAAAAGGGCATGTTGCAAAATTCCTGTTTCATCCGTCATGGCTCGTAAGTGATCCATTTTTAACGGAGGTAATTCACTCGGATATTTATCTAGTGCCTTAGCAATAAATCCTGGCGGGATATAATGGCGACGTTCTGCTCGGGCGCGTTCGAAACTTTCCATGTAGCGTTTTGCTACTTCTGACCAAATCATCGCTCGTCCAAACATATACGCACGCTTGCGCATTGCATGCCGCTCTGCTTCATTGTCCAATAAGTTAATCACTTGCCCAGCCAAGGCCGCGGGATCACGGAAGGGGACAAGCACACCTCGTTTATCGGCAAGCATCTCTTGCGCATACCAATATGGTGTAGAGATGACTGCCTTACCCGCTCCTAATGTGTACGCAAGGGTTCCGGATACGATCTGCGCCTCGTTCAGATAAGGCGTAATATAGATGTCAGCGGCTCCAATGAACTTAACAAGCTCTTCCAAACTAACAAAGCGGTTGTAAAAAATTACATGACTTTCCACGCCCTTCTGTTGGGCTAACCATTGAAGAGAGAGCCGATACGTTTCACCCTCGTGTTTGATGACGTGAGGATGTGTGGCTCCGACCACGATATAAACACTGTTTGGATAACGCGCGACTATTTCAGGCATAGCTGAAATGACAGTTTCGATTCCTTTGCTTGCGGAGAGTAGCCCAAAACTCAGTAAAACGGTTTTACCCTCTACGCCAAACATATCTTTATTGAAACTTGGATCAACGAACGGTACATCAGGAATACCATGTGGAATCAGATCAATTTTTTCCGGCAAAACATGATATATTTTTTGTAAATATTCAGATCCGCGTTCACTCATAACAACCAACCTATCCGAAAGAGCCGCAACTTCTTCCAACACTAATCGCTGATCAGGGGATGGAGAGTCGAGTATGGTGTGCAAGGTTGTGACAATTGGCATTCGCAGATTACGCAAGAGTGTCAGGATGTGGCTTCCTGCTTTTCCACCAAATA
>Ga0187861_10003071_pt1 | contig 15083 bp, 13 predicted proteins | sample June2016WEW_10_1_3_FD_132986 | JGI IMG/M metagenome (GOLD analysis project Ga0187861, IMG submission 132986) | Peatland microbial communities from SPRUCE experiment site at the Marcell Experimental Forest, Minnesota, USA - June2016WEW_10_100 | ecosystem: Environmental > Terrestrial > Soil >...
CCTTATCTTGGACATCAGCATGCCAGGACTGCCCGGACCTCGGGTCGCTGAGGCCGTGCTGCAGAAGAAGCCGAAGCTGGCCATCGTCGTCCTGACAATGCACGACGATGAGTATTACCTCCAGGAGATGTTCCGCATCGGGGCGCGAGCGTTCGTGTTGAAGAAAGCCACGGCGACCGACGTGGTCCAAGCTATCCGCGCCGTGTACCGCGGCGAACAGTATGTGGACTCGTCGCTGACAGGCCACGTTATTTCATCCTACGTTGGCCGGCCATCCAAGGAACACACGCTGGGCCGCCTGGAAATCCTGACGGCGCGCGAGCAGGAAGTCTGTGCGCTGCTGGCCTACGGCTACACCAATGGGGAGATCGCGCAGAGGCTGTTCATTTCGGAGCGCACTGTCGAGACGCACCGCACGAACATCATGGGTAAGCTGAACTTGAATAGCAGGGTGGAACTGGTGCGGTTCGCGATAGAGAACGGCCTGCTGAAGCTGACCTGACCCAAGCACAATCCGGCGGCCCGTAGTTCATGTAACTCAGCACGGTATAAGGGCATCCTCAGTATTTTGCGGATGCTTGGTATCCGTGAATACTACTGATTATCCGTACTTTCTACGGATACTGGCATCTCAAGAACCAGTGTTTTCCACTGTGTCGCCGGGACTCCGCGCGGGTGTATAGTTCCTTTGGTGAGAGTTGCACTCTGAAGAAGGGCGGCCCAAATGTGCAGGGCAGCCCCGAAGGCCGAGCGCAGCTTTCCCCGCAACATCAGGAGAGCAAGCCGTGCCGACCGAAATAGCGAATGCTCCGCCCGCAAACAGCGCAGTGAAGGAACCTGCGGCGCTACAACAGGCTGCGGCGCAACCGGCTGTGTCTGCGGCCGCAGGCAGTGCCAAGCCGGCGCCGCGGAGAAAACGGAAGTTTGGCATCGCCATCTATCATGCCTGGTGCAAGAAGTGCGGCATCTGCGGCGAGTTCTGCCCTACCAAGGCGCTACGGAACGATGAGCTGGGCATGCCCTTAGTTTCCGACGAAGACAAGTGCGTGGGGTGCATGCAGTGCATGCACCGTTGCCCGGATTTCTGTGTCGAGGTGTACGAGAAGACTGCGCCTGAAGCGCCCTCTGTTGCTCCGCAGAAACAGGCGGAGCCCAGCCAGTCCAGCGCTCAACCATGGGGGTAAACCAGGATGGACTTGCAGTCCGGCAAGCCTCAGTTGCTTTCAGGCAATGAAGCAGTCGCCTACGGTGCGCTCGCGGCGGGCGCAAGGTTCTTCGCCGGCTACCCGATCACCCCTTCGACCGAGATCGCGGAGATCATGGCCGCAGAACTGCCGAAACTCGGGGGCAAGTTCATCCAGATGGAGGATGAGATCGCCAGCCTGGGCGCGGTCCTCGGGGCGTCTCTCGCCGGGGTCAAAGCCTACACGGCGACGAGCGGTCCGGGTTACTCGCTGATGCAAGAGCACATCGGCTTTGCCGCGATGGCTGAAGTGCCGTGCCTCGTGGTGAACGTGATGCGCGGGGGACCCAGCACGGGCCTGCCGACGAAGACCTCCCAGGCTGACATCATGCAGGCCAAGTATGGATCGCACGGCGATTACCCTTCCTTCGCGCTTATGCCCAACTCAGTCCTCGAATGCTATCTGCTGACCATCAAGGCCTTCAACCTGGCAGAAAAGTACCGCGTGCCCGTGACACTGCTTTCCGACGAGGTCATAGGCCACATGCGTGAAAAGGTGGTGATGCCTGACCCGGCTACGGTGGAGGTTGTTGAGCGCAAGCAGCCCACCGTACCCCCAGATTGGTACCAGCACTACCCTGACACGACGACCGGGATCGCGCCCATGGCGAGCTTCGGCACGGGATACCATTTTCACGTTACGGGCCTCACGCACGATCCTAGCGGCTTCCCCACGGAGCGCGCCGATGAAGTCGAGGCCTTTATGGAGAAGCTTAAGAACAAAGAGATCCGCAATCCCAAAGATCTGACGATGGTTGAGGAGTTCATGATGGACGATGCCGAGGTGTGCATCTTCGCGGCCGGCTCGGTGGCCAGGTCCGCGCGGCAGGCAGTGAAGATGCTGCGGCGGCACAATGTCCGCGCCGGCCTGCTGCGCCCACAGATCGTCTGGCCCTTCCCGAAGATACCGGTGGAAGCGATGCTGGAGCGGGTGGACGTCGTGCTGGTGCCGGAGATGAACGTCGGACAACTGCGCAAGGAAGTGGAGCGGCTCTCCAAGGACCGCCGCCACACCATCAAGGGCCTGAACATCCTGAATTCCTGCATGATCACCGCGGAGCAGATCGTGGATCGGGTGCTGGCCATTGAGTACAAGCCCAAGACGGCGCGGAAAGGCGGACGAGTATATGCCTGAGACTGTGGAAGAGAACCTTGCGGTAGAGGCACGGCCCGCGCAGGCGGTGGGCTTCCTGGCGGAACGGCCCGGGATCTACAGTTGGCTGCGCGTGAAGAAGAAATTCCCGCACCTGTGGTGCCCGGGGTGCGGACTGGGCACCATCCTCGGCGCCTTCACCCGCGCCCTGATGCGCCTCAACTACAGCAAGGACAACGTGGTGGTCGTCTCGGGGATCGGCTGTACCGGACGGATCCCGGTTTACCTGGACTGCAACACGCTGCACACCACGCACGGCAGAGCGCTGACCTTTGCGACAGGCATCAAACTGGCCAAGCCGCATCTCAAGGTCGTAGTCTTCATGGGCGACGGAGACGCGCTCGCCATCGGCGGCAACCACTTCATCCACGCCTGCCGGCGCAACCTGGGCGTGACTGCCATCGTTGTAAACAACTCAATCTACGGCATGACCGGCGGCCAGGTGTCGCCGGCCACGCCACTGGGCAAGCGCGCGACCACAGCGCCGTTCGGCAATATCGAACAACCGTTCGATACTTGCGCTCTCGCGATGGGCGCCGGCGCCACATTCGCGGCGCGCAGCACGGTTTACCACGTCAACCTGATGGAAGATCTGATGTGCCAGGCCATGAGCCACGATGGCTTCGCGGTGCTGGAACTCATCTCCCACTGCCACACCTCCTTCGGCCGCTTGAACAAGCAGGGCAGCCACATTGACATGCTCAAACAGCAGCGCGACCGCGCGGTCAAGAACACGCCGGAGTTGGATGTGGACAAGGCCCGGGCCGAAGGCAGAGACCTGGTCGTCGGTGTGTTGAAACAGGATAAGGGGCGCAGGGAGTACTGCGCCTGCTACGAGGAAGACATTGTGCGCCCTGCAATGGGGGGGAAGGGGTAAAGACATGCATGAAGCAACGGAGCAGTGCAGGCTGACGCCGACAGTGGCGATTTGTCTCAGCGGTAGTGGCGGGCAAGGGCTGATTCTGGCCGGAAGGCTTCTGGCCGAAGCAGCCGCCCTGTACGACGGCCTGGATGTCGTGCAGACCAATTCGTACGGCCCGGAGGCGCGCGGCGGGGCGAGCCGTTCCGAGGTGGTCATTGGGCGCGGCGAAATTGACATCCTCCATACGCCCACGGTAGACGCGCTTATCTGTCTAACCCAGGCGTCCTGCGACGCGTACTTTCATCACCTCGTCCCGCACGGCCTGTTGATCACCGACGCGGACTTGGTGACAGTCCTGCCGACGTCGCGAGCGTTGGAAGTGCCCATGTCCGCCCTGGCCCGTAAGGAAGTCGGCAATGTCATGGTGGCCAATGTGGTCGCACTGGCGGTGTTGTGCGCAGTGAGCAAGATCGTGACTCGTGAAGCGCTGACAGCAGCTATAAAAGCGCGTGTGCCGCCGGCCCACCGTGAGAGCAACTGCAAAGCGATAGAAGTGGGGTTCGCCGCAGCGGAGAGTGCACTGGCACAGAATTCACCCAAGCTGCGCGCTCTCTGCCCCGATTTCAGCTACATCCGGAGGGAGCCTACGTTGCCACACGGTGTGCGGTTGGTGGCTCGCGCTACGTCACAGTCCGAACCGCGCTTGGAACTGGTAAAGACAGGCGACAGTGCAAAACAGGTCGGCCAGATATAGGCCGCCGCCGCTGTTAGGCTGCAATCAGGTAGTTGTTTGGCTTGGCATTTGCGAATATATACCGCTGGAGTGAAGAACAGGCTTTGTGGGGTTAACTGGTTTAGAAATAAAGGGTTGTGAGGTGACATAGAAGCATGACGGCCACTAGAGCACTTAAAGCTTTCCTGCTCCCGTTTCTAACGACCTCCGTAGGCAGGAAGACAATCATGTCTCTGACGGGTCTAGGCGGGATCGCGTATCTCGTCATGCACATGTTGGGGAACCTCGTGGTGTACGAAGGCCCGGCGACATTTAACGGTTATGCAGAGGGCCTGCACTCACTGCCTTTCCTGCCGCTGCTGGAGGCCGCTTTGGTTGGGCTGTTCCTCTTTCACATCCTGCTGGGAATCATCCTTACGCTCCAGAATTGGGCGGCACGCCCCATTACCTATGCAAAGCTGGCCAACCACGGCGCAAAGACCTTCGCCTCCACCACGATGATCTACACTGGCCTGACTATTCTGGCGTTCATGCTCTTCCATGTCTGGTCCGTCCGCATCTCACCGAGCGAAGGGACACCTGTCTTTGACCGTGTGAAGCACGATCTGACCATTCCCTTGTTCGCGTGCATCTACGCCGTTGGACTGGTGGCCGTGGGACTGCACCTATCACACGGGGCCTCAAGCTGCCTGCTGTCGCTCGGGCTGCGCCACCAATTGCACGATCCGTGGGTGGACCTCTTGGGCAAGGTTGCGGCCACGGTCATGGCGCTGGCCTTCGGCACGATTGTCTTCTGTTTCCTGTTCTTTGGCGGGCCGACCGCGAGCTTGCGTATAGACAAGAGCCGGGAACAGGAGGGGCGAGTGACCGAAGCGCAGGTAAACGCGGGCGGGGCGGCGGACAGAAAGGCCTGCCCAGGCTTGCGGGTGGCGGAGGGGAATGGGCCGTGATTGCGCTGGATGCCAAAATCCCGGACGGGCCGCTCCCAGAGAAATGGGAGCGCCATCGCGGCAGACTCAAGCTGGTCAGCCCAGGCCACAAACGCAAGTATCACGTCATCATCGTGGGCACGGGCCTGGCGGGCGCTTCGGCCGCCGCGTCGCTGGCGGAACTGGGCTACAATGTATCGGTCTTCTGCCTGCATGACAGCCCGCGCCGCGCTCACAGCATCGCTGCGCAGGGCGGCATCAATGCGGCCAAGAACTACGCCAACGACAGCGACAACATCTTCCGCCTCTTCTACGACACGATCAAAGGGGGCGATTACCGTTCCCGCGAGGCCAATGTTTTTCGCTTGGCGCAGGTGAGCGCCGCCATCATTGACCAATGCGCCGCACAAGGAGTGCCGTTCGCACGCGACTACGGCGGGATGCTGGTCACGCGTTCCTTCGGCGGGGCGCAGGTCTCCAGAACGTTTTACGCGCGCGGCCAGACGGGCCAGCAGCTCCTCTTGGGGGCCTACGGTGCGCTGATGCGCCAGGTCAAGGCTGGCCGCGCCAAGATTTTCCCCAGGCGCGAAATGGTGGACCTGGTCGTGACGGAGGGCCGCGCCGGCGGGATCGTGGTGCGCAATTTGGTGACGGGCACCCTGGAGTCCTATGCCGGGGACGCCGTCGTCCTGGCGACGGGCGGCTACGCCAATGTCTTTTTCCTCTCGACCAACGCGCTCGGTAGCAATGTGTCCGCGATTTGGCGGGCACACCAGCGCGGCGCGCTGTTTGCGAACCCTGCGTTCACGCAGATTCACCCCACCTGCATCCCACACTCGGGCGACTTCCAGGCGAAGCTGGTGCTGATGAGCGAAAGCCTGCGGAACGATGGCCGAGTGTGGGTGCCGCGCCAACCCGGGGACAAACGCGTACCCAACGAGATACCCGAGGCGGAGCGGTCCTACTTTCTCGAGGAGCGCTATCCGCGCTTCGGGAACCTGGTCCCGCGGGACGTCGCCAGCCGCAATGCCAAGGCGGTCATTGACCGCGGGCTGGGTGTCGGGCAGACGGGCGTGGCGGTGTACCTGGACTTCGCCGAGGCCCTCGCCCGCGAAGGCAGGCAGGTCATCACGGAGCGTTACGGCAACCTTTTCGATATGTATAGCAAGATTACTGCCGAAGATCCCTATCAGACACCCATGCGCATCTACCCCGCCCCGCACTACACCATGGGCGGGTTGTGGGTGGACTACAACCTGATGACCACCATCCGGGGCCTGTTCGCCATTGGCGAGGCGAACTTCTCCGACCACGGCGCGAACCGTCTGGGCGCCAGTGCGCTGATGCAGGGCCTGGCTGACGGCTACTTCGTCCTGCCTTACACTCTGGGCGGCTACCTGGCGGAGGTTGCGCCCGCGGCTCTCGTGACTACCGGGCCGGACTTCGCTGCGGCGATTGCCCATGCCGAGGGGCGCCTCGGAAAACTGGCGGCGTTGCGCGGCCAGCGGCCGCCTCAGGACTTCCACCGCGAGTTGGGCAAGCTGCTGTGGAACAACTGCGGGATGAGCCGCAACGAGACCGGGCTGCGGGAGGCGCTGGGCAGGATCCCGGAACTCCGCGCGGCATTCTGGCGAGATGCAGGTGTGCCAGGCACGAGCGCCGGCTGCAACCAAGTCCTGGAACGCGCAGGCCGCGTGAGCGACTACCTGGAGTTCGCCGAGCTGATGGTCCTTGATGCCCTGGAACGAAAGGAGTCTTGCGGGGGCCATTTTCGCGAGGAAAGCCAGACCGATGAGGGCGAGGCGTTGCGGGACGATGCCAATTTCTGCTACGTGGCGGCTTGGGAGCACAAAGGCATGGGCCGGACGCCCGTGCTGCACAGGGAGCGGCTGGCGTTCGAGTCGCTGCTGCTGTCGCAGAGGAGCTACAAATGAAGCTCACGCTTAGAGTCTGGCGGCAAAAAGACTCCCGTGACAGGGGGCATTTCGAGACCTACGCAGTTGCGGACGTTATCCCCGAGATGTCCTTTCTCGAAATGCTGGACAAGCTCAACGAGGACCTCGTGCGCCGGGGTGAGGACGCGATCGCCTTCGACAGCGATTGCCGCGAGGGCATCTGCGGCACCTGTTGCATCGCGGTGAACGGCCGGGCCCACGGACGGCAGCACGGCGGCACGATCTGCGAACTGCGCATGCGGGTCTTCCGCGACGGCGAAACCATCACGGTCGAGCCGTTCCGCGCGCGCCCATTCCCAGTGGTTAGAGACCTGATGATTGACCGCAGCATCCTGGACACGATCATCCAGGCCGGCGGCTACGTCTCCGTCAACACGGGCGCGGCCCCCGATGCCAACACCATACCTGTGACCAAAGACGATGCCGAGCGGGCCATGGACGCGGCGCAGTGCATTGGTTGTGGCGCCTGTGTGGCCGCTTGTCCCAACGCCGCCGCCATGCTCTTCACCAGCGCCAAGATCGGGCACTTCGCCGCGCTGCCGCAAGGCCGCGTGGAGTGGCGCTATCGAGTGCTGGAGATGGTTGAGGCCATGGAGCGCGCCGGCTTCGGCAACTGCTCCAACCACGGCGAGTGCCAGGCTGCCTGTCCCAAGGAGATCAAGCTCACCAACATCGCGCAGATGAACCGCCAGTTCATTTTCTCATCTGTGTTCACCAAACGGGGGAGCGCGGAAGCGTCATGAAGATCCACGAGTACCAGGCGCAAGCCCTGCTGAAGGAATTTGGCATCCCTGTGCCCGACGGCTGCGTCGCGGCCACGCCCCAGGAGGCCCTGGAGGCGGCCCGGAAACTCGGCTGTCCCGTGGTGCTGAAAGCCCAGGTGCACGCGGGCGGGCGCGGCAAGGCCGGCGGCGTGCGTGTGGTTGAAACCGAAGCGGCGGTCCTGAGCACGGCGGAAGCGATCTTGGGTCTGACCATCAAGGGGCTGCCGGTCCGCAAAGTGTACGTTGCTCGCGCGGCGGCCGTGCGCAGCGAGGCGTACCTGAGCCTGCTGATTGACCGGGCGATCTCGAAGTTGGTTTTCATTGGCTGCGCGGTGGGCGGCGTCGAGATCGAGGAAACCGCCAAGACCTCTCGCGGGCGGATTCATCGCCTGGAACTGCCGTCCAGGCAGGATGGCACGCAAGCGGCCAAAGACTACGCTGCTTTCGCACAGGAACTTTACAAAGAGCCGCGGCTGGCCGGAGAGGCCGCGGGGATCATGGCCGGCATGGCGCGCCTCTTCCGCGCCCGCGACTGCTCGCTGGTCGAGATCAACCCGCTGGCTGTGACCGGCGAAAACAGGTTGCTGGCGCTCGACGCCAAGATCCTGCTGGATGACAACGCGCTCTTCCGCCACCCGGACAACGCGGCGCTGCGGGACCCGGACTCCGAGGACCCCGTGGAAACGGAGGCGCGCGAGGCGGGTCTCAGTTTCATCGGGCTGGGCGGCACGATCGGCTGCATTGTCAACGGCGCCGGCCTGGCGATGGGAACGCTGGACACGGTCAAGCACTTTGGGGGCGAACCCGCCAACTTTCTCGACGTCGGAGGCAGCTCCAGCCCGCAGAAGATGGCCACTGCCTTCAGGATTATCCTCAGAAATCCGCAGGTGAAGGTCATGTTTATCAACGTCTTCGGCGGAATTACGCGTTGCGACGACGTTGCACGCGGCCTGCTGGAGGCAATGCAGGAATGCCGGCTCGCCGTGCCCGTGGTGGTGCGGCTGGCCGGGACGAACGAACAGGCGGGGCGGGACCTGCTGGCCGGCCAGAAGCTGCTGGTCGCCAGCACGCTTGAGGACGGTGCGCAAAAGGCCGTGGAACTGGCACACAAGCCATGAGCATTCTGATAAACGCGCAGACACGCGTCATCGTACAGGGCATCACCGGGCGGGACGGATCGTTTCACACCGCTCAGATGCTGGAATACGGCACAAAAGTAACCGGGGGGGTGACCCCGGGCAAGGGCGGGCAGCGCGTGCACGGCCTGCCTGTCTTCAACACCGTTGCGGAGGCGGTGTCGGCGACCGGCGCCACCGTGTCGGTGCTGTACGTGCCGGCGCCCTTTGCCAAGGCCGCGCTGCTTGAGGCGGCCGCCGCCCCGCTCGAATTGGTGGTCTGCATCACCGAGGGCATCCCCACGCTGGATGCGCTGGAGGCGCGGACCGCGCTGCGCCTGGCGGGAATCCGCTTCATCGGCCCGAACTGTCCGGGCCTGATCAGCCCGGGCCAGTGCAAGGTCGGGATCATGCCGGCCGCCATTCACAAGCCGGGAAGCGTGGGCGTGATCTCGCGCAGCGGGACGCTCACCTACGAGATTGTCGCGGCGCTCAGCGCGGCCGGCTTCGGCCAGTCCACGTGCGTCGGAGTGGGCGGCGATCCTATCATAGGCAGCCGCTTTGCCGACCTTCTGCCGCTGTTCGAGGCCGACCCTGGGACGGAGGCGCTTGTCATGGTCGGGGAGATTGGCGGCCAGGATGAGCTCGTAGCCGCCGAGTACTGGCGCACACGGATGCGCAAGAAGCTGGTGGCCTTTGTCGCGGGCCTCACGGCCCCCCCGGGCCGGCGCATGGGCCACGCAGGCGCGCTGGTAGGCGCCGCGGACGAAACGGCCGCGGCCAAGATCGAGAAACTGCGGTCGTACGGCATTCCCGTGGCACGCTTGATTAGTGAGGTGCCACAGGTTCTGCGGGGGAGTTAGGCGCTGTACCGTCGGCGTCCCGCCGGCCTTGGTGTTCCGCCTCCCCTTGAGGGAGGTGGCAGGGTGAGGGTGAGGGTGAGGGTGAGAGGAGAAAGCCATGGGTCTAATGACACTGGAACGGGCAGAGCCCGTCGTTGTGGCGGCTGAGCCAAAGAGAAGCGCGACCGCGAAACTCACGCTCGACGGCAAGACCTATGAACTGCCGATTGTTGTGGGGACCGAGAATGAACGGGCCATTGATATTTCGAAGTTGCGTGCCGAAACGGGCTACATAACTCTGGACCAGGGCTTCGGGAACACCGGCGCGTGCCAGAGCCGCATCACCTTCATTGACGGCGAGAAGGGCATCCTGCACTACCGTGGCATCCCCATTGAGGAACTCGCCGAGCACTCCACTTTCACCGAGACGGCGCACCTCCTCATGTATGGAGAACTGCCCTCGCACGCGCAACTCGAGCGCTTCTCGAACCGGCTCAACCGCTCCTCATTGATCCACGAGGACATGCTGCACTTCTTCACGGGCATCCCCAAGGGTGCGCACCCCATGGCGATTCTGACGACGGTGGTGGCGTCACTGTCGGCTTTCTACCCCGTGCCGGACGACCTCGATACAGAGGCCGAAGAGCAGGTCATCGCGAACTTGATGTCGCAGATCCGCACTATCGCAGCCTTCTCTTACAAGAAGTCCATCGGCGAGCCGATTGTGTATCCGTCCAACAAGCTGAAGTTCGTGGAGAACTTCCTGAACATGCTGTTCTCCTCGCCCGTGAAGGACTACCATCTGGACCCGGACATCGTGCGCGCCGTGGATCTCTTCTTCCTGCTGCACGCAGACCATGAGCAGAACTGCTCCACCTCGACGGTCCGGCTGGCAGGTTCAAGCCTGGCCAACATCTACGCCGTGGTCTCCGCCGCCATCTCTGCGCTGTGGGGCAAGCTGCACGGCGGCGCCAACCAGGAAGTCATCAACATGCTGTCCTACATTCGCCGGAGCGGGTGCCGGCCGGAGGACTTCGTGGCCCGCGCCAAGGACAAAAAGGAAAAGCTCATGGGCTTCGGCCATCGCGTGTACAAAAGCTTTGACCCGCGGGCCAGAATCATCAAGCAGCTCTGCCACCTGCTGCTCAAGAAACGCGGCGGGAGCGACCCGTGTTTCGAGATCGCCTTGAAACTGGAGGAAATCGCGCTCAAGGACGAGTACTTCCTGAGCCGGAACCTGTACCCGAATGTGGATTTCTACTCGGGGCTGATCATGAAGGTGGCCGGATTCCCGACCGATATGTTCACAGTGCTCTTCGCCATCGGACGCATGCCCGGCTGGCTGGCGCAATGGCGGGAGATGCGCCACGACCCGGTGTCAAAACTCGCCCGGCCGCGGCAGATCTACCAGGGCCCGGCCCAGCGCCACTACGTACCGATGGACGAGCGGCCATAGGTCAGGTCCATTTTACCTGCAAGACTCCCGGCTCTTTGGAGAAGTGCTGCACCACTTCCTGGGAAATCTTGAAGACTTCGGCCGGACGGACCCGAATCGCAAAGGTCATCGTGCGCTGCTGGTGTAGCGTGTCGTAGTCCAGGTCGAGGTCCTGGAGGGCCGCGCCCAGGCGCTGGAGTTGTTGCTTGATGCTCTCCTCGGTGGGCCGGGCAAACTCGGCGGTGATGGTGACGTGTCCATACCAATCGCTCTTCAGGTACTTCTCGAAAACGGAGATGCCGATGAGGGTGAGCAGAGCAATGCCCAGGCCGATCAGCCCCAAGAATATCTTCCCGCCGCCAAAAGCCAGGCCCAGCACGGTCACGAACCACAACATGGCCGCTGTCGTCACGCCGCGCACCACGTGTTCCTGGCGCATGATGGTGCCGGCGCCAAGGAACCCGATGCCGGTCAGCATCCCCGCAGCCAGGCGGCCAGGGTCGGCCCGCCACGCCACTTCGGGCACGAAATTGAGCTCGGCAAGTTGCTCGGACAAGATCATGCCCAAGGCCGCCGCCACACACACCAGAATCATGGTCCGCAGCCCCGCCGTGCGGCCGTGACTCTCGCGGTCCAGCCCGACGACCACCCCCGTCAAAAACGCCAAGCTCACTCGGACGAGGATTTCCTTCTCGGTTATCATGCGCCTGCCTCCTTGGTGCACAACCCGAACCGCCCGCCCAACTCGCGCCACACGTCTGCGCTGACCGCTTGCGAGACAGCTTCCACGTCTCTGACGGCCTCGTCCGGTGTCTGCATGCCCAACAAGGTTGAAGCAATCCGCTGTTCGCGCAAGCAAAATTGCAGGTTCAGTGCCAGCAAGCTTACGCCGTGCGCGCGCGCGAACTCCCACAGCGCCTGCGCACGCCGGATTTCCTCCGATTCGTGCGCATACGGACGGACTGCCAACGGTCCGGGCGGCGCCCCACGCGGTTCATCCCCGCCCAGCAGGCCGCCCAACACCGCCATACCGTTGTAAACACCTACTTCCCGTGCGGCAGCCGGCTCAAGCACGCCCCGGACCGCGTCTTGGCACAGCAGGTTGAAATCGCGATAGGTCAGTGACACGTCGAATTGTCCGGTCTCGATGCAGCGCTGGTGCAGCGCATGTTCGCGCACGCCCAGCCCGATGGCGCGGACCAAGCCCTCGGTTTTAAGCTTCTGCAGTTCCTCCAGCGCGCCACCGGGGCTGAGCACCGGTGTCAGATCGTGCGGATCATGGACCAGGACGATGTCCAGGTAATCTGTTTGCAGCAGCTTCAGACTCTCCTCGACGCTGCGCCGTGTGCCGGCTGCCGAATAATCATGCGGCTGCGTGCGCGTGCCGGTCTTGGTGGAGAGGACCAACTCCTCGCGCTTGCCGCCGCCGGACAACCACTCGCGGAGCGCCAGCCCCACGCGCCGTTCGCTCTCCCCGTAAAGCGGCGCGGTGTCCACGGCCCGGATGCCAAGCCTCAGCGCGCGCAGCACGGTCGCCACGGCCACTTCGTCGCTGAAACCCTTGGGCGTCCGGCCCAGCCACGCGCCACCCAGCCCCAGCGGAGTAACCTGTATGTTGGTGCGCCCCAGCCGCCGTTTTTTCCACAGTTCGACCCAAGTGTTCCCCCTGCCCTCGCGGGAGGGGGCAGGGGGAGGGCTTTCCATGGATGAATCATTCTTCATTCTTTTTCGAGCATCCTTTCGGAGTTCTTGAAGAGTCTGGCGGGATCGCACTCTTCAGGAAGTTTGATGACGCCGCTCTTGGCGTCATATTCCCAGGGCGTGCCAAAGGGGCTGATAGTCGTGTTCAGCTTGTTCCCCAGCGCGCCGGTAACCGCCGGCGCTGGAGGGTTGCCGGGTTGGCTGTAGAATTCCACGGCGTAGTTGTGCAGTTCGAGCAGGTCATCGGGCGGCTTGCCATTGTGGTCGCCGCGGTAGAAGTCAATCAGTCCGGCAAGGATGCTGGCGGCGATGATGGCCTTGCGTGCCTGCACGCCCAAGGAGGCCACCTGGCCCGTCAGCGGGTCGTACTTGATGGGGTAGCCGTACCCATCCAAGGGCCAGCCGGTGTTGTCGCAATAAACCGGCAGGCTCTTCACCAAGCCTGCCACAAGCGGGCGCAGATCCGCGGGGAAGGGGGAGTGTTTCATTCCAGTTAGTTCACCAAGCCAAACCGGGTCGCTGTGAAGGAGTTGTGCCGCGGGACTAACTTCTTTGAAACACTCCCGGCGCGCCTTGTAGGCGGCTACCGCATCCTGAAGACAAGTGACCCGCCACAGGCTGTCTGCGGAGAGGAACTTGCGGGCCGCGTCAGCGCGCATGGCCATCGGGAGGTTGCGATCTTTAGCGCGTTTCAGGAGCAGTCCGCGGCCTTCCGCATAGTATTCAGGACCCGACTCCAACGCCAACAGCCCCGTCAGCCTCTCAAGTTCCTTGACCTCCACGCTCGTAGCAGCGCCAGGAGACAGTTTGCTCAGCCTGGCGGCGGTGTCCTTGAACCATTCGACGGCGCGGTGGGAGTAGTCCTCGCGCAACCGCTCGTCCTCGGGCGGAAACACGAATAGCCTCCCGGCTTCATAAGGCAGGCGCCAGTTGCCGGGGTTATTGAAGATGGCCTTGATGTAAAAGCGTTCCACCGCATAGCGGTCGGGTTCCAGCGCGGACAGCACCTTGCCGGCGTTGATCTCCGCCTCGACCCAGTGCGGGTCTGTCTCGAGCATGTTTTCGTAAATCCGCAGCAACAGCTCGAATTTGCGGCCGCGCCGGAATGAGCTGGAAATGTATTGCAGGCTGGTCAGCCACAGGTAGTCGCCCGCCAGGCTGGCGTTGCCCAGAGTCAGGTAGGCCAGCGAATTGCCTTCGGGCAGGTACATGTACTCCGCGCGCAGCACCTCTTCTTTGTTTTTGTGAGCGGCGAGCCGGCGGATGGCTCTCTCGTAACGCTTGTCCTGATCGGCAATAAAGCCCCGCCGGTCGTCTACCTTGACTTGCTGGCTCACGCAGCACAGCACCAGCAAGCCGATCGCGCCAAGATGCGCGAATTGCCAGCGGAAACGGCCTAGAGCCGCCAGTCGGCCGAGCCCCTTTTGCTGGGCGCCGGCCGGTCCGCGGTACGCAGGCAGGAAGCAGAAGATCAGCAGCAAGGCCGCAGAAACCGCGAACGCGACAAAGTACAACACGTAGGGATCAATGGTCATCAAGCCAGCAAACCCACAGGGCAACAAAACAACAAAACAGCAAGCCAACAAACCCACAGGTCAACAGGACTGCAGAACAACAAGCCAACTGCCCTCCCTATTTGTGTTTATCTGTGGTTCCGAACGATCAGAAGTTCCTCCGGCTGAAGAGCAAATGCGCCGCCAACAGCAGCGCCAGGGCGTAAGCCAGGCCATAAATGGTGCAGGCCACAAGCTCAGTTGGCGAGACAGCCATGTGCAGCCGCTCCTGTGTCGCCAGGACGGCCTCGCGCCGGATGTTGAAGTTGTGCAGATTGGGGACGAGAAGGTAAAGGAGGTGGAGCAGTTTCTCCATCCAGGGGTGCGATTGCCGGTAGAGGAACCCCAAGTCCACGATCCACTTGGTCAACTGGCCGGCGAAAAACACGATGGTGGTGAGGATGGCCGACATGATCGGCGTGCTGGCGGCACTGAACAGGATCGCCACCGCCGTCACCACCAGCATCTCCACGTAGATCAGGAACAGCGCCTGGCCCAGCGCCAGCGTGACCGGCGCGCCACAAAGCCACAGGTACGCGAGGAAAACCGCCGAGAGCAACAACAGGTTAATGAGCGTAGTGAGCGCCAGGCCCACGTACTTGCCCGCCAGAAACTGCCACCGTTCGGCCGGTTTGGCCAGGATGGTGTAGAGCGTGCGCTTGTCTATCTCCTTGTAGATCAGACCCGTGCCGATGAAGATTGAAACCATGCCCGAGAACATCCAGATGGCGCCCAAGCCAATGTCCGTCATGATCTTATTCTCGCCGCCAAAGCTGACCCAGCCGATGGCGCGCGAGA
>Ga0187861_10003073_pt1 | contig 15069 bp, 9 predicted proteins | sample June2016WEW_10_1_3_FD_132986 | JGI IMG/M metagenome (GOLD analysis project Ga0187861, IMG submission 132986) | Peatland microbial communities from SPRUCE experiment site at the Marcell Experimental Forest, Minnesota, USA - June2016WEW_10_100 | ecosystem: Environmental > Terrestrial > Soil >...
CATGTCAGTAAATGCGTGGCCCAGAGCGTACCGCGGGCGTCCCGCCCGCCTTCGTCCTCGCGCCCTGCCAGCCTGCCACGAGCGGGCGGGACGCCCGCGGTACATTTGCTGACATGCACCCGGAAATGCGTCTTCAGCACGTTTACAGTTGACAGAACCCTGCGGAGTGTGCAGGCTTCCGTTGGGCGCTTGCTCATGAAGAAACGAATGCTGATTGTAACGGCCGTGTTGTTCTTTCTGGCGGGTGCGGCCTCGCAGGCCTGGCCGGCGGATAACGCGGACGATTTAGCCCAAGGATTCGTTTCTCCGCCGGACCAGGCCAAGCCGCGAGTCTACTGGTGCTGGCTCAACGGCCTGGTCAACAAGGAAGGCATCACGCGCGACCTGGAAGAGTTCAAGGCCAAGGGCGTCGGAGGCGTGTTGCTCTTCGATACAGGCGGAACCGGCGCGCCTTTCAGCCCGCCGATTCCGCCAGGCCCCACCTTTCTCTCGGCAGAATGGCGGGAATTGTACAAGCATGCGCTGCGCGAGGCGGACCGCTTGGGGATCGAGGTAAGCGTGAACCTGTGCAGCGGCTGGACCGCCGGCGGGCCGTGGGTCACTCCCGAACACGCGGCAAAGAAGCTCACCTGGTCCGTCGTGCACGTCCTTGGGCCGGGGAAGTTCGCCAACACCTTGCCTCTGCCGGCAGCCGTCGCCGGCCAGTTCTGGCCCGTGGCGGTGCAGGCCTTCCCCGAACCGTCGGGGCCGAACGTCCCGAAGGTAACGGCCAGCAGCAGCCAGAGCGCGTATCCGGTGGTCTACAGTTACGCGGGCGAATACCGTATTTACCGGGTCGGCAACGTGTGGCAGCCGGGAGCCGCGCCGACGAAAGAAAAACCCGAATGGATCCAGTTGGAATATCCGGCCGGCGTCGAAGTATCTTCGGTGCGGATCATGCCCCTTGTAGGGCAAGTTGGCAACTTGCCCCACGAGGGCCGCAGCCCGTGCGAGGTCGAAGTGTTCAGCTCGGACAACGGGACAGCGTTCGACTCCCAAATGCCGATGAAACTGACCAAGAACGAACGCGTGGTGGGTTTCTTCCCCGCGCCGGCAAAGTTCTGGAAGATCGTCATCAAGTCGGCTGAGGAAGGCGCAGGCAATCTGGCCTGCGAATTGTGGCTCGATGGCAACTACTCCAAGCTGGACGAGCGCGAGAAGTTGCTGGCGGTCAAGGGCGCGGCGCTGTCGGCGGTGGATGCGGTCAACCCCAAGATGGCGAAGTCCACAACCTGGTCGGTTGAGGAACTCACGGAGGCGCCCAACGGCGCGCAGGTTGATCCGGCGAAGAGCGTGGATCTGACGCAGAAGCTGGGGCCTGACAGGCGCCTGGAGTGGGACGTGCCCGCGGGGACCTGGACGATCCTCCTGGCCGGCTACACGCTGACCGGCGACCCTGTCGCCGCGCCCTCCGCGGGCGCAGGCGGCCTGCAATTGGACTTCCTGAACGCCGAGGCCGTGAATCTGCACTTCGCCCAGGTGGCGAAGGTCTTGCTTGACGACGCGGGACCGCTGGCGGGCAAAACCCTGAAGTGCTTCCACCAGGAAAGCCTCTCCCTGGGCATTATGAACTGGACGCGCGGCTTTGAGCGGGTCTTCCAAAGCAGCCGCGGCTACGGCCTGCTGCCGTTTCTCCCGGCGCTGACCGGGCGGATCGTCACCAGCGCCGGCGCCACCGACCGCTTCCTGTATGATTTCCGCAAGACGATCGCCGAGAGCATGGCGGACAACTACTACGGGCACTTGCGGGAGCTGAGCCGGAAGTCCGGTGTGCTGGTGCAGTGCGAGGCCGGCGGGCCGGGCGCGCCACAGACGCAATGCTTGGACGCCCTGATGAACCTGGGGCGGTGCGACGTGCCGATGGGCGAGTTCTGGCACACGTTCGAGTTCAAAGAGAAACTCCAGAACACCACCGGCAAGCAGACCGCCAGCGCGGCCCACGTCTACGGCAAGCCCTGCGCCGCGGCAAAGGCCTTCGTGTGCGGCGGGGACAATTTCGTGCGCCACTGGGGCCTGGGGCCGGCGGACCTGAAGCTGACCGCCGACATTGCCTTCTGCGAAGGCCTCAACCGCTTCTTTCTGCACGCCTCAACCTGTACTCGCCCGCAGGACGGCCAGCCTGGGTACGAGTATTCCACGGGGACGCACTTCAACCCCAACGTCACCTGGTGGAAGCAGTCCGGCGCGTGGCTGGCCTATCTCGGGCGCTGCCAGTATCTGCTGCAGCAAGGTCTGTTCGTCGCCGACGTGCTCTACTACAACGGCGACTGGGCGCCCAACCTGGTGGAGGCGAAGCACACCGACCCGGCGCTGGGTTTGGGCTACGACTACGACGTCTGCAACTCGGAAGTCCTGCTGAACAGGCTGTCGGTAAAGGAGGGGCGGCTGGTGCTGCCCGACGGCATGAGCTACCGCCTGCTGGCCTTGCCGGACCGCAAGCTCATGCCGGCCGAGGCGGCCAGGAAGATCGCGGAACTGGTCCGCGCCGGCGCCACTGTGGCCGGGCCAAGGCCGGAGCAGGACCCACGGCTGAGGGAAGGCCAGCAACTGGACCAGCAAGTCAAACAGTTGGCTGCGGAGATCTGGGGCGCTGTTGACGGCAAGGCCGCCACCCATTGGGCCGTGGGAAAGGGCAGAGTGTTCTGTGGCGAACCGCTGCGGAAGATACTGCAAGACGACGGCGTGCAACCTGATTTCGAGTTCACCGCTCCCTACGACGATTCCGCCTTTGACTTCATCCACCGTTCAGCCGGCGCGGCGGACGTATACTTTCTGCTCAACCGCAGAAACCGCGTGGAGAGGCTCGAATGCACGTTCCGCGTCAACTGCAAACAGCCGGAGATCTGGGACCCTGTGACGGGCCGGATGCGGGAGGCGGGCGCGTTCAAGCAGGCTGGGGGCCGGACGGTGGTGCCGTTGGAGTTCGAGGCTTATGGATCGCTGTTCGTCGTCTTCCGCAAGCACATCGCGGACGGCGCCGCGGGCCAACTGGCCGCGAACTTCCCGCGGGCAACGAAGCTTCAGGAGATCATGGGCCCCTGGACGGTGAAGTTCAACGCGGCTTGGGGCGCCCCGGCTGAGGCGGCGTTCGACAGGCTGGTGGACTGGACGAAGCACCCGGAAAAGGGCATCCGCCAGTACTCCGGGACCGCCACCTACGCGAACCAGTTCGATTTTTCCGCGAACCGGCCGGCGCAGCGGCTGTACCTGGACCTGGGCAAAGTCAAGGGCCTGGCCGAGGTACGGTTGAATGGCAAGAACCTGGGCGTGGTGTGGTGCGCGCCGTGGCGCGTGGAGATCACGGAAGCCGTAAAGGCCGGGGAGAACCGCCTGGAGATTGACATAGTGAATCTGTGGCCGAACCGCCTCATTGGCGATGCGGCCCTTCCGCCGGAAAAGCGCCTGACCAGGACCAACATCCCATTCGAGAAAGGCCCCACGCTGCTGTCTTCGGGCCTGCTCGGACCGGTGCATGTGTTTGGTGAGTAGCAGCGCAGCCTTCCAGCCGGCCGTGCCCACGGTGTCTCCATGACCTCGGCCCGGCACAGCAGCGCATAGCTTTCTATGGAAACCAACGCGAGCGCAGACCCGGCGCGGCTTCAGGAAGCAACGGAATCGGCAGGCCACGTTCAAGACGCGATTTCTAAGGCTGAGTGTTGCACTGGTGTTGCGCGCAAAGTTGCGGGCGACGAAGGCACTGTCATAGGCGCAAGCGCCACAAGTAAGTTACAGCGGTTGAAGATGGTGGAGGATACGGGGGTCGAACCCGTGACCTCAAGACTGCCAGCCACTCCCATTCGGCTTCGCGAAACTGCAACCGCTTACGGCTACTATACTTCGCTTTTGCAGTCTTTGCAAGCATCGTATCAAATTTCAGCGGATTTTGCCCCATTTCGTATCAATGATACGCTGTCGTGGAGGCGCACGGGTCACGACGTTCATCATGTTAGTGCTGACATCCGGCAACGACTGTCCAGTAGTTGCGGCTGGCTGATAGCGAAGGAAAACGCGCCCAACCCGGACAGGCTGGTGCAAGACGTGAGGAAGTCCATCAGCAAGTTCCTGCGAACTGGGGTTGAGAAGCAGCGTAGAACTGCTGCCGACGGCATCAATGCGGGTTTTCTTTCGCGTATGCCAGGACCGTTCTTATGTCCTCCTGCGGGAAGTATTGGGGCACGGCGTCGTCTGCTTCAATAATCTCCTGTGAAATCGCCTCGCCGAAGTAAGCCCGTGCCTGTTCATATCCGGGTATATGCAAACGTTTCGCCAGTTCCAGCACTTCTTGTTTTTCCCAATGCCCCGTGGCCAGCATTCCGAAAATAAACATTAGACCATCTTCGCCGACAAACTTGTTGAGCGGCCAATCGCACAGTACCTCGCCAGTCCTATTCTGGCTGTACTGACAGCTCCCATACTCACGACGTGGGGACGCGGGCTGGTGATGAACCAACTGAAGCCCTCTATAACGGTAATGGGGCTCCTCTGCGTCCCTATCAAGAGTTCCAAGGCATTCCACCCAGCCGTCCTCGACTTTGGAAATCTCCTGCAAACAGACAGCGCAAGTCCAAGACCCCGTCGTTGACATCGAATTCATCCTCGTTTAGGCACGCTCAATAACCTGCGCCATGTGGTCTACGCGCCTATTCTGGCCAAGGCGTCGCCTACCACCTCAGCAGCACGGCCAGCAACTGAGCACCAACACGTTGTCGCGCAACAGAGGCTGAAGAGCAAGATGCCTCTATATACTGTGCGCGGCCCAAAGGAAGTTCTCTTTTTGGAAGAGCCAAGAATGCAGCGTTCAGGCCCGGCACCACGCCTTTACCCCCGCCCCATCTCCAACTCCGCAATCGCCCGATCCAGCACCACCCTGACCCGTTCCTTGACCAGGCGCTCAATCATTTCCTGGACCGGCTCAAGCCCGCCGGACACTTGGGCTCTCTTCGCTGGCCTGCCAGGCTTCTTTGCCGGTTTTCCCGCGCGGCTGATGAGCCCAATCAGCGCTATTGGGGCATGTTCACTTCAGATCCTTCTTGTATTCCTCAATGCCTGGTGCATTGAGGCCGCCCTGCCTGAGCCAGTCACAGAACCTAATCTTGGTCTCAACAGTCGGGAAGAGCGTCGGATTGTTGGTAACGTACTGGTGCAGGGCTTTCCGGAACTGGTCCTCTAACTTGCATTCCTTGCCCTGCTTCAGCCAAGCCAGAAATTGGTCCGGCGTCTTTGACGCTGCCGCAACCCCGGGAAAAGCGTTGGCGACATGGTTGGCGCTGCCGCTACCAAAGCTGGCGTCCCCGTATAACGCCCTATAATAAGCTCTGTTCGTTTTGGCCTCCGCATCCAGTCTGGCCTTGAAATCCGCCGGCAGGCACTGCTCGATGTTGCGGCACAACTCGTCCGTGATCGAGCTCCTTAACTTGGACATCTCTGATCTCTTGGATCTGTCACCGTTCTTGACATCCTTGCCAAGCTCTTCGAACTTCTTCAGTTCTTCGTCGGTCGGTAGGGCGCGGCGCGTTGCCTCGCTTATCTGGCCAGGGAAGGCCGTCCCTATGGCCTTCCCGGCCTCTCCTCGGGTGTCTGTCACGGGAGGGTATTCCAGCCGCCGCGTCCCAATCTCCTCAAAATAGGCGGTCCCTTTTGCCAATCCCTTTGCGCCAATGCAAATATATGACGCACGGTACGGTCCACCGAGCAGCCCAATCTTGCCACCAATTGAGAAGATCGCCTCTTGAGCTCTATTGCTAAAAGACTGGACCGGCTCGTCGCAAGCTGCCAGGATGACAAAGGCCCCCTTGGGCAGCTTCTCAATCGCGTCGGCGAATTGGTTCGCAGGCCCGGGAGTTTCGTGTGTGTCAAACGTCTCCTTGAGCACAACATGCCCGTCTTGCAGCGCCACTACAGAAACGCCCCGGTATCTACTGTTGTCGCCCTGGCGGGAGTGCCCATCGATTATAGCCTGATCCTGGATCTTGATCAAAACGCATGATTCAGGGTCTGCCGCCTTGCCCACAGATATGACTTTGATGCCCTGCGGTAGCGCGCTGACAATTCCCTGGCCCCCTGTGGTGATGTTCTGAAGTTCCTGAAGCCGCTTCTCAATCTTGATCCTCGTCACGCCGCTGCTTGGAAACAACGCCTTCTCGTACCACGTCTTTGCCCGAAACTTGACCTGTTCCTGGTCTGACTTGGGCAATCCCAGGGCGAGGTCGTACCACTTGTCTGCCACGAGCACTTGATCGGCCACGGTCTGTGGATCCGCTAGATCAGTCTTGGCGGCGTCGGCCCACTTCTGGTCGCTGGCTTTGGCAAGGAGCGGCATAGCCTTCCCAAAATCGCCTCGGCGCAGACAGTAGTACCTGCCCACAATCAGACTGCTTTCGCCGTCAACGGGGTTCTCGAATAGCTTTTCGCGCGCGATCTTTACGCGCTCAAACTCAGCTTTTGCGGTGCCCGCTTGCTCGCCCCGCTTCGCGGCCACGGTTTCCAAGGGGGTGTCCTGCGCAGATCGGGCATGCCGCTGGGCCGTTCCGCAGGCGGTGATAGCCGTTCCGTAGTCCTCGCCCTGAAACGCTGCGTCAGCCAGCGACAAGTACGCCTCGGCGAGTTGGCGGTACTGACCCTTTTCGCGGACATTGCGGCCAGCATCGTCCAAGACCTTCAAACTGTACTTCGTGGCGTCCACCTCGTATCCCGCCACAACCAGTTCGGCTGCTTGGCGTGCCACTGACACCTCGCCCTGCTTCACAGCCAAATCGATTGCCATCTGTAGCAACTGGTAGCGAGCCACATCATCATTCTTCGTGGAAACGCCAAGCTCCAGGAGCTTGGCCGCGAGCGCTTTCTGTAGAGCGGCGTCCGACTTCTTGAACTCATCCTTGAAGGTCTCGCGTATTGTAGCTTCGGCTGTCTTCAACTGCTCCGGCGTCGGAACGCTCACGCGTTTCTCCTGCTGAACAGGTGGTGTAGCCGGTGCAACGTCGCCGGCAGGAGCCACCGGACTGAATGGAGGCAGGATCGCAGCCCTCAACTTGACGCTTCGGAAGCCCGCCGTATTTAAGGCGTCGCTCTTGTGGGAGCAGACGCAGAGGCCCACGAGCACCGGGTCGCTGAATTCCAGCGCCTCAGTACCGATTCGCTGCCACGCTTGGCCAGCTTCATCGGTGGTCATGTACGCAGTCACGACCTTTCCGGAGCGGGTCAGGCGCAACCATAACGTCCCCGCTTGTCCAGAGAAGCACGGCACGTCGAGGGGGTGCTTGTCGGCTTCGATTCTGCGCTGGAACGCGACGCCGTTCGCTGCCGAGACTATAATCATCGCATGTATGCTGCCAGAGGCCGTGGACTGCCGCACCATGACGCCAGCCTTGGCCCAGGGATCCGTATGCTCCAGCGATGTAACGCGCGCGCTGATTTCGCAATCGCCGCTCACCTTCTGGAACATGAAGCGGAAGCTGTCGCTTGAGTCCCAAATGTCTCTGCCGGCGCCCGCGATGTCATAGCCGTCTGCGCCGTTCGGTTTGGTGCTTCCAGCCATGGCGCCGCCGATATCCTGCGAAACCCAATCGGCTGCCGAAAGACAGAGCGGCCACGACGATATAGCCAGCGACACGGTAATACACATTCCCCAAGGGATACTGCCGAACACGGCACATCGAGCAGACTTCTGGTGGTTCTTGCTCATACGCCCTCCCAGGAATGCGCCATTCTGTAGTAACTCTTACTCCTCTTCACGCTTGAGGTGCTTCTGTATCACAAGTTGACCGAAGCTGCCCGGTTTGTCCCAAAGGTGCAGTCGTATCTTAAAGAACTGCGGGTTGTGTGTTTGACTCGCTGGCAACTCCATCACCTGTTTGCCGTCCACGCTGAGCGCCAGCGCACCCTCCTTACGGACGACTTCTACGTGGTGAATCTTGCCGTCGGCAACCCGGAGTTGCATGAGCTTCGGCTTCGTCTTACCTGTTGCGGCCAAGCCCACTTGATCCCCTGTCATCCCGCCAACGATGACGCGGTCACACTTGGATTCGTCCTTGCCATCAAGAAACGACAATCCCATATCGGCCTGGGTCGCACCGTCGTAGCTGATGGCAATGTTGCCGCTGAACGCCTGCACTAATTCGATGCGCTGATTGAGGCCGGGCTTGGCGCAGGTAAGCGCGCCGTTGGTGACAGTCCATCCGGGTTCGATCTGGTTCCATTGCTCCAGTTCGCTGACGTTCTTGAATGGGAACTCGATGACGTTGCTGCGCCCGGCTGTTTGCTTGACCTGTTCCGTGGCCGGTGTGGTGCTGCTCTTCGACAACTTGACTGTAAATTCTGCCTTATCGGGAAACTTTGTGTCTTCCGAGGGAGCTATACGGTTCCACCCATTAGTATAGATCTTAAGCGTGGTGGCTGTGTTTGTTTCTAGGAGCATGATTACACAGTCCCCCATGTTACTCCACTGAAATATCAGCTTATCCTTGGCTACAATGCAACTTTTCGAGTGATTTCCGGTCTTTTGCTCTAGCAGGCTGAAGCTGTCATCCTTCTTCGCCAAGATGAACTCGCCAAGATATGAGTCCCACGTACCAAGCATAGGCATGAATGCTGCGCCATGGGTCTGCGCCGACATGCCAGTGTCCGGCTTCCCTGCTTCTCCTCGGGTGTCTATCAGGGGAGGGTATTCCAGCGCGCACCGAAAGCCGCAATTCGTCCGGCCGCCAGGATCGCTCCTGCCGCGGTAAGCGGCGAGGCAAAACAACGGGGCACAAGCCCAACCACCGCCGCGCAGAACACGGGCTCCTCCGTTGGCCGGGCCTTTCGGATCAACGGGCGGAGAATCAACGTAGTACTTGTCGCTGAAGTAGTCCTGCACCCACTGCCACACGTTCCCGTGCATGTCGTAGAGACCAAAGGCGTTCGGTTCCTTTTGCCCGACGGGGTTCGTGTGCCCCCCTGAGTTCTTATTGAACCACGCTGCCCGCTCCAGGTCCGAATCCTTGTCGCCAAGGTTGAACTTCGTCGTTGTGCCCGCGCGGCAGGCATATTCCCATTCCGCCTCCGTTGGCAAGCGCACGGTCTTCCCCGCCTTCTGACTCACTATCTTGCAGAACTCCTGGGCATCGTCCCATGACACTTGCTCTACCGGGTTCTTCGGTCCCTTGAATGGTGCCGGATTCTTGCCAATCATAGCCTCGTACTGCTCTTGCGTCACATGATACTGGCCCATATAGAACGGCTTGCTGATCTTCACCGGATGCACAGGCTCAGCAACGCCCTTCTCTCCCATCATAAACTCTCCGGCCTTGATGAGCACCATTTCCATCTTCACGCCGCCGCCCAGGTCGAGCGACATCTCCTTCGGGAGCGCTGTGGTGTTCCGGGCAGACGCAGCCGATTGCGCAGACGCTGGTTGAGAAAGGGGCTTCTGGTTCCCGGTCTCTGGTTTCGCTCCATCACGCACAGGAGCAGAAGTCTTGGTCTTCACGTCCGAACTTGGCCACTGTATGAGTCCCGGCGAGTCGGGGTTGACCCCAGTGCTGCTCAACAGGCCCCGCAGAAGAACCTGCTTTTCGTTCAGGATGGTTTGCGCCCGGTCACAGTTCGCGGCCAGATATTGCAGCCAGGCAGTGAACGGGAATTTCGTCCTGGCCCGGATCGCGCCCCTCAACGCCTCTTGTTTAAGTGCTTCGCGAGCAAAATGCGTGATTACCTGCTTGGTATCCAACGCCTCGTCCGTGAAGGGGCGATCCTGGCCCAATAGAACCGCGCACCCCTCCTGCTGGTAATATCCGTCGCGTCCATGGGTGCAGGCGGAACCGTTGTAGCACGCATTGAGGGTGGCGAGCATGCCGCCGGCCGCTTCAACAGGCAGGCGGGGCGCTTCATCAATGAACACGGCAAGGTTGTGATTGCCGACGGCCCTCAACTGGCGATAGCGGGTGGTCAGTTGCTTGTCCGCGTCAATATGTCTCAGCCCGGTCCGTTCACAAACTTCCTTGGCGATGGTTGTCTTTCCCGCATAACGTGCCCCAACCCAGGAACTGTGGGGATATGCACCCAACGCCGCCTTCAAAGGCGCGCCGAGCAGGTGGGCAAGGGCTGAATCGGCATTGGTGGAGATGGCGGCAATCTCCTGGAAGCTCTTATTTGCATCCCCGCTGTCGGAAAGTTGAGCGCAGTCGTACCAGCAGTCGTGGTCATTCGGGAATTTCACCTGTGCCAGCGCAAAGACTCGGACTTCCTCGCGCACCAATCCAACAAACAACGGCGTGTCGAGTTCCGGGGTATGCGCCTGGAAGTCTGGCAGCAGCAGCTTCGCGCCCGTATACATCCTGAAGTGTTTAGGGTTCGCGACGCCCAAGTCCGGGTCGGCTTTGGTGTATGCTTCGCAGTCGTAGAGATTGCCATCAATGACGACACGGCGGTTGGAGGGCTTCCCGCCAGACACAATCTTCACCACAGCTTCATACCTGCGCGTCTTGGGTGCGCCGATGTAATGGACCAGCCCATACTTTGCACTTTCAAGCTGGAATGGCGCCACGACCTCCACGGCGGTGCCCTTCTTGACCAACACAATGCCGAGCTCGGTCTCCTTCATGCAATGGGCGATAAGGTCTTCTTTGGGCGTATCACCGTTGCCGGCCCATGTGATGTGAAAGGTCTTGGTGTTGACATTCTTGAGGCCGTTCTTTTTTGCCCACTCAACGGCGCTCTTTTTGTAGAGTTCAAACCTTGCCTTATCAAAATTCCCGTCCTGCCCCTGGCACTTCCTGGCCAGCACGCCAGCCAGAGCCCTGCACACCGCGCAACTGTCGTCCACCGAAAGGTTGGTCGTGCGCGGCTTGAGATTTGTGGTGGTCAGGAACTCCTCCGCGTTCGCGGAGGCCATTGCCTCCACAATGCACGCCACTGGAACATCCATTTCCCACGGCTGCTTTGCGTTTTCTTTCAACTTGCGCCAGTCGTCCTGCGTCATGCCCTTGACCACGCAGCCGTCAAGGTCCGCCTTCATTTTCGGCTCACCGGTGTGCGTGCGGCTCTTCTCCATGTACTCGTCCGGAAGCGTGATCACCTTCACAGAGCAGCCCAGGTCGAGACTGAGTCCATGGGCCAGGCGGATCATTTGAATCGTTGGCTCGTACACCAGCAGCTTTCCGTCGACTATCAGGCGTTCGTGGTCAGGCAGCACATACACGAAGGCGCCCTGGTTGACGCGTGACCTAATGGCGTTGGCAAGCACCGGGACGCGCTTCAGAAAGGAGTACGTGCCTTGCAGCCCAACGCCCTGGTCACCCAATTGGAAGACCATCGCCGCCTTGATCTCGCTCTCGGTTATCACGATGTCACTGTTACCTGTTGGCACAGGCGTGAGGTACGGCGGATACTCAAAGCCTTCGGCGGAAGTCTTGTGGATGCGTGCCAGCGTCAAGCCATTTGCACATTCACTGAGGTAGGGCGCGGCGATAGTGCTCGGCAGTTTGTCAAACGGCACGGTCACGCCGAGCGCCGGCAAGTCCTCTGCGGTCACCGAGAAGAAGCCCATGGTATTCAGCGTCTCGGCTTTGAAACCGCGCTGGACCGCCATCTGTTTCTGGTCGCACAGTGATAGGCTGCGGCCTGTGATATTGATTCCCGGAAACAACAGGTCCTGTGTCGGTGGGCCGCTGTTTTCACTGGGAATATCTGCTTTTTCTGGTACTCTTGTCATGGGTCACCTCGATTGGCCCCCGCGAAATTGGCGGTTTGCGCCACGGCTGGCAGGCCGTGGCGTTTTTCTTCTCAAACTCTAAATGCCGTCGCTTGTGCTGGTGATGTTCCGTCCGTCACCATTGTTCCTATCGGTCCCGATTCTGACCCCAAAATGTCATGTGCGGTGTTATAGAACCGCTTGCTTTGAGGCTTCGCAACGGCACTCACAGCCCAACTCCTTCTCCGATACTGGCGCTTGGGTGCGAGCACTTTGGCCGGATTGTGATGGATGTGGCGGTGGATTCTCTGGCTCAACGCGGCACATGAAACGCCCAGGGACTTAGCAGCTTCCCGGACGTTCAACGGCAATCCCAATTCCTCAAGTTCTGGCGCATAGTACGATCTGCGCGCAAATGGTCTCCGCGTTCCCCAGCACCCTTTCAGCTCCGCCACCATTTGTTTGAAACGCTGCTCGGCTTGAGGATCGGGCGCCAATTCAACGGCAGTCGGTTCAGGACATGCCTTCCTTCGAGCAGCATCAGAACACTGTCGGCCGCAATACTGCTGGCCATCTTTGCGCGGATAAAATTCGGACCCACACTGTTCGCAGACATGAACTGTCAGCAGCCGGCGGGCATTATCCTTTGCCAGACGCTGAGCATTTTCCTCTGGGGACAACTTCTCCCAACGCTGCTTTCGTAGGGCCTTCCTGTGAGCTCTACGGCATTCCCGTGAGCACGTGGTCTGCCGTCCAGAAGGCGTGAACATCTGGCAGCATACAACGCAGTTCCTGGAATCGGCCAGGACCACACTTTCCGGGTCTTGGCGCACATGCGCGATCCATTCCACGGTCTCGATTGGAGTCTGGCGTTCTGGCCCTTCGCCTGATATTCTGTTCATCATGCCCCGCCCCCATCGGGGAGCCCGCGAGATTCGCGGTTGGCGCCACGGTTGCAGCCGTGGCGTTTTTTTTTTTGTCAAACTTCAGATGCCATCCCTGGCCAGAACGGCCTCTGCTTCTTGGATTGCCCGCTCCCTTGCGCGGGGGCAGGGCCGATTTGTATGCGGGCTGTTGACTACCTGGGTGCTGGGTGCGGACTCATCCGCAGCCGCCAAATTGTTGGTGAACCGCGACAATGCAGCCGCAGACGTGCAGACGCGATGCCCCAGGCGAACGTATTCCAGCCTGATGCCACGCAAACCGCGCCTACACCATCGCCACATAGTGCTGATATGCGGGCGCTTCCCGTCAACCGGCGGGAGCACCTTCGCTGCGTCCTTCAGCGAGAGTAACTGTTCGTTTTGAATGTTGATAGCCATTTGCACCTCCTGCAGATTTTTCATCTGCTGGCGTGCATAGTAGCATTTGCAGATAACGTAACGAGACACCCAACGCGGGGACTTCTGGGGGTTTAAGTTTTGATGCGATAACGGCCACCATGCCGCCCGGCAAGCTGAACCACGTCCTTCCATCCATCCTTCGCGGCCAGTCTCTTCAGGATTTTCCTGGCGTCACTGTGCCCGCTTTTGCGAATCAACTCTTTTTCAATCGCACCGTCTTCACCAAGTTCCAGCAGCGCTTTGGCAACGTTGTACTGTGCGAAGGTCACGTGGGGATAATCGCGGCCCAGGATGCAGACATCATCGCCGGGATCACCGAGTCTGACTGCCTTTTTCAAATCGCCGCGCCAGATCTCATCGAGCTTCTCAAGTAGATCGTCCAGGGGCAGGGGCGAGTCAGGGCTCTGGCGGATCTCAATTGCACCCGTCTCGGTTGCGGCGATCACGACCGGCAAGCCGCCTCCCGCTGCATAGCTTGACCCCTGCCGCAGTTCCTTCCACCGCTTATCAAACTCCCGGTAGTCAAGATTCATACCAGCCTCGTTGAGAACAAGCACCAACACCGCCCGCCCAACATTGTCAACAAGAGGAACACGAGGGGCTTTTTCAGTCAGCAGATCGTTCGCGGCTTTGACACACTCATCGCGCGGCCACCTGCGAATCGTCGATTTCTTTTTCCGGGGCACAAATTACCTCCATGGTTCTGGGCTGTCATGGGCCTTACGCTGCGGCAGGCGCACTGCCTCCATGTTCACCTATCCCACCTTGACGGCTGTGTCGAGGGCCTTTGCGCGGTTGGCCTCAGCATAGAGTTGAGTTACATCGGCGCGGGCGTGCCCCAACATGATCTGGGCGACCTCCAGCCCGAACTCTGCCCGCAACCGTGTTGCGGCGTTGTGGCGCAGTTGGTGCGGGTGCCATGAAGACACGTCGGCTTTTTTACAGGCGCGCTGGATTGCGCGCCGGTAGCTCTCCTGCGTATAGTGATCTCCTGGCTTACACTTAGCCTCGTCAACACGGTTAGTGCCGGGCCGGTTGCCACATGAAAGGGGTGTTTTGCGTTGCTGGTGCAGCTTTGCCCTCCGTTTTGCCTCAGCCTCTTCAGGGCTGAAGAGATAGTCCTCCGGCCCTCGACTCAGGAGGTATGGGGCCAGGATCTCCTGCGCACGCGGACCAACATAGATTGTCCGCTCATGACCGAAGTGCGCGGTCTTGTGATCCTGCGGCCCGTATGTCCAAACTGAGCCAGACCTGTTTAGGTCTTTGGGACGCATAATCACCAATTCCCCCGACCTGGCGGCGGTCAGTAATTGAAGCTGAATAATCGCCCAGACCTGCGGGGACACGTGCGGGCGAACCGCCTCTATGTGGGCCTCCGGTGCAGGCATGACCGGTTCAGATTCCTTCGCGGTCGAACGCCCGCGCTTCAGGCCAGGGACGGCAAGCAGCGCTTGATACACGCTGGCATGCACCAACTCCTCCGCGACACCCCAACGGAAGATCAGCTTGAGCCTGCCAACTTGCTTATTGATGTGGCCGCGAACCCACTCCATCTGGATCATCTGCTCCCGCACAGCCTTCAGCGCCAAAGGCCCGAAGTCCGTGACCTTCCGGCCACCGTACATTCCCTTGAGAAGTTTGATGACCTGCTTGAAGGACGACACTTCGGCGGTCTGCGTGCCATCGGGCTTCACGTAGTACGTCTTGGCGTGCTCCAGGAAGCGCGCCAGCAATTCAACAACCGTGATCGTGCACTGCGCCACAGGCAGTTGTTGCCCATTGGCGTTCCACTCAGCCAGAAGGCGATGATATTCTTGGTGGCTTTCGGTGGTGCCGTATCCGCCGAGGTAGTGGCGCACACCATCAAGTTCAACGAAGGCGCGATTGCCATTCTCGGATTTCTGACTGCGGTACTTCGGGCTCGTTTTCCTGTGCATAAGTACGGCCTCCAAAGCGGGAAACGTATCAGTTGATACGTTTCGGCCCTTAGGTTACAGCCGCACTGCCACTAAGCAGGTA
>Ga0187861_10003078_pt1 | contig 15050 bp, 10 predicted proteins | sample June2016WEW_10_1_3_FD_132986 | JGI IMG/M metagenome (GOLD analysis project Ga0187861, IMG submission 132986) | Peatland microbial communities from SPRUCE experiment site at the Marcell Experimental Forest, Minnesota, USA - June2016WEW_10_100 | ecosystem: Environmental > Terrestrial > Soil >...
ACATCCTGGCTAAGATCGAGGCGAACTACAAGGGCGGCGACGAAGCGATCTTCTTCGATACCAACGGGTATATCTCGGAAGGTTCAGGTGACAACCTCTACATCGTCAAGAATGGCGAGATCATCACGCCGCCCACGCTCAACAACCTCCGGGGTGTCACCCGGCTGGTCGTGCTCGAGATCGCAAAATCTCTCGGTATCACGGTAAAAGAGCAGAATCTCGGGTACTTCGACCTGTATACAGCTGATGAGCTGATCTGTTCCGGCACCGCGGCGGAAGTTGCCCCCATCACCTGGGTCGACGGGCGGACGATCGGTTCAGGGAAACCAGGGCCGGTATTCCGGCAGCTGGCATCTGCATACAAGGCAGTAACGGAAAAAGAGGGTTATCCGATCGATAAAAAATAATTTTTTGTTTCGGCCGGTATTCAACTCGGTCTACGTACTTTCTCCTGATTATGTATTCAGGCTCTAGTGGCTTTTTTCCATATTATTCAATGCGCAGGATCTCCGGGTAGAACATCATGAGCAACTGGTCGAGATGGATAAAAGCTTTTTTATGATCGATATAGATCCTGAATGCCTCCCCGCTTCGCGTCCTGAAACTGATATAACCGGCAAACAGCAGGGGTTTTTTCATCTCGATAGCAACAATGTCCTTCCTCCAGATCTCATACACTCTCTCTTTGGTGAGTTCCTCGATGGATCGCGGGCGTGTATCAACAGTTGTGCCAAAGAGCTCGTCCATGATAAAAGTGCTGAACTGAACCCCGTCCGATCGGGTAACATCGAGATCTTTATTGAGGATGATGAATACGCGCTGATCTGTCGCATACACCCCATATCCTCCCGTCGAAGACCCGATTGCCCCTGCAATAGCACCGGCAACACCGTCCCTTGGGATTTTTACCGTGATGCTGGAGATGCCTCCAATATAGGTCTCTTCCTCATAGATCCCCATGATGGTCTTGATACTAGGCTGTTCGCTGACGAGAATGGACTGGATTGATCCGATGATTGTTCCCTTGGGATCGAAAATACCCGTGCCTTTCTCCCACAGGAGCACCGGCTTGTCGCGGATGGTCAAATTTTCAAGACTTCCGATAAATGTGTCACCTTCCCGTGTAATGGCCGGAGGTTGGCCGGGAATCGGGCTATCCGGGGGCATGATGATGTAATCGATCAGCATGGGCTTGCGTGTACCATAGAAAGGTAATGCATATTCATAGTCGCCTTTACCCACCATTTCCTTCGCCCCGATGCCGGTAAGATTGCTGATTGCATCGTTCCAGGCAATGACTTTTCCGGAAAGATCGATGGCAAAGATCGGGTAAGGGACTTTCTTTATAGAATTTGAAAGTTCGTTCCATTTGCCGGCTATACTCTTTGGGGACGGGAAGGACGAAGGGACGGCAGGCAGCGGGGGGAACCGGGGAAAATTGCTGTTAATCGTCCGGGATATGTCCTGCAGGGGGTCGTCGAGCTGGAGTTTCCCTACGAGTTCAAGGGTGCGGATTTCATCCAGCCATTCGAGGTCCTCAGAATCGATCTCGGCCGTCGTGGCACGGAAGAGGTCCGGATAAAAAAGTTTCAGCAACTGCTCGAGATGACTGAATGCCTTCTTGTGATCAATATAGATCCGGAATAAACCTCCGGATTTTGTCCTGATGATCAAAAACCCTGAAAACAACCGGGGTGTCTTCATCTCGATGGTGGCGATATCTTTTCTCCAGACTTCGAACACCTTTTTCGCGTCCAGTTCCTGGATGGACCGCGGGCGCATGTCCACACTCGTGCCGAAGAGCTCATTCATGAGGAATTCTCCAAATTGCATCCCTTCGGATCGGGAGGCGTCGAGATTCGGGTTGTGGATCACCAACAACCGCTGGTCCGTGGCATAGACCCCGTACCCCCCGGTCGCTGTTCCGATAACACCGGAGAGTGCTCCGGAGAAGCCTTCCCCGGCCACTTTGAGGATAATACTGGAGATACCTCCGATATAATGTTCAGTATCTTTGTCACTTTCAGATTCGGCGGGTTGTTGACTGACTATGAGTGACTGGATGGCAGCAATCGTAGTCCCGGAGGCATCGTGGATAATGGTACCCTTGCTCCAGATCTTCATGGGTCTGCCACGGATCGTAACGCTTTCCACATCTCCGCTGATCGTATCCCCCTCCTGCGTGATGGCAGGAAATCCCTTGATGTCGACACCTGAGGAGTTGAGGATGTAATCGATCAGCATTGGCCGTGGCTCCCCGTAGATAGGGAGGGCGTACGCATGGTTTCCCTCGCCAAGGATAGTCTTCGCCTCCACACCGGTCAGTTCAGCCATTGCATGGTTCCATGCAATGACTTTGCCGGACAGGTCGATAGCAAAGATTGGATACTGGACCATCTCAATAGAATCCCCAAGGTTGCCCAGATCTGCCGGCGTAACAACTCCGGAGGCTGTTGCCGTACTCACTGAGGTCTGGATGGAGTCGTATTCCGTGTTGATCGAACCTTTGGGAAGGATGTCGCTGATCCGTACAACGAATGAGAGGTCCCTTCCCTGTGCAAGGTATTCGATGACATTTCCTTTTTCATCAAAAAACGCCCGGTACCCCCACTGGTACAGGTGTGGTTTGCCTGCATGGTCCAAGACATGGTGTTCAATATATGCACCGGAATTCTGGGGTGTCAGGCCTTCGAGATGCTTTTTAATCTCTCCCAGTTCCTCGGCCGGGATTGTTGCGAGGAAATTCGTTGACGGGATCTCATTTAGTGCCTTATTGGCAAACTGAGCGTAAGCATCGTTTGCGAGCGTGGCTAATCCATCTGGTGTAAAACAGCAGAGAATATCCTGCTGCTTCTCAACAAGCGAGCGGTAACGGGCATCAGGTTCCAAGGCTGGCGGGATATATGCACCGGGATGATTCCGGCGACGGGAAGTAACAGAAGTGCGGATAAATTCTTTGACTCTGGGGAGTTCGCGAATGATCTCCACGCCTTTCTGGACATAATAGTTTCCCCCGTTGTTCAACGTCTCGATAGCGATCTGTGCGAGATGTCGGCCGGTGAACATAATGAATAAAACCGGGTCATTCTGGAACCGTATCTCTTTTAAGAGCGTGATCCCGTCGATCTCCGGTATTGAATAGTCAGCAATGATTGCATCGAACTGATACTGGTTGACGAGATGGAGAGCGTCAGATCCGTTCGTGCAGGTAAAGATGGAGAAATCACCTTCACGTTCAAAAAATTGTTTCAGTACATCCAATACTGCGGGATCATCATCAACGCAGAGAAGTGAAATGAGTTGCATATCCGATGATACTATGTTCATTCTCTGTTCCCCCGTCCCATGTTATGTCCGATTACACAATACTGCAATATCTGTTTAAATAACCTGTGCACACAGATTTTAATTTTTGTATAAAGTAAGATTATCCCGTCGGATGATCATTCATTCCCGATACTATTTATGGGTTGCCAAAATGAGTGAGTATAAAAATAAAAAAGTCAAAAATGATATTTTTTCAAGGATTTTCGTTTGAATTATTGGTTTTTAAAAATATCTCGACGAACAAATAATCTCTTCGAATATATTTGTCATGTCGCTATCCCGACAGGCGATTGCTCTTCCTCCATAATCTATTTATGACGTAACGTGAAAGTAAATAGGGCAGCGTGCTGCTATAGTGTAGACCGGCCAATCATGCGGGCCTTTCACGCCCGCGACAGGGGTTCGAATCCCCTTAGCAGCATCTTGTTTTCAGGTTAGAAATCCTAAGGATACCTATTTCACTATCCCCAATTACCTGAGTGATGTGGCGATATTGCGCCAAGCACGTTTGCATGAAAAGTCATGCTGACTTTACTGCTCACTGTTTTCAATCAGGATCTGCCTAAATAAAATCAGGATGGTGTTGTTACAGTCGCATTGACGGTCGTGTTTGACGACACCGTAGCGTTCTCCACCGGGATTGGTACTTTTGTCGGAGTAGGTGTCGGCGTAGGGGTTGGAGCGGGTTTCAGGTCTGCCTGTATTTCAACAATTCCTTTGGGTGTACCCGTCGATTTCTCCGTGACCTTCTCACCATTCTTGTACACCTCTACGGTCAGCTTATCAGATGAGCCATCCACTTTCTGGATAGTTGCGACAACGATGCCCTCACTTGTCGCAACCGGGATGTACTTCTCCCCGCTGCCGCTGACGTCTGACTCAGCACCTGGTGTACCAACGGACCCGGTAAACTGGTTGTCATACAGTACATGCACCCAGACACCCTGAGGTGGGACGATGAGCTGCGGCGGGGTAACTGGAGCAGGGGTTGTTTCAGGGATGGCTGTCGTTACCGGGGCCTCGGTTTGAACCGTTGTTGGTGCAATAGTTGCAGCAGCTGTTACCTCCGGGGTCGGTGTGGGCGTCGGTGTTACGGCGGCACCTCCCAGCGGATTTGCAAAGATAAATACCGCGGCGATAATCGCGAGGATGACTATGGCAAGTACACCTATGATGAGCAATTTCGGCGCCCGTGAAACCGCAGGCGGTACCGGATAATGCGGCGGAGGTGAGGGGGGTTCTGCAGGTGCCGTCTCACCAGTTGCCGGAGAAGCGCTGGGAGTGATCACCGGCCATTTTACTGCCGGGATTGCCCCGGATTCGGATGCCTGCGTTGCAGGGATAGTATCCATTCCGGCTGCCGGCTGCGCGTGCTGCTTTGGTATAATGGGTGCCGGTACCGTGCGGGGAACGGAGTCCTCAATGAGCGGTTCGATTGAATGGATCACGTCTTCAATCGGCCGCTCTTTTTTATCGGCTCCTGCCCCGAATACCGGTGACATTGGCATATGCACCTGCGGGACAGAGGATGCCGGTGTTTCTGCCGGCAATGCAAGCTGCGCGTTGATATCTGATTCTTTGATAACCGGTGTGCCGCATTTATTGCAGAACGCCGATTCGGGAGGTACACGACTCCCGCAGCGATTGCAGAACGACCCGGTGGGAAGGGTTGTTGTCTCGACAGGTTTTGGCATGGACGGTGCCGTTTCGACAATCTTCTTCATGGGACCCGGCCGGGCAATCTCGATCTTCTTTTTCGGTGAAGGGACCACCGGGATATTGGATACGTCCATCCTCACAGGAGCAGGTCCAGCATTTGTCGTGATAGCGGGCTGTTCTGAATGGGTGGGCACATCCGGCATGATCGGATGCTGGACTGCAGACGAAATATGCTGCCGGAGGATCTTTGCCCATTCGTCGCATTCACGTTTCCGCTCACCTCCTCCGCTGGTCTTGGAGAACGTGAGGATCATCTGCCGGGTGGCTCCGGTGTTGGTGATGATGGAAAGGGTTAGGGTTGGGTCACGGATCGCATTCTCGCCAATTTCGATATCACGGAGCGTTGCGAGAAGGATTTCCTGAGGGGCGATGAGATGTTTCTTGCTGTCGATGAGTATGAGACGTCGTGTCGTAAGCACCGCTTCAAACGAGACTGACTTGACCTTGATATTCTGTGCATTGAAGACAATTGTTTCGTCACTGTAAAGATCAGGATATGCCATGCAACCACGTTCCTGAATATATCTTCGTTATCTGAATAAAATAAGTATTTGTAGGAATCTCTCTTTTTCGCATGCCAGTTAGAGATATTCGCGCCCGTTCATGTACGGTCGGATCACTTCCGGTACGATGACCGAACCGTCTTCCTGCTGGTAATTCTCCAGTATTGCACGGAGGACCCGGGATGTTGCGATCGCTGTAGAGTTGAGCGTGTGAACGTGCTGTTTTGATTCGAAATCGCTCTTGTCGCGCACCTTGATATTGAGACGGACTGCCTGGTAGGCCGTGCAGTTCGAGCAGGAGACTACCTCTTTGTACGCATCCTCGCGCGGCATCCACGCTTCAATGTCGTATTTTTTTGCTGCCACCGTACCGATATCGCCAGTACAGATGTTCACGATGCGGTAGGGGAGGCCGAGGCCCTGGAAGAGCTCCTCCGCATTAAGAAGGAGTTCCTCGTGAATCCGCCATGAGTCCTCCGGCTTACAGTATACGAACTGTTCGACCTTGGTAAACTGGTGGACGCGGAAGAGCCCTTTGGTGTCAATGCCGTGTGCTCCGATCTCGCGGCGAAAGCAGGGTGAAATGCCGGCAAGCCGGAGCGGGAGATCTTTCTCCTCGAAAATCTCGTCCTGGTGCATGGCGGCAATCGGGTGTTCGCTCGTCGCGATCAGGTACGCGTCATCGCCATCGATCTTGTACATTACCTTCTCAAAATCATCAAGGTCTGTCACTCCTTCGTAGGAAGTCCGGTTGATCATGTACGGGGGAATGACCGGTGTGAAACCTTTCTGTACGAGAAGGTCGATTGCGTAGCGCTGGAGCGCCATGTCGAGGAGGACGAGGTTTCCCTTGAGGAAATAGAATCCCGCGCCCGATGTTTTTGTTGCCCTCTCAAAGTCCGCCCACCCCTTTTCGACAGCGAGCTGGCCGTGATTTTTAATCTCGAAGTCAAAGGTTTTGGGCGTCCCGACCTTTTTGATCTCCACGTTCCCGGTGTCGTCTTTGCCGACCGGTACACTCGCGTGCAGGATGTTGGGCAGGCGCATCAGGATTGACCTGACAGAATTTCTTATCTCTTCCTGCTCGGCGTCACAATCCCTGATATTCTGGGGAAGGGCCGCAGCTTCTGCCATCAGGGGCTTCGCATCCTTCCCGGCTTTTTTTACTGCGTTGATGTCCCGGGCGATGGTGTTGCGGCGCTGGCGGAGCTGGTCGGTCTCCACCTTCAGTTCGCGGGAACGGGCATCCTTAAGAAGCAGGTCATCGACCCATGCGATCTTTTCCAGATCATTACGTTTCCTGAGATCTGCTTTCACCACTTCCGGGCTTGCCCGTACGAACCTGATATCAAGCATTCCTGATTCTCCACTCCTGCTTTTAGTTACCAGTACATAGGTCTCCCGATCATTTATCGCCTTCCCCTTTTTTCGGCTATCCCTTTATTATGTCCCGTATGCAACACAGGACGTGGACATTCATGGCAGATTTTACCTATATCTGTAAGAACCTCCGAGGTTCTGCTCCTGCCAAAGGAAATGAGTCCGTGGTCCCGACCTGTGCTCGCAATCTCGAAACCGGATCATTCTGTACTGCCGACTCAGCTGACGGTGCCGTGGCAGGAAAGGCACGGTGCCCTTCAGCGGATTATCTCAAGATCCTGCCGATCAGGAAAAAAAGTGGTGATTTTCTTGGTTGTTTCAGACTTTTGATGGAAAACTGTTTCCAAGTAAACAGGGTTGAATTTGCTTATTAATGCGGATCCCCATGATATTCCAAGCATTTGTTCCCAGTATGATCGTAATACGGACGGGCTCATGGTCACCCACACCATCGGACGGATCACTGGGATAACGGCACGGTGATTATCCCGATAGGTGGCTCAATGAACCAAGAAAGACTTCCTATTTGATCTCTCCACCGCCCCATTTAATGCTCACAAAATGAATATTTTTTGCTTTTAAATCAATATTTTTCATTTTTATTGATTTTACGCAAGAATTCAGCGCAGAACGCCAAAACGGGCACGCAGGTACGAAATTATTATAAACGACCGGTGTGTATCCATAAGCAGGTAGTCACAACCTGCGCCCGTTTATGCCGGTGGGTATCAGGGAATGGGGGCTGAAGAGAACAATATGTAACGGGAAAGCAGGTGGCAGCATGGATCTTGGATCGAGCATTTTTTACAAATACCAGCGTTTCATCAAAACTCTCAAGATCTACCTTCTGCTTGCCGGACCGGGCCTCATTGTCATGATCGCTGACAACGATGCCGGTGGAATCACCACGTACGCCGTAACCGGTGCAAAATTCGGGTTCAATCTCATCTGGTTCCTCATCCTACTCGGGCCCGTTGCCTATTTTGTACAGGAGATGACGGTACGGTTAGGTGCGGTCACCAAGCACGGGCACGCAGAAGCGATCTTCAACGCGTTCGGCTCGTTCTGGGGCTGGTTCTCGCTTCTTGACCTGACGCTCGTCAACTGGCTGACGATGGTCACCGAGTTTATCGGAATGACAGCAGCTCTGAGTATCTTTGGTGTACCCCCGGGTATAACTGTCATTGTCGTTATTCTCATGATGATTGGGATCGTCATGTCCGGCAGGTACTGGACGTGGGAGAAGATCACTATGGCCTTCTGTCTCCTCAATCTGATCTACATCCCCGCGGCGATCCTTCTTCACCCGTCAGTCGGGGATGTCCTACGGGCCGGCATCATCCCCAACTTCCCGGGAGGGTTCAACGGCGAACTCTTCTTCTTCCTGATGGCTAATATCGGGACAACTATCGCGCCCTGGATGATCTTCTTCCAGCAGAGCGCCGTCGTCGACAAGAACATGAAAGAGAAGGACATCCCCTGGGGGAAATTTGACACGGTTGTCGGCGCCGTCTTCACTGTTATCGTCGCAGTCTTCATTATTGTGGTGACCGGGACCCTTCTCTATGGCATGAATATCGATAGCGCTGCCCAAGCCGCCCGTGTCATCATGGGAACTCATCCATGGGTAGGAACGGCTGTTGCTATCGGCCTCTTCGATGCCGGGTTCTTGGGAGCGATCTGTATCGCGCTGACGAGCTCGTGGGCATTCGGGGAGGTCTTCGGGTGGGCGCACTCGCTGAACTACAAGGTAAAAGAGGCCTTCTGGTTTTACGTATTCTACTTCTTAGGCCTGGTCACTGCCGGGGCGGTCGTCCTCATTCCGGGTGCCCCGCTCGTGCTGATAACCCTCTTCGTGCAGGTGATCGCGGTTACGCTCCTGCCGGCTGCACTGGTGTTTTTGATCATCCTCCTGAATAACGAAGAGATCATGGGGAAATACAAAAATACCCTCTTTGATAATATAGCGAACATAACAATCGTTGTGTGCATCATCGTCGTGTCTTCATTGTACGGTATCAGTACACTATTCCCGAACCTGTTTGGGTGAGGAGAAAGGAGGTACAGGAATGATAACCATTGAAAGCGTATTCGGGGAACGGATTGGAAGTATCATCAGTGAATCGACGGGAAAGATCCGTAGTATTAACCAAAAATATGCAACACCTACGATCAAATTATCGGGCGGGGCAAAATTTGCCCTCCTCTTCCTCAGGCTCTACCTCATCTTCCTTGTAAGCCTGCTCGTGTATAAGTTCTGGACAATAATTCATGGGGTTGCATGATGGCACAGGACAACGCAAACAATATCGCGATGGCGGGGGATCTTGAGATCCTTCTCTCCGACATCCTCAATGTCCCCATCCTCCGTTCCGGGAAGAAGATAGGATCCCTGAACGATCTGGTGATTGTGGAGACTGCGAAGATCCCTGAAGTGCGGTTCCTGTACGTTACCCGGTCGTTTGGCAACCCGAGCCTCCTCATACCGTGGGAGTATGTCCACACCCTCACCGGGCGGGGGATCGAGGTCACTATCAGCGATACGAAACCCTACGAGGCGGAACCGGCCGAGGATGTTATCCTCCTCCGCGACTACGTCCTCGACAAGAAGGTCATCGATCTCGAAGAGAACGATGTCGAGATCGTGTACGACATCAGGCTCGTCCTCAGGAACAAGAAACTCTATGTCACGGATGCCGATACCGGAAAGGCCGCCCGCCTCCGGAGGCTCGGGCTTGGATTTCTCGCAAAAGTCCTCTATTCCTCTGCTGACCCCGAGGCAGAGCAGATGATCCCCTGGACATGCATCCAGGCGCTCCCGACGAACATCGACCGGTTCAAGGGCAACGTCAAGCTGAATATCTTAAAAGAGAACCTTTCCGAGATCCATCCTGTCGATCTCGCGGACATTCTCGAGGAGATGGACCACGAACAGCGGGTGATGGTCTTCTCAAGCCTCGATCACGAGCATGCGTCAGATACGCTCGAAGAGATTGAGCCCAAGGTTCAGCGCGAGATCATCTCCTCGCTCTCGACAGAGAAAGTCGTCCAGCTCATCAACGAAATGACCCCGGGGCAGGCAGCCGATATTCTTTCGGTTCTGCCGTCGGCCGAAGCCCATGTCATCCTCGATGCCATGAACGCCGAGAGTGCACGGAAAGTCCAGGCCATCATAAACCGGCAGGAAGAGAAGGTCATCCATTATACCACCCAGAAGATCCTGAAGTTTCTTCCTGACACAACGGTCGAATATGTCCAGAACGATTACCCGCGCCATGCCCGGGACAAAGACGTCATTATGTACATCTATGTCGTCGATGAGAAAGAACAGTTGCTCGGTGTTATCGACTTAAAAGATCTCCTGAAAGCCGATGACAAGGCATGCCTCCGGGACGTTATGCTCGAGAACGTGATCAGCCTTTCAACCACAAGCACACTCAAGGAAGCGGCGCAGGAATTCGGGCGGTATGGATTCCGTGCCCTGCCGGTTATCGATGGTGAGAACCGGCTTGTCGGCGTTATCCCTTACCGTGACGTAATGAACCTGACCCACCATTTTATTGAATGAGATGGAGGCAGGATTAAAAGACCCGATCAGCTCAGTTTTTTATACTCAAACGTTTGGTCGATGACCGTATATTCATCGCCGGTGTAGTAGTGCACGATGACCTCAACGCGGTCTACTTTTTCCGTTCCCTGGAGTTCCACCCCGCTACCGATCTGAACCGGCTTGAATGTCCCGGTGAGGACCTGGCCGTCGGAACGGGTGAGCCGTACAAAGACATTCTGCACTCCCATCTGGCCCTTGCCCCCCATGTACGTGACCGAGACCATTTTGGAGAGCGGGTCACGTTCAACCTGGAAATAGACAAGGAATTTATCGGGTGGTATCTGTGTCGGGCCGGGAACAAGGGATACGATTTCAGCATTTGTCACCGGAATAGCCGTTTGCTCCACAACCTGAATCGCTGTTGTTTCCGAAGGGACCGGGGTCGTTGTCTCTGCGGTGACGGCTGATAATGAGGCATCCCCTCCGGAAGATATGGGTACGGGGATGTGCAGAACTCCGGTAAACATGAGAGCAGCAGCGGCCACCAGTATCACGATAACTCCCATGACTGCGAGCTTTTTCCTGCCCGATCTGGAAGGTAGGGACTTGTTTTTGTCCGATGATGGAGGAATGAACTGGTCCGATATCAGATCCGGTGTAAGTATCTTTTTAGCTGATGCCATTTCCGGAACCCCGGAATCATCTGCGTTATTGGGAATGTCCGGTTCCGGAATCATCATCAAGGGATCAGGTTTTTTTTCCTGTTCATTCTCTTCAGCAGTTTTTGGTTTTTTTGCCCGTGATACTTTTAACTTCCGGGTTGGTGTGAGGATCTTCCCGGGATCTTCGGGTTTATCTGGAGGATTATCCTTTGAATTCCCCACCACCGTCCCGCAGGAAGAACAAAATCGTGAACCCGGTGTAAGCAGGGTGCCGCAGAGGGAACAGGTTGGAGGAGGCCCGATGCGCGCGCCACAGGATTCGCAGAATGCGGTGTCAGCAGACACCGGGCTGTTACACCGCGGGCACGATACGGTCTTCTTCTTCTTTGAACCCGGTAGTTTCATAACCTACGCATTTCCCTGCTCCCGGTTCTGGTAAGCACAGTACGGTATTACACCAAACAATTAAAAATTCCCTGTATTCCTGCCAAAGTTCCTCAGGAAGAAACTGGCTTGGGTCCATGACATCCTGCACGGGTCATATAACCCCCTTTCATGGCAACAAGGAGTGTCTGCGAAGCAATACTCTATTTGTGCGGAAAACGGTACTCCTTTGAAAAGGGGAATCGTAATGAAGATCGCAGTCTGTGGAAAAGGGGGGGTAGGCAAGACGTTCATTGCCGGAAGCCTGGCCTGGCATTTTGCCTCATCCGGCCACCCGGTTATTGCCATCGACGCGGACTCATCCCCCAACCTCGCACTGAACCTCGGGCTCTCTGCCGACGAGGCGTCCCATATCGTTCCCGTTGCGGAGAACGAAGAGCTGATCCGCATGAAGACCGGCACGGATTTTTCCGGGGTATTCCGCCTCTCGTTCACGGTTGATGATATTATCAGCAGGTATGGCGTACCGACACCGTCAGGTGCAAACCTGCTTGTCATGGGGACGGTAAAGGCGATGGGTGCGGGCTGTACATGTCCCGCCCATTCGGTGATCAAGGCCCTCATGCGCCATCTTGTTGTCGAGCGGGACGAAATCGTCATTCTTGATATGGAGGCAGGGATCGAGCATCTTGGCAGAGGGACTGCAGAACATGTCGACATCCTCCTTGCCGTTGCGGATGCAAACCTGAAATCACTGGAGATTGCATCCGCGATCTGTCGGCTCGCACAGGAATCGGACATCAGCACCATCGGCCTTGTCGCCAACCGGATCGCGAGCGCACAGCAGGATGCAGTATTCCGGTCATATGCCGCAGGCCACAACCTCCCGGTCCTAGGCCAGATCCCGTTCGACCAGCGGGTCGCCGATACCGGTATGACGGGAGAACCTCTCGATACATCTGCATCGGATGCCCTGAATGCCATCAGGGAGCTTGCGGAACGCCTGGAGAAAGCTCATGCCGGATGATACAGGTTCACACCCACACAGGCGAGGAAAGATCGTATGAAGACGTTTGTGACGATGGGAAGGGGAGGCACCGGCAAGACCACATTTGTTGCGCTCATGGCAAAATACCTCATCGACAAGGGGATGACACCGCTGCTCCTTGTCGATGCGGACCCGGACCAGAACCTTGCGGAGATGGTGGGTGTCGATCTCGAGGTCTTGGGGAAAAAGACGATCGCCGAGCTGTTGTCGGAAACGTTCATCACGCAGGGTGGTACGACTGTAGGCATCCCACCCTCCCGCAGGATCGAGAACCGCATCTGGCAGGAAGGTCTCTTTGAAGGAGACCAGTTCGATCTTTTGTCGGTCGGTACCAAGTGGGTGGAAGGGTGCTACTGCCTGCCGGATGCGGCATTGAAAAACGCACTCTCTGCTATAACCCGGCAGTACCGCTATATCCTCATCGACTCACCCGGTGGCCTCGAACACCTGAACCGGAAGATCGCAAGCGATGTCGACACCATCTTCGATATCATGGGGCCGTCCCGTAAATCCTTTGCCCACGTGAAGCGGGCACACCGGGTGATCCGGGAAGTCGGGATCCGGTTCAACCGGTTCTGCATCGTCGGGGGGTACGGATTTGCCGCAGATCCGGATCCCGGCGCAATTTCTGCAACCGGCCTGCCCTATCTCGGGAAAATTGCACTGGATGAGGATGTAGCCCGGAGGGTATTGCAGGGAAAATCCCTGCTCGACACGCCTTCTGATTCTCCTGCGTACCGGTCCGTGGCGGGGATCGTGGGGAAGGTGCTGAGCGAAGAATAACTTCCATGGGAAAAAACCCGCCTACATTACCGAATTTTTTTCAAAAAAATTTCTTGAAATTCATTATATGAAATTTTTCCGGAGATTATTTGCGATACCCCCTTGCTCCGCAGAATCGACCGTCGCATCAGCGAGGGTCGATTGGAGAAGCCATCAGGCTTCGATTTGGAGTCGGCGCGACGCAGTCGAAGATTGATATCTTCTCCACCCAGTCCTCGCTGATGCGACGATTGGTTCTCGTCGGGTCGCGCCTGAGCAAGTGACTTGATCGAGCCGGAGTACAGGTATTTCCGTAGCGCAAAACCCGGTGAGGCGTTTGCGCGTCAGGCATCGCAACTCCTCACGGATTTCTGAGACGGTCCGCATGTCAGACCGATGAGGTCCGGCCCTGGCCGAAAAATTTCTGTGAGGGGGAGTACCCCTCAGCAAAAAGACCGGCATCTCACAGACTTACGGTTACGATGAACGCCGCCGTCCCCGGCGGGGCGCCCCCGCGGCGGATCAGTGACTAAAATAAAAAATGAAAAAAATTTATTGCCCCGCCGTGCCTCGGAGAGGCCCTGAGGCGGGGAAGGCTCAAAGTTTTTCAGGGTCCGATTTTCCGGCAATGTTCGATAATTCGGGGCAAGAAAATACAGCCACCAGAAAGTGCTCGTCAACGCCCCCACATACTTCAATATCGTGAGTCGATATCATGAGGGCCATCAGGCCCGAATAAGGAGAAGGACGCACAGGTTTTCCGTGTCTTCTTCGATAACCTTATTTTACCCATCCCTCAATGTATAGTTGAATCTATGGGGTGGAACCGCGGTGAGCAGGAAGAGTGTAAACTTCAGCATAAAGGAAATCAATTCTGATCTTGCACAGTTCCGGGATCTCAACATCACCATCGGCGCGATCACGGAGGAGAAGTGGGAGGAAACAATGGGTCCCACACCGTATCCTTCGCTTACCACCCTCCGCTCATGGGACCAGCGTCTCCTGAACCGTTACAAGCCCTTTTATCTGCCGTTTTGCGACCTCTGCTGCCTCTGCACGTATGGAAAATGCGACCTCACCGGCACGAAACGCGGCGCCTGCGGGATCTCGATGCCCGCCCAGCAGTCCCGGACTGTCCTTATCGCTGCCTGTATCGGGGCAGCAACCCACATCAGCCACTCGCGTGACCTTCTCAACTATGTGATCGAGACCTACGGCCGTGACTGCCCGATCAATGTCGGCGGGACCGGTGTCGAGGTTGAGGCGCCGATCGTCCGGCTCGTCTGCGGACTCAAACCCGAGACGCTGGGAGATCTCGAACCGGTGCTGGACTATTGTGAGAACCAGGTGACCCAGCTCCTCGCAGTCACCCATACCGGTCAGGAAGGCAACAATCTCGATTTTGAGTCCAAGGTGTTCCATGCCGGCATGATCGACCATGTTGGCATGGAAGTGGCCGACATTGCCCAGATATCCGCTCTCGGCTTTCCCAAAGCTGATCCGGAATCTGCACTCGCCGATCTCGGCCTTGGCACTGTTGACACCACAAAACCTGTCATCCTGGTCATTGGTCATAATGTTCCCCCTGCAACGGCAATAATCGATTACCTGAAAGGGAACGGCCTTTTCTCCGAGATTGAAGTGACCGGCATCTGCTGCACCGCGCTGGATATTACCCGGTATTCACCACGGGCGAAGATCATCGGCCCCATCTC
>Ga0187861_10003086_pt1 | contig 15030 bp, 8 predicted proteins | sample June2016WEW_10_1_3_FD_132986 | JGI IMG/M metagenome (GOLD analysis project Ga0187861, IMG submission 132986) | Peatland microbial communities from SPRUCE experiment site at the Marcell Experimental Forest, Minnesota, USA - June2016WEW_10_100 | ecosystem: Environmental > Terrestrial > Soil >...
ACCTGCAAGACTCGAGGCCAGGATGGATTCGCTGCTTTCCTTTCCTGTAGGGCTCTTTCATCCCCTACAACATGCCGGTTTATCCCGGCGCTCTCCGAGTACGCCGTCGCTCGGCCAGAACTTCGGATTGTCCCTGCCAATTCGTCCATAAACACTTGCCGCTTACCGAGGAGCTATTCCCTCGAGCGCCGTTTCGGGGGAGCCATTGCGCCATCTGGGGCGTTGATGATCCTCAGCACTTTTCCGGGTTGCCGACGATACGACCAAGTGGTTGATTGCTGTGGAGTGCAGGTTCCGCCTAAACCAATCACGGGTGGTGGCGGGCCTATCTGCTGGCATTCTGGTAATATCCCGGTGAGTACCGCTTCCCAGCGGCCCGGGGGAGTAGGAATAACTGCTGAGTGGGCAGCAGCGTAGAAGGTGCGCGATGAGGGTTTGTATACATCGGGGAACGAAAGAGATCGGGGGCACCTGCGTTGAGATTGAATCTAGGGGCACACGTATCGTCGTGGACGTCGGACTGCCGCTTGATGTCTCTACTCCGGATGAGATGCCGCTCCCTCCAATACGCGGCTTAGCGACACCCGATGTTTCGTTGCTTGGTGTTATTATCTCGCATCCTCACCAGGACCACTACGGTCTAGCATGCCGGTTGCCGGACCAGACTCTATTCCTCATCGGCAAAGCCGCCCAATCTATTTTGGCGGCAGCCGACTTGTTTACCCCGGGGACGGCGATCACATTCGAGAACGTGCTACATCTGGAAGATCGCAAGGCCATTACCATCGGTCCATTCACCATTACGCCGTTTCTTGTGGATCACTCGGCCTATGATGCCTACGCCATCATGGTTGAGGCAGATGGCAAGAGGCTTTTTTATTCGGGTGACCTTCGGGCGCACGGTCGTAAAGGATCGTTGTTCGAGAAGTTTGTTCGCCAACCCCCCGACCGGGTGGATGTGCTGCTTATGGAGGGGACGACCATCGGTCGTGCCGATCAAGCGTTTCCTACAGAGGAGGCTCTGGAGCAACGTTTCGTGGAGTTGTTTCAGCAGACGAAGGGAATGCCCCTGGTCTGGTGCTCCGGCCAGAACATCGACAGGCTCGTGACCATAATGCGGGCGTGCATCAAGGCACGTCGGCAGTTCATCATCGACATGTACACCGCCCATATCCTGCGGGCGACCGGCAACGACCGACTGCCACAGGCGGGATGGGATCACATCAAGGTGTTCTTGCCGAGCGCACAACGACAGCAAATCAAGCGACACGGTGAGTTCGAAGTCGCCAAAAGCTACCGCGCTTGGCGAATCTTTCCTGAGCACCTTGCCCAGGCGGCTCCGACCTCCGTGATGCTGTTCAGACCGAGCATGATGAAGGATCTTGAGGATGCCTCGTGCCTCGTGGGTTCCAGGGTCATATACTCTCTCTGGGCAGGTTATCTGAAAGATGCGAAGACAATACCGTTTCATGACTGGCTGCGCCAGCACGGGATCCCCTTGTGCGAGTGCCACACGTCAGGCCACGCAGCGGTGCGGGACCTGGTGAGACTGCGAAAAGCCTTCTCGAACGCCCCGGTTGTGCCCATTCATACCGTCAACGCCGATCGGTTCGAGGAGTTGTTCGGGAATGCTCAGTGCCATAACGATGGGGAGTGGTGGACTGTCTGAAACGCATCCACCATGCCATCACGGCTCGCACAAACTGGTCCCCCCCGAATCAGAGGGGTCTGCCGTCGAATTTAGCGTGAGAGACCGGAGATCAAGTACCCGCGCACCGGTGATTGTCGGTCGTCCTGCCGTATCATCCCAGCTCCCCTTGATAGCCACAAAATGGATGTCGACCCCTTTTTTTTCAAGAGCATCCACCAGTTCCCAAAAGCGTGGCCAAGCTCCGCAGGGAAATTTCCCCTGGTTCGTTCCGGGCAGTTGCCCCAGACACCTAAGCCAATATTCTTTCGGTGCGACACCGACCAAAGTTACCCTTTCCAAGGTCGCGGGGAATTGCGAGGGAGACCCTCCAAACCAACCCACAGCCTCGATCCAATGGTCTTTGAGTTTCGGCCAAACCTCGCGGATTGCAAATCCGTAGGCTGCTACTTCCAGCAGCATCCTTAAAGGGGAGTCCCCGGACCCGCGTCCCTTTAGCTCATTCGGCACTGGCAGAAAGTCAGCTCCGATGCCAAGCAGATCGATATCGCCCCAGCACCTGTCTTTAAGAGAGGCCTGTAATGGATACTGATAAGTCTGAATTCGCTTGCAAACTGAAACGAATTCACCTGAGCCTTCGGGGCCCCATTTCTCGTGGATAGCACGCTCCCACTTGTCTTCCTCACGGGTGAGCTTGCGCGTGGGGTCGCTTCTACGACACAACTTGAAGTCCTTCTCCTTCGGTCGAACTGGGGCCTTCTTGATCGTATTCTCGACGAGGTTGCCAAGGTTATCAAGAATGTCCTTGGCTTGCGTCTTAGCAAATTCAAGTTGGAAGCTAAATAAACTGTCGGGCCGACATCGGCCCTTCCCTGAGTTGGCGAGTTCATGGAGCCCTAGGCCGAGCTTGGGATCAATTTTGCTAACTTTTCTGTGCATCTCTGTTTGCCTCCGTGTGAGCCAATCAAGGGTTTGGGTGAGCACATTCAACGGACCTTTGTGACCTGACGCTTCCCCTCGGCGAGTTTTCCCCGGGGGCAACCAATAACTCCCATAGAAGTCCGATCCAACTACCGTTAGCTGTTTGCCGGCTTGAAACCGCCCCACAGTTTGGGCCAATGAGGCGATTTGGTCTGCCATCGAAAAACAGTCGCGGACCGTGGCTGCGGCTTCCCCGCGATCCATATATACGCCACCCCAGCCAAGGTGAAGGAACATGCGCAAGGAACCGTGCACAAGGTAGTACTGAATCGCATAGGAGTTCACGCCGTGTCCCGCATGAGAAAGCACGGCGTAATCCTTTACCGGGGATACATCAACTTCATCTAGATAGTGTTGAAGGTTATACGGTGACATATCGATTGGCCGGGTGGAGAAAAGCCATCGGCCATGCTCCTTCAACTGCTCCGCGAGTTCCTCGGGAATCGTCGGGAAGGCCAGCCCTGCATCTCGGAATAGCTGCCTCGCTTTTTCGATGTCGGTCATCGGTGCACATCCTTCTGGCCTGGACAGTGGGCCATTTCTTCACATCGAGTCTCGGCAGTCAGCCTGCCGTATCTTCCCGTCTGCCCACCTCATAGCTACCAACTGCCGGTATACAGGGACCGGTCCCGTAAGCGATTCACGATCTACAGAGGAGTCATTGATGACGCCTGGCCTCCCAGGGGGCCTCGATCTGAGGGCGGGGCAACTTCCTTATACTCCCCGTTGACTTACGATGCAAAGATGAATCACCGCGTTACAGGGGAATCTCTCGCGTCTGACGTTTTAGCAAGGTAGCGCGGACCTGTTCGGTAGGTCCGCGGCTCTTTGTTGTCATTGGCGGACGAACCGCGGACCTCAAGAACAGGTCCGCGCTACGCTTGTGTCTGCCGATGATTGGGGTCAATCCGAGATTCTGTACGGACAAAGGGCGCCCGGCAATGATCCACATTGATGTGTAGCGGCCTATTCGTTGAAGCGCAACCTCCTGACCCCCCGGAAGTCCCCTTCGAGGAAGTTTGTGATGGCATAGCACTCGCTGGGATTGATCGCGAGCAACGCCGTAGGGTAGAGCCAAATCCCTCAACTCCCGTTTCGTCGCCCACACGAAAGCTATCGCCAGACCCGACTTGCCCGGCAACCTTTGGCCGTGCAGTCGGCTCATCGGAAACTGACCCCACTACCTCTGATTCAGGAAGCTGGCTCCGCCGTATTAAATCGGCTAGAATACCCGGGCCGTTTCAGGTTTTGGAAAACACAACAACTGTTGTCGACGTCAACCGTATCCCTTCGGAAGGAGGAACGTATGTCTGAACCTGCTTCGGGGTCCAAGCTCAGTATTGGGGGGTTGATTCTGGTTCCCGCGCTCATCACTCTGGCCATCACCATGATGAGGTTGGCCGGAGAGCTGCAGCACTTGTCTCCACGGTTTTTCAGCGCCGCTCCCGGAGGTGGTGGAGCGATCGTTGGAATCTCGTGGCTTCCCTTCCTGTTCGGGCCATACTTTGCGGTGAAGCTGGCAAGATCGGGGCAGGGCGCCTGCGGCGTCTGGAAAACCTTCGGGCTCTCCCTGCTCGGATTGGCCATCATGGTTGCGGGAGGCTTTGTGGGGTTTGCGCCGCAGTTCAAGTTCCCCGGTAGGGAAATTGTGGGAATGCTGCTGATGGTGCTCGGCCCGACCCTGATCACGCTAGGCTGGCCCGCGCTCTTCAAGGTGCTCGTTGCTTACGGCTATGCGGCACGAATCCCTGTAGCGATCGTGATGTTTTTCGCCATTCGCGGGCATTGGGGGACGCACTATGACGCCCTGCCTGCCAACTACTCCGGGCCGACATCCTTTATCGGGCAGTACATGATGATCGCTTTTCTGCCGCAGATGGTAATCTGGATCGCCTTCACAGTTCTGGTGGGGGCGCTCGCCGGCTCCCTTATCACTGCGCTGGTGGTTCGCGGCAAGACAACGGCCCCGGCGGCGTGACGGCAAGCGGCCGCAGTGGGTAGCGCAGAGTCTCTGCCGTTGAGACTCTGCGGCTTGTACGGGTGAAATCAGGCGTATAATCCGCCTGCATCTCACGTTTGCGTCGCCTGGTATTGTCAGACCGACTTTTCTTCATCGTGCTGTTGCCTGCCGATGGCCGCACGCGAATATGAGGAAAAGCCGCAGAGTCTCAACGGCAGAGACTCTGCGCTACCTGCTCTATTATTAATATTCATGCACGAATTTGGTCCACGCAAAAGCCGCCGGAAAGCGGGCATCGGGTGGCAGAGGAAGAACCGCAGAGTCTCAACGGCAGAGACTCTGCGCTACCTACTGGGCCGGCAATTCCACCGCGCGGCCGGTGCGGATCGACTCCTTCGCGGCGTCGATGATTTCATTCACGCCCACGTTTATCTCCGGCGTGACCGGACCCTCGAGCGGTTTGTTGTTCCGGATGCAGTCGAGGAAGTAGGCAACGCCGTTTGTTTTCTCCGGGGGCACGGGCGGAGTGGGAACGGGTGCGCCGTCCGGGTCCTTGAGCGTGGTGTCTTTGTGCGCCGGCTGGAAGAGCAAACCATCGCCCATGACCAGGAAACTGCCCTTCGGACCGAAGAACTCCGCCTGGCCCTTGCCGTAAGGCCAATCCCAGGAAGGCAGCAAGATCGCTGTGGCATCCGGATACTCGAGCAAGACCACGGCGTCGTCTTCCACCTTATTGTGCTGGGCGGTCTTGAGCTTGAGTGAATAGGCATAGACGCGCTGCGGCCGCCCCTTCACCCACAGCGCCCAATCGGCGCCGTAACAGGTGAAGTCCATAAGCGCCCCGGCGCCGTTCTTATCGGGATCGTAAAGCCATTCCCCGAATTCTTTTGAAACCCCGATCTCTTTCGGTCCCTCGTGGCCGAACTCGATAATCATCTTCTGGATGGGCCCAAGCTCACCGGCCTTCAGGCGGGCGTAAGCCGCTTGCGTTGCGGGGGCCCAGGCATTCCAGAAATTAACCATCAGCTTGATGTTGGCCTCGCGCGCCACCCGCGCCATTTCGCGCGCGTCCGCGCCGGTCGCGGCCATGGGCTTTTCCGTGAAGAAATGCACATGCCGCTGGGCGCAGGCGCGCAGGATTTCGAGGTGCCGGCTGTTGACCGTAGTAACAATGACGGCCTCGGGCTTCGCCTGGTCAAGCATCTCCGTGTAGTCGCTAAAGAATTTCACACTGGCGGGAACCTTGGTTTTAGCCTTCGCAACCAGCTCTGGGTGCGGGTCGGCAATCGCCACCAGTTCCGCCCCTGGTGTTTTGGCGATGGTGCCTAACAGGCCCCACACGTGATCGTGGTCAAGGCCCACGATGGCCAGGCGGGTGGTTGCGCCCTGGGCAAGGCCCACACTTGCGCCCACGCTGAAAAGCAGAACCAGGTAGAGCAACTTTTTCATGGCATCACCTTATTTGGGATAACAAATCAGTCTGCGGCGGCGATGATTCTACACCCTCACGACAGAGGCCGTCGCGTTCAAAAATCCGCAAGGTTCATCGGCGGGCCTTGCGCTACAATTCGAGCGCTGCCCGGGAAACCGCCCACGCGTGGAACCGGCCGGCGTGGGGGAGCAGTTTCTGCATCTCACCTATAGCGGGGCGCGGGCAGTTGAGCGAAGAAACTCAAGGGCGGCGCACCGAGAGGTTGAAACCCATCGAAGGCCGCAGGAGGGATTATGCTTGGCACTCCGGGGAATCGGTCGAATCTTTATAGAAGTTGGGTGGGGCTCGTCTTGCTCGGGCTCATCGCGTTGCCCGCGCGCGCACAGTCTCCCCAGCCGGCGCCCGGGTCCGGCTTGCTGCATCAGCTCAACAGCTCCGTGGAATCTCTGGCGCAGCGAGTTTCGCCTGCGGTGGTACAGGTTCTGGTTACCGCGTACGTGCCGGTGGAGCAGCACGGGCGCGCCGACACGGCCCTGATCGGCAGGCAGCACAACCTGGGGTCCGGGGTAATTGTGGATCCGGACGGTTACATCATGACGAACGCCCACGTGGTGGAAGGGGCGGAGAGAGTCCGCGTGGTTCTGTCTTCCCCGGCAGCAGACGGATCGCCGGCTGAGACCCTGGGCGCCAAGATGACGACGCTGAACGCCCGCGTCCTGGGCGGCAACAAGGATACGGACTTGGCGCTAATCAAAATCGAAGCGAGCGGCCTGCCTTCTCTTCCCTTTGGCCGATACGCGGACTTGCGGCAAGGGCAGATGGTCTTCGCGTTCGGCAGCCCGGAGGGTTTGGGTAACTCCGTGACCATGGGAGTCATCAGCTCCGTCGCGCGCCAGCCCGATCCCGACCGCCCGATGGTCTATATCCAGACCGACGCACCCATTAATCCCGGCAACAGCGGCGGGCCGCTCGTTGATATCGATGGCAAATTGGTCGGGATCAATACCTTCATCCTGACCCAGGGCGGCGGCAACGAAGGCATCGGCTTCGCCATCCCCAGCACAGTGGTGCATTACGTTTACGACCAGTTGCGGGATCACGGCCATGTGCACCGGGGAGCGATTGGCGCCACCGTGCAAACCATCACCCCGGCCCTGGCGGCGGGACTGGGCTTGCCACTGGATCAAGGCCTGGTAGTCTCCGATGTCAATCCGGGCAGTCCTGCCGAGGGCGCCGGGCTCAAGATTGGGGACATCATTCTTACCCTGAACGGCAAGCCGGTAACCAGCATGGCGCTGTTCGAAGCCAGTTTCATGCTCCCCGTGAATCCCGGCCCGCTGCAAGTGGAGGTCCAGCGAGGGTCGCAGAAGATCCCGTTGCTGATCCCCGTGGTGGAGCGCAAGGATGATTTGGACCGGTTGGCGGACACGCTGGATCCCCGCGAGAATCTGGTGCCAAAATTGGGAATCCTCGGCGTCCAGATCGACCAGCGCCTTGCGGCGATGCTTCCCGGTTTGCGCATGGCCTCCGGGGTAATCGTGGCTGCTCGCACGACCTGGTCCGCCAGCCTGGATGTGGGACTGACAACCGGCGATGTCATCCACTCCTTGAACCGCGTGCCGATTATCAGCGTGGAGGCGCTGCGCTCCGGGATTCTCCGGCTGCAGCCGGGCGACGCCGCCGTGCTGCAAGTCGAGCGCGACGGAAAACTGCAGTATCTGGCGTTCGAAATGGAATAGGGGACTGCGCGAGTGGAGCAGGGTTGCAGATGGCCGCAACCAAACATGACGCGCGGTCTTGTAGGGCCGGCCGCTCCGAGCGGCGGGGGGCCCGGCCTATTGAGGGGTGCATAATATAGTGACAGTTCGCGAGTAGCGCCGGCATCTTGCCGGCACCGGAAAATGCTGCCGGGACGGCGGCGCTACCCGCTTTTCTCGATGTCGCAGTGCTGGCGCTAGATTACCGTCCGCTTGCCGGCTTTCCGGTCCGCGTATTGCTGCTCGATCCAGGCGTAAGTCCTGGCCAGGCCTTCGCGCAGCGGAGTGCGCGGCTCCCAATGCAGGATGTTCTGGATCATTGAATTGTCGCTGTTGCGGCCGGCCACCCCGCGGGGAGCAGTCGCATCGTATTTGCGCTGGAGCTTGGTTCCGCCGATTCCTTCCACAATGTCCACCAATTGGTTAACACTGACCAGCTCGCTGGACCCCAGGTTGATGGGCTTGGCGAGCAGATCCTCGCAGTGCATGATCATGTCGATGCCCTTGGTACAGTCATCGATGTACATGAAGCTGCGGGTGGCCGTGCCATCTCCCCAGATCAGGATTTCCTTTCCGCCTTGGTCCTTGGCTTCAATCACCTTCCGGCAAATCGCTGCCGGCGCCTTCTCGCGGCCGCCGTCCCAAGTACCGTTAGGTCCGTAAACATTGTGGAAGCGGGCGATGAAGGTCTTCATTCCGCGTTCGGCCCAGTATTCCTGGCAGACCATTTCGGAAAAGAGCTTCTCCCAACCGTAACCGCGTTCGGCCATGGCCGGGTAGGCGTCGGATTCTTTCAGCGCGCGGACGTCCGGATCTTCCTGCAGTTTCGTGTTATAAGCGCAAGCCGAGGAGGAAAAGAAATAGCGTTGGGCACCAGCGCGACAGGCGGCCTCAATCATGTGGGTGTTGATCAGCACGCTGCGCAAGCACTCGATACGGAACCGCTCGATGAAGCCCATGCCGCCCATGTCGGCGGCAAGGTTGTAAACTTCCCCCGCGCCTTCGCAAGCCCGGACGCAGTTCTCCTTTTCACTCAAATCCAGGCACAGGCTCTCGACACCGGGCACGCGCTGATACCATTCAAGCAATGGCTTCTTGTCGATGGCGCGGATCCGGGTGAATCCACGTTCGTGGAAATAGCGCGCCAGCGATCCCCCAATAAATCCCCCCGCTCCCCCAATCACAATCAAGTCGTCTTTGTCCGGTGCTGGGCTAGTGGCAGCCAGCTTTCCCTTGTCCATGATGACTCTCCTTTGAAACCCCAGTTTCGCGTAAACGTTCTTGCGGTGAAGCCTCTTGGAACTGCCTCCCTGCGCGGCCGCAAGGAAAGAAGAAATAATACCAGATTGAGCGGGAATAACCATCCGAGCACACCACGGTAGCCTGCATGGGCCGGCCCCAGGGGCGAGGAGAGCGCTGGGGCGGGCTCAGGATGACAGCGGTTGCAAGTCGGTTCAGTAGGGGCGCAAGCCAACAGCCAGGGGCACAACCTTGCGGCAGGAAGCCTCGCGTGCGCTAGTGGCTTGCCTCATTGTTCAGTCCGGAATGAAGCGCCGCAGGTACTCCACGCTTTGTTTGGCCCAAGCTTCTTCCAGCGTCACCGTTTCCTGAAGCGTCTGCTGTTCGGGAGTCCACGATTCCACAATTGCCGAGGGTTCAACCCGCAGCGCCGCAAAGCTGTCTACCAACCAAGGTATGTTGAGCTGACCTTTGCCGGCGGGGCGGCCTTCCACCGTGAGCCCCATTCCGTGCCACGCGCGTTGCACGACGAAGTCCTTGATCTGCACACTCAGGGTGCGGTGGCCCAACACCCGGACAGAGAGTTGCCATCCCTGCGGAATGGCCAGAGGATTCGCCGTGTCAAGGGCAACTCCCAACCAGGGGCTGCCCAGGGGATTGAGCAACTCGTTCAGGTCCGGAGCCGGGATGCGACTATTGTCCACCGCCAGGCGGAGGTCCCCTTCCACCAGGTCGTCCACGAGGGCGCGCAGGCAACTGGCCATCTCGGTGCGCAGTGGAACCGTGCCGTCCGCGCGCTCCGGAGTTGTCTTCAGAAGGATTACGCCCATGCGCCGGGCAAATTGGATCTGGCGGCGCAAGTGGTCTGGATCGAGCCCTTGAGTCCCCATCTCGAGATCGATTCTCCAGGAGTCCGCGCGCTTCACTACCTCATGCAGCTCTTTCTCGGGCAGTTGATCGAGCGGCAGGTTAGGCCCGAATTGAACGAGCCCCACCCCGAGATCCCGCGCTTTTTCCAGAAGCTGCAGCGCGGTGAGAGGATGATCGGGCACGGCCCCAGGAAAGCCGATCGCCCACGCGTAGGTGTAAGAGCTGATCCCCAGTTTCATCTTCAGGTGTCCTCAGTCCAGTCGCTTCCTTGATTATAGAGTGGATAACAGCAATCCAAGCGCACACATTCTTCGTGAGTTTACTTCCGCGCCACCAGGCTCCCGCCCGGCCTTAAGCAGCATGGCAATTTTGCGGCGAGCTTTGCGCCGCATCCTGAACCTGCCCAATTTGCGAAGTGGTTCAGAAGAGAAGCTTGAGGGCAAATTGAATCAGGCGCGGGTCCCGCACCATCATGACGCGGCCGAAATCCGCCCCGTCCGAGATGTTGCCGTCCGGGGTCATGAATTGCGCGTGGTTTACAAGGTTGAAAAACTCGCCGCGGAATTCCAGCCGCGCTGTTTCCGTGAGCTTGGTATTCTTGAGGATGGCGGCATCGAAGTTGTTGATGCCCGGCCCGCAACAGACCGAGCGGGGCGCACTGCCGATCGTGCCCAGCGCCTGTGGCTGGAAGATCGAAGGATCGAAGAAGAGGTTGTTCGGCCCGCGAGGATTCCTGGTATGGAAGGCCCTGACGATGTCGGGCTCGCCCGGGTACTCGAAGTCAAAGCTATTCATCAATTCCAAATCATCGGAAGAGGTAATGCGAATGGGGAAGCCGGTCTGGAAGCTGGTAATTCCCGAAATGGCCCAGTCGTTCAATAGCTTGCCAGCCCAGCCCCGGCGTTGTGCAATAGGGAGTTGCCACACGTAGCTGTACACCAGACGGTGCCGGGCATCGAAGAGCGACAAGGCCCAGCTGCGGCGAATGTCAAGAGGGTTCAAGACATTCTCGAAGCTCGAAGCCTGGTCGAAGGATTTGCTCCAGGTGTAGGAAGCGCGGAATTCCATCCCTTTGGAGAAGCGCTTCTCCACCAGGGCCTGCAGTGAGTTGTAGTTGGAATTGGCGATCGTGTCTTCGGCGAAAATGCTGGCGAAAACAGGCACGCCGTCGGGGGGGCACCCGGCGCCCGTGGTCGGCTGGCAGAACGGCGCAGAATATGGCCGCAGTCCTACCAGGGTAATCGGGGTCGGATTGGGGCCGGTGACTGCAGGCACGGAACCATAAGGCAAGTGCAGTGTTACACCCGATGGGATGGCTCCCGCGGGCAGGAAATAGGAGTTATCTTCAGCGAAGGGGCCACAGTCGTTGCTGCTGTCGCCGGCGAGACTCGCGATCTGGTGCAAATCGAGGCAAGTTTGCGCGCCGGCATAGTTAAGGTCGTGGGTGGCCAGCAGCCGGTGTCCCTGCGAGCCAACGTACCCGATCTGTACCAGCAGGTTGGGTGTTAATTGGCGTTGAACTGTAAAGTTATACTGCGCTGAATATTGCGACCGTAGTTTAGGTTGGAACTGGCCGTAGAGCTGGATGGGCCGGAATTGGGAAAAATCCACAGGCTGCCCGCGCTGCGGGTTCAGGATGCCATTGAAGGGGTTGGGATTGACCGTGCCATCCTGTCCGATGAAGGGAGTATTGAAAAGGCTGTTCGAGAGGCTGCTGCTTCCGCCGAAGGGCGGCTCCCCGTTGAACTGTTCCAGAACCAATTGCTCGATGGGATTGTAAAAGAGCCCCCAGCCCATGCGGATGCTGGTCTGGTCTGGGCCGCCCGTGAGTTTTTTGACCCAGCCGCTGCCCGCACTGGGGCTCCAGGCCAGCCCCAGGCGCGGGGCAACCGACCGATAATAGGTTTGCGTCAGGCCTTGCGGAATGCCGGGGTCCCCGGGCATGACGAGTCCGCGTGGGAAGACGGCTTCGCCCGCGCTGCCAGGGCCGCAAGCGGTTGAACCATAGGTGCCAACCAGGGGATTATCCGGCGCAAGCTGGCAGGGGAAGACGTTGGAGTCCTGGCCGGGCCGGAAAGTCTGCGTGCGTCCTCCCACGTCGGCGATGGGCGTGTTCAATTCCCAGCGCAGGCCATAATTAAGCGTGAAGTTGGGTTGCACCTTCCAGCTATCTTCCGCGTAAAGGTATAACGCCGTCCCCCGTACGTATTCGTGTTGCGCGGAGCCTTCGAGATAAATGTCGGGAACCCCCAGCAGGTAATTGGGAACGAGGTTGTCGGACCCCACGTCGTTCGGCCCGCCACCGAAGTAGTTGTACTGCCCGTTAACGGCGAAATAGAGCGTCTGGTTGAACTGCTGGCGATGCAGGTCGGCGCCGAATTTTAGGGTGTGTTTGCCCGCGACCTTGCTGAAATTGTCGGCCCACTGAAAGGTGTTGCCGAACTGGGGGAGTTCGCCCTCAAAATTGTCGCCCAACGAAAACCCGCCCGAAACGGCAACGAAGGGCACACCTTCGTGGCTGGCGCCAAGGTTCGGGGTAATGCCGGCGCGCGGGTTGTTGGGATCGCTGAAACACTGGTCGGCTGGAACGTTCTGGCAGGACCCTTGCACCAGGCCCGTGCGCTGCGGGTGAAGAAATCTCCCCTGGCCTTCCCGGAAAAAGGAAAAGCGGAGTTCATTGACGCCCGTCGCACCTGACGCCCAGGTGTGCGTCAGGTTGATCTGCTGGAAGCGTTCATTCGTCAGGTCGCCGAAGCCCGGCAGCGTGGCGCCGCCGGCCTCAAACCGCGCGAAGGGCTTCGCGAGATAATCATCATCGAAGTAATAATACGCATTGAGTTGCTGGTGATCCGTAAGTTTCTGGTCGATGCGGACAGTCCCCTGATCCACCCGGTTGCGTTCCAGTGGGGAGGCTTGAAAGAATTGCGCGCCGGAGTCGGGCAGCGGCACGAACTGCTTCATCAGATCGGCAGCCGTGGGGTCAAAGCACTCCCCGGGAATGATGTTGCCCGGAAAAATTGTGGCATAAGGCACTCCCGGCGCGACGCTGGCGCCGGTGTTCCGTTGCACGGCCGCAGCGCAGCCCGGGCGCGCGGTCAGCACCCCGGCGAGAAATGGATCCGCAAGCGTGCCGGCGAAGGTCGAGCCAGCAGAGAAATCGCCCTGCCGCTCGGCGGCGGTGGGGACGGCGACCGTGGCGGAGGGAATCCCCTGGTGGATGCGGCGGCCCTCGTAAGAAAGGAAGAAAAACGATTGGTCGCGTTTGATCGGGCCACCCAGCGTGCCTCCGAACTGATTCTGCTTGAAATCCGGCCGGGTGACCTCGAAGAAGTTGCGAGCGTTCATGTGCTGGTTGCGGATAAACTCATAAAGATCTCCGCGCCAAGTGTTGGTGCCTGATTTCGTGACGACGTTGACGACCGACCCGGAATTGCGGCCGAATTCCGCGTCGAAGGTGCTGGTCATCACGCGGAATTCTTCGATGGAGTCCGGGGAAGGCTGGATGGCGGGCAAATTGGCGAATTGGTCGTTGGCGTCCCCGCCGTTCACGGTGAAGTTGTTGGAGCGCCCGCGTCCGCCATTCACCGAGACGACACCCGCGCGGTCGCTGCCGTAGAACAGGTCGGATCCCACTTGCGACTGGACGCCGGGCTGCAACTGGAGCAACTGGTATGTGTCGCGGGCGTTGAGGGGAAGTTGCGTCACCTCGCGGTCCGTCACCACCGCCCCCAACTGGGTGCTGGTGGTTTCGACCAGTGGGGCTATGGCCTCCGCCGTCACCACTTGCGCCAGCGTCCCGAGCTGCAAGTCGGCGTTGACGATGGCCACATGACCGATCTGGACTTCCACATCAAGTTGCCGGAACTCCCGGAACCCCTCAGCCACAACCACGACGGTGTAGCGGCCCACCGGCAGGGCGGGGAATACATAATCCCCCTCTTCCGTAGTCTGGGTGGTGCGGTTGACGTAAGCCTCCGCTAGGACCGCTCTGACGCGGGCCCCCGGAATGACGGCGCCTGAGGGGTCCTTCACGGTACCCCGAATCGTTCCGGTCGTCTGCCCCCAAAGGCCACTGACGGCCGACAACATGACCACCCACAGGGTCAGGACACGCGAGAGCGGGTGCAAGTTCAACCTGATTCTCCTCGGGCCGGACGGTCCGCAGGGGCCGCCGCGGATTTGACGCGATCAAACTGGAATTAATCGCGTAAGCGTGGAGCGAATGGGCAGAGCTTGTCAAGAGAAAATACACGGCCCAAAACGCCGGGCCAAACCTCCCCTAAGAAGGGAAGGCCCAGGCCCGCCGGGCAGGCCGAAGGTTGCTTCGCCTTCCTACCGCATGAGGGTTGGGAAGTTGGCCGTGCGTCGTACAACGCCGGCCGAAGAAGCTCACCCCGCGTGGTTTTTGCCGGCCCTGCCGCCCCCATCTACTGGACCCTCATCGCCTGCAACATTGCGATTCCGCTTACCACCTTGTGGTTCGCGAAAATCCGGCGGAACGTGGCCGCGTGATTGAAAGAAGTAGGGCCAGTGACCCTTGAGACCGGGATTCCGCGCCGCGCACGCTTGCTGCAAGCTCGTCACTTTAGGTCGGTGTTCAAGAGGTAGGCCAGCCTGACTCCGGCCTTCTCCAACTGAAGGTCGATCGCCGGGTCCGCTTGCCGCTCATACGCGGGATTAACCGGAGGTGGATTCTCATTGCTGAGGTCTCCGTATGCAACCGTTTGAGCGAGGCGGTGCCCCTCCATCACCCAGTCCTCGATGCTCCCCTTTTGCCACTCGGCCTTTTCCTGGGGAGTTATCCGGCTCTCCAACTCCGCAGCGAGCGCCGCCGGGTTGCGGTTGATGTGTTGGACGAGGCCCGTGTTCCACACCCAATGCTTGTGCGGGTGCAGCCCGCTTAGCAGGCTGCTGAAAAAGGGTATCTGTCATGCTGAGTCTGTCGCGGCGGACGAAGCATCTGCTGTTTCTCATTGAAAACAAACAAAGCAGATCCTTCGCTGCGCTCTGCAGAAACTCAATGCGTAAGTCATTTCGATTCACCATCGCGACACTGTCATCCTGAGTCCCGGTTCTTTCGGGACGAAGGATCTGCATTTGTCTTTGTTACTGAAAACCCATGCAGATCCTTCGCTGCTGCTCA
>Ga0187861_10003088_pt1 | contig 15028 bp, 13 predicted proteins | sample June2016WEW_10_1_3_FD_132986 | JGI IMG/M metagenome (GOLD analysis project Ga0187861, IMG submission 132986) | Peatland microbial communities from SPRUCE experiment site at the Marcell Experimental Forest, Minnesota, USA - June2016WEW_10_100 | ecosystem: Environmental > Terrestrial > Soil >...
AATAGACTACGCGGTGGGCGTCGCCGCCCATGAAGCGCGAACCGAAAACGACATCTGCCTGGCCATCGACGATCGACTTGATGAGCCGCGGATACTCTTGGGGATCGTATTCCAGGTCGGCATCCTACACCAGGACAATGTACCCGGTCGCCACGGCGAAACCCGTGCGCAGCGCCGCGCCTTTGCCGCGATTGACGTCGTGATAGATGATCCGGTTCACGAGCGGCGCGACCTCTCGGCGCAGTACTTCCGGGGTACCGTCGGTCGAACAGTCGTCGACGACGATGATCTCCTTGTCCGGCACGGGGGCCGCGCGCACGCGCTCCACGATCTGCCGGATGGTTTTAGCTTCGTTGTAACAGGGGATGACGACCGAAAGCTTCATGAGGTGAGCGCAGCGCCGCCGACCATAAACTGCCGGACGGCGGTGGAAAGTCTTTTTCGGGGTGAGCGTTTTTGAAGCAAACCTTTACTTGGCAAAAAGTCCCAGGGTCTGCCTTGGCGTTGACCGGCTTCTTGGTTAGGATCAATCTATCTTCCGAGTGAGTCCCGCGACTGACGGTCAACATTCCGCTGAATTCGCATGAGCCGCTCGAAAGGGATCATAGCCCGTCGGGATGGGCGAAACGTGTTTTCCAACCTGGGATGGCTATTTGCGGGACGTGGAGTTCGGTTGATCTTTAGCTTTCTCGTTGGGGCGTGGGTCGCGCGATATCTTGGGCCTGCGGCTTACGGGGAACTCAGCTATGTGCTCGCGTTGATTGGCATTATCTCGATCCTGCCGGCACTGGGTTTGGAGTCGATTGTTCGGAAAGACTTGGTGCAGACCCCGGAGGCGGCGGAGAGACTTTTGTCTTCGACGGCCAAGACGCGGATGATCATTGCTGCGACCGTTTATGCGGGGTTGCTGGTGTATACGTTTTGGGGTGAGCGAAACGCCGACGAGCAAAAGCTCCTCCTGATCCTCGGTCCCACCCTGTTTCAACCCGTCTTGATGACGCCGGATCTTTGGTTTCAAGCGAAGATGCTTTCCAAGTTCACCACTTGGGCCCAAGGGGGGGCTTTGGTGGTGGCGGCCGCCTTGCGTATTGGATTGATCTTGATGCACGCATCGCTCTGGGCGTTTGCCGCAGCCATCGTGTTTGAAATGGCCGTAACCGGCGGGTTGCTGGCGGTGTTTGCCCGGAGACAGGCCGTACACTGGCTGCGGGCCCGTTTGGATATCTCCTTAGTGAAAAGCCTGCTGCGCGAGTCGTGGCCGCTGATTGCTTCAAGCGTGGCGATCTTGATCTACACCCGGATTGATCAGGTAATGCTACGCAGCATGGCTGATGAAGCTGCCGTGGGCGTATACTCGGCGGCAGTGCGGGTGTCCGAAATGGTCTATTTCGTGCCGGTGGCCTTGGTTTCCGGTCTGTTGCCGCTCTGGGTTCAGGCGCGTGAGCGGGGCGCCAAGGAATTCCGGCGCACGACACAGGCGATCTACGATATACAAGCTGCGCTGGCCTACGCGCTGGCGATCCCGCTTGCACTCGCGGCGCCGTGGGTGATCCGTTTGCTTTATGGTGCCGCGTTTCATGGATCGGCTGTCGTGCTCGCCCTGCACGTGTGGGCGGTATTATTCGTCTTTTTGGGTGTGACCCGCAGCCAGCATTTTGTCCTGGAGCGGCTCAACCAGTATACCCTTTGGACGACCATCGCGGGGGCGGTCTGCAATGTGGTCCTCAACTGGCTGTGGATTCCACACTATGGAGCACTGGGGGCGGCGGCGGCCACGGTGGTTTCCCAAGCGGTTGCAACCTGGCTTTCCTCCTTCTGCCTGACCGCCGCTCGACCAGCGGCATGGATGCAGTTCAAGGCTCTATTGATTCCCTTCCTCTGGGTCCGCTATGTTCGAAGCAACCAATAATCCTTTTTGGAGCGCGCGCCTTTTCAGCCTAGTTTGGAAGGCAGGTCAGAGTATCCGGCTGTTCATGCGGTACGGGATTGCGCGTGCGTTTCGCGTGGTCGCGAGGGAAAGTAATCTGGCCGAGTAGTCCAAACGAACGTATAATCAACCGTTCCAACTCCTGATTCAACCGTGAAGCCGACTTCGTCCCGCTGGAATGTCATGCTGGGTTCTGTTTATGACAGAACAATCAGGATCTGGGCCCGAGTTTTTGGGCGCCCCGCCTATCGGCGCTTCAATAATTACCTCGTGAATCTGGGAATGAGCGGGCTGGGGGTTGGCAATCCGGATTCAAGGTGCAACGGTGAGCGGCGGGTGCTTCACGAATGGTTGCGCCGCTGCGGCCCGGCCCCAGTGGTGTGGGACGTAGGGGCGAGTGAAGGCAACTACACGGCGCTGGTGCGCCAGGCGCGCCCTGACGCGCGGATTTATGCCTTCGAACCGCATCCGCGTACGTTTGCACGGTTGGCCGCGCGATGGACAGGGCAAGGTATTCAGTGCCTGCCTTTCGCCTTGGGCGCAAAACCCGGCATGCAGGCCTTGTGGGATTACGAATCAACGGCGCAGGGGTCGTCTCACGCCACCTTCTACCCGGCGACTGTTCGCCGGGAAACGGGTGCACGATTAATTCCGCAGGAGGTAGAGGTACGCACGGTTGATGAAGTCGCCACAGCGGTAGCAGTGGCGACGATCGAACTTCTGAAGCTCGATGTGGAAGGGAACGAACTGGCTTGCCTTGAAGGCGCAGCGGGAATGCTTGCGCAGGGGCGAATTGCGGCGATTCAGTTCGAATTCAATTCCATGCATTTGGATGCACGCGTGCACATGAGCGACTTTGCTGAGCGACTCCCGGGGTTCACTCTTTATCGCGTCCTGCCGCACGGACTGCTTCGGTTGGATTTCAAGAATACCCTGCTGACCAATCTTTACCGGATGCAAAATATTTTTGCCATACAAGAACGGAATGAAACGGTCTAAAGCCAAAGGATAATGCCCGCTCCCCCCGTTGTTTTCTTCGTCTTCAACCGGCCAGACTGCACGCAGCGAGTTTTCGACGAGATTCGCCGCGCCCGCCCTCCGCGACTCTATGTCGTTGCTGATGGACCGCGGAGCAATCATCCCGAGGACGCAGGGCGTGTGAAAGAGGTGCAGGCGCTTATCAACCAAGGCGTCGACTGGCCTTGTGCGGTGCGCACGAACTATGCAGAGACCAACCTCGGATGTGGCCGACGTTTTTCCTCGGGTCTCGACTGGGTTTTTGCACAAGAGCCTGAGACGATCGTCCTCGAAGACGATTGTCTGCCTGATCCGACGTTCTTCCAATATTGTACAGAACTGCTCGCCCGCTATCGTGATGATTCACGTGTTGGGCAGGTATGCGGCTGCACTTTTTTGGGTGCGCAGCTGCAACGGAATACAAGCTATGTGTTCAGCCGATATGGGCCGATTTGGGGCTGGGCCTCTTGGCGTAGGGCATGGCGCTTTTATGATTTCGCGATGAGCGAGTGGCCGGCGGCCCGAGCGAGTGGGTTTTTGCGCGAAGTCACGGGATCGCAGCGAGAGGCGGCCATCCGCACCCGCATCTACGACAACCTCGTGGGCGGCTTCATCGACACGTGGGACTATCAATGGGGATTCGCAAAGATGCAGCATGGACTGCTCTCAGCCGTGCCTTGTGTAAACTTGGTGGAGAATATCGGTTTTACTGCGGATTCCACCCATGCTCACCGCGGAAGCTCCGGCATTCACCGTGGGAACATGTCGTTCCCACTGCTCCACCCAGAAACTGTGACTCCGGACGTCATCTTCAACCGCCAGTTTTCCGAGATCATCGCTCCTAGTCTGCCGCGGCGGATAGTTAGTCGAATTAAACGCGCCGCGGGTCTCGCATGAAAGTGACATTCATCACCACGGTTACCCACAATGTGGGTGACGATTTCGTGCGCGACGGGATCTGCTATCTGCTTGAACGCGTACTCGGACCGTTTGAGGCACGGCTCATTCATAAGCACTTTCCAGTCACGGCGAGGAGGGGTTGCGAGCAGCTGCATCTGCAACCGGTGGTCCATATGCTGCGACGGTTGCCCGGTTTTCGTGGTGACCGACTGTCGCGCTGGCTTGATGCGCGGCCACTCGATGCCTACGGCGATGCGATCCTCGAATGCGATCTGCTTGTGCAGTGCGGCGCGCCGGTGTACTGGCTCCACGAGCAAAGTGCTGCCCAGAACAACGAATGGTATGGTCCGCTGATCAAGCGCCGGTGGCGGTCGCGTTCACCTCGGCCGCCATTTCTGAATTTGGGCGCAGGCGCTTGTCAGGCGTTCGACAGCGATGGCGCAGAATTTGTGGATGCCGTGGCTACGCTGGCCTACGTCCGAGAGCTTTTCGACCTTTGTGCATTGACCACCGTGCGCGAAGGACTGGCGGGAAAAATCGTCGCTCTTGCCGGACGCTCTGCTCGGATACTGCCGTGTCCATCGTTGTGGGCCCGACGTCTCCTTGGACTATCTCCGGCCGAGGGCGAGTATGTCGCGCTCAACTTTATGCCGTTGGGAGGACACTACCAGTTTGATCCGTCGTTTAATGCCAGCCGGTGGAGGCAGGCATTTGCGGATTTTCTCAGCCGCGTGATTGCGGAAGAGCCGTGCCTGCTGGTCTGCCACGACCGCGCGGAGGAGGAAGCCGCGCGGCGCTGGTTTCCGAGCGTAAAGCGGTTTTATTCGGCCGATCATCGCGACTACCTTCGGATCTACGCCCGCGCCAGATACGGCTTGGTCAACCGGGTGCACGCCGCGTTTGCCATGGCCAGCTTTGGCCGGCTGGCTGCTGTGATTGGTAATGACTCGCGGGCCCACATGGCGGAGTTGATCGATGTGCCGGTCTTCGATGTGCGCACGATGGATGCGGCGCGTCTCGTGAATGTGTGGAAGCAGGTAAGGACCCGCTCGGGCGATTATACCGCACACATTGGGGAACGTATCGACGCCATTGAGAAGGACTACCTTGCCGAACTCCGTCCGGTATTGGAACGCCATGGCCTTGTCTAACTCTTCTATACTGGCGCGTTGGCTCGGTCCGCTCCGGAGGGTCCATGCTCAGTTTTGGCTCAATCCACCGGCAGGCGTTGTTCCGTCCGAACAATATGCGGCGGTGATCATGAAGCCGGACGGGATCGGTGATTTTATCCTCGCTATGTCAGCGATCCGGCTCGTGTTGCAGCATCATGGCGAGCAAAATTGCGCCTTACTGATCGCGCCGGCGGTGGAGGAACTGGCGCGGCTGGAATTTCCGCGCGCGCTGCGGATAGTAATTCCTGCGTTTCCGCGGCACAAGCGGGCGTTTACCGAGTGGCGGTGGGTACGTCGGCGTCTCGCAAACGTGACGTGTGGATCGCTAGTCTGCCTGCGCCATCAGCGCTGGGACTACCATGAATTGATGCTGTCGTGGATCCGCAGTGAACGGAAATTTGTTCTCGACGATACCCAAGCCGCGGCATGGACAGTGGGACGCAGTTCATTCCGGTACGAGTGCGAGGGACGTATCGCCTTTACCGAGCCAGCCGCGATAATACCCGCCACGGCAACGGGCCGCGATTGTCGCGAACTGCGGATGCATCGCCGCCTCCTGGCGGGGGTTCTAGGCGAAGCACCGGCGGTAGTGGATATTCTCCCACGTTTTGCTCAGCTGCCGCTTACCGCGGCGGCGAATATAACGCTGGTAGCGCCTTTGACGGGTGCACAGATCAAGGATATGCCCGTCGAGTTGCTCGAGCAGATCGTGCGTCGGGGAGAGCTTCCGGTCGGGAAGCAAATCTTGCTGACGGGCAGCCCCGACCAGGCGATGCGGTTGGAGGTTTTCCGGATAGCCCTGAATCGCGCTGGACGAACCGACGTCCACGTCGAGACCGCCACATCCATCATCAATTTTGTCAGGCGCGTCGCTTCCGCCGACCTAGTGCTGACGGCCGACACCGCCGCGGCGCACGTCGCCACCGCGTTGGATCGGCCGACGGTCGTGGTAATCGGCGGCGGACACTATGGTCAGTTTGGGCCGTGGTACCAGTCCGGCCGACAGATCTGGCTCACGGTTCCGATGGATTGCTTCGGGTGCGGCTGGCGTTGCATCCACCCCGAACCTTACTGCCTTACACGTATCACGCCCGAACAAGTATTCGCGGCGATCCGTCAGGTGCAGACGACAGGGGGGGCGCCGACATGAACCTGCTCGTGGTCACGCCGACGCTGGGAAAATCCCGCTGGCTTGAAGAGACGGTCGCCAGCGTCCTCCGCCTGCCGGTCGCCCATCGCCACATCCTTGTCTGTCCGGAGGCGGAGCGGGACGGTCTGGGAAGGCGTTTCCCGCACGTCCAAGTCATGGCGGAACCAGACGGTGGCATGTATGCGGCCGTCAACCATGCGCTGAAAGCGGCCCAAGCATGGGAGGCTTTCACTTATATCAACGACGACGACCTCTTGCTGCCGGATTTTGCGGCGACCGTACGCACGGCGGCATCCGCCGGCGCCGGCCAGCCGTTGCTGGTGTACGGTCGGGTCCGGCTCATTGATGGCAGCGGCCGGCGGATCGGCGCGATTCCGATTTCTCCCCGTCCTGCGCTCAACCGCCGGTTGTATGCCCTGCGCCTGGAGCCGGTCTACCAGCATGGCACGCTCATCACCCGGGCGGCTTGGGAGGCACTCGGCGGGTTCGATCCGGCGTTTCGCTTGTGCGGAGACTCGGAATTGCTGGCGCGAGCCTGTCTGGCGGGGCTGCCGTTTCGTCGGGTAAGTCGGATGGTGGCGGCGTTCCGCCTGACGCCGGGGCAACTCTCGAAAAACCGCGCGGCGATGGAGGCGGAACGGCGCCGGATCGATGAGAAACTCGGATTGATCACCCCTTCCTCGTGGCGCCATCAGGCGGCGCGACTCGCCTTCAGGATCTTCAACCTGCCCGTTTACGTAGAGCGCGTCGCCCGCCACGGATTCATTTCATTCGACCAGATGCTGGCGCGGCTGGGATGAGCGGCCGGCGAGAACCGCTCCCAATGCCCGGGTGGGGAAAGGCGGGGATGGTTACTCGTACCGGTCCGAAGCAAACACGGGACTCGTGGCTGGAACGAAGACGAGATCCACCTGCCAGAGCACTCCGTCTTTCGGTCGGCGCATCGGGTCGGCCAGATCGCAGCAGCGAAAACCGCGCGGTTCAAGCCAGGCGCAGAGTTCGTGGAACTTGAGCGCCTCCGGTCCCAGCCGAAAGTTATAGGCTTCGATGATCAGCAGGCTGGCCTGCGCCAGCACCGCGGCCGCTCCCTCCAGAATGGGCAGTTCGTATCCGTGAGTGTCCAGTTTCAGACAGAACGGGCCGGGCAGCCGATGCTCGGCGACGGCCGCGTCGATGGTTTCGATCGGCACGGTGCGCCCTCCGGCGGCGCCGGCCGGCGCCACACTGCTGCCATCGAGGTCGGGAGCGACGGCGAGAGCGACTTCTCCGCGGCGAGCCCCTGCCGCTGCGGTCACGTAGTCAAAGCCGAGGCGCTGCCGCAACGCCTCCAAGGCCTCCCTGCGTTCCACCAGCGGCTCGAAGAGCAAAAAGCGGGCGGCCGGGAAATGCTGCTTCGCCAGCAACGACCACGAACCGTCCGAAGCCCCGACATCAATCACCGTGCGCACCGGCACACCCCGCTTGGCGGCCCGCGCCAGAACGTCTTCCATTTCAAAAACGCGGTCGCAGCGCAGCAGGTGCAGCCCCAGCGGATGGAGCAACCGGTTGACGCCGCGCCGCAAGCGGGCTTTGCGTGATTCAGCCATGATTATAATCCAATGATGCGGTGGGCCCGTTTATGGAGGTACCGCACGACGGAGAGAGCATCCCAAAACCAGCAGGCAGGGGCAGGAAAATACCGGTGACGCACCGCGATTTCCTCCCGGTAGTTGGCCCAGTGGCCGGCGTCACTCAGGCCGCCCGCGCCGCATTCGGCCACCCGCAGCTCGAGCGGAGTGAAGCGCACGCCGGAACGCCACAGGCGGAGATTCAAGTCGTAGTCGGCCTGACAGGTCAGAGTCGCGTCATAGCCGGACCCGGCGAACTGCGACCGGTGATAAAAGGCCGCCTGGTGATGCACAAAATTTCGGTACATCGGGCGAAGCCGGCGGGCGGGACGGTAAATGCGGCCGTCGCTGTATACCGCCTCGCCGGCATACACACAAGGTGAGCCTGGCGCAATTTGGGCGGCAACGCGCGCGAGCACGTCATTTCCCGCCAGCCGGTCATCGGCTCCGAGAAACAGCAGCCAATCACCCCCGGCAAGCCGCACCCCCTTGTTCATGGCGGCGTACGCGCCGGCATCGGCTTCGGCGATGAGTGCCGCGAGCCGGCCGCGATGCGCCTCGAGCCACTCACGAGTCCCGTCGGTGGAGCCGCCATCGATGACGATGATTTCACAGGACGCGTTCTGCTGCCCCCACACGCTTTCCAGCGCGGCTTGCAGGCGCGGTCCGGGGTTTTTGCAGACAAGGATGACGGAAATGGCAGGCGGGGCGGACATTGCCTTGCTGCACGAGCTTCAACTAGGATACGCCATTGTCGATGCAGAACCCGCCGCTCCTCTCGATCATCATCGTGGCGTACCAGTCTCGCAACGAGATCGGGCCCTGTCTTGCCGCGCTGCCACGCGTCCTGTTGGCACGGCCTGTCGAGGTGATCGTGGTGAACAATTCGCCGGGCGACGGAACGACGGAGATGGTGCGCCGGGATTTTCCCTGGGTCAGATATTTCATGCCCGGCGGCAACCTCGGATATGGCCGTGCCAACAACCTCGGCTACCGGCAGTCCTACGGCGAATATGCGCTGTTTCTCAATCCCGACACGATCGGCGAGGCGGGGGCACTGGAGCATTGCCTGCGACGGTTGCAGACGGAACCGGATATCGGGCTCATTTCACCGAAGCTGGTGCAGGCTGACGGCTCGATGGACTTGGCGTGCCGGCGCTCGATCCCAACGCTCTGGGACGGGTTTTGCCGTGCGACCGGCCTCGCGGCGGCGTTTCCACGAACGGCACTGTTTGCCGGCTACAACCTGACGCACCTACCCGAGAATGGCACCTACGACGTCGGGGCGATCAACGGTGCCTTCATGATGACCCGGCGCGAGGTGCTCGATCGGATCGGTTTGTTTGACGAGACCTTTTTCATGTACGGCGACGATCTCGACCTGTGCATCCGGGTGGCGCGCGCCGGTTATCGGATTGTTTACGATGGCCGGGTGCAGATCATCCACCTGAAGGGCATGAGCGTGGCGCGGGACTACGAACGAATGGCCCGGGCGATCTTTGATGCCAACCGCGAAGTGTATCTCAAGCACTTCAATCCGCGCGGTTCGAAGCTGGTCCGCTGGAAATATCAGCTGGCTTTTGGAGCTTGGAAAACGATCGCTCTGCTGAAGGCGCGGCTTCGCGGCCACCGGCGGGTGCAGCCCCTATAGATCCGGACGACCCCATGCATTACGCGGCGCCCAGACCTTTCTCCCAACACGCAGTCTCCTGGTCTTTACCCCTGGCCGTCGGACTCATGGTGGCGGCCGCGCAACTCTGGCTCGTGGCCAAGGCGGGCACCGACATTCCGTTTTATGACCAGTGGGGTGTCGAAGGACGATGGTTGTACCCGGCTTGGTGCGATGGCCTGTTGCGACCCTCTGACCTCCTGAAGGCGCATAATGAGCACCACATCCTCTGGACGCATTTGCTCAACCTCGTCCTGTTTACGATCAACGGCCAGTGGGATCCTCTGGTACAGATGGTGGCGGTCACGGGACTTCGGGCGGCCTGCGCCGGCGGGCTGGCGGCTGCCCTGATGCAGGGACTGGATCGCCGGATGCACCTGCTGGCCGCAGCGGGTATGGTGGGAGCGTTCTTGCCGCACCTTGCCTGGCACAACGTCCTGTGGGGATTCCAGTCGCAGGTCTACTTTTCCCTCGGATTTTCCCTGCTGGGCCTCGGATGGTTGGGGGGCGCGCGACTTTCGCCGGGACGATGGCTGGCCGGGATGGCCGCTGGCATCGCCGCTCAGTTGGGCATGGGTGCAGGTGCATTTGTGCCAGCGGCCTTATTGGGACTCCTGGCGATCCAAGCGGTCGAGCGGAGGCGGCTGACCAACGCTTGGTGGTGGTCTGCCTCGGCCGCGGTCATACTGCTCGCACTGGCCGCGGGGCTGCATGTGTCGGTCCCTGAACACGCCGCGCTGCGGGCTGCGGCGTTGCCACAGTTTCTAGGGGTGCTGGGGCGCTGTCTGGCGTGGCCTTATCCGGATAATCCATGGGTGGCGCTGGCGGCCAATCTCCCGCTTTGGCTGGTCGTTGGGCTGCGATTGTCCGGGCGCAGGGCGCCGCGGGAGGGGGAGGATTTTGTGTTGCTGCTCGGGTTGTTCGCGACGGTCTCGATCGTGACCGAGGCGTGGCTGCGCGGAGGCGGGGCGGAGCTTTCCACCGGCGTGCCATCCCGGTATGCGGATTTTCAGGTTCTCCTGCCGGTGGCTAATGCCTGGTGTCTCGGCGCCCTCCTGCCGGTCGTGGCACCACGTTGGAGACTGGTGGCGCGGCTTGGCGTGCTGGCGTGGCTGCTCGTGCTGCTGGCCGGCTGGCTGGCCCTGTCGGCGCAAATGTGGCGTGGCGTGATTCGGCCGCGGATGGCGGACCGCGATGCGCCTGTGCGGCTGGTTCAAGCCTTCCAGGCGACGGGTGATGCCCGGGTGTTCGCGGGACAGCCGCGGCTGCTGGTGCCGAGTCCGGATCTGAATCCGGTCGCGCAGGTGCTGGCTGATCCACGACTGCGTGGAAAGTTGCCGCCCTCCCTGCAACCCGGGCGTCCCCTTGGTCCGCTCTCCGCCCTGGTCCGGTGGATCCTGCACCACGCCACGGCGGAGCTCTGGAGCACCCTGGCCATCGCCGCCATGCTGGCGGGCGTTGGTTTTTGGCGGAACGGGATTACTCCGGATACTTCCAGCGGAGAAACGTGAGGGCGAGAATCTGGAGGTCGAGCCACGGCGACCAGTTCTCGATGTAATAAATGTCGTACTGGATGCGCTGCCCGAGGGCGCTGCCACCGCGCAGGCCGTTGACCTGCGCCCAGCCCGTCATGCCGGGTTTGACCAGGTGCCGCGGGAGATAGTGCGGAATCGTGCCGGCCAGCTGTTCGACGTGATAAGGGCGCTCGGGGCGCGGTCCGACAAGGCTCATGTCGCCGCGCAGCACGTTCCAGTACTGGGGCAGCTCATCAAGGTTCCACCGGCGGATGAAGGCGCCGATGCGCAGCAGGCGCGGATCGCCGGACTGGGTGCTCACGTTCTCGTGGTCGAGCTCCGCGGCCCCCGGGGTCATGCTGCGCAACTTGTAGAGCGTGAAAGTCCGGTGACCGGTGCCGACCCGCGGCTGGCGGAAAAAAACCGGCCCGCCGGGCGACTCCCGCTTGATCAGCACAACCAGCAGGGCGATGACCGGCGCGGACAGCAGGAGCCCGATGATCGCGCCGGCGAGATCGATGCCGCGTTTAAGCGCGCGATTGAAGAGTTTGTTGATGGCCAGCTCCTCCACACCGAGCACGGGCACGCGGCCGACCGTCTGCAGACGCAGGCCGGAGACGAAGATTTGAAACACCGAGGGAATGATCTTCAGCTCAACGTAGGCGCGTTCGCAGAGATCCACGAGGCGGGCCAGCTCGGCGCGCGGCAGGTCGAGGTGGGCGGCAATGAGCACGTCGAGGCTGTGTTGCTCCAGCAGCGCCGGCAACTCGCCGAAGCCGCCCAGCACCGGCAGCCCTTCGGGAAAGGGCGGACGACTCTGCCCGGGCGCGGGCAGTTCGACGATCCCGACCAGGTGGAAGGGATGGGCCGGCGCCCCCATCACATCGGCGGCGAGCGCCTGCGCCTCGGCCGTCCAGCCCAGCAGTGCCACGCGCTGCTGAATCCGGCCACGCAAGGCGGGGGTGGCGGCCAGCCCGTAGAACAGGCTGCGCCAGGCGTACAGCAGCACCAGCACGGCCACGCAGGCGAAGACGACAAAGAGGCGCGAGATCGGCGGATTGAATTTCAACACCAGCGAGACGCCGAGGTAGGCAAAAAACCAAAAAGCCGTGCCTTTGAGGATGATGTTGAACGACTGGTAGCGGCGGAGCAGGAGCCGCTCGTCATAGAGGTTGAGGTGGGCGAAGGCGCCGAGCAAAAACGCCGTGCCGAGCAGGAGCAGGGGCAGATAGTCGCGCAGGCGCGCGCCGGACACTTCGATGAAGACCGAGCCGAGGGCGGTGTGATAGCGCAAGCCGTAGCCGACGAGCAGCCCACCCAACACGCAAAGCGTGTCACCGGCGAGCAGCACGACGGGAAGGGTGCGCTGACGGAAGGTTTTTTGGGCGGGATCGTTCATCGTGACGCCGGCGCTGGCGGGTCCAGGCCTTGGAGCAACCACTGCTCCCGAAGATAGCCCTTCGGGGGAAAAAGAAACGAGACGTATTTCTTCGCGAGGAGATTTTCAGGGGAAATGTACAGATCGCTCAAGCGAAAGCCGTCCTGATTCCGCTGGAGCACGCCGTAGCCACGAAGCTCGTTCCGGATGAGCTGCACCAAGGCGGGCTCGTCGCGCAGCGGGTCGGTCAGCAGGCGGACAAAGGAACCATGCGCACGAACGAGGCGGCGGTTGATCGCGGCGGCGAACTCCGGCGGTTCCTGGTCAAGTCCGGCCGGAGGAGTTCCATCGCGCCAGGCCGCGTAAAGCTGTTCCCAACTCCGCCCGGCGGCGGGAGGTTCCGGGATATAAGTGCGGTTTTCGATTGGCCCCAGATTTATGAAAAACCTCCGCTGCTCGGCCGAGCCATAGAGGATGAGCGGCGCAGACTCAGTGGAGGCTCCGGACCACCACTGGGTCAGGGCCGCGACATAACGCAACTGATGCTGGAGCATGGCCGGCAATGCGGCCTGCTCCAGCCATCGGTTGGTCAGGCGGGGCAAAGCCGCCACCACCTCGCCCCGGAAGGCGGATAATGGCGGATCATCCCAGAGGGGCGAGGTCATCGCCTGCGGGTCGTTCAGCCATTCCAAGGCGAAAGCGTTGGCGGCGGCGGATTTTTCGTGCCGGGCGAGATCACTGAGGCCAACGCCCAGATACACGCCCCCCCGGTAGGGCGAGAATCGTGCGGCGGCACGAAAATGTTTTCCGGCCCCGGCCGGGTCATCCGGCAAAAGCAGCCAGCCGAGGTTGTAGTGGCAGTATTCTTGGTCGGGATCAATCGCGAGGGCGCGGCGCAGAAGGGCGATGCATTGCTCCCGAGCGCGGGCCTCCCCGGTCCGCAGATATTGGTCGCCGTAAAAGGCGGCCAGCTGGGTCGGGTAGAACGTTTCCCACGGGGCGCTCGCGGCGGCCTTTTCCGTGCCGGCGACGAACGCGGCAACATTTCCCGCTTCGCGGGCGTCGGCAGCGCTGGCGAACAACTGACGCGCGCGCAGGTTGGGCAGGGTGGGCCACAACATGACGGCCAGGGCGGCCAGCAGCATTCCCCCCGTCAGGCGCGCGATTAACGGCGGGACGGTGAAGTTTGTGCCGGCGCGGGCATTCTCCACGGCGCCCGCCCGCCACATCACCAGCAGTGCGGTGACAACCGCGGCAAACAACGGTACATCGAGCTGGTAATCGGCCAGACACATCACGGCATAGCCGGCGAAGGCGACAAACACCGCTTGCGGACGGAGCCGGTCGGCCGATACGGCCCCATGACCGACGCGTTGCCGCCAGGAGGCACATCCCAGCTTGGCCGCGCCGAAAAACAGCAACACCAAAGCAAGGACACCGGGCGCGCCGAGTTCCGCCCAGAACTGCACGGGCGTGTTGTGGAGTTGCAGGACATCGTCCACCCCGCCTGAAAGTTGGGCGCGATAACGGGGATATACCAGTGAGACGGTGCCCGGTCCGTAACCAGTCCACCAACGATCGCGCCCCATCAGCCAGCCAGCCTCGAGCATGGCTGAGCGCTGGCGGTTGCTTTCGCTCGCAATGGCACTCCAGTGCCCTTGAATCAGCAGGCCGCGCAGACGGGGATCGAGGCCGGCAATAACACCGGCGGCCAGCAGCATCCCACCCGCTACCAGCAGCCGCTGGAAGCGACTGAGCGAAGATTGCACCAGCCAAAGCACGGCCGCGCAGGCCAGCGCGGCGATCAACGCCAGTATGCCACCCCGACTGTAGGTGGTGAATACGAGCATAACGGCCAGTGCAGTGGCGGCAGACCACATTCCTCGTCGCATTCCCCGCGCAGTCAGGCCGAGGACCGCCAGCCAGGGCACGGCGAGCACCGCAAAGCCGGCGGTATAAACGGAGTGCCCGAGCGGATCCGCATTGCGGGTGGACAGGGCTTCGCCCAGTGGCCGACCTGCCGCCCAAGCCGGCAAAACATGGGAAAACAGCCACCAGCCGAGGCTGACCGCCACGAATAGCAGCATCAGTCCCCCGGTGATCCGGGCGAGCAGTCCGATCCGCTCGGCCCGCAGCGCGGAATCGCGTTCGATCCAGTCCAGCCCAAGGTAGGCCAAGCTGACCGCGGCGACGGGGATCAACGCGGCGTTGAGACTTTGCGCGCGAAAGGGGCTGAAAAGCGCGGCGACAACATTGGCCGCCGCCAGCAGTGTGAGGCCGCCATCCAGCCATCCGCCGAAGCGCGACTGGCTGCGGCGCACCGTGAGCAGCCGTCCCGCCAGAATCGCGACCGGTGCGATTAGGAGCACCTGCCAGTAAAAAAACCACGGCCACTGGTAGAAACGGGTGGCGGCGTTGGAGCTGAGCGAAAGCGCGGCAAAGACGGCCATCGCGAGCAGGCCAAGCAAGGCGGGGATCCTCGCCAGTAAGGAGCCGGATCGGGTGGCGGTCATGAAAGGCACCTATTTTTACTATCGTTTGAAGGTTCGGCGGCAAGGAGGGTTTGCGCAGCCCTTGCGGCCTTGACGCTAGAGGGCGGCAGCGGACATGTTGCCATGATGCCGGAGGCCAAACCCGCTTCGAAAAAAGGGCTGTTCATCAAGGCTGGTGTACTGGGTGCCGTTGTGCTCGCAG
>Ga0187861_10003091_pt1 | contig 15014 bp, 11 predicted proteins | sample June2016WEW_10_1_3_FD_132986 | JGI IMG/M metagenome (GOLD analysis project Ga0187861, IMG submission 132986) | Peatland microbial communities from SPRUCE experiment site at the Marcell Experimental Forest, Minnesota, USA - June2016WEW_10_100 | ecosystem: Environmental > Terrestrial > Soil >...
AACACCGCTTTCGTACTTCATTACTCCATATGCACCTTCGCCAGATACTGCAAAGACAATTTCTTTAAAGCCGCCCTTGCCGGTTTCGTTCCAATCCATTAACTCGACTTTCCAACCTTTTCTTTCCGAATAGCGTGTGTACATTCTGTATAAATCTGCTGCGAATATTGCAGCTTCCTCACCGCCGGTGCCTGCACGAATTTCCATAATAAAGTTTTTCGTGTCGTTTGGATCAGGTGGAATAAGAAGTATCTTCATCTCTTCTTCAAGTAGAACTAGTTCAATCTTGAGCCGATCGTATTCTTCCTGTGCGAGCGATTTCATTTCTGGATCGCTTGTAGAATCCAATAATTCTTTGCTGCCGTTGAAATCGTGATAAACCTTTTTATAACGAATCCCAGCTTTTACAACCATTTCCAAAGAATGAAACTCTCTTCCCAATTCGCGACTTTTCTGCTGATCAGCTACAATTGCCGGATCGCTCATCAATTTGCTGACTTCATCGTAACGTTGGAATATTTTATCTAACTTATCAATCATACAAATATCATACTTTGAATGAAGAAATAATTGCAGGATCAGGTTGTAGAATGTATTTTGTTGGATCTTCTTGACCCAAGGCACATTTAAGTGCCACTAAAGCAACTTCTATTTGCGGTTCAGTAGGTTCCTTCGTGGTAATATGCTGAAGCCAAAGTCCAGGCGCGATCAATGTTTTGCCCCACCAAGTCGTTCCATGCTTTGCAGAGAATTTAATAATTTCATATGCCAAACCACCAACGATAGGGATAAAAGGTAAATGTGTCAGTAGACGGATTGGCAAAGTGATTCTTGCAAGGAAGATCAGCATAAATGCATCAAGAAGACTAAAGGAAAGAATTGCGACAAAGGCAACGATGAGGAGAAAACTTGTGCCACACCGTGGATGAAAGCGACTATATTTTGTCACGGACCCTGGGACGAGTATACCTTTCAATTCATACGCGAATACAGATTTATGTTCAGCGCCGTGATAACGAAAAAGCTGCTGGATATCTTTCATCAACGAAATACCAGCCATGTAAAGAAGCAAAATGGTAATACGTATAGCGCCAGCCACAAGGTTAAACATCATTGCAGTTTGTTCGATTGCGAATACTTTGGTTGTAAGATATAACGGAACAATAAAGAAAACAGCTATTCCAAAAGCGAGCGCAAATACAAGCGTTGCCACAAGTGCCAGCTTTGATTGAGATTTAGTTTTATTCTCAGAATTATTTTTACCCGCTTTAGTTTCGACGTCAAGCATCGCAATCTCAGCAGAAAAGTTGAGCGTTTTAATACCTATGTACATCATATCGATAAGCCCAACTGCACCGCGCAAGATGGGCACATTCAACCATTTATATTTTTCTGTTACCGATTTATAATTCTGTTGTAGTACTACGATTTGTCCATTTGCTCTTCTTACTGCTGTGGCAACCGAACCGGGCGCGCGCATCATTACACCTTCAATAACTGCCTGTCCGCCAACCTGCATTGGCTTGTTGGGATCATAGTCAGGATTTGTTGGAATCCATTCCTTATTTTCTTGGTTCTGCAAACATTTCTCCTATTAATATATTGAAATATACGGAAGTTTTTCTGCGCTATCAATTTGAGGGGAAGGAGAAGTTTATCTACCTTACTGTAGAGGAAATTGCTGAATGAAAAATAGAGAACACGTCCGTAGTATAGAACTTCTCTCTCCCGCTAAGAACTTAGCAACTGGCATAGCTGCAATCAATCATGGTGCTGATGCATTGTATGTTGGTGCATCAAAGTTTGGGGCACGCGCCGCTGCAGGTAATTCGTTAGATGATATCACTAAACTTGTAAACTATGCACACCGCTACTGGGCAAAAGTTTATATTACGCTCAATACGATATTGTATGATGATGAATTAGATGAAGCGCTCGCTCTTGTTCGATCTGTGTATGAGGCAGGTGCAGATGCTCTAATCATTCAAGATATGGGATTGTTGGAACTTGATTTGCCGCCGCTTCCGTTATTTGCCAGTACGCAAACGCACAATTATTCGTTGAAGAAAATTCAATTTCTTGAAAAAGTCGGATTTCAACGTGTTATACTAGCGCGGGAATTATCTCTAAAGCAATTACACGAAATTAGAGCGAACACAAGCATAGACTTGGAGTTTTTCATCCATGGCGCATTGTGTGTTAGTTTTAGCGGACAATGTTATCTCAGTCAGGCGATGCAGGGGAGAAGTGCAAATCGCGGCGAATGTGCTCAACCATGTCGTTTGCCTTACACACTCAAAGATAGTTCGGGACGCATTCTTGAAGAGAATAAATATTTGCTCTCACTCAAGGATTTAAATCTTTCTGAATATCTGCATGATTTAATTGATGCCGGTGTGTCTTCATTCAAGATCGAAGGTCGTTTGAAAGACATCAACTATGTAAAGAATGTTACAGCATTCTATAGACAAAAAATTGATGAGATAATAGCAAAAGATGGTTCACTTGCACGAGCATCATCGGGAAAAACAATAATAGCATTTCAACCCAATCCATCAAAAACATTCAATCGCGGATTTACTGAACACTTCATTCAACGACAGAGTAAAGATATTCTTTCTCCACACACGCCGAAATCTATCGGTGCATATTTAGGGAAGGTGGAACAGATAGAACGAAATTGCTTTATTCTTGAGACGGAAGAAACGTTGCACAATGGAGATGGGATCTGTTTTTTCAATGCACGAAATGATTTGTTGGGCACAAATATAAATAAGATTGAAGGAAAAAAGATATTCCCTTCTGAAACCGATGGGCTTGAAGTTGGAACAATGATTTATCGCAATTTTGATTATGCGTTTGCAAAAGAACTCCAAGCAGACAAAACAAAACGACTAATTGCGGTGAAGATGCAGTTTGTTGAAACAAATGATGGTTTTGCTATTTACATTGAAGATGAAAACGGCGTAAAAATAAAAGTTGACCGAGTTTGTGAAAAAAAACCTGCAAAAAACAAAAATCAGGCGGAGGAAACTGTTCACCGCCAACTTACAAAATTAGGTGATTCGATTTTTATTTGCGAAGAAATGAATGTTGTCTGGAATCAGCCATATTTTCTTCCCATTAGTGTGTGTAATGAAATGCGGCGTGAAGGAATACGCCAATTAGAAGAAGAACGATTGAGACTATACAACAGGAAAATCTCTTCTATTCAACCCAATAATGAACCATATCCGACTAGACAATTAGATTATTCGGCGAATGTCGCAAATAAGAAAGCGGAAGCATTTTATCATAGGCATGGTGTAGAAAACATTGAGAATGTATTTGAGCTGCAAAAAGTGACTAAGGGAAAGACTGTAATGACAATGAAGCACTGTTTGCGTTTCCAATATGGTCTATGTACAGGTAAAAATATCTCCGATGCAGAACCGTTATTTTTGCAGGATGCAAAGAATAAATATCGGCTGGAGTTTGATTGTGAGGCATGTCAGATGAAAATTGTGTTAGAATAAGGCAGAAAATCGTAGCAAGGAAGACTTGTTTCTAATGAAAAAGCCCTAAACGCCCAGGGCTTTTTCATTAAGTGCACCCAGAGGGAGTCGAACCCCCAACCTACAGCTCCGTAGGCTGCCGCTCTATCCAATTGAGCTATGGGTGCAAAAGAACTAGTTAAGGTCCCGTTGTCACTTCGTTCAACGGGATTCTCAAATCGGCTACTGCTCGTTACACTTGCAGGCCGATTTGGAAGCTATGGGTGCAAACTAATACAATATTATTTAATCCCGCCAAACACCGTCGGGATTCTGAAAATTGCTTATGCTCATAAAATGCATTCGTAGGTAATTTTCGAACTATGGGTACATAATTATTAACTTATGTATATATCAATATACAAAACGATGAAAACGGAAGCAAGAAACTGATTGTTATCGTCTTAAATACAGAAAATCTAAGAATTAATAGAAAGATTTTAATATGTTGTGTATAATTACAATTAGAATAAAATCCATTCCACACTTAAAAATTATACATATGGAGATAATAGAAATCATGAAAAAAATTATCACACTATGCTGTCTCATCTTCATAATTACATTGAGAATCAATGCACAGCAATCGGTGAATACAGTGATTATTCATGCCGATTCCGGCAAAGCAACAATCAGCAAATATATTTACGGACATTTTACGGAATATTTAGGCCGATGTATTTATGGTGGAATATGGGTAGGTAAATATTCACCAATTCCCAATACGCGTGGCATTCGTAACGATGTTCTGGCTGCTTTAAAAGCTATCCATGTTCCGGTTGTTCGCTGGCCCGGGGGGTGCTTCGCTGATACTTATCATTGGATGGATGGTATAGGTCCAGTTGAAAAAAGGCCAAAGTTTGTCAACACTACATGGGGTGGAGTTGTAGAAGATAACAGCTTTGGTACTAATGAATTTCTAGATTTTTGTGAATTGCTCGGTGCTCAGCCGTATCTTTCGATAAATATAGGGAGCGGAACAGTAAAAGAAGCACGAGATTGGGTGGAATACGTCAATTCTAACAACGACAGTCCGATGGCGAACCTGCGCCGTCTCAATGGGCGAAGCGAGCCATGGAAAGTAAAATTCTGGGGAATTGGAAATGAGACCTGGGGATGCGGTGGCAATATGACTCCAGAGTTTTATTCAAATCTTTATAAACAATATTCGACATTTTGTCCGGGTGAATTCAAAATTCTCTCCGGTGGCATTTCAAATGATCTCAACTGGACAGAAATCGTCATGAAAGCAATGAGTAAAAACAGTAATCTGATTCAAGGGTATTCTTATCATTACTATACAATTTGCCATAACTGGACCAAGAAAGGGGCGGCAGTCAATTTTGACGAGAGTGAATGGTTCAATACTATGCAAAAGACTACCTTTGTTGATGAAAACTTGTACCAACATTCTACTATTATGGATCGTTATGACCCTGAGAAGAAAATTGCATTAACTGCAGATGAATGGGGAAATTGGTTCGATCCAGAACCGGGAGATAATCCGGCTTTTCTGTATCAGCAGAACACATTGCGCGATGCTGTGACAGCTGGGCTCTATCTAAATATTTTCAATAACCATTGCGAACGCGTCAAGATGGCAAACATTGCCCAAATGGTAAATGTTTTACAGTCTGTAATCCTGACGAAAGATGACAAAATAGTATTAACTCCAACCTATTATGTTTTCAAAATGTATTCAGTGCATCAGGAAGCAACAATGCTTCCAATCAAATTAATAAGTGAAGAATACTCTAATGGAACTGATAAAATACAATCGTTAAGCGTTTCAGCATCGAAGGATAAAAACGGAAAGGTACATATCAGCATAATAAATTTAGATCCAGTGAAAGAAAAGAAATTAAGCTGTGAAGTGCTCGGCGCCTCAATAAAAAGTGTTTCCGGAGAAATTATTACTGCTGAAAAAATGAATGCATATAACGATTTCGGGAAGCCTGAAGAAGTTAATATAAAATCTTTTTCTGGAGCTCATTTACAAAAAGGAATACTCAACATCAACTTGCCGGCGAAATGTGTAGTGATGCTAGAGTTAGATTGAGATCGAAATTGTTGAACTTGATAAGTACTTTCAATGCGCTGATTGCTCCTGTCTCATAGATTCGACAAATTCCCTTGGATGTATTGATTACCCTGAAAAAGGAGCGTTGAATGATGGTCGTATATGAAGTAAAACGAGGGTGTTAAAAACCCTCGCTTTTTGCTGGGCCGACGAGGATTCCCGATACAACTACGTTGCATCGGGACGACCTCCTGCGTGTTGAATAAGTCGTTCGATATATATATGACTTTTCATTCGCTTGATTTCATATTCACGGCGGATAGCATCAGATTTTGTTAGATGTTCTTCGAGATAGACTAATTTCCAAGGAATCCCGAATTTGGTAGAATTTGTCCACCCATCATTATGATGCTGGAGCCGGAGGGACGGATTATATGTTGAGCCAATATAGAATGTATCGGTCGTTTGACTCTGGATGATATACGTATAATGTGGCATATCGTTCCTAAAAGTAAAAGCCCATCATAAGATGGGCTTTTGCGGGGCCGACGAGGATCGAACTCGCGACCTCCTGCGTGACAGGCAGGCGCTCTAACCAAGCTGAGCTACGACCCCGTTTAAATTATAAAATAATTTAATGGATAATGTTTAGCGAAGCAAGATTATTCTATAATGATGTAAAAGATTAACAGAAAGATTTTTGATATGATTTGAATTAATAAATCGGATTTACTAATTTGATCAATAAATTAGGTATAAATACAACATTACTAAGATTAAATAATTAAGGATGAAAGAACATTCTTGTATATTTGTAGCCCAAATAGAGCTTATAATTCAAATCTAGTTTTCTTTTTGGGAAATGGGAAAAATTGCCGCAAACGGAACAAGTTGAAAACATTGAAGAAAATGAATTTTTTTGTTGACATTTGATTGAAAAACAACATATATTTCCCTAAGAATTAACGGATAGTGGAGAATGAATATTAGTTCTCGCTTGTTAAACTAGTGGTTTACTAAACAATTCACAAACAATTAATCATTATAAAAGGGACTCCTATGGGAAAAGCAATGACGAAAAGCCAGATTGCAGCTCATCTTGCAAGCAAGTTTGAGTTGAAGAAGAAGGATGCAGTGGGGATATTAGAAGAGATTGCAGCTTTGGCATATCGGGAAGCGAAAAACTCTTTTACTTTACCAGGTATTGGTAAATTGGTTCTGGTTGATCGTAAAGCCCGTATCGGACGCAATCCAGCTACTGGAGCGCAAATAAATATACCTGCAAAAACAGTTGTTAAGTTCCGTGTTGCGAAGGCTGCAAAAGAAGCTGTCCTTGCTCAACATTAATGTTAGTTTTAAGTTTAAAAGTAAAGGCGTCGGGATAGAAAATCTCGACGCCTTTTTCTATTCATGCACATTACTCGTTTTAGTTAGCCATTCCTTTTTTCCTATCAGTTATTGGAATTGGAGATGTTCTTAATTATTATATAAAGAAGTGGTTCTTCAGACAAGGTATTAGCAATGAATGACGTATATCCAAAGACTGGCAAAACACTCTATTTAAATATTATCTGGCATCAGCATCAGCCCTTATATCTTGATCCAGAATCAGATCAACTACAAGGACCGTGGGTGCGTGCACACGGAACTAAAGACTATTATGACATGGCGGCGATACTTGAGAAGTATCCGAATATTCATTTTACCGTTAATTTGACTTCATCTCTACTTTCACAATTGCAGACATATTATGTCGAGCGTTTGGCGCCATTTGTGGATGTTAAGAAGAATTGCGTGAACGCGAAGAAATATTTTGCAAAATACGGAGGTAAAACAGACCCGTGGATCGATATTGCACTCAAACCGACCGCTCAGTTCAATGATCAGGATTATAAATACTTGTTGACAAATGTTTGGAATGCCTTCGGTGTGAGCGAGATAATCATTTCAAGGTTCCCGGAATATAAATCCCTGAGAGAAAAGTATTCTCAAGTCGGTAAAGATGGATTGTCTGAGCAAGATATTCGTGAAATCAAGTTCTGGTTTTTCCTCGCATCATTCGATCCGGATTTTCTTGATCAGCCGCAGAAACTTGCTACAGGTGTATTGATCAATCTCACAGATATTATTCAGAAAAATCCGGGTGGAACGTATACACTAAAAGAAATAATCACTGAAGAAAACTGTAACCGCATTATCGCAGAAACATACAAAGTTCTTGCCGCAATCGTTCCTATTCATAGGAAGTTGATGTACCATCCTAATACGCACAAAGGGCAGATTGAAATACTGACAACGCCTTATTATCATCCGATTTTACCATTGATTTATGATTCAGATCTTGCTAAGCTGTGCCAGCCAAACGATGCTATGCCTTCGAGATTCCATTTTCCGAAAGATGCTGAGGTGCAAGTTGCGAAAGCGGTAACAAAATTCAAGAAAACCTTTGGAACGAGGCCGACGGGTATGTGGCCTGGTGAGGGTTCGATAGCTCACGATGTTATTTCAGTCTTTGCTCACCAAGGAATCAAATGGATAGCAACAGACCAGAAGATACTTGAACGTTCAAAAACAGGCGCAAATCCTTGTTTTTATCCATATGCTGTTTTCCCAGAGCAAGCTTCGAGTGTAAAAGACGCCGTTGTAATTGTTTTCAGAGAAACCGAACTATCCGATAAAATTGGGTTCGTTTATAAAAATTATCAAGGTGAAGATGCTGCGGACGACTTCATCAGAGGAGTCTTAAAGTATGCACCAGAAGAAGGCGAGCAGGATCGATTACTGACTGTCATTCTTGATGGAGAGAACGCATGGGAGTGGTATCGTTACGATAACGATGGCAAAACTTTTCAAAATGCACTTTATAGAAAGCTCTCAAAATTATTTGAGACACAACAAGTTGTGACAACGACTGTTACCGAATATATCAATGGTAACCCGCAAAGAAACATCCCAATCCATCCAGTCGAAACATTTCCAAAGATCGAATGGCTCTATCCAGGTTCATGGATTAATGCAAACTATGATACTTGGATTGGCGAGGATGAAGAAAATAGAGCTTGGGAGTATCTGCTTACTGCCCGAAAAGATATTGAAGTCTCTGGTATTATTCAGCCAGACCCAAAGAAACCTGTGCCAAAGAAAAATTCAAAGTCCTGGTATGCATATAGAGCGTGGGAATCGATGTACGCTGCAGAGGGTTCAGATTGGTTTTGGTGGTATGGAACGGATCAGAATGCTCCCGCTGGAGAAAAACCATTTGATCGCGCCTACATAACTCATCTTCAGAATATCTACAAGTATGCAAAGCTTGCCGGTGGAAAAATGCCAAAGCGGGAATTTGAACCAATCACATTTGATTCTTCTAAAAAAACAATTCAGCAGGCACAAGGCACGATGGCACAAAGCCAGCAAGATTTAGTTACTGTCGTTTTTCAGTGCGATGCCCGCGAAATATATGTCCGTAAGTCTCTTTACATCGTTGGAAATCATGAAGAATTAGGAAGTTGGATTCCTAATAAGGTGCGATTATATAATGATGGCACGCACGGAGATGTAGTAGCTGATGATAGTATTTGGACGGTTGAAATCCAATTGCCGGTTGGTGCCGAGATAGAGTATAAATATACGAACAGTGGAGCCATGGGAAACTGGGTTCCCGGTGAGGAATTTCCATCAATCAATCGTAAGGTTAAAGTTGAACAAACAGAAACAGGAAAGATGCTTATCCAAGATAGATTTGGGACTCTTTAACTAAGCCACAAAGAATAAAAAGAGTCTCCGTGAATAAAAGATTTTTAATTAACGCAACTGTTATTGTATTTGCGTGCAGTTCAATTTCTTATTTTGGATGCACGAAAAAGAAATATAATGACTTGAATGCGCGCCTGAGCGCGGACTGGGTAAAGACTGCGATCATCTATGAAGTCGATCTTCGTTCGTTTTCCAAAGGTGGAACATTTAAAGCTCTTGAAGCACAAATTCCTGAATTGAGGAAGCTCGGTATTACAATTGTCTCATTGATGCCGATTCATCCTATTGGCGAGTTGAATAGGAGAGGAAAACTTGGAAGTCCGGATGCTGTAAAGGATTTTTATGCGGTCAACTCAAAATTTGGCACACTCGAAGATTTTAAATCGTTAGTCAACTCAGCGCATCAACAAGGTTTGAAAATAATTATCAATCTTGTTGCCAATCAAGCCGCTTGGGATAGTCAGCTTCTGATGGAACATCCGGATTGGTTTGTTCATAATGAAGAAGGTGCGATTGTTGCGCCCAATTCCGAATCGAGCGATGTTGCACAGATAGACTACAATCAACACGAACTACGCAAGTATATGATTGCGATGATGAAATTCTGGATTCAAAAAATTGATATCGATGGTTTCCGGTGCAGATCGGCAGAATTGATACCGATAGATTTTTGGGATGTTGCGAGAAGCGAATTAGACAAAATCAAGCCGGTGCTTATGATTTCAGAAATCATGCTGCCAGAGCACCACATTAAAGCATTTGATCTGACCTGTTCATGGAATATGAATGATGTATTTGCGAACATCGTCGATGGCAAGATTTCCGCTTCAATAATCAATGATTCTTTGAACACTGAATATCTACAATTCCCCAAAGGATCGCTGCACCTACGTTGCAGCATGAAGCATGATGACTATATAGAAGATACTCCAGACATTGAGAAATCCAGTTCACAGGATGAAAAGGCAATTTCGATTCTTGCCTTTACTCTTCCTGGTGTGCCCCTTTTCCACACTGACAACGAAGTTGGAAATATTAAACAATTTGGTTCGTTCAGCAAATTATATGAAAATTTATGTAAACTTCGTCGGAATCATCCGGCATTGCAATATGGCTCGTATCGGAATGTACAAAATTCTGATAGTTCTCATCTATTTTCGTTTATGCGTTTTTCAAAAAAAGATTCTGTTCTCATTGTTGTCAACTTTGCTCACGAAAAGAAGGAAGTGAAAATTCAAATGCCTGCTGATGCGCCATTATATTGGAAGGATCAATTCTCAGGCGTCAACATTAAAGTAAATAATTCGCGGTTGAACGTAGCCATATTGCCTTTAGATTTTCTTGCTCTGGAATCTTATTCTAAAAAGGAAATACTATGAAGTCTTTCACAGAATATCTCTGGTTCAACACAAAAAAACACCGCGAGTATATAAACATAACCTCTGAAGTGGAACAAATTCTTGCAAAGAGTGGAATCAAAGAAGGAATGATTCTCGTATCGGCAATGCATATTACAGCTGGTGTCTATGTTAACGATGCGGAATCAGGATTGATTCAAGATATTGATGTGTGGTTGGAAAAGCTTGCACCATTTGATCAAAATTACCGCCATCATCGTACGGGAGAATCGAACGGTGATTCGCATCTGAAAAGCCTTCTTATTCATCATGAAGTCATTATACCTGTAACAGACGGTAAATTAGACTTTGGACCATGGCAGCAAATCTATTACGCCGAGTTTGATGGCCAGCGGCGGAAACGCGTAATTGTTAAAGTAATGGGTGAGTGATTCGATAAAAACGAATAACCATTAGTCAAACAACATCAATATAAGATGTTATGCCAATCAAAAAAACACATATTGTTGAATATGTCTTTTTCCAATGCATCAGTTTTGCTGTTAGATTATTACCATTACAACTTGTTCACAAAACCGGCTTTGCACTTGCACGATTAGCATATCCGGTGTTGAAATCACGCAGAGAAGTAGCGCTTAGAAATATTCGCAACGCATTCCCGGAAATGGATAAACAAAGACGAGAGCAAATTGCATTTCAATCATTCCAAAATATTAGCGCAACATTTATTGAATTACTTTGGTCGCCGAATTTGACAAAGGAAAGAATCAAGCATAGAGTGCAAATTGACAATCTCGATTTATTAGAAAGGCTCATACAGAAGAAGAAAGGCATTGTTTTTCTGACAGCGCATTTTGGCAGTTGGGAGCTTGCGGTTCAATCGATATCAGTCTATACCCGAGAGACAGTTTGCGCTATTGCAAAACCTCAATCAAATGAACTTGTTGATAGTATAATTAATCAATGGCGAGAATTATTCGGAACCAAAGTCGTACCCATGGGTGTAAGCGTTCGTGAAATTATTCGGACACTTCATCAGGGAGGAATTGTTGCGCTTGTCGCTGATCAAACAGCCCCGAAGGAAAGTGTTTCGGTAGAATTTTTCGGGCGTCAAGTACCAACATTTCAAGGTCCAGCTGTTTTTTGTTTGAAGACAGGTGCACCGATTGTTTTAGGATGTGCAGTACGGCAAGAAAATGGAAATTATAAAATGCACTTGGAACATGTGCCGAGTGATGACCTGGTTGGTTTCTCTGATAAAAATGTTCTTGAATTGACTCGGCGACAAGTTCATATGACAGAGGAAATTATACGGCAATACCCGGAACAATGGATGTGGATGCATAAACGGTGGAAGCATGTTCCGGATCGAGTAGAGGCGTTGTAGTGGTTGAGTCATTTAATAAAATTTTAGTTATTCAGACAGCATTCATTGGTGATGCGATTCTTACGCTGCCTCTGATCCAAGTCCTTAAACTAAATTATCCGCAATCTTCAATTGATGTTATTGTGGTTCCCCGAACGGAAGAAATATTTGCTAATCATCCCGCCATCTCTAATATTATTCAGTATGATAAACGTGTAAGAGATAAAGGGCTGAAAGGTTTCTGGCAGCTACGAACTAAACTCAGTGCACAAAATTATGATTTGGTTATTGTTCCTCATCGATCTTTGCGTAGCGCATTATTAGCTTGGCTGCTAAAACCGACACTGAGTATTGGATTTGATCGGAGTGCGGGACATTGGTTGTTCAAGAAAATTGTACACTATAATTCTTCAGCCCACGAAATTGACCGAAATCTTTCATTACTAAATCCGTTACGACTTCCTGCTATTGCAACCGAATTACCGCGGCTCTATCCTTCAAATCAAGACATGCAAGTTGTCGATTTGATTATAAATAACTATGGATTGAATCTGTATAAAAATATTTTAGCAATAGCTCCGGGCACAATATGGAATACAAAACGCTGGCCGGCAAACGGATACGCTGTCGTCTGTGAACAAATTGCGTCAGAAAACATTGCCATCGTTATTGTGGGGGGAAGAGAAGATGAGGTATTATGTAAGGAGGTTATGCAGATTGCACAGACAAAAAATGTTTTTAGCGTTGCAGGCAAATTATCACTGCTTCAGTCTGCGGAATTGATTCGTCGCTGCAAAGTATTGATCTCAAACGATAGCGCACCGATGCATCTTGCAGTTGCTGTGGGAACTCCAGTTATTGCTATTTTTGGGGCAACTGTTCCGGGATTTGGTTTTGCGCCGCGTAGATCTAGTGATGTTGTGGTAGAAAAGAAAGGACTTAAATGTCGTCCGTGTTCAATCCATGGCGGAAATGTCTGCCCTATAAAAACGTTTGAATGTATGCTGTCGATTACGCCGGAAGTTGTTGTGAGCAAGATTAAATTATTTTTAGAGAGCGAAAAAGATTAAAATTCATTTTTCTAGAACTATTTTAATCTCTTCGAATACTTCACTCCGAGACTCGTTCACTAAGTATGTTGACAATCATATGATGAATTGTTAACATTTCTAATTATGAAGCAAAGGGGAACGAAACACTAATTGTCAAGGATATCTTATTTTTTAGTGGAAAAAGATAATATTAAATCTACGAAAGGATAAAAATGAAAAAGCAGATGATTGTTTTTGTCTTGATGGTCTCTTGTCTCCAAGCTATATCTTTGTCTCAGACAAAGAAAAGCGCAACCGATTGGTTTGGGAGTGCGAACGAAAAGTATGGACTTAGTGACTATCAGGGAGCAATTGCTGATTTCACTGAGGCGATTAATTTAAAACCGGATTATGCCGACGCCTTCTACGGCAGAGGACAGGCAAAGTCTAGCCTTAATGACTATCAAGGAACGATTGCCGACTACACGGAGGCAATTAAGCTGAAACCGGATTTTGTAGACGCCTACAACAACAGAGGATATGCAAAATCTGTACTCAAAGATTATCAGGGAGCCATTGCTGATTACACAAAAGCAGTCGGTCTAAAACCAGATGATGCATTCGCCTACTATAACATGGCACATGCAAAGGTTGCACTTAAAGATTATCAAGGAGCTATTGCTGATTACATAGAAACAATCAAGTTGAACCCGGACAATTTGCATGCCTACGTTGATAAGGGGAAAGCAAAGGTCGAACTTAAAGATTATCAAGGAGCCATTGCTGATTTCACCGAGTTAATCAATGTGAGCCCGGATAATGCAAACGCATACTATAATAGGGGGAAAGCGAAGTTTGCACTTAATGACTATCAGGGAGCAATTGCCGACTACACGGAGGCAATCAAGCTGAAACCGGATTTTGTAGACGCATACTATAACAATGGGCGTGCAAAGTATAAGGTTAACGACTATCAGGGAGCAATTGCCAGTTTCACCTATGCAATCGAGCTGAAACCGGATAATGCAGAGATGTACAACAATAGAGGGATAGCAAAGTCTGACATTAAAGATTATCAGGGAGCTAATACCGATTTCACCCATGCAATTGAGCTGAAGCCGGATTATATAGATGCCTACTATGGTAGAGGACGAACATACTTGATAGTTAACCAAAAAAGTGATGCTATACGGGACTTCTTGAAAGTGACAGAACTTGGTTATCATGTCTCTCAAGATACTTTGGATATATGCAAATAATTTTTAATACGTTGTAAGGGTAACTAGAAATAGAATAGCTGAGATTCATTCTTTTTTCTGGTAGGAATGTACGAGGACAACAAATAGGATCTACCTATCATTTGAATCTCTTTGAAAACTTCAATACATTAGATTGTGAACCAGCATTCTTGCGCCCGTAGCTCAGCTGGATAGAGCGACAGCCTCCGGAGCTGTAGGCCAGGCGTTCGAATCGCCTCGGGCGCACGAATAACTAACTTATTAACTGATTTAGGAATTGACATGCTTAAACCACAGAAAAAAATTTCCAGAAGAGAAATCAAAGAAGATAAACTTGTAACCAAATATTTTGAAGCGCGCAAGTGGGTAGATGAAAATACAAAGATTCTTTCTTACGTCGGAATCGGGCTTGTAGGGCTCATGGTCATCGGTTTTCTCTGGAGTAAAAGTCGGGCTGATTCAAACGAAAAGGCAACGGCTATGCTCGCCAAGGTAACGCAGTACTACGATGAAGGAAGATATGATCTTGCTATCAATGGCGTTCCTCAGGAAGGCACTCAAGGATTGCAAGCCATTGTAGATGAACACGGCAGTACACAAGCAGGGGAAATTGCGAAGTTATATTTAGCAAATTCCTGCTTTGCGTTAAAAAATTATGACAAAGCTCTAAGCACCTATAATGATATCAGTGTATCTGATAAGATGATTACCGCAT
>Ga0187861_10003104_pt1 | contig 14958 bp, 7 predicted proteins | sample June2016WEW_10_1_3_FD_132986 | JGI IMG/M metagenome (GOLD analysis project Ga0187861, IMG submission 132986) | Peatland microbial communities from SPRUCE experiment site at the Marcell Experimental Forest, Minnesota, USA - June2016WEW_10_100 | ecosystem: Environmental > Terrestrial > Soil >...
GGTCGTTGTTGACGCCCAAGGCATCGACGTTGACCAAATCGATTTGCCTGCCGAACAAGTCGAGGCGATCAAAGCGCTCACCGGTCCCACAGAAATGCTCCCCGGGATGAAGATAGAGCGAGATGCCCGTGGTTGCCGGGCCGTGCGCGCGATCTAGGAACAAGGCGGCGAAAGAGTCCCACTGCCCGCTGGCCTCGACGAAGTGGTCCTGACCTTGAAACTCGATGTTGACCGTCCCATCCGGTGAGATCACGGGGGCAAAATCGCCAGATCCGGTTTTGAATCGTGCCATGACATCGGACGAGACCACCCAGCCATTCTCATCCTTGCTCAGGCGAGCTGGTGTCTTCTTCATAGCGGGAGACCATTCGAGCATAGGGCTCTCGTCGGCCAATGGCCGATTACTGCGGGAAACGAGCATACGCACAACCTGATCGCCGTACAGCCGGACGCGAATCCAAGCTGTACCGGCCTCGGCGCCGTCTCTGAGCTGGGGCGAGAGGGTGATGAGTGGTGCAGTAAATAGAACGTCGCCATTTTCCTCAACAGCGGATGCAACACGGCCAATCCTGTAAAGCGTGTCCTTTGAAAGGTCGGTCCCCAGGAGGTCTCTCAGATAGGTCTTTGCCTGGAACCAATCACGCTGGCCTACTCCCTGTTCCGGTGGAGCGGCCGCCTGTCCCGATCTCGACGCCACGCCTAGTACGGCTCCAGTCGCGGCCATCTTTTTAGTAAACTCCCTGCGATTGAATCTATGTGTGCTCACAGATCCTCCTCCATGTTTCTGAGAGTTGCAGCCCCGTTGATCCCTATTTCAGGGCGGATTGCTGCGGGATGTACGTCGCCTAGCCTACGCATACAGGGGTCTAACCTTGAACACATAGGCGAGGTCGCAGGGCCTCTGGGCAGGAAGGGCAATTGTCAACCCGGCTCCGTCCCGTGTCCATTCGCGCTTGGTTCCGGCGCCCACCAGCTCAATACTTGTGACCTCTCCCTGATAGTAGGGCGAAGTCGAAGCAAGCGATTTGATGGTTAGCTTACCGTTATCCGGCCAGCCCAAGGTGATCGCATAAAGCGTGTCGCCCTTTGTAGTGAACCGGATGTCCTCAGGGGTATAAGGTCGTGGCTTGCCCTGGTACAGCGAGGCCTCGCCGATTTTTGTAGGACCCTCGCCGAAGATCTTCCAGGGCCGTGTGCCGAATATGGCCTCGCTGTTCATGCCCATCCACTTGGCCATCTCTCCGAGGAAATTTACCTCGTCGTCGTCGATCGTGCCGTCACCTCTCACTGGGATGTTAAACAGCAGGTTGCCGTTCTTGCTCACGATATCCACCAACATCGGGACGATGATCGCAGCGGATCTGTACTTGATGCCTCGCTTGTAGTGCCACTGGCCGATGCAGGTGTCCGTCTGCCAGGGGTGCGGCATCAACTTCTCACTGCGGGACATCTCGTGGTCTTCCACCAGAGCTCCTTGCAGCGGTTCCGGCACCTCCTTGATATTGAGGACGGCCTCCAACTTCCCCCCGTGGCTCTGGATGTTCGAGTTGTAGTAGTAGGCTGCAATCTGTGGAGCGAGGTCGGGGATCCCGAGCCATGCATCCAGTCGGATGTTCGGAGCCACATCGTGCACAATCTGCACTGAGTCGTCGAAGTACAGCAGGTCGGGATCATACTTATTGATCAGGTCCTGGACCCGAAGCATGCAAGTGCGCGTGTACTCGGGACAGGGGTCATCCTGTTTGTGCGGCGGTCCGTAAAGAGAACGCAGGTCGAACCCTTCCCACCATTGGCCTTTCCCGTCGGCGTTGGTGAGGTTCCCGTCATACGGTACACCCTTCAAGGGACCTTCCTTGTCGCTGCCATACTTTACGGGCATAAACTCGCCCCAGGTGCGTCCCGGCGTAGCGTGGAAGGTAACTCCGAACCGCAAGCCGTGCTCCCGCGCAGTCCGCGCCCAGATCCCAACGATATCTTTTTTCGGCCCAATGTTCACTGAGTTCCACGGCTGGTATTTTGAATCCCAGCCGTCGAAGTTGTCGTGATGGTTCCCCAGGGCCACGAAATACTTGGCGCCCACCTTCTTGTAAAGCTGGATCAAGCGTTCGGGGTCCCAGTTTTCAGCTTTCCAAATGTGGCAAATGTCTTTGTAGCCGAATTTGGAGGGGTGTCCATAGTGTGCAACGTGATAATTGTATTGCTCGCTCCCTTGAAGGTACATATTTCGGGCATATCAATCGCCATCCTCCGGCACACACTGCGGGCTCCAGTGCGCCCACATCCCAAACTTGGCGTCACGGAACCATTCGGGATATTCATATTGCTTCAGGGATTCCCAGTAGGGCTGGAAGGGGCCAGGCACGGCTGTCTCAACCAACGGTCTGCCTGGTTTCGTTTCCTGCGCTCCCCATAGTTGGGTTCCGGCAAGTACCGCCAAACTGGATTTGACGAACTGTCTTCTGCCTGTCGATTCTTTTCTCACGGTATATGCTCCTCACCTGGGCAAATTGTAGGGTACTTTCCCTCTCTGAGCTCTCGAGACTAACAATTCAATTCGAGCCGGAAACGGAAGGTTGCAGGCGATCCATGATACGCAGAGCGTTCGCGGCGTCCGCATCCTGCGGGTTTGTTCCGAGCGCGAGCTGGAGTTCGCCTCTTGCGCGGACGAGGTCGCCTTTTCGCGCATACATCAATCCCAGGTTTCGGTGCAACACCGGAAGTTGCTCACACTTCTCACAAAGCTTGATGGCTTCCTGCAACTGCTCCACGGCTTGCGGCCAGTTGCGAGCGTCTGCCGCCTCCAACGCGAAGTTGTTTAACACTTTAACTTGGCTGGAAAGCTGCCGAGACCGCTGAAGTGCCTGGAAGCGATCCATGTATTGCTTTGCTTCCGGATCGTGCAGGGAATTAAGGGTCCGCGCCAGGTTGTATAGACAAGATGAATTCTCAGGATCGGTCGCCACCGCCGTTTTCCAGCGCCTGATCGCCTCCTGCGTCTTCCCCTGGTGAAGCAAGTTTTGCCCTAACAGGTATAACCCACCTGAGTTCCCAGGCTCGAGCGCTACAAGCCGTTCCAAGAGGGCAGTGGAGCGAGAAGAGGGTCCTAAGACCGCAGCAAGCAGGTAGAGGGCGCCGGGGTAGTCCGGAGACAGGCGGACGGCGTTCTCGAGGAACGGGAGTGCTTCTTGCCATCGGCTGAGATCATAAAGCACGCGGCCCTTATTGTAATGAGCGACGGCTGACTGCGGCGCCAGACGGATCGCCTCAGTGAATTCTCCCAGTGCGCCCGTCAGATCGAATTGGTCCGCAAGAGCTATCCCCAGGTTGAGATGAGCTTCTTCAGACCCGGGGTCCAGCGAAACCACCTTTCTGAATGTCTGGACAGATTCTTCATGGCGGCCCATCTTGCCTTCAGCCATCCCGAGGGCCGTTAACGCGCCAATGTCGTCAGGATCCAGCCTGAGCGCCTGCTGGAACTGTTCCTGTGCGCCCGAGTAGGCCCCCTGCTTTGCCAGGGTGAGACCCAGGTTAAGGAATGCCTTGGTATATTTGGGGTCATTCTCCGTCGCCTGCAGAAAAAGCTTAGCCGCCTCCGGGTCATTCCCCTGCCGACTGTAAATCACACCCAGGTTGTTCTGGGCCTCCGCGAATCTCGGGTCGATCTCGAGGGCCACTTTGAATTCGCGTTCTGCGTCGCCGTCCTTGCCTGCTGCCAGGTACCCCAGGCCTAGCTGATTGTGAGCGGCGGCCATATTGGGATCGAGTTCGATGGCCTTCTCAAGTTCGGCGCGTTCGCCGTTTCGGTCTCCCAGTTTCGAGAGAGCCAGTGAGAGGTTGTAATGCCACTGCGCCTTGGCGGGGTCCAGTCGCACCGCTTCCGCGTAAGCCTTGGCAGCTTGCCCCACTCGCCCTTCAGCCATGAGCCGATTGCCTTCGTTATTGATGTTTCCGGCTGTGATCTCTTGAGTCTCGGCTGCTTTCAGACTCTGGAAAACCTGCATTTCCTGTTTCGAGCCGGTCCCATCCCCTTTCTTCCGCAAGTCCATAGCCAGTTGGTAATGGGCTTCGGGGCCTTTGGGATTGAGCTTGACGGCAGACTCGAGTTGCGCGATGGCGTCGTCGATTCGTCCTATCCGAGCGAGTGCAACGCCCAGATCGTAGCGAATATCGTAGTCTCGAGGATTGAGCTTTTCCGTTCGCGCCAGCGTTTCCACAGCGCGGTCCAACTGGTTTGAGGCCGCATATGCCGTGCCCAACTGGTGGTACCCCTCGTAACCCTGCGGATTACGACGGACGTACTCCTCCAGGTAGGAAATGGCGTCTGTGAAGCTACCCAGGTTGGTCAGCACCTTGCCAAGTGAGAGGCGTGCTTCGTCGTAGCGAGGATCGCAGCGCAAGGCTTCCTTGTATTCGGTAATTGCCGACTGATATCCGAGAGACGGACCCTCCTTCGCATAGAGGGCGGCAAGGTTGAAGTGTCCCTCCGCCAAGTCAGGGTGAGACTTGATTGCTTCTCGTAGCGTCGCGATGGCTCGGTCGGAATCTCCGCTCTCGGCGTAAGCTACTCCTAATGCCACCTGAAGTTGAGCGGACAGGTCCGCCGGGGGATTCGACTTCAATGCGTCCTGCAAGTAGGAAATTGCCGCAAGATATCTTTTTTGAACGATTAACAATTGAGCCAAATTGTGAGCTGCGTTCGCGAAGCCGGGGCCGCCCTGGGGCTCTAGCTTGAATCCTTCCGCAGCCTGGCGTAACATCCCAATCGCTTCCGTGTCCCTGCCTTGGCGGTCGTACAGAACCCCCAGGTTATTCAAGGCTTCCGCCAACTGGGGGCTGATGCGAATTGCAGATTTGAATTCGCGTTCCGCTCTGGCCCCGTTACCGTCGGCCATGTAGACTAATCCTAGGCGGTTATGTGCCGCAGCAAATTCTGGCTTTAGCGCGATAGTCTTTTCAAGTTCAGACCGCTCAGCTTTCCTGTCGCCTAACTTGGACAAGGCTAGCGATAGATCGAAGTGAATTGTTGCGTCTTCCGGGGAGAGCCTTAGAGCTTCACGGTAGTTCTCGACAGCGCCGTGAGCGTCCCCTTTCTTGAGGAGCTCGTTACCTTGGTTTGCCAGCACCTGAGCTCGATCCCTTTGCTCGCTTTGCTGGCGCAACAATTGAAATTCCTTCTCCTCCTGCTGGGCTTGTTCGTCGTCCCCTTTTTCCCTCCAAAGGCGGGCAAGCTCAACCGGATTTCGGGCTTGCTAGGGTCCAGTGTCTCCGCTCTCTTCAGTTGTTCGATCGCCGGGTCGCCTTTCCCTAATCGTGCCAACACGAGACCCAGATTGTAGCGGATCTCAGAGTCATCCGGCCTTAGCTGGGCGGCACGCTGTAACGCATCGGAGGCCTCTGGGAATTTGTTCAGCCATTTATAGGCCCGGCCTTGCACAAAATACCCTTCGTAATCCTGGGGGTGTCGCCGCAGATATTTTTCTAACCACGGCAGCGCGCCCTCGAATTGACCGACCATAACCAAGGCCTTGGCGAGCGAGAGCTGAGCGACATCATTGCCCGGGTCCAAGCGCAAGCACTTTTCATACTCGCTTGCAGCCTCACGGTACTGTTCATCGTGTGCATAAGCAGTGGCCAGCTCGAAGTGCGCCTCAGGGGAGCCTGGATTAGCATTAACCAGATTCAGCAGAACGTCGACGGCAGCTCTGAAATCCTTAATTTCCCCGTAGGCCTCGGCCAGCGCTGCCTGTAATTGATAGCTCAGGGTTTGCGGGGGATTTGAGGCCAAGCCCTGCTTAAAGTCATAAATGGCTGCCGAATACTTCTTTTCTGAGAGTAAAGCCCGCCCGAGTTTGTAGCAGACCTCTGCATTGGCCGATCCAGCCTGCTTTTCCTGAGACCCATCCCCAGCTCCACGATCCTCAAGAGGCGCTTGGCCAGGCGTGGCTTGCTGACCTTCCAAGTTCGATGAGGGGTTATTCGGCGACTTCTCATATGATTCTGAAGCGAAGATTGCTCGCTTTAAAAGATGAAGGCCTGCCGGTCTGGGTGCTTCGTATGTGTGAGATTTCGCGAAAAGGGGGACCACAAGAATACAACAGAGCATTGCAAAGCGCGCGGCGGACTGACCATGTCGTGTTTGGCGCCCGGGCGTGCGCGCCCCTATCCCTCGAGCCAAAAGTCTTGCGAAGCTCTTCAGCATCCTCTAGATCCGATGCACTTCTTTGCGCAGATGCCGACAAACGCTACAGAAAACCCCGTGGGGCCATTACCCACACACGGCCGAAGATCTCCTTCCGTTGCAGACCCGCGGCGATTAATCCGTGTTTCGGGCCTGTCCGTTTCGGACAGCGCAGCTATAGCACCACTTCTCAACCTCAGCGTCCGCGCGGGGTTCACTGCACTCGATTTTCGCGGGGATTTTCCGCTTCCTGTCGCCCTGCCCGAAACTTAGCTTGCTTTGCGCTGCTGCGGCTCCGCTGGAAATTGGGGCGAGCGGAAGCGGCAACGCTACAACCCCTCCCGCCCGCCGTTTACATTGTACCGAATCCCCAAGTGAAACTCAGTAATAGAACTTCAGAGCAAACTGAATTTGCCGTTCTGTGCTCCTAGTACTTTGCACTACTCCAAAAAGATTCTGGTTCACGACGCTGTTCGGAACTCCCCAAGTCGGATGGTTCGGAAGATTAAATGCCTCGACTCGGAACTCGAATCGCTTGCTCTCGGTGATCGGGAAATCACGGAACAACGAAAGGTCCAGGTTCTTGTACGGGTCGGCGCGGTATGCATTCCGCCCCAGATTGCCAAACGTGTATGCCGCAGGAAGCGCAAGGCGGCCGGGTTGAACCACTGCGCGCGGCTGGGATTTGAAATTTTCGGATCACCCACGAGGTTGGGCCGTTCGTAACAAGACGAGTTTCCAGTGTTTGCGATGTCGCCGCAGACTGAGATATTGTAAGGCAATCCTGAAGTGAAGGTGAGAATCCCGTTCAAGGCCCAATCGCCGAAGACGTAGTTCGCGGCGCGATTGCTGTTGAACCTTCGGCCCTTGCCGACGGGAAGTTGATAGGCCAAGCTCCCCGTGAGATTGTGCGTCAGATCGTATCCGGCTACACTCTTGTTCGCGTTCAGGTCATACATATTCTCGATGCTGCATCCTTCCGAGCAATACCAGCCGTCAGAACCAATATCCATTGTCTTGGACCAGGTGTACGAAACCATGTATGTCAAACCCTTGCTCGAAGTTCGATGCATCGAAAATTGGAATGCATTGTAGCTCGCCCGCCCGATACTCTTATCAAAAAACGTAGGGGTTATGTACGAGTAGGGGGCTCGTGCCGATACGGGTCCAGGACCGGGTACGGTAGCCGTATTTCCCATGGTCCCGATGTCCGTCCGGATGGACTCCGAGCCCACATAATTTGCGGTCAGAACGGTATTACCCCCCAGTTGGTGTTGGACTCCGAAGTTCCATTGGTCGGAATACGGAGCACGAAAGTTAGGTTCACCGTTCCAACTAGTTAACCCGAACGGAGTAGGCGGGGGATAAGCCCCTGTGAAACCGGCCATTGGATTCTCCGCGGTTATCGTGGGGACGGTTGAGTTCAGGTTTTCGGCTAAATTGAAGCCCACCGTGGGCCACTGCTGCATGTTCTGAGCTGACTGGTTCACGCCGGCCCAGTTGTCATACACCTTTCCGAACGATGCCCGGAGGACATCTTTTGAACCGATGCGGTAGGCTAACCCAACGCGCGGCTGAACATTGGTGTAATCGTTTTGGTACAACTTTCCATTGGACGAAACAACCACATGCGCGGGCAGCACCCCTCCTGGAATGCAGGGAGCAAACTGCGTCGAGCTGCACGGAGGTGCGTTATGCTGCATAATAAAAGTACCGTTATCGGTGTCAGTTAAACCCAGGTGTTCCCCGCCGTTTGTAGTCGTTATAATTGGGACAAGTGTGAAATCATAACGAATTCCCAGATTCACTGTCAGCCGGTCCGTAGCTTTCCACTGGTCCTGGATATAGAAGCCGATCACCTTTCCGGAGTGCTCCGAATTAAGAATATCCCCCCAGCTTGCATTGTCCGGAACACCTAACAGAAACGAAGCCAAAGCGTTGCCGGTGTTCGCGGTGCTTTCAAGGTTCGAGGTCTCAAAAGCGGCGAAGCTGACACCCTCGCTGGAAGATGCCGCAGCCCCCTGGTTGTTCGTGTCAACGCTTGCTCCCAGGAAGAACGTGTGTCGGCCGTGGACCTTGGAGAAATCCGCTTTCCATTCGTAGGTGTTGGAATTATTGTTGGGTTTACTGTTACCCTCGCCGCCGCCCACAAACCCGGATATTCCCATGCTGGGGAGCATGCAGGACCTGAAGCTAAATTTGTGCCCGCAGACAAACGAGTTCGCAAACCCGGTGTCGCTGACTATTGAAGCAACGTCTCCCCCGCTAAACACGGTCGTGGGGCCAACGCTGCCAATATTGCGACCAAACCGGAGCTGGAGAACGGCCCCCGGCCCGAAAGTGTGCAGCCAAGACAGGTTGAGATTGTAGCCGTCGTAAGCCGTGTCGGATTTCAGTCCCATGTAACCTCCTGAACTAGTGACCGGCGAGCGCTGACGAGTGAAACGGAACGAGAGAGAATTGGAGGGATCCATGCTTTCATCCGCTCGAACACTATAGCTGTCGCCGTCATGAACATAGGGACTGTTGTCCAGCCCATTGAACCCCGCCACGCCTGTTGCAACGGGCGCGGGGTAAACCGCCTGGGCAAACTTCACCATATTCGGATCAAGGCGGGCTGGGGGAATGATGCCCCCTGTGAATTCGTCGCGGAGGTATTTGCCCGGGTTGCTGGGATCCGGCTGGGTACTGAATGGGTTATAAATCGGTGTCCCCAGTGCGCTTAGGTTTCCGGAAAGTTCCTGCGCTGTGGGAACAACGTAGAGAGTCTGGCTGGCTTTGTGCTGGCGGTAGCCCTCATAGCTCCCGAAGAAGAAGGTTCTGTTCTTGCCGTTGTAATGGGGCAGGATGACCGGGCCACCGATGTTGGCTCCAAACTGGTTCTGACGCAACGGATTGACCTTGGCGAAGAAAGGGTTGCGCGAATCGAGTGAGCTGTTCCGCAGGAATTCCCAACCCGCTCCGTGAAACTCGTTCGTCCCCGACTTGGTTACAATATTCACGACCCCGCCCAAGCCTCCCCCGAACTGGGCTTGGTCGTTATGGGAATCGATCTTGAACTCCTTGATGTCATCGACAACTGGGGTCACTGTAGTCGTCGCCGTAATGGCTTCCGTATCGCTAACCCCGTCCAGCAGCCAGGTATTGCTGCGGTTGGTTTGGCCGTTCATAGCAGGCCATACAAACGCGCCGAAGGCGTTGGTTCGCCAGCCGCTGGAGCCCTGACCAACGTTGACCGGGCTTGCACCCGCAGTCAACGTGAGCAACTGGGTAAAGTTGCGCCCGTTGAGTGGAAGGGCCTCGATAGATTGCGAGCCGAGTACATCTCCAAGTTCGGCCGAAGCGGTCTGAAGAGCCGCGGCAGCAGCCTCTACTGTGACTACCTGCCGGGTTGCACCCACCGCCAAAGTGAAGTCATACGTCGTGCTTTCGTTTACGGCCAGGGTGATACCTTTTTTCTCCGAGGTTTCGAAACCCTCCTTCTGGACCACAAGGGTATAGGTTCCTGGTTCAATCTCCACGAAAACGTAAGCACCAGCTTCGTTGCTTACGCTGGATCGCTTTACGCCAGTTTCAACGTTTTGCAGGGTCACATTGGCCCCCGGAATAACTGCCGCTGTCGTGTCTCGAACTGTTCCATTGATTACGGCAGTGGTGTACTGCCCTAAACAAGGGACTGAGAATGCTAGCCAAGCGAGGGCTAGCAGACCGAATCCCCAAAGAGTTCTCCAAAGACTTGAAGAACGGCTTGATTCGGCAAGACTCATTATGCTCATAACGCGTCCTCCTTAGAATTTCACGTTCCATTGAAGCTTTGTTCTTGGACCCGCCACCCAGACGCAATTGGAGAAAGACCGAACGACTGTTGCCTCACTGGCCTTCGCACATACAAAGTACTACGATAACTTTAGCGCTATTTCAACGTATGTTTTACTCCAACCCTTATCCCGTGTCAAGAAAAATATTTTGCCTATTTTCTTTAAGTTAGGGAATTTTGTCCTAGATGGTATGCTAGGGACCACAAAAAATCTTGATTAAGGTTATCTCAATCCGTTACTATAACGCCGTCCTAAATGAATATACAACTCGAGAGAGAAGCATGACTGATAAGGTTTCGTTACGAACGACGCATAGGGAGGACTTATGGCCGTAACCATGAAAGATATCGCGCGCGACCTCCATATGTCCGTTGTAACGGTTTCGAAGGTGATCCGAAACCACCCAGACATCAGCGAGGTGACGCGGCAGAGGGTGCTTAAGCGGGTCCGGGAGATGAACTATCACCCGAACTTCGCCGCTCGCGCACTTGTCACAGGAAAGACGTATGCAGTCGGACTGATCGTTCCGGACCTCGTCCACCCGTTCTTCGCTGAGGTGGCAAAGGGGCTTTCCAACTCGCTCCGGCGCAAGAACTACAGCCTTCTGATCTCCTCTTCGGAGGAGGATCCACGTTTCGAGCGCCAGGAGATCGAGAGGGTGCTGAGCCGGGGCGTGGATGGGATTGTCGTGGCCTCCACGCAGTGCACTGTCGAGAGTTTCAGACGCATTGAGGAGAGTAGGACTCCCTATGTTCTTATCGACCGGTGCTTCCAGGGGCTGGCGGCCAACTACGTCGGCGTGGACGATGTCGCGGTTGGTCGCCTTGCAACCCAACATCTCGTCTCGGTGGGCTGCAGGAGGATCGCGCATATCCGGGGTCCGGCAACCAGCGTCGGTCTCGGGCGCCTGGAAGGCTACAACCAGGCGCTGGCAGCGAACAATCTTGGGCCGTTCACAGAGTACGTCGTGCCAGCACAGTCCGGTGATGTTGAGGCTTACAGCACCGGCGCGGAGGCGACGAACAAGTTGCTCAGGCTGAACCCGCGGCCGGACGGTGTTTTTTGTTTCAACGATCCCATTGCGATCGGAGCACTCGATACAATTCTCGGGGCGGGCTTGCGAGTGCCCGAAGACGTTGCAGTTATTGGCTGTGGCAATCTTCACTATGATAAATCGCTTCGCGTTCCGCTTTCGAGCATCGATCAGCAGAGCGCCACTATTGGCGAACGGGCCGCAAAACTCGCTTTGTTTTTGATGGAAGCCAAAACTCCCCCCCGGCCAAAGAGCATCATCCTCGAGGCACGCGTTGTGGCGCGCGCCTCGACCCAAAGAAAGCCCGCATCGTGAACAACAAGGCTGGTGGGGCGGGATCGGCATGCCTTCACAGATTTCGAACCCTAATCAGCGCCGGACCTTTGGGAAGGAGTAGACACTTTGAGGGCTCTCCGGAACAGTCAGGCCTTGTATTCGTTCATCCGGGGCGCAGGGAAGTAGCAGGGTCTGCCGCTTGTAGGAGCAAAATCCCCGGCGGCAGTCGAATCCTGTCGCAGACTGGCTAACGTATTACGCACTAAGATGACAGAGCACCGGTGCGAGATCCGAAAACAATGCCAACTGGAGAACAAAAACACCATGAAACGAAGAACCTTCCTAATGACACCCCTCACCGCAACGCTCGCCTCCGTGGCATGGGGCTCGGAGCCTGAGCCTGCCCCTTATGGAGCGTTGCCATCCCTCCGCCAGCTACGCTGGCATCAACTGGAAGCCTACGCATTCCTCCACTTCACCGTGAATACTTTCACTGACCGCGAGTGGGGTGAGGGGGATGAAGATCCGAACGTATTCAATCCAACAGATTTTGATCCTGACGCCATTGTATCAGGCTTAAAGACAGCAGGCCTGAAGGCGGTTATTCTGACGGCGAAGCACCACGACGGCTTCTGCCTATGGCCAACGAAAACCACCGAGCACTGCATCCGGTACAGTTCCTGGAGGGATGGCAAGGGTGATGTGGTGCGGGAAATTTCCCAGGCGGCTTTACGCCAGGGACTAAGGTTCGGCGTTTATCTCTCACCGTGGGACCGCAACAATGCTGCGTACGGCAAACCGGAGTACATTGAAATCTATCGCAGGCAATTGACGGAACTGCTTACACAATATGGACCCATATCTGAAGTGTGGTTAGATGGAGCGAATGGCGGTACCGGATTCTATGGTGGCGCCCGCGAAAAGAGAGTAATCGACAGGGCCACGTATTACGATTGGCCCAACACGTGGGCACTGGTGCGCAAGCTGCAACCTGATGCCGTGATATTCAGCGACGTGGGGCCAGACGTACGATGGGTGGGAGATGAAGACGGCGTTGCGGACGAAACTTGCTGGGCAACTTACGATCCCGTCGGAGAGAACGGTAGCCCCGCGGCAGTGGGCAATGTCGACACAAAAGTCTCCAGGATGGGGACCCGCCATGGGAAGCAGTGGCTTCCGGCAGAATGTGACGTGTCTATCCGGCCAGGGTGGTTCTGGCATGAAAAGGACGATAGCAAAGTGAAAAGCCCGCGTGAACTGGCGGACCTTTACTTCAAATCCGTTGGACGCGGTGCCAACCTTTTGCTGAACGTTCCACCCGATCGCCGAGGGCGACTAAACGAAGCGGACCTCGCCTCCCTGCGGGGATTTGGTGAATGGAGAAACGCGACGTTCGCAAGCAATCTCGCTCGCCGCGCCAGATTGAAGGCTAGCAACATCCGTGGAGGCAGCGCAAAGTATGCCCCCGAAAACCTCCTGGACGGAGATCCTTCCACCTATTGGGCGACCGACGATTCGGTAAACACACCCGAACTGCAGCTCGAGTTTTCCCGGCCGGTGACATTCAATGTCATCCGCGTGCGTGAGTGTCTTCGTCTGGGCCAACGGGTGGAATCCCTGGAGATTGATGCAAACAGAGGCCATGACTGGTACAAGATTGCGGCAGCAACGAGCGTGGGGAATTGCCGGCTGATTCGCACCGCGCAGTTGGTTACCACTAACCGACTGCGGTTGCGAATCACAAATGCTCCGGTTTGCCCGGCCCTCTCCGACTTCCGTCTGTTCTTGGAGCAATGGTGATGACGTAGGCGGCCACCGCCTAAAGCTCAAGGGAAGGCCTCAATCACGTGGACGGCAGGTGTTCAAAACTGCGGGCGAACAGGATTAGTTTGCCTCCTCAATGAACCTGATCAGCTTTTTCCTGAGCGCTACAGCCAAAGGATTAGCCCGGATTTCTCACGTGAAAATTGAAAAAGGCTGTTCCTTCATGCCATAAGTCTTTTTGGGAGAAAAGCCTGCGCCAGAGAAGGAGGAGAGCCTTTGGCGGACACAGTGTAACCAAGAATCCTTCAAATCTCATCCCTTGAATCAGCTCCAAGTGGTGGGGCGTTTTGATGGCGGAGCGATCACCAGTGACGTCGGCGGTCTGTTGTTGCAGGAAGTGGAGAAGCGGACGGGAATCATCGAACGCTTCACGGCCTCATCAAGGAAAGATTTGACGGAAGGTACATCTAGTTTCGCGGGTGGAGGCAGGGAACAGGTATCGGACGATGCGTATTCTGGTTACGGGCGGAGCAGCGTACATCGGTACAACGCTAGTCCGTCTTCTCCTCGAGGCGGTGAATCGCAAACTCATCGTTCGATTTCCGCGGCCAAGAATGGGCTGCATCGTTTGCGTCTGAATTCTTGCTTGTGGACACACAAGATAGGAATCGTTGGTCCTAGCTAATCAGGAGGCAGTCGATGAAGGGATACATAATGCGAGTTGCGACGGTTCTCGCCGCCTGCGCCGGAATGCTCTTGTGTACTGCCGCTGTGCCGCGTGCGATCGCGCAGGACACGTCGACCCCGCCGTACCTGAATCCAGCCCTGCCACCGGAGGTGCGGGCTAGGGATCTGGTGGGGCGGATGACGCTCGAGGAGAAGGCGTCGCAGCTCGTGAATCAGGCGCGCGCCATTCCGCGGCTTAAGGTTCCGGCCTACGACTGGTGGAGCGAGGCGCTGCATGGAGTCGCCGTGAACGGCACGACGGAGTTCCCGGAACCGATCGGGCTCGGCGCGACCTTCGATCCTGACGCCATCCACAAGATGGCGATCGTGGTCGGCACCGAGGGCCGCATCAAGCACGCGCAGGCCCTGAAGGTCAACGGCGGGTCCAGCAATATCTTCCAGGGCCTCGACTTCTGGGCGCCCAACATCAACATTTTCCGCGATCCGCGCTGGGGCCGCGGACAGGAAACCTACGGCGAAGACCCATACCTCACCGCACGCATGGGTGTCGCCTTCGTCACCGGCTTGCAGGGCGACAATCCGAAGTACTATCGCGTCATCTCCACGCCCAAGCACTACGCGGTGCACTCCGGCCCCGAGCCCACGCGCCACACTGCCGACGTGACCGTGAGCAAGCATGACGAACTCGACACGTACCTGCCCGCCTTCCGCGCGACAGTTACTGAAGCTCAGGCCGGTTCTGTGATGTGCGCCTACAACAGCATCAACGGCGAACCCGCCTGCGCTAATGAATTTCTGCTTCAGGATCAACTCCGCGGCAAGTGGGACTTCAAAGGCTACGTGGTCTCCGACTGTGGCGCGGTCATCGACATCTACCAAGGCCACCACTATGAGCCTACACAGGCGCAGGCCTCGGCCATCAGTCTCAAGCGCGGCATGGACAATGAGTGCGTCGACTCCATCTTCAAGGTGAAGGACGATCACGACTACAGGCCGTATGTCGACGCCGTCAAGGAAGGTTACCTGAAAGAGAACGATATCGACACCGCGCTCATCCGCTTGTTTACCGCACGCATGAAGCTAGGTATGTTCGACCCGCCGGACATGGTCCCGTACACCAAGATCGATGAAAGGCAGCTGAACAGCCCTGAGCACCGCTACATGGCGCGCAGAATCGCCGACGAATCCATGGTGCTCTTGAA